>ENA-UOJS01000773-UOJS01000773.1-human-gut-metagenome-genome-assembly--contig:-C74-NODE-773-length-31314-cov-9.068300_pt1 | contig 31314 bp, 28 predicted proteins | sample MGYA00242355_ERZ723902 | MGnify/ENA metagenome assembly ERZ723902
CCAGAGTTTTCATGGGTATATTCTTTTGTTATTAATATCTAGGATGGAAAAATATACATAAACGGCATATTATATGAAGAGTCATCTTCGACACCTCCAGCTGTTTTATTCAGCAAAGGTTTTCTCGCTCACGTCGATTATACTGATAAAGTTAATAACACAGAAATTGCAAGCACATTGACAAAAATTAAAAATTGTGAATCTTGTTACCGCTTAGAAACCAAGCAAGACAGTCCGGCAGGACAGAAAATTTCTGTATATGAGATTGATAATTGTCTTTACTTTATAAGGTTCTTTGATAATGGTGAGGTAATGAGAATTCACTATGCACCTATCGAATAGGAGGTATAAATATGTTTAGAAAGTGGAAATCAATAAATGCAACCGTTCTTGTTTTGGTTGTATCTCTTCTCCTTAGTCTGTTCGCATTTTCGGCAAGTGCAGTTACTGCTAATGAATATGACTTTCTAAATTTCACGGAAGCTGACAGCATGGCTTTTGTGGAAAAACAAAATATTGAAATTCCCATAAAGCTACAACAATCAGATTACTTGTCAACATTCACAAAAGAATTGATTGTGAAATCTTGCGAATCGCCCAATACTCCGTTCCTTTTTAATTACTCCCCAACACAAGAATATGCTGAGAATATTCGTGAAGCAGTTAGGGCGTACATTGACTTTTCGGCTGTTTCTGCTGTTGCTGCTACAACAGCTACTTCATTGCAGTACAGCAAGGTAATGGATTCAGATGGCAATTGGGTGGTGACTGCTGGCAGTTTTGATGCCAAATGGTATTATTATAATTGCTATGCCTATTCAATTAATAGAGCTGAACAACCTCAATATTACTCATCGGGGAATTATATTCAATATCAGCCCGGAAACATGAGCGGCGCGGGGACGTTTGTTAATTGTACGTCGATCGGTGAACTTGCAAGCATTGTGTGTGCAGATTTAACATCTATGGGATATTCCAATATTTCTACATCTTCAACCATTCCTGTAATCGACTCTTCTCAGGAGCTGATATGTGTTCGTATGTTGAGAGATGTGGATTACCATTTTATGAGATACGATCTTGCGACCGATGCATGGTATCATAAGCCGAGCAATACAGCTGTATTGAAATATAATTATACCCCATCCAACAGTTACATATGGAATAATGAACGTAGTGTCCCCGGGGAAGTACTTCCAGCAACTTTTGAATATAATAGCAATATCGTTTTTATAAAATATTCAAAGAATCTGATTAATGTCGGACAACACAGCACATCACGGGAATATATCGAACCTGGAAAAGATGTATTTTGTGAGTTGAATGTCGGCACTGCCGGACATTATGACATTAACTTAGAATCCACTTATTCCTTTAAGTATGAAATATATGATGAGGATTTTGATGTTATTTCTTCCGGAACCGGTACATCAATTGATACGTGTTTAATCACTTCTGGTGTTAGTAAATATTATTTGAGGATGAATTTTGTTTCCTATAGCCAATTATATTATGTTGATGTTTCCATCGAATCTCATTCTCATTCGTATTCGGCGTCTCAGACCTGGCTTTCGTATACACAGCATAGATCAACATGTTGCTGCGGATCGAGCACAACCGGACCTCATGTAGTCGCTCCGGGGTCTTTTGCAGGCGGAGCGCAGTATGCGACTTGTTTGACGTGTGGTGGTTTGGCTACATCTGGAGTGACAATTCTTTCTGTTGCTGACTATCCCCATACAATCAACGGCAGTTATATCTTGCCAAATGGAATTATTGTTTTGGCACCCGAAGATATTGAAGAATATATTAATGGTGCTTTAACTTTCATAACCGGTGAGATTGAGTAATCATTTTTTGGGCGGTTAAGCACATCTGTGCTTAACCGCCTTAATATTGTTTGTAGGAACCGGAAAAGTCTTCCGCAAAGACTCTCAACACGTAAAACACGTAAATAAATAATTTTTCATGGTGATCGAGACCTTTATGTCAGATTTGTTTTGTGGTTAAAACTATTCTATCAGGTCTCGATTACTTTTTCTATACTTTTGCACTTTTTTCTTTCTCTCAGTTTCACATCAATTGTAGCACTACCCGGCAAGACGTACTCCGAGTGAAAAACGTATTGACATAAAAATTTTTTTGTGGTATAATAATTTAAATGAATGATTTGACGGCAAAAGCCGTCAGGAAAGGAACTCCTGTATGAAACACATAGTCACCATAAAGACCCGCAACCTTTGCGCCAGCGCGCAGAACGGCGGCTGCGGCGAGTGCCAGACCTCTTGCCAGTCTGCCTGCAAGACCAGCTGCGGCATTGCCAACCAGAAGTGCGAGAATAAGAGCGCCAAGGTAAGCAAATAAAGATCCATGGGGCGCTGTCGCGCTAACGTGTGACAGCCCCTTATATTTTTCATTTGGAGAAGTTTTATGATACATCAGTACAAACTTGGCGGTTACAATATCGTGCTTGACGTTGCCTCGGGCGCCGTTCACGCAGTGGACGAGGTCGCATACGACATAATATCCGAGTACGAGGGCAAAAGCCGGGATGAGGTCGTATCCGCCGTCGCCGCGGCACATTCGGACCTTCCGCGCGCGGATATAGAGGAGTGCTACGATCAGGTAGCGGAGCTTGCCGCGGAGGGCAGCCTTTTTGCGGTAGATAATTTTGAACCGATGGCGGGCAAGCTGAAGGAGCGCACTGCGGGCGTCGTCAAGGCGCTTTGCCTGCACGTGGCGCACACCTGCAACCTCAATTGCTCCTATTGCTTTGCAAGCCAGGGCAAATATCACGGCGACCGCGCCGTTATGAGCTACGAGGTCGGCAAGCAGGCGCTTGATTTTCTTGTTGCGCACTCGGGCACGCGGCATAACCTTGAGGTCGATTTCTTCGGCGGCGAGCCGCTTATGAATTTTGACGTGGTGAAGCGTCTTGTCGCCTATGCGCGCAGTATCGAAAAGGAGGCGGGCAAGAATTTCCGCTTTACCCTTACCACGAACGGCGTGCTGATCGACGATGATGTTATCGATTTTGCCAATCGCGAGATGAGCAACGTCGTGCTTAGCCTTGACGGACGGCGCGAGGTGCACGACCGTTACCGCGTTGACTATGCGGGCAACGGGAGCTGGGATAGGATAGTTCCCAAATTCCAAAAGCTCGTTGCGGCGCGCGGCGGTAAAAATTATTATATGCGCGGCACCTTTACTCACGCAAATCCGGATTTTCTCAAGGATATCGAGACTATGCTCGACCTCGGCTTTACCGAGCTGAGCATGGAGCCGGTCGTCTGTGCGCCGGGTGACGCCGCCGAGCTGACCGCAGAGGATCTGCCCGTGGTGCTTGACCAGTACGAAAAGCTCGCCGATCTCATGATAAAGCGCGACCGCGAGGGCAAGCCGTTTACCTTCTACCATTACATGATAGACCTTGAGGGCGGTCCCTGCATATACAAGCGTATTTCCGGGTGTGGCTCGGGGACCGAGTATATGGCGGTCACACCGTGGGGCGATCTTTACCCCTGCCATCAGTTCGTGGGCGAGGAAAAGTTCCGCCTCGGCGATATCTGGCACGGCGTGACCAATACCGCCGTGCAGGGCGAGTTTGCCGCCTGCAACGTTTATGCTCACCGTGAATGCCGCGACTGCTGGGCGCGCCTTTACTGTTCCGGCGGCTGTGCGGCAAACGCATATCATTCCACCGGAAGCGTCACCGGCGTTTACAAATACGGCTGTGAGCTTTTCCGCAAGCGCATCGAATGCGCCGTAATGGTCGCTGTTGACCGTGCCTTCCGCGCTGCCGGGGAAGCGGATGATGACGACTCCGATAATTGATTTCATAGAAAAATACAAAAAAAGCGGAGCTGTGCGCCTGCATATGCCGGGTCATAAGGGCATCGGCGCACTCGGCTGCGAGAGCGCCGACATAACCGAGATCGACGGCGCCGACAGCCTGTACGAGGCGCACGGGATCATCCGCGAAAGCGAAGAAAACGCCTCAGCTCTCTTCGGCTGTCCTACGTTTTACTCCGCCGAGGGTTCGTCGCTCGCCATACGCGCCATGATTTATCTTGCCGTGCTTGCGGCAAGGGAGGAGGACCCGGCGCGTCCGCCGATTGTTTTTGCCGCACGCAACTGCCACAAAACATTTGTTTCCGCAGCGGCATTGCTGGATATCGACGTGCGCTGGCTATACCCGGAGACGGGCGGAAATTACCTTTCCTGTACCGTCACCCCTCAGGCACTTGACGCGGCGCTTGCCGCTGCGGAGAGAAAGCCGGCGGCGGTCTACATAACGTCGCCGGATTATCTCGGTAACATCGCCGACGTTGCGGGACTTGCCGCAGTCTGCCACCGCCGCGGTACGTTGCTGCTTGTGGACAACGCGCACGGCGCGTACCTGCGCTTTCTGCCAGTGTCGCGGCATCCTGTCGATCTCGGAGCCGACGCCTGCTGCGATTCGGCGCACAAAACTCTGCCCGTGCTGACGGGCGGAGCATATCTGCATATTTCGCGTAACGCACCAGCTGTGTTTTGCGCCGGGGCGCGCCGCGCGCTGGCACTGTTCGGATCGACCAGCCCGTCATACCTCATACTTCAATCTCTTGATGCGGCAAACCGCGAGCTGGCAGGCGGATTCCCCGCGCGGCTCGGCGATATGGCGGAGCGCACCTCGTCGCTCGGGAAAAGCCTTGCCGAGCACGGCTTTACGCTCACCGGCGACGAGCCGATGAAGCTGACTATTGCCGCACGTCCGTGGGGATATACCGGCGAAGGACTTGCGCGCGCGCTTTACGATGCCGGCATCGTTCCGGAATTTTACGATCCGGACTATCTTGTTATGATGGTCTCGCCGTCAAACAGGGCGGCGGATATATCGCGCCTCGGCGAGGCGCTGATGAGCATCCCGCGCCGCAGGGCAGAGAATATCATCCCGCCGCTTCCCGGAAGACCGCGCGCGGCAATGCGCATACGTGACGCCGTTATGTCTCCCGCCGAGCGCATCCCGGTGGAAAAAGCCGTGGGACGCGTGCTTGCCGACACGAGCGTAGGCTGTCCGCCGGCAGTGCCGATAGCGGTATCGGGCGAAATAATAGATGAAAATGCCGTCCGGTGCTTTGAGTACTACGGCATCGGGAGCTGTATCGTAACCAAGGAGACCGACGGCTGAGGCGGTCCCCGACCCCGGATATCGTCCTTCAGTCAACTATCTGTTTAAGGAGAATGCAATATGTTGAAACTTGGTATGTATCTTCTGCGCGATGAGTCGCTTTCAGATGAGGAAAGACTTCGCATCATGAAGTCCACAGGTTTTGATTTTGTCTGCCTCGGTATGCCTCCGTATGCCGACGGCGACCTTGCCGCCACCGTCTCCCTCTGCGGGAGGCTCGGCATCCCGGTCGAAAATGTGCACCTGTCGGGCACAAAGACCACGCTGATCTGGAACGAGGGCGACGAGGGCGATGCGATAGCCGACCGCTACTGCCGTGAGATAGAATATGTTTCCTCTCTCGGCGTAAAGACCGGCATCGCGCACGTCACGTGGGGCAAGAGCGCTCCCGCGCCGATAAACGAAACGGCGCTTTGCCGCTACGAGCGCATTGCGGAGTGTGCCGAAAAGAACGGGTTTGTCCTTGCACTTGAAAATTCGGTCTATCCCGAGTATCTTTACGCCGTAATGGAGCGTGTGCGCGGCTCGCGCGGCATCGGATACTGCTTTGACAGCGGTCACCGCAACGCGTTTTCACCGGACGAGGACTACCTCGGAAAATTCGGCGATATCCTTGCCGCAACGCATCTTCAGGATAACAACGGCAAAAATGACCTGCACGTCTTCCCGTTTGACGGCTGTGCGCCGTGGGACGAAATAGCCGAAGGCCTTGCCGCCTGCCCGTTTGCCAATGAAAAGATATGTGCCGAGGTAAGCTCGGACAGTTTCCGCAAAATGCCGGGGCTGACCGCCGACGAGGTGCGCGCCTCCATCGACTGCATGGCTGCGGCGCACGACCCGCACCTTGTGCGCGTATACGACGGCGGATTCTCGATATATGAAAACCTGAATTACGCTCAGCGCATCGAGCGGCTTTACGTCGCTATGGCGCGTATTTCCGACATGATAGAGGCAAAAGCAAAATGAATAATATAACCGTAACACGGGAGATCCCCGTTGTCGGCAGCTATGACGTCGTTGTATGCGGCGGCGGACCTGCCGGCTGGACGGCGGCTGTCGCCGCGGCGCGTGACGGAGCCAGGACCGCGCTCATCGAGCGCTTCGGCTTTCTCGGCGGCGCCTGCACCGCAGGGTATGTCATTCCGATAAGCGGATTTTTCAAAAACGGCGACCGCAAGGTCGGCGGTATCGCGTGGGAATATATCGAGCGCCTCAGCGCCGCGGGCGGCGCGCAGGTGGAATATCCCCGCGGGCACGTCTCTGTTGACATTGAGTACTGCAAGCTTGAGATCGAACGCATGGTGACCGAGGCGGGCGTGGATATTTATTCAAACTCCTGCATTGCGGGAGCCGTGCGGGAGGGCGGACGGATATCGTCTGTGTATTTTGTAAATAAAAACGGTATCGAGGCTGTCGCGGGTAAATGCTTTATCGACGCCACCGGCGACGGCGACCTTTGCGCGGCGGCGGGTATTCCGTTTACCGTGAACGAGGCTCCCCAGCCGCTCTCCTATTGCTTTGAGCTTACCGGCGTTGATGTTACAACGCCGCTCATGCGCGACTGCATCCATCATAACGGTAAGGTTCCGGCGTCGCAGAATCAGGTCCTGCATGATTTCCTTGCCGAAAAGCATAAGGCGGGGGAAGCGCCGCTGTTCGGCGGTCCGTGGTTCAATACCGAGCTTAACGGCGACCGGCTTGCCGTAAACGTAACGCGCGATCCGGCGTCGGTGCTTGATAACCGCGCATACGGCGCCGCCGAGCGAAAAATGCGTGAGGATATTTTCCGTATAGTCGAGCTTTGGCGCGAGAATTTCCCGGAATTCAAAAACGCCGTCGTCTCATCCACCGCCGCAAATGCGGGCGTGCGCGAGGGGCGGCATATAGTCGGCATTTATCGGCTGACCGGCGACGATGTGCTGAATGCGGTCGAATTTCCCGATACGGTAGCGCTGACAACGCATGTTGTCGATATCCACCGTACCGACGGGGGCGAGCAGCGGCTCATTAAATTCGATAAGGCGGGGCATATCCCGTACCGCAGTATGATAACCGATGCCTGCGATAATTTTATCGCCGCGGGCAGAATGGTCTGCGCCGACGAGATAGCGCATGCCACATTGCGCGTCCAGGCGTGCGCAATGGCTATCGGCGAGGCGGCGGGCTGTGCAGCCGCGCTTTGCGCGGCGGGCGGAACGCCCGTGCGGGAGCTGGGTGCCGCCGCACTGCGTGCGGAGCTTGTCCGTCACGGCGCTGTGCTTGAATAAAATTCTGGGGCGTTAAAAACTCATTTTGAGTTTTTAACGCCCCATCACTATTGCCGAATCCCGAATCATCGGGTCATTCGGCTTTTTTCTTATCGCAATCGGGGCACTCCGGCAGTCCTGCGAGGCTGGTGAGCATCGAGAGGATGCCTGCGAGGGCGGAGGCGGAGGCAACGGCGAGCCAGTTGACGTCGCCGAGCACGGCAGAGGTCCCGATGGTCGCCACGGCGGTCTGTGCCACCGTCTTCACGGCGCGTATGCCGGCTGCCTTCAGCCAGCGGATGAGCTTTTCTTTCTTCATCTTCATTACCTTTCCTTTCTTGATTCTTAATGAGGTTTACATCCCCAAACGTGCAAGTATGTACGCCGCAAGCCCGGCGGCGAGGGCAAGTATGATCTTGTCCACTACCATCTCCCAGCGGCGCGCGGGCTTGGCGGCAAGGCTCTTGACGTCGGTCTTTATCTCCTTGATGTCCCCATCCATCGTGTCCTGCCGCTGCGCGATCAGTGCGATGGTGTTCAGCATCTTGTCGTTCTCCGCCTGATGGCGCTCAAGCGCGTCTATGCGGTGGGTGTTCGACCGCGACCGGCTGTCTACGGCTTCGAGCTTTACGGCGATGTCTTCGGTCTCCATCCTCTCACCTCCGGGGAATGATCAGCACGTCGCCGGGATAGATCGCCGCCTCGGTCATGCCGTTGGCACGCACGATCTCGCCGTAGCGGATGCCCGCGCCGAGGTACTCCTTGGCGATGCGCCAGAGGCTGTCGCCGGGCTTGACCGTGTAGGTCACAGCCTCGGCACCCGGTATGGTCAGCCGCTGTCCGGGGTAGATGAGGCTCGGGTCTATGATGCCGTTGGCGGTCACGAGCGTGCGCCAGTCCACGCCGAAGCGCGCGCCGATGCCGGAGAGCGTGTCGCCCGCGCGGACGGTGTATACCGTCCCGCCCTGCGCCGGGTCGGGAGTTGGCGTTGGCGCGACCTTGCCGAGCTTTGCCGCCACGTCACGGCGGAAGCCGTCCATGGTCTTATCCATGCCGAGCTGACGCCAGAGATGCTCCGGGTCGCCGTGGTTTGAGGCTATGCCGCGCGCGTGACCCTCGGCGTGACCGATGATAACGCCGTCGGCTGTCGGGTCAAGACCGAACTTGTCGCAGAGATAAGCGAACAGCTCGACCGCCGCATTGTAGGTGCGCAGCGCACAGGCGACCGCCGCCGGGCGGTCGGCATCCTTGATGGTGAACGTCGCGCTTGACGGCTTGTAGCGGATGCAGTCCGGTTCGCCCATCTCGACGCCGATGTGGGTCAGATTCGCCGCGCCTCCCGCGTGCCAGCCGCAGATGTCCCACGGCAGGAACTGCCATACCGAGCCCGTGTTGCCGTCGATGAACCCGTGAACCGCGACCTCCTTCGCGGGATCGTTCCATCCGCGCGCGAACACCTCCGCACGCGGCTGCGGCGTGCCGATCGAGTGCAGCATAAGACCGCGCACCTTCATTGGCTGTGCGATCCGGTAGCAGGTGTTTTCGGTGAGCATTGCTTGTGTTATTTTCATCATGATGTACCGTCCTTTGCTTTTGATACTGTACCTTTTACTGACAGTATATGCCGTGCGGAGCACATCTGCTTACTGCGATACATGCCGTTCTCCTTTTGCGGGAGCGGCATACAGCTCTGCGGCGGCGGTCCGTGCCGCTTCTGCGGCGCTGTTGGCGGAGCTTGCCGCCATTCCCGCCCTTGCCGCGGCATATGCGGCGCTCTCCTTGGCTCTTTCCACGCTGTCGGCGGCTTCGTTGGCGCGTGCGGTGGCGGAACGTGCAGCCGCTGCTGCGCTGTTTGCATCCTTTGCGGCGGTTTCTGCCGCTTCAAGATATGCGGTGAGCCGTCCGCTAGCGTTACCGTCGGCGGCAAGCGCACCTTCGGCGCGCGTGCATATCGACGGGATCACCGTCAAGGGCAGCCCCACCGTTGCAAGCGCGGGACCGTCGCCTGCGATCACGCCAAGCTCAAACGTTCCGGGGCGCGATATGCGCGGCAGACCGCACTCGGTGGCGCTGTCGGCAAGAGTAACGGAGTAAAGCGCGTCCCCGTCCGACAAAAGCACGGTTTTGTCGGCATATGCGTTCCACTCGGCGGAAAATTTAAAACGCAGGCGATAGTCGCTGTTGCAGCAAACTATTCCGTGCGCGGCGCCACCGGCGCTCGGCAGCTTGCCGGAAACCTCGATATCAATGTAGTTCGCCATTTTATAGTTACCTTTCGTATGTTTTTGGCGGGACCGCTTTGGCGCGCAGTCCCGCCCTGCTTCAAAATTATATACCGCCGCGCCGTTCGCGGTGGTCTCAATACGTCTCACCCCGTATCCATGCGGGATTTTTTGCCGATGCGTGCAAATCAGGCTGAATAATATGAATTTTCTTGACAGCGCCCATAAGGTGTGATATAATGATAATGTATTTTTTGTCGGCACATGACAGCGCCCGCCGGATGCGCACGCATCCTGTCGCGCAGCTTCCGAAAGTGAGGAAAACCCGCATGGATGACGAAATATCACGCCGCGGTGCCGCACCCGGAACGCCGGCACAGGACGGCGTTCATATAGTCGGTGCCGAGGATTTCATGCCCGTAGCAGCCGAGCTCGTCAGCGGCGGCGCCTCGGTGCCGCTCGTGGTGAGCGGCAGCAGCATGGAGCCCTTCCTGCGTGACGGCAGGGATACCGTTATCCTCACCTCTCCTACCTCAGCCGCACCGCGGCGAGGGGATATAATGCTGTTCACCCGCCAAGACGGGAGCTACGTGCTCCACCGCGTCTGCCGCGTTACGCCGGAGGCACTGTGGTTCGTCGGCGACGCGCAGTCCTTCATCGAAGGACCTATCCCGCGCGAAAGTCTTGTCGCCGCCGTGCGCACGGTGATACGCCGCGGCAGAGTCATAGGACCGCGCTCCCCGGTGTGGATATATCACTCGGCACGGCGAGCCGTCAAAACGCACAAAATGCGCCTGCGGGCGATCCTTAGCGCTCTTGTGAAACGAAAGGAAAAAGAAAAATGAACGAACCCATCGATCTCAAAGCAATGGCTCTTCTGCTTCTGCGCCATGCGTGGATAATCCTCCTTGCTTTTTTGCTTTGCTTCATTCTCACATATTTTGCGGTGGAAAGACCCAAGGTGCCGGTTTACTCCGCTACCGCGACCATGTATGTGTCGCCCGGATCGTCCACATATTACTCCTCGGGCAACCAGCTCAACGCGCAGGCGCTTATAAATGTCTGCAACGTCATAGTCAAGTCCAACCGCGCGCTGACGAGCGTAATGGATGAACTCGACACGCTTGACGGCACCGCCGATGGCGTATTTACCAGCGCGGTATCGGGCAGAAAATACACTGCCGCCGCGATAAAGGGAATGGTCAACCTCAGCTCGGTAAACAACACCGAGGTCATGGCTGTAAGGGTCACCTGCGGCGACGAGACCGATGCCATAACCATAGCCGACGCGATAGTGGATGTTGTTCCGCTCGTGGTCGAGGATATAATAAACAGCGGATACGCCAAAAAGGTGGACTCCGCGTACCGTTCGGGCACCGGCAATATGCCGGGACTTACCAAGCCTGCCGCGATAGGACTTGTCGCCGCCGCGCTTGTAAGCGGTATCATAATACTCATAAGCACATTTGACACGCGTATACACACCAAGGACGACATAACCGCCGTCTACAATGTTCCCATTATCGGCGAGATCCCCGATTTCTCCGGCAAAACAAACGAAAGGTACTACGCAAGATATGAGCATACTAAGTCTGATAAATAAGAAAAAAAAGAAGGGGCGTCGCCCCGGCTCCGCAATGGTCATAGATTCGGACACCCCGTTTGCCGTGACCGAGGCGTACAAGACCCTGCGTACCAATATTCAGTTTACGACTGCGGCTCTGGCGCCCGAAACGCCGCATAAAAACGCACTCGTGATATCAAGCCCGCTGCCCAGCGAGGGCAAGTCCACGACCGCCTCGAACCTCGGCGTCGTGTTTGCGCAGACGAATTCAAAGGTCCTTCTTATAGACGCCGACATGCGCAAGGCGGTGCAGCACCGCAACTTCAAGGTCGATAACAAGGAGGGACTTTCCACCTGCCTTGTCAACCTTGACAGACTTGCCGATGCGGTCCACCATTCGGTAAGACCGGGCCTCGATCTGCTCACTGCGGGACCCACTCCGCCCAACCCCTCCGAGCTTCTCAGTTCGCCCACCATGCAGCGCCTGCTCGACATCGTATGCAAGGTATACGATTACGTTATCATTGATACACCGCCGCTCACCGTGGTTTCCGATGCGCTCACATTTGCCGGCAACACGGCGGGACTTCTCATGGTCGTCCGTCCGGATGTATGCCGCCAGATAGACCTTCGCCGCAGTTTTGACAGCATTGAGCTTGCGGGAACGCATGTTCTCGGCGTTGTTATGTCCGATGTCCGTCAGAACGGCTCGGGATATTACAGCGGCTACCGTCGCTACGGCAGATACGGCAAGTACGGATATTCAAAGTACGGTTACAGCTATTCGTCGTCCGATGCGGACCGCAAGTCGGGTGAAAAATCATGACAGGCGCCGAAAAAGAGCGACTTTTTGGCGAGCTTGAGTCAAAATGCCGCGCCTGCACCGCCTGCGGACTTGCCGAGGGCCGCACCAACTGCGTTTTCGGCGTAGGGAACCGCGATGCCGCGCTCATGTTTGTGGGCGAGGCGCCCGGCGAGCAGGAGGACCTTCAGGGCATACCCTTTGTCGGGCGTGCCGGTCAGCTTCTCGACCGTTATCTTTACGCCGTTGATATAAAGCGTGAGGATGTATACATCGCCAACATACTCAAGTGCCGTCCGCCCAACAATCGCGATCCGCTCCCGGCGGAGGAGGATGCCTGCATAGGCTTTCTGCGCGAGCAGGTACGGCTTATCCGTCCGCGAGTTATCGTGTGTCTTGGCAGGATAGCCGCCATGCGGCTCATCAGTCCCGATTTCAAAATAACGCGCGACCACGGCAAGTGGTACGAGCGCGGGGATTTTCTCATGACGGCTGTTTACCATCCGGCTGCGCTTTTGCGCGATCCGCGCAAAAAGGACGACATGCTCGCCGATATGCGCTCTATTAAATCTAAACTTTAACCTCGAGTGGCGTTGCTTCAGATTCTGAACTTCATACCCCGAGGGTGAAGCAAGTTCAAATTCATATCTACTACACGTCCATAGTTACATCTGAACATGAAGTAACTTGTCAATAAAAAGAGAGCAGATTTTTGTCTGCTCTCTATATATTTAGTTTTTACAAAAATAATAATGAAGATTTCCGCTTGCGGAAATCTACCTTACATTAAAATAACTTTGGTCAAGGCGCGCAAGCGACTTGACGAGGCGGGGTAACCAAACTATAAAGTCTGTTTATACTAAATCCCCCGCCGGCTTTCACATATCTCTCGTAACGACAAAATTCACTCCGGTACCGAGGATGTTTTCAAGCACGTGTGTTCCGGTTTTGACCGGCGAGGCAAGTTCTACGCCGTCAAGCAGAGCCATTGCGTCGAATATCCTGTCCTTGGGTATCGCGCCGTCGGTCTTTACGGGACAGCGTGCGTATTCAGCGCCGGTTATCCTGACTGTAGATGTAACTACGCGCGTGGGCGCGAGCAGTTCGCGCTTGCCGTACTCCGCGCCGCGCGGACAGCGGTTCCCGCTTACGGCGTAGCCGTTTTCATCATCGACTGAAAGATGACAGCCGCGCGGGCAGACTATACATATAAGCTCCTTCATCTTGCACCTCCGACCGTTCCGGCATCGCGCACGGTCACTGTTATCGTGTCCCCCGCCGTGACGAGCAGCTTTTCGGGGATCGATATTTTCTCCATCTCGCCCGGCGCCATGCGCGCACGGGCGAATTTTGCTATCAGGCTGTCTCCCGAGCGCACCTCTACCACCGATTCGCCGCGCGGACGGTTGGTGCGGAAGAATATCTCCGCTGTGGGAGACGCGTTTTCGGGGCGCAGCTTCTGCGGCACGGTGTAGTTAACTCCGTCGCCGGGAACGACCGAAACGGTCCTGCCGCCGGTGCGGTTGCCGAGCGCATATTCCGCGGCGGCGGCTCCGGCTTTCATGCTTTCCGCGGTGACAAAATCAACAAGATCGTGCACGTGCACAACATTTCCGCATGCAAACACGCCGTCGCACATCGTCTGCATATTCTCATAGACCACTGGACCGTTCGTGCGCGGGTCAAGCGGTATGTCCGCCTGCCGCGTCAGCTCGTTTTCGGGTATCAAACCGACCGAGAGCAGCACGGTGTCGCATTCTATCTCAAATTCGGTCCCCGGCACCGGCTTTCCGCCCTCAACGCGGGATATCACAGCCTTCTCCACGCGTCCGTTGCCGACTATTTTCGTTATCGTGTGCGAGAGGTATAGCGGGATGCCGTAGTCCTCAAGGCACTGTACGATATTGCGTGCAAGACCGTTCGAATACGGACAAAGCTCCACGCAGGCAAGCACCTTTGCGCCCTCAAGCGTCATGCGGCGCGCCATTATCAGACCTATATCGCCGGAGCCGAGGATAACTATCCGCTTTCCGGGCATATAGCCTTCAATGTTGACGTATCTTTGCGCGGTCCCCGCGGTAAGAACGCCCGCCGGGCGGTCGCCGGGAATGGCAATGGCTCCGCGCGTGCGTTCGCGGCAGCCCATGGCAAGCACGATGGCTCCCGCGCTGAATTCGCAATATCCAAGTTCGGGGCTGATGCAGCGCACATGGCGTTCCTTGTCAAGCTCAAGCACCATCGTGCCGGTAAGCACCTCGGCGCAGGTGCCTGCAAGCATATCGCGGAAGCGCCCCGCATACTCGGGACCGGTAAGCTCCTCGCGGAAGTAATGCAGACCGAAGCCGTTGTGTATGCACTGATTGAGAATGCCGCCCACCTCGGTGTCGCGTTCGATGACGAGCAACGACGAAGCGCCGCCCTCGCACGCCGCATATGCGGCGGCAAGACCGCCGGGACCTCCGCCTATAACTATCACATCATAATGCTTCATTGCTCCGCCGCTCCTTCCTTGGTCTTTCCCGTGAGTATGAACGAGCCGTCCGCATCCAGCGTTATGTCGGTGGGATCGACGCCCAGCTCGCGCGCAAGTATCGCGTGTACACGCGGGGAACAGAACCCGCCCTGGCACCTGCCCATTCCCGCGCGGCAACGCCGTTTAATGGCGTCTATCGAGCGCGGCATTATCGGACGGCGTATGGCGTCGATTATCTCGCCCTCCGTCACGGTCTCGCAACGGCAGACTATCCGTCCGTATTCCGGACGCTTGGCGGTAAGCTCACGCTTTTCCGGCTCGCTCAGCTCCGCAAAGCGGATAACGGGCGGGCGGTGATCGTAAAAGCGGCGCTTTTTCGTCAGCTTCATTCCCGCCTCGCCGAGCAGACGGACCGCCTCCTCGCCTATCGCGGCGGCAGCCGAAAGCCCCGGCGAGCATATCCCCGCAAGATTCACCATTGCGGGGCAGGCGGGGGAGATATCTATAACGAAATCCTTGAATTGCGTTGTGGGACGCACTCCGGCGTATTCGTGTATTATGTTGCGGTAATTGATCGACGGGACCGATTCCAGCCCGCGTCCGCGCAGCATGGCAAGTGTTTCGCTGTCTGTGCCGAGGCAGTCGCCGTCCGCGACCGGCTGGGCGTCGGGGCCCACAAGCAGATTGCCGTGGACCGTCGGGGCGACAAGTATGCCCTTGAAGCCCTTTTCATCCGGACATCGGAAGATGACCGAGTTGACCTTTTCGCCCTCGCATTTGTCGAGAACAAAATACTGCCCGGCATAGTTCGTGGCGTTTATGCGGTCGTCCCCGACCATACGTGCGATATCTGCGGCAAAGCAGCCGGCGGCGTTCACGACAAAGCGCGTGTCAAAGTCGCCGCGGTCGGTATGTACGGTAAGCGTGCCGTCCGGATTTTTGGATATCCCGGTAACGCGGTGCCGCAGCATCAGCTCGGCTCCGTTCAGCACTGCCGCCTCAGCCATCGCCGTGGCGTATTCCCACGGGTTCACAATGGCAGACTCGTCCGACCAGAGCGCGCCCACGACATTGGGGTTTATCGACGGCTCGGCGGCTATCACCTCGTCGCGCGCGAGGATCCTGACGCCCACGCCGTTCTTTATGCCGCGCTCGTAAAGGCGGCGGACCTCCTCCATTTCGCGCTCGGAGAATGCGATGACGAGCGACTGGAGCGAACGGTATTCCACATCAAGGCGGCGGCATATGTCGCGCGCCAGCATTATGCCGCGGCGGTTCAGTCGCGCCATAAGCGAGCCGGGCGCAGGGTCGTAGCCTGCATGCAGAATGGCGCTGTTGGCTTTTGTTGTGCCGTTTGCCACGTCGTTCGAGCGTTCGAGAATGCCCACGCGCAATTCATAGCGTGCAAGCATGTAGGCGGCGGCGGCTCCGCTGGATCCGCAGCCTATGATAAGGACATCGTACATAGGGTCACCGTACCTTTCCTTCCCGTATCGGGATAAAGGATGAAAGAATAAAAATAAAAAAATGCCGTATGGAACTGCCGCGTGTCCGCGCGGCAGGACCGATCGCCGGGTGAATGTGCGGAAAAAATCCGAATCATCCCGACGCGGCAACTATATATTAGCATAAAAAAGTGGTCGTGTCAATGCTTTTTGTGCAATTTGTTACCCGTGCGGCAATGTAATTTCAACAGATAGGTCATTATTGATAAAAAATTCACACAATTGCCGCCGCGCGGAATCTGTCGTAAGGCAAAGACTGCGCCGCTTTTGCGGCTTTATTCCGCCGCTCATAACAAATAATTTACATCTGATTACAGATAATGATTGACTGATGCGCCGCGCAGTGGTAAAATATTATAAACGCGCCTTTGCGTTTATTTTCCCGTTTTCTCGCATTTGCGGAGGCATAGTCCCTCCGCCACACGAAAGGAAGTTCAGAATTGAATTATAATCCGGATAACGCGGTCACGCGCAGTGATATGAGGTCTATCGAGGATGCGGCGCGCCGCCGCGGCGCTCCCCGCCGCACGCCGTCTGATAAGGATACGTCCGAGCGCGATTTTCACAGTATACTCATGGTCATGGTATGGCCGCTTTTTACTCTTTACCTTGAGCTGGTACTCCGGCTCCTTCTGTTCGGAAAGATCAGCGGCAGACAGTTTGCATATTCTGTGCTGTTCTCCTTCTCGGCGGGGCTTCTCTGTGCCGTACTGACCTCTCTTTTCTCCAAAAAAGTCAATTATATTCTCACGCTCGTTGTATCCGGGTTCATTACCGTTTATTTCGGCGTGCAGCTGATATACTATAAGTTTTTCTCCGGCTTTTTCTACTGGGACCTTATGGGCGAGGCAGGCAACGTGACCGCCTTCTGGCGTGAGACTCTCAGTACTATTTTTTCAAACTGGTACGGAGTGATACTCATCCTTCTGCCCTTTGTGCTATATTGCATCTTCGGCAGAAAGCACCTTCCCGCCGAGCAGTCGGAGTGGGGACTTCGCGGAGTGGCGCTTGCCGCGGCATTCGTGCTTTTCCTCGGCGGCAGGGGTTTCGTTTCCTTCCATAAGGACGATTATGACGACAATTTCTATTACAGCTACGGCTACAATCCGACCGAAGCGGCAACGCGCTTCGGCGTTCTTACCGGCTTGCGGCTTGACACAAAGTATGCCCTCTTCGGCGTTCCGTCGCATCCCAATACAAATCCTTCGGGCACTATCACGACCGTTGACCCGAACAATGTTTTTATACGTGAAACCACCTCTCCCGAGACCGATCCTCCGACGCCCGGCACGAGCGGCAGCGACACGCCGGCGACGACCGAAGATCCGCCGAAGCCTGTCGATACCAGCCCCAACGTGCTTGATATAGATTTTGACGCGCTTATAGCGAGCGCGACCTCGTCGGCGCTCAAGGATGCGCATTCCTTCTTCAAAAACCGTACTCCCACCAACAAAAACGAATATACCGGGCTTTTCAAGGGCAAAAACCTCATTCTTATGACGGTCGAGGCATGGGCGCCGGCTGCAATTGATGAAAAGCTGACCCCCACGCTCTGGAAGATGAAAAACGAGGGCTTCGTTTTTGAAAATTACTATTGCTCAAACTGGGGCGGAAGCACCGCAACGGGAGAGTATGCAGTTCTCTCGGGCAACTTTTACAACAGCGCAAAATGTCTTGCTTACAGCGCCGACACGCTTATGAAGTTTGCCCCCGGCAATATGTTCCGCTCGATAGGCTATAAGACCTACGGCTTCCACAATCACACCTACACCTATTACAGCCGCGACAAGTCGCACCCGAACATGGGCTACAAATGGTACGGCATCGGCAACTGGGATAAATCGAGCCTCTTTTCGGATCAGTGGCCCAAGTCCGACCGTGAACTTGCCGTAAACACACTTGATTATATCACGGCGGACGCGCCCTTCCACATCTACTATATGACGGTCAGCGGACACGCACTCCAGACGTGGGGCGGCAATGCCAACTCACGCGCGCACCGCTCCTTGGTCACATCGGCAGGACTCAACTACACCGACCAGAACGCGCTTTCATACATTGCCTCGCAGTACGAGGTCGAGCTTATGGTAAAAACGCTCATCGAGGAGCTTGACCGCAAGGGCATTCTTGAGGATACCGTGTTCGTCATGGCTCCCGACCACTACCCCTACCAGATATCCAATGATGCAAACGAGACATACTCGGCGCTTTCCGATCTTTACAAGATCCCGCTCACTTCCGATCCGTCCGAGATCGAGGGCAACTTTGACCTCTACCGCGCGCCGCTCGTCATCTGGTCGGCGTCGATGAAGAAGCCGGTCAAGGTCGAAAAGGTATGCTCCGCCATCGACATCATGCCCACCGTATACAACCTCTTCGGAATGGACTATGATTCCCGCCTTATCACAGGGCATGACATTCTGTCCGACAGCGCGGGCTTTGTGCCGCTCAACTGCAACGGCGCTGGCGGCTCATGGCACTGGATAACCGATTACGGATCCTACAACACCAAAACCAAAAAATTCACTCCCGCACCCGGCGTCACGGTAACGGGCAGTCAGCTTGACTCGTATATCAGAGCGAACAACTCCACCTGCACGCTTCTGCAGAAGTACTCAAAATATATCCTTAACGAGGATTACTACCGCAAGGTCTTCCCGAACGGCTGAGGAACGTCATTATGAAATACGCTCTTATAGGTTGCGGCAGGATAGCTCCCAACCACATTAAAGCCGCGCTCGCGGCAAAGGGACAGGAACTTGAAATATCCGCGATATGCGATCTTCTGCCCGAAAAAGCGGAGGCGCTTGCCGCAAGGTTCGAGCTTGGGGCGGTGCCGCGCTATACCGACTACAAAAAAATGCTTGCCGAGGTCTCGCCCGAGCTTGTTGCCGTGGCGACCGAAAGCGGCTCGCACGCCGCCGTTGCGCTTGATTGCATCGCGGCGGGCTGTAACGTGATAATAGAAAAGCCGATAGCGCTGTCGCTTTCCGACGCGCGGCGGGTCATCGCCGCCGCGGACGCCGCGGGCGTCCTTGTCTGCACCAACCACCAGAACCGCTTCAACCGTTCGGTCGTGGCGGCGCGTGAGGCGCTCGACTCAGGCAGGATGGGCAGGCTCATGCACGGCAGTGTTCATGTCATATGGGGACGCGACCGCGACTATTACGCCTCCGGCGACTGGCGCGGCACATGGCGCGCCGACGGTGGCGCGCTGATGAACCAGTGCATCCACGGCATAGACCTGCTTTGCTGGTTTATGGGCGGCAGACCCGCCGAGGTCACGGCGATGACCGCGCGCACGGCTCACGATTATATCGAAGCCGAGGATGTCGGCATGGCGCTCTTGCGCTTCCCGAACGGGGCGCTCGGCATGGTCGAGGGCACCGTCAATACCTATCACGCGGACATGGAGGAGACGCTCTTCCTTTTCGGCTCCGAGGGTACGGTAAAGCTCGGCGGCAAGGCGGCAAACAAGGTGGATTTCTGGCACATCGCCGGCGACAGCCGCGATGCAGCCGCGGTCAACGATGAGTCGGAGGCGGCTCTTCCCGGCGTGTACGGCAAGGGGCATGTTCCGCTTTATGCCGATGTGGTGGATGCGATCATGACGCACCGCCCGCCGCGCGTCACCGCGCTTGACGGTATGGGTGCGCTTGAGGTCGTGCTTGCCATTTACAAGTCCGCCGCCGAGGGCAGGACCGTAAGACTGCCGCTTGACGATTGCTCCACTATGGATTTTTGTGGAAGATTCGACTGTGTTGACTGATTCGCCTACTATCGGAGACGGGCGACTTGCCTCAATTATTGAAAATAATCAAAAATGTAAATTTAATTTTAACATCTCTATTGACAAAACCCTTTCTTCGCTGTATAATATAGACGCAAGTCGGAAAATTGACTTCGCGTAATTACGGAAAGAGGTATCTCATGTACACAGACAAGACCCTGGTCTGCAAGGAATGCGGACAAGAATTCACCTTCACTGCCAGCGAGCAGGAGTTTTACGCCGAGAAGGGCTTCACCAACGAGCCTCAGCGTTGCAAGGAATGCCGCGCAAAGCGTAAAAATGCCAACCATAACGGTACACGTCAGATGTTTGACGCAGTCTGCGCAGAGTGCGGAAAGCCCTGCAAGGTTCCCTTCGAGCCGCGCACCGATCGTCCCGTCTACTGCAGCGATTGCTTCAGAAATAGACAGCAGTGATCTCTCACCCCAAAAACACGGATCGCCGCGCATTGCGCGGCGATCCGTGTTTTTGGCAACCGGACGGCGCGGCTTTGTGCGCTGCCGCGGAACAAAAACGATTGACTTTTATCACCTGTGGTGATATAATATATAGGTATACAAATTCTCCTGTCGGAAAGGAACCGGATTTATGAAAAAAACATATTCAAAACTTATGCTGATACTGCTTGCACTCGTTATGCTCGCGCAGTGCTTTACGGCATGTAAAAATGATACGCCCCCTGCGGGATCGTCCGAGGCGGAAACTACCGAGGCGCCCGCGCCTACCGAGCTGATGCTCATCGGCGGCGACACGGTATACAATATAATCCGCAGCTCGTATGAAGAGGAACCCGTGCTTAACGCCATCAAAACGCTTCGCCAGACCATAACAAAGCTGTACGGCGACGCGTGGCAGGGACTCATCACCGAGGACTGGGAGCAGGGCGTCGGCAAAGATGATATAATCGACAACGACAACGCGGAGATCCTTATAGGCGTTACCAACCGCCGTGAGAGCCATACGGTCTACGAGTCTCTCGGCGAGGATGAGTACGCTATTCGCGTGGTCGGCAAAAAGCTCGTCATCGTCGGCAGTGACGAATACGCAACGGCTGAGGCGGTAAATGTGTTTACCGAGGGCTATGTTGCTACCGGTGCGACCGGCATGCTCAAGGTCGATGCGGCGCTTGACATAAAGGGTACGGCGTCTCTGCGCAAGGTGCAGATCAACTCCGAGGCAAAATATCGCATAATGACATGGAACCTCGGCTGCGAGATAGGTAAGGTCGATGATGCGCTTGAGGTCATGCTCAAGTACCTCCCCGATATCCTCTCGCTTCAGGAATGCAACAAGGCGATACATACAAAGCTGATAAACCGTCTGCCCAAGTTCTATCAGGTCTCAACGCGCTTCCATTCCAACGGTAAAACGTATGTCTATACGCCTATAATTTATAACTCCGAGGTGCTCACTCTCAAGGAGGCGGGCGCCGAGTGGTTGCGCGACAGATACACAGGAACGAACACCAAATCGCTCGCATGGGCGGTGTTTGAGGATAAGGAAGGCGCACAGTTCGCCGTTATCGACTTCCACGGCGCGGTCTGCTCAAATGCCTACAAGGGCTATGAGAACTACACAAAGGCGCAGCTCAACGAGCAGTCGAGCGTCTGGCGCACCGGCAACGTAAAGCAGGTGCTTGAGGTGCGCGAGCGTATATGCGCAAAATACGGCGATATCCCGCTCATGGTGAACGGCGACTGCAACTTCACAAGCACCTCCACACAGTATAAGCAGATCACGGATTCCGGAATGTACGATGCGGAATTCACCGCGCGCCTCGGCACCGTGACCGGCTTCAAGACCTACTTTGATTACGGCACGCCCATCAAAACCGGTCCGAGCATCGACCACATCTTCGGCGTGAACGGCATCGACTTCGTTGAGCATTATATCGTGCGCGACAAGCTGGTGCTTACCGCCTCCGACCACTGCCCGGTGTATGTGGATTTCAATCCCAAAAAGCCCTGACGGCTTTACGAGAAAGGAACCCAAGTGATGAAAAAAACGCTTTTCAGGTACGCAGTTCTGTTTATGGCGGTGCTTACGGTGCTTCCCGCAGTGCTTGCGGCATGCACCAAAAACGAAGGACCCGAGGTGAGCACGCCGATCGTGACCACCGAGGCGCCGGCGCCTGCCGAACTGGTCCTGTTCGGCGGCAGCGAGACATACAACGTTATCCGCGGCACATATGCCAACGAATCGGTGCTTGACGCGCTCAAAAAGCTCCGCAAAGCCATCGCCGCAAAATTCGGCGATATCTGGCAGGGCATTACGACCGAGGACTGGGAGCAGGGCGTCGGCAAGAATGATATTGTGGACAACGACAACGCGGAGATACTGGTCGGTCTCACCAACCGCCGCGAGAGCCACACGGTATACGAATCTCTCGGCGAGAACGAATATACCATCCGCGCGGTCGGCAAAAAGCTCGTCATCATCGGCAGCGACGATTATGCCACCGTCCAGGCGCTGACCGGGTTCATATCCAGATACATCGAGCCGTCCGGGGCTGATAAGCTCGTCATGTCCGCCGACACAAATGATATGGGCACGGCGTCCCTGCGCAAGATCCCGATAAACGAAAATGCCGGATACCGCATAATGTCGTGGAACCTCGGCGGCGGCATCGGAAACGCCGATGACGCGCTTGAGATAATGCTGCGCTACCTGCCGGACATTTATTCGCTCCAGGAATGCAGCAAAAAGATACACACAGGGCTTATTGCAATTCTCCCCGAGTATTACAAGACCGCAACAAAGCTCCATAATGACGGCGCTACATATGTTTATACGCCTATAGTGTACAACACAAAGGTGCTGACGCTCAAGGATGCCGGTGCAGAGTGGCTGCGCGACAGATACACCGGAACAAGCACCAAATCGCTTGCATGGGCGGTGTTTGAGGGCAAAAACGGCGAGACCTTTGCGCTCATCAACTTCCACGGCGCGATCTGCTTCAATACCTATAAGGGCTTTGAAAACTATACAGCCGCCGAGCTTGCAAAGCAGGCGAACGAATGGCGGCAGGGCAACGCGCGTCAGCTTCTTGAGGTCCGCGACCGCATACGCGCACAGTACGGCGAGATACCGGTCATGATGAACGGCGACTGCAACTTCAATGCTTCGTCGGCGGCGTACAAGATACTCACCGCAGGCGGGATGAAGGACGCGGAGTTCACCGCGCGCCTCGGTAAGGATACCGGCTTCAAAACCTACTTCCCGTTCGGCTCGACCTCGGTGCAGACCGGAGCGAGCATCGACCACATCTTCGGCACCGCCGAGGTAGATTTTGTGGAGCACAGGATAGTACGCACCTCTCCGGTGCTTACGGCATCCGACCACTGTCCCGTGTATGCCGATTTCAATCCGAGCAAGAAATGAAATGATTATTTAATATATGGGGCTGTTAAAAAACTCGATGTTTTTAACAGCCCCTCAAAAATGCCGGTCAGGATCCCGGCATTTTTGATGCGATCTTGGTCGGTTTTGCCGCCCCGTGTCTTTGTTTTTTGCTTTCTTGGCGGCAAAACGGCGGTGTTCAGCCGCCGAGACCAATGTCGTCGGGATCGTTAAAAAATCAAATTGATTTTTTAACGACCCGATAATTAAAATCGCCCGCGGGCAATAAAACTGTTGACCTTTCCCAAAATGTGTAGTATAATTAACTTGGATAATTATAAAAACCGACCGAGCGGAAAGGAAGATGCCGAAAAATGACCGAAGATATCAATAAAAACGGAATATACGCGGATTTTCTCTCCCGCGCCGACGCGTTCGTTGCGTCGCTGATGGCAGGGTACGAGCCAAAGCATTTCCGCGGCAGTAAGGTGATACATGACTGCGTGTGGGGAACGGTCATGCTCTGCCCGTGGGAGCTGCAGATAATAGATTCGCCGCTTTTCCAGCGTATGCGCCGCATAAATCAGTTGGGACTTGCAATGACCACATACCCATCGGCGCACCATTCGCGCTTTGAGCATACGCTCGGCGTGCTGTCGGTGACCACCAAAATGATATCCCGCATAAATCAGGATGAAAGCGCCGATGCGCTTCCGCCATCCGCCGCTCCCGACGAGCACCGGCGCAAGATACCGCCGCGCGACGTCCGGCTTTTGCGCCTTGCGGCGCTGTTGCACGATCTCGGGCATTGCTTTTTCTCGCACCTGTCCGAGTCGTATTACGGACGCACCGAGGAAATGACCGCGCTCATACGCGAGAACGCCGTGTTTTCCGGCGCACAGCCGCATGAGATATTCGGGTTTATAATAATAAACACACCCACGTTCCGCAGCTTTTTTGCTAAAAAGACCGATTTCCCGCTTGACGGCGAGGATGCGGACGTTCTGCTTGAGACCGTGGGCAGGATGATAGTCGGCGCACCCGTGCCGCTGCGCTGTGAGGACGGCAGGCTTTTGCGCCCCGCTTACCTTACCGACATGATAAACGGGCGCTTTGACGCCGATTCGCTCGACTACCTGCGCCGCGATACCTATGCCACGGGACTGGCGCTGACCTATCACATCGACCGCGTGCTGTATAAGCTCTGCCTTGCCGACCGCGAGGCAACGCTTCCGGACGGCAGCAAGATCATCGAGCGCCACCTTACAGTTCCGGTCTCCGGAATATCAACGGTCGAGGAAATGGTGTTTTCAAAGCTGATGCTGACGCGGTATATCTATCAGCACCAGAAGGTCATAGCCGTTGAATCGCTCGTGGGCGACGTCGTGGCGGGAATGCGGTATAACGGAAGGCTCGGGCACCCGTGCGATTTCCTTTATTTCTGCGATGCAGATATCCTCTCGCTCGGCATGAGCGTGGCGGATCCCGCATTCAGACTGCCGGCATCGGAATTCCGCCTTGACGCTACCACCTCGCTTACGACGGGAAGGGTCATACGCCGCATACTTGAGCGCGATCTGCCGAAAAAGGCGCTGCTTGTAAACCGCGGAGTACTTTGCGGGAAAAACGGCGCGGCGAGCAAGGAAGAGCTTGGCACGGCGGTGACGCTTATGCAGTCGATGACCGACCTGCGTCAGGCAGTGCGGGACGAGGCAGCGGATATCGCGCGCAGGCTCGGCATGCCGGAGCCGGAAATATACGATATACACATTTCGGTGCCTAAGTTCCGCATGTCCAAAAACTTTGACGGCGCTACCGTTGTGACATACGGCGGAGGCTTTGCACGTATGTCCGATATCGTCGATCTTAACGACTGGGCAAGCGATTTTGCTGCCGACTCCTACAACGCATATGTCTTTGCGGGACCCGAATATCTCGTCCCCGTGGGGCTTGCCGCCTATCGCGTGCTTACCGCGCGCGGAGTTCAGCTTGACCGCGGACGCGTGTTTGAGGGACTCAAATCCGCTGCCGACATCGAAAAGGCGGCAGGGATAATAGGCGCCTGAGGCGTTCGAACGCTGATTTTTTGAAAGGAACGATATTTTGTCAAAGCTGTCATGGAAGGGCGGGGCGATGCTTTCGCCGCTGCCCGTGGTAATAGTCACCTCGGGAGGTGACTGCATAAAGGACGGCGCCGCGGTGCCGTCAGGCTATGCGCCCAACGCCGTTACCGTGGCGTGGTGCGGCATCGCCTGCACCCAGCCGCTCGTCGTTTATATCTCTCTGCGTCCGTCGCGTCATTCGTATAAGATAATCGAGGAGACGGGCGAATTCACAATAAATCTCGTGACATCCGCAATGGTGCGCACAGCCGACGGCTGCGGCGTTTTTTCCGGCAGGGATGTGGATAAATTGAAAAAGTTTGCGCTCGCCACCGAGCCGTCGGCTACCGGCACCGTGGGCTGTCCCTCGCTTGCCGCCTCGCCGCTCACGCTCGATTGCCGTGTTATGCGTAAGATCCCGCTCGGAACGCACGATATGTTTCTGGCAAACGTGCTTGGCGTCGGAGTCGATCCCGCATTGGTGGACAGCGCGGGCAAGCTGCACCTTGACCGCGCGCGCCTTGCCGCGTATTCGCACGGGGACTACTTTGAGCTGGGCAAAAAAATAGGGGATTTCGGCTTTTCCGTGCGAAAAAAACCGCGTGGAGGGGCAAAAAAGAGTAAAGGCGGTAGCAAAAAATGAAAAAAACAGTTCTGGCGGTCACTGCCTTGCTTATATCGCTTCTTCTTGCCGCGTGCGGCGGCGTGGGAGGCGAGCTTATGGCGGTCGCTCCGCTCGGCAACGGCAGACAAGCCGAGGCATACGGCGGTATAACCGGCGTGCGCACGGTCATCATTCGCGCCGCCGACGGTAGTGAGGAGCAAAGATTCACCTGCAAAAACAAAACGACCGAGCCGTACGCGGAGGGCGACGGTGAAAACTACGGCTTCGCCGTGGGGGATGTGGATTTTGACGGCATATCCGATCTTATCGTCACCACCTCGCGTTCTACCGAGGGCAATATCTGCGATTACTTCCGCGCCGACGGCAACGGCGGCTTTTACCGCGACAGCGTGCTTTCCGCCCTTCGCGGGGTGCGCTTTGACCGTGAGGCGGGCGAGGCGTATGTCACAACGCGCACGCATACCGAGCTTCCCACGGTCCCCAACGCACCGTCGCGCTATACCGATGAGATAAAGGTCACCTACTACGCCCCCAACGCCGAAAAAAATGGACGCTTTGAGGTCGTGCGCGAGGAAACTCTGACCTACTATTCCGAGACCGAGATATATTGCTTTGCCGTCTCCTATCCGGACGACAACGGCGAGATGCAGATCGAGGACGAAAAATGGATACTTCCCGATAAGCTCGCACGCGCGGGGCTTGAAAATTTCGGAGACTGACCAAACCGATACACCGTAAACAGAAAGGATCACCAATATGGAAAACAAGAATGAAAACCGCAAAACGGCAATTATTATAGGCGCGGGTCCTGCGGGACTTACCGCGGCGTACCGACTGCTTACCGAGACCGACATAAAGCCGATAGTGCTTGAGGGCTCTCCCTATATCGGCGGTATTTCGCGCACCGCCGTTGTGGACGGCAACCGTATGGATATCGGCGGACACCGATTTTTCTCCAAAAACGAGGAGGTAAACGCGCTCTGGGAAGAGCTTATGCCGCTTCAGGGTAAGCCCTCGTTTGACGATAAAAAGCTCGGCGTTGAAAAGCCGCTTGCCGAGAACGGTCCCGACCCCGAGACCGAGGACCGCGTGATGCTTCTGCGCAACCGTATCTCGCGCATTTTCTTCCTTCGCAAATTCTTTGATTATCCTATCACGCTCAAGCCCGAGACCTTCAAAAACATGGGCTTTAAAAACACCATGCGGTCCGGATTCGGCTATATCGGCTCGGCGATACACAAAAAGCCCGAGGATTCGCTTGAAAATTTCTATATAAACCGCTTCGGCAGACCGCTTTACGAAATGTTCTTTGAGGATTATACCACAAAGCTCTGGGGACGCCATCCCTCGCAGATATCCGCCGACTGGGGCGCACAACGCGTCAAGGGACTGTCGCTCATGAAGGCGGTCTGGAACGTGCTCTCCAAGCCCTTCCGCCCGAAGGATAAGGTTGAGACCTCGCTCATCGAACAGTATTATTATCCCAAATTCGGTCCGGGTCAGCTTTGGGAGACGCTTGCCGACGAGGTGAAAAAGCGCGGCGGCGAGATCATAATGAATACAACGGTCAAAAACATCAACCTTGACGGAAATAAGGTCGTAAGCGTCACAACAGACGACGGTAGGGAATTCCGCGGCGATCACTTTATGTCCACCATGCCGGTCAAGGACCTTGTCGAGGGAATGGGCGAGGCGGCTCCCGCCGATGTGCGCCGCATCGCCGGCGGACTGCCCTACCGTGATTTCATCACGGTCGGACTTCTCGTCGATAAGCTCAAAATGGTCAACAAGACCAAGCACAAAACGCTCACCGGCGACGTTCCGGACTGCTGGATCTATATCCAGGAGCGCGACGTCAAGCTCGGCAGACTTCAGCTCTTCAACAACTGGTCGCCCTACATGGTCGCCGACCCCGAGCACACTATATGGATAGGTCTTGAGTATTTCTGCAACGAGGGCGACGATATGTGGAACATGTCGGATGAGGACTTTATCAGCTTTGCCATCGATGAGCTTGTAAAGATCGACGTTATCGACCGCGCAAGCGTAAAGGATTCAAAGCGCATACGCGTCAAAAAGGCGTATCCCGCATATTTTGACACCTACGCCGAGTTCGACACGGTAAAGGATTATCTCTCCGGCATCGATAACCTCTGGTGCCTCGGACGCAACGGTCAGCACCGCTACAACAATATGGACCACTCCATGCTCACCGCAATGGAGGCTGTGCGCGCGATAGCTGCCGGCAGTACCGATAAATCAGCCGTCTGGAACGTGAATACCGAAAAGGAATATCACGAGACCAAGAACTCATAAGGCGATGGTGATTTTAACAGTGATCCTGATATCCGCCGCGGCGCTTGCCGCGGCGGAATGGAAATGGGGCGTCCTCCGCGCTGTGTACGATGCAAAAAAGCTGCCGCACAGACTGCTGGCGCTGCTGCCGATGGTAGCCATGCTTTTTACGGCGCCGGTGTTCCTCAAATATTTTGCCGATGCACGGGATGACGTAGCATATCCGCTTGAGGGCAGTGTCGCCAATTACAATCCGTACATTCAGCAGTTTGATGCGTGGGAAAAGGGACAGCTCAATATTGATTTTGAGGTGGACAGCCGCATTCTTGAGCTTGAAAATCCATACGATTATCAGGCGCGCCGCCTTGCCGGGGGCTACTATCTTTGGGATCGCGCTATGTATGACGGAAAGTACTATTCCTACTTCGGCATTGCCCCCATTGTAACGGTCTATTATCCGTATTGGCTCATAAAGGGCGCGTTGCCGGGCGATTCGACCGTCATGGCGGTGTTTATTTTCATCACCGCGCTTTTTTTGCCGCTCGCACTTTTCAAGTGGGCGGAGGTCAGCGGCAAACGCATCCCGCTCGTGCCGCTGATGCTTGCCGCGCCTGCGGTGTTTTTAAGCTCCGGCGTGTTGCTCGTTGCGCGAGGAGTGAGCCATTTTTACTATATCGCCGTTATTGCGGGAATGGCGTTCCTCTCTGCGTTCATGTTTTTTGCGCTTTCGGCGTTTACGGCTGAAAAAACGGCGTCAAAATGCGCGCTTTACGCCATTGCGGGCGTAGCTTACGCGCTTTTGTTCCTGTCAAGACTGAACATCGCGTTTCTTGCGGCGTTTCTTGTCGTTCCGGGGCTGTGGTTCATGATATTGCGGCAAGACGGAAAATGGCGTCCCGCAGGCAGGATCATTGCCGAGCTTGCTTCGCTCGGCGTGCCGGTAGCCGCCGCGCTGTGCTTTTCGCTTTGGTTCAACGCCGCGCGCTTTTCGGGACCGCTTGATTTCGGCACGAACTATCAACTCACGATAGCCGATGTATCGACCTACCACCTGCGGCTCTCCGATCTGCCGTTTGCGCTCTACAACTATTTTCTTGCGCCTGCCGAGGCGTGCGAGAGCTATCCGTACATCACGTTTACGCGTCTCGGAGCTGCGCCCTCGCATTATGTGTACCGTGATGCCAATCTCGGGCTTTTCTGCTTCCCGCTGACGCTCGGCTGCATTGCCGCGCCGTTCGTCATCTGCTCGCAGCGCGAGAGCGCACGTACACGGGTCATGACAGGCTCGGCGCTTTTGGGTATCATTGTCGTGGCGTGGCTGGATTTCTGCAAGGGCGGCGTTATTTACCGCTATACTGCCGATCTTACGCTTACTGCGTCATTCCTTGCAGCCGCAGTGCTGCTTATCCTGCTCGGCAATGTCATGGGCTCCGAAAAGACTTCCGCATGGGTGCGTTGGACGGTGTATGCCGCCGTGTGTGCGGGCTTTATTTTCTCGTTTGCCGCCGCACTGCGCGTGTCGCTGATAAACGGACACTCCTACATTTCGGATATACCCGATAATGTCCTTGAATTTTTTGAAAAAATCCTGCCGTTTGCAAAAATAACGAAATAGCCGGCGCTGATACGGCAAAAACTAAGAAGAGTTAAAATAACTCTTCTCAGTATAGTTTTTTATACGGAGGTGACGAATGAAGGATATTGCCATCATCACAGGGACGATCCTTGCCCTTATCGAAGAAAAAAAGTTTCAGAGCCTGCGGGATGTACTGCGAACCATGCAGCCCGTTGATGTAGCGATGGCGGCGGCGGAGCTGACGCCGCAGGATCTTTCGCTCGTTTTCAGACTGCTGCCGAAGGACGAGGCGGCGGATACCTTTGCCGAAATGGACGCGGAGAGCCGCGAGGAGCTGATACGCAGCTTTTCGGACAGCGAGCTGCGCGACATACTTGAGGAGCTGTATATCGACGACACCGTGGATATGATCGAGGAAATGCCAGCCGTTCTCGTGGGGCGGATACTTGAACAGTCAAGTCCGGAATCGCGGCGGCTGATAAACGAGCTGCTTATGTACCCGGACGCTTCGGCAGGGAGCATAATGACGACGGAATACGTTGACCTCCACGCCGGAATGACGGTGGGCGAGGCGATAGGGCGCATCCGCCGTATCGGTGTGGACAGGGAGACGATAAATGTCTGCTATGTTACCGGAGAGGGCAGAAGGCTGATCGGCGCGGTGACGATACGCGCGCTGATACTTGCCGAGCCGTCGGCGCAGGTCGGCTCCGTTATGGACGAGAACATCATATCTGTCGGCACGCTTGACGACAAGGAGAAGGTCGCCAATCTGTTCACAAAATACGGCAGTATAGTTCTGCCTGTCGTGGACAGCGAGAAAAGGCTCGTCGGCATCGTTACCGTTGACGATGTGATGAATGTCATCCGCGATGAGGCGACCGAGGATATCGACAAAATCGGCGCCGTCACCCCGCAGGACAAGCCGTATATGCGTCTTTCGGTGTGGGATATCTACAAAAGCCGCATCCCGTGGCTGCTGATACTTATGGCTTCGGCGGCGTTCACCGGCGCAATAATCACGCATTTTCAGGATGCGCTGTCGGCATATCTGGTGCTTGTCGCGGCGATCCCTATGCTCATGGACACGGGCGGGAACTGCGGCAGTCAGGCATCGGTAACGGTCATACGCGGGATATCGCTTGAGGAGATAGAGTTCCGGGATATATTCCGGGTCATGTGGAAGGAGTCGCGCGTGGCGCTTTTGTGCGGCGTGACGATGGCGGTGCTTAATTTTGCACGGTTCATGCTGATAGACCGCGTGGGGCTTGCGGTCTCGGCGGTCATATGTCTGACACTGCTCGTGACAGTGCTCGCGGCAAAGCTCGTCGGATGCACCCTGCCGCTGATAGCCAAAAAAATAGGACTTGACCCGGCTGTCATGGCAAGTCCCTTTATCACAACGATAGTTGACGCACTGTCGCTCTTCATTTATTTCCGCACGGCAAGCGCCGTGCTTGGGATATAAAACCGGAGGGTGTTGAAAAGCCCGATTTGAGCTTTTCAACACCCTTCGTTAAGGTTTTATTTTATATCGTTTTCGTCGAATTTGTCCCCGCACTCCGGGCAGAATTTGGGAGGATTCTTCGGGTCAGCCGGCTCCCA
>ENA-UOJS01000779-UOJS01000779.1-human-gut-metagenome-genome-assembly--contig:-C74-NODE-779-length-31175-cov-8.735186_pt1 | contig 31175 bp, 25 predicted proteins | sample MGYA00242355_ERZ723902 | MGnify/ENA metagenome assembly ERZ723902
CACTTCCGCCGTCTGTGTCAAAGCTGATGGTGTAGCGGTTGACTGTCCACACGGGGTAGAGCGTCACAGCCTCGTTTGCGGAGTATGTGCCGCCGAGCTCGTAGACCTTTGCGCCGCCATCGGTCGTTGCCCAGCCGGTCTGCGTGTAGCCGGTACGGGTAAAGAGCGCACCGGGAAGTGTCACGGCGGTGTCGTAGCCCTTGACGATCGTCGAGGAACTGCCCGTTCCGTCGGCGCCGGGGGCACAGATGACGCGGTAGGTCCGCGCCTCAAAGCGGAGATATTCCTTGTCTTTATAGGTCTCGTCGCTGATTTCCACAGCATCGGAGCCGTCTGCGGCATTGCCCGCGAGCATCCACATACCGGGGATCAGATCGGCAATGACGGTATGTGTGCCGTTCCGGTACAGCGCGGAGGGATTGCCGATCAGTGTGAGCGTGCCGCCCTTCACGACCAGTCTGTTATCGAAAGTTCCCAAAGCACCGGAAGCAGTTCCCCTGCTGTCAAGCACAATGTCGCCGCTCTCAATGATAATATCGTTTTTGTTTTCGATCCAACCGGCGCCCAGAGCCCCGGTCCCTTTGATGAGAAGGTCGCCGCCCGTGTGACTGATCACGTTCTTGTCGCTTTCAAAGGAGTTGTTTCCGATGAGTACTATCGTAAGGGTGCCGGGGAGGTCAGTTGCGCCGAGCATCTGTTGTCCGGTCAGCGTCGCGCCGTTCAGCGTCAGTGTCTTGGTAGCGTCGTCATAGGATACCGTGCCGTCGCCGTATACGTCAGATGCGTTTTCATTGTTGATGTAAAGGAGAATGCCGCTTGCCGAGTAATAGAACACGCGGTATTCGTAAACTATCCTGCCCTTACCCTCAAAGCGGAGATCGCTGAAGGTCCCCGCATTGAACGCATGGTAGACCGCATCGGTAAATATAGTTCCGGTAGCGGAGCCGATGATTTTTGTGCCGTCCGCCGTGCAGACGGTACCTTCGGCCCTGCCACCAAGCGCCCGGAAGTCTACGTTGTCGCCGAGGTAGAGAGCATGGCTTCTCGGGTTGGTGCTACGGCATCCGGTGATCTTTCCGCCGGTCATCACGGCTTGCGCCGAGGAGGACAGCAAATGGACCCCGCCGCCCTGCCATGCTTCACAATCGCGGATCACAGTTCCGCTCAGTTCAAAGACATTAAAGTCGAACGTTGCAATGCCGCCGCCCGCTGTGATTGCCGAGCAACCCGAAACGGTACCGCCCGTCAGGGTCAGCGTGCCGCCGTCCGCGCAGATACCGCCGCCGTTCCATGCGGAACAGTTTTCAATGCTGCCGTCCTTCATAATAAAGACGCCGCCGGTACTTACCAGAACGCCGCCGCCGTTTCCGATCACATGGCAGTCGCGGATGGTTCCCCCATACATAATGAAAGTGCCCTCCGCACGGACGCCGTGTCCGAATTTTTCAATGACGCCGCCGTACATGAGAAATTCCGCGGCGCTCGTAACTCGGATGCCGGTCCGGTCGGAATCTCCGTTGGCGCTCCCCCGGATCGTGCCTCCGAAGAGCGTGAGCTTGCCGTACCGATATTTGTCGCTTTCGACCGCGATGCCGTCCTTTGGGAAGACGATCTTGCCCTTTCCGGTGCAGTCGGTAATGATGAGCTCTCCCTTGGTGATCTTTATGCAGGCGTTTTCCGTCAGCGTGATCGTTTTACCGTGCAGGCAGAGGCGCACACAGTCAGAGAAATAGCCGGTGTACTCCTTGTCGAGCGTTACATCGTCCGTCAGATACCAGTAGCCGTCTTTGATCGAGGAGTAAATGACGTTGTTGTAATTGCAGGGAAGATTGTCGGTTTCGGTCCACATCGCCCAGCCCATGTCGGTGTGCGACGTGTGGTCGCCGACGGAGGTATTCCCGCCGCAGACGCAGTGGTAATGGTCAAGCCGCATAACGATCCCGGAGGTTTCCTCGTCATAAGCGAAGATATAACCCTCGGAAGCGTTACGTGTGGTGGTGAAATGCAAGGCGTCGTCGGCTGTCAGCGTGTAGTTTTCGCCGCCGATTAGCCGGACGGGATTGGTTTTGATCCCGCAATGCAGGGCATCCTCTAAACTCCAGCCCACATTGAACGCGATCCTCACATCCTCGCCGAGGGTCCCGTTTATCCGGACGGGCGGGTACTCATATCCCCTCGGGTTGCTTGTAAAAGACCAGATAGCGCCGTCGTCGATCAGAATATCATCCCCCCATGTTTCCCCGGTATCCGGGTTCAGATAGCGGTTGCCGGAGAACCGGATGTTGCCGGAAAGGTAGAGCGCCGAACCCGATTTGATGTGGATTCCCGCGCCGTAACCGCTTGTGGACGAAACGCAGTCTGTCACTGCGGCGTTTCCGGAAAGATAGACCCTCGTGCCTCTTCCATATGCGCCGTTCAGGGAGATCCCGGATTCCCGGCAGGCGGTGATGTGTGCGTTGCCGGTCATATTGAAGGCTCCGCTGACCCCGACGCCGCGCAGGAAGCCGCGGATAGTTCCCTCGTACATGGTGAGGGTCGCGTCCTGTGTGACGCTGATGCCTCTTGTGTCAGCACCCTCGATGGTGCCGCTTCCCGTGCAGTCGGTGATGATCAGCTCATGGCTTCCGTCCACGGTAAGCATATACCGGTTGTCGGGAATACTGCTGCCCGCACGGATCGTCTTTCCGTTCAGACAGAGTTTTACGTCATTGTTGATTTTAAACTCGCCGTCGATCGTCACGTCTCCCGCAAGACAGTAGTTGCCCGGCTCGGTCGGGAGAGAATCTCTTGACGTCCACATGGTCCATGCCTCATCGCTGTGAGACGTGTGACCGGGGGCGTTGGTATTGCCGCCGCATACGCAGTGGCTGTGGGTTTTGCTGATAAGTATCTTCTTATAGCCGCCGATATAGTCGATGGTATCGCCCGGCTTGTAGGTGGTAACGTTTCCGTCTTTGCCGGTGCATATTACCGCCGAATGACCGGAGAGGGATTTTATCTTACCGTTCAGCACCTTGCCGTCAAACTCAACGGTGCTGTCCTCGGCGGTGATATCCGCGCCCATAATGCCGCCTACACACAATGACCACATATCGCCCTTTGCGACAAGCACGCAGTTCTTTATGTTAAGGGCGGTAGCGAAATCTATTTTCAGTGCTTTGGCGGTGGAGCCGGCAGATGCCTCGGCATATATCACACTGTCCGTGAAGCTGATGCCGGTCGCGCCCTGGATCGCGGCGAAATAATCTCCGCCGACCGTTGAGTAAAGTCCCGCATCGATATACGAGTTTGCAACGGTAAGACCGTGAGAGGTATAAATGCACGCTCCTTGCGGCGTAGCCTGCACGTTGCCCTGTCCGTCCTTGCCGACGGTAAGATCGAGCGATGCGTTGTTTACCGCAAGGTCTCCGCCGGCTACGCGGACGGCAACGCAGTCGCCGCCGCTGCCGGTGACGCCCAGAACGGTGATATCCATCGAGCAGTCCTTTATCTCGCTGGCTGCGCTCAGGTTTATCGCGTATGCCTTGGTCGCCGTTGTGCCGGGAAGGGTGATCTTAAGGCTGTCGGCGCGGCTTTGACCCTTTATAACAAGAGCAGATGCTGTGACGGCATATAAATTGCCGCTTTGGGCGCTCTCGTCAGCCCATTTTATCTCATTCGTTCCTTTGAGAAGGATCGTATCCACGCCGCTCGTTATGTTGATCGCCGTTTTACCGTCCGCAACGGTTATGGTGGCGTTCTCAAGCGTCAGCGTTTTTGTAGTAGCGTCAAAGCTGACGCTTCCGGTGATGCCGGCGCCGGTCACGCTGCCTCCGCCCGCGGGAACGGGAATGCCGTTTACGGTCGCACTTACGCCTGCCGCGGCGGCATTCAGGGCAACGATGCCCGTGATACAGAGCATAAAAAGAATACAGGAAATAATTTTTTTCATTTTGTTTTCTCCGTTTTATATCTCATTTTTGCTTCGGTACATTATATGGGATTTAACAGCGGGAATTTCGTTTTATTTTTTGAACGCCTCGTCCGAGAGGGTGAATTCAAACCGCATGGCAAGCGCGCGGAACAGCTCCTGCATTACGGTGTTTGCGATCGCGGTCATGTCCGCATCGGCGATATATTTCTGTATCTGAGCCTGCTTTTCATCCGGGACCTTGTACGCCGAAAGCGCAAGGCGGAGGAAGCACTCCAGCTTTTTCTTGAGCGGGAAGTACATATCGCAGGGGCGCGACATATATCCGCGCATAATGCCCGCCGTGCCTATCTCAAGCTCGTAAAAATCGCTCTCGGTGAGTCCGGGAAGATAAGAGCCGAATATTTTGTAAAGCTCGCCCGCGGTCTTGCGGTAGATCATCTCCGCTATCTTTGCCTGCGTGTATGCCTCAACATAGACCTCCCGCAGATTTTCGTTCAGCTCGGCAAGCGTGAGCTGGATCGAGGTCTCGACCGCGTAAAGCAGTACGGGGTCGCTTTGCAGATCGATGCCCACCTCATTGCTTATGTGTATCATGTTCTTTGCGGCGCCGAACTGCCCGGCAAACATGAAGTGCACAAGCTCCTCAAGCACGCCGTCCTTTGTGTGAAAAATGTTCTGGAATGTGCCGGATGAAACATCCGCCGCCGACAGTATGTCGGTCATTTTTGTGTCGTGATAGCCTTTTTCGATAAATAAGCGCACACAGGCTGAAGTTATCCTCCTTTTTGAGTCTGCGCTGTCATATCTACGTGCCATTTCCTTTTTCCTCCATCCTGATTTCTGTTTGGATTATGATTCAATTATACCACGTGCGGCGGATAAATGCAAGAGTTTTTTTTAAATTCGTATCAATTGTCTGCATAAATTTTCTTATGACGTCCCACCGGAGAGACAAAATAAAGAAGTCCTCCTACCACCGCCTTTCCCGACCGGCGGCATTTCTCCCGCGCTGGGGACATTTTTTCAAAAAGGTATAGACAATTATCGGCTGATATGATATAATAGATGCGAAACCAATTTATGCGTGCAGCGCACGTATCCGAACGGAGGAGTAAGTATGAAAAAACGATTGCTTTGTATCATGTTCACTGTATGTATGGTGATCTGCATTATGTCAACTGCGGGCTTTGCCGCGAACGTTGAAAACTACGGCTTTCAGATCGGCGGGCAGGACGTTACCAGCGCTAATATCGGAAGTCTTTCCGGTGTGACGGGTAAGGTCAGCTATAATAAGACGACAAAAACTCTCACGCTGGATAACGTGACTATCACAGTCCCCGCTTCGGTGACCAGAGTCCCTCAGGGGATCAATTGCAGAAAAGTGGTCACGACGATCGAGCTTATCGGAAAAAATGAGATAAAGTTCGAGGGGGAAACATACACTGATCCGTATTACCTGTACGGTATCAACTTTTCCAACAACAAAGCATGTATTCGGGGCAAAGACAAAGAAAAAGACACACTGAAGATCACCATGCCGAAAGCGGAAGGTCAGGTGTCGTATATTATGGGAATAACATGCTACAATGATATCTTGGTTGAAGCGTGCACGCTGGACATCCTTTGCCCGGAAGGTAAATCATTGTATGGGATAAGTACATCTGACGGTGCCGCGGCAAGATATTCGATCACGATCAAAAACTGCACCTTCAACGGCACCCTCGGTAAGGACAGGAAGGGAACGATGCAGAACGTGCAATATTCCATCGCAAGCTTACTGTACGCTTACGGCAACGATATAACGGTCACGGATTCTGTCATTAACGCCGGCGCCTATTCCAAAAAAAATCTGGCGCAGAGCGCCTTGCTTGAAGGAAAGAATATCACACTGACGAATTGCGAGTTGGCATTGGAATCCAAGGGCGGAAGCAAAACGGAGGAAGGCAGCCACGGTTCTGTACGTCCGATCCATGTCAGCAACGGAAAGGTCGCGCTGACAAACTGCCATGGAAGGATCGAGTCGATGAACGGCTCCAACGGAAAAAGCTATGGCATCGACATTTGGGACAGTGTGCCGGATCAGTGCCTGACCATCGACCGTTGCTCGCTTGAGATCACTGCCGGCATCCGGGCGATCCTGATAGAGGTCGACGGCGAAACGGCAAAGCAGCCGATATTCAAAAACATCAACACTATAACATACGGCGCGGATGCGGCAAGTGCCAAAACCGAAAAAGCCGGAGCCGTCACTACCGAATATTACTGGCGCAGCAAATATTTCAAGTCGGTGGAGAGCGCCACCTCCGTTACCCTGAACAAAAGCTCTCTTTCGCTGATAAACGGAAGCAGTGAAACGCTCACCGCATCGGTCGCGACATCGCGCGCGGAGCAGGGCGTTGTCTGGGCATCGGATAACACGTCCGTTGCCACCGTGGACGCGAACGGCAAGGTGACGGCGGTCGGCACAGGTACTGCCAACATCACCGCGACTGCCGCAGACGGCTCGGGCGTCAGCGCGACATGTGCCGTTTCCGTAAAGGAGCGGACATTCAACGTGACGTTTATGAACGGCGGTTCCGAATACGCAAAGCAGACCGTAGAGAATGGCAAGACTGCCGCAGTGCCCGTCGAGCCTGTACGCGACGGCTATGCCTTTACAGGCTGGTACCGGGACAGCGAATGCACGCAGATATATGATTTTTCCGCGGCTGTAACGGCGGATATGACTCTTTATGCCGGATGGATGGAAAAGTGCATCTGCCGCTCGACCTGCTATCCCGCCGGCAACGCCGACTGCCCGCGCTGCAGCAAAAATCTCCGCCAGTGTGACTTCTTCGGCTCTCCCAACAACGGGGATGCGTATTTTGCCGGCGATGTGATCCCCATGCGCTGGACTATGTATTCATATATCAGACCCGGCGACGTTATGACGGTCGAGCTGTTTGACGAGGCGGGAAGATTGATAAAAACGTGGGACAACAACAGCACGCTTTACGGCGGCGCAAATTTATTGGCACCGGACGTCTCCCCGGACAGATACATCATGCGTTGCACCCTCAAACGCGCCGCGGCGGACGGCAGCGGCATGACCGAGGTCGTGCGGCGCGAGGCGACCATCCTGCTGGGCGGAGCGGCTGTCATTGCAAAGGACAAAAGCGTTGACTACCTTGAGGGCATGACCGTTGACATTTCGGATATGTTTATATTCGCCGGAAACGTGACGGCAAATGATAAAATAAGCTATGCCGTTACTGGAGGCACCGGCGTCGGAACGCTTGCCGGAAATATGCTCAGCGTCATAAAGCCCGGCACGTTTGAGATCACCGTTACGGTAGAAAGGGATGCCGAGCTTTACCCCGGTTACAGCGACAGCGACACCGCAGTGCTGACGGTGAATGCATTCTCGATCATTTACGAGCTTGACGGCGGCACGGCGAGCGGCAACCCCGGATATTACAGTGTAAAAACTCCGGGCTTTACGCTGAATGCTCCCACAAGGACCGGTTACACATTTACCGGCTGGAGCGGGACCGGACTTGTCGGTGAAGATAACCTGAGCGTTACCGTTCCCACGGGAAGCACCGGTGACCGCAGGTATACGGCGCACTGGAAGCCGAACAAATACACCATCACCTTCGACACAGACGGGGGAAGTGCGGTCGCTCCCATCACACAGGACTACGGAACGCCGATTACTGCTCCCGCGAATCCCACAAAGGTCGGGTATGTATTCGATGGCTGGTCACAGGACATTCCTGCCACTATGCCCGCCGAGAATATAACACTGCAGGCTAAGTGGAAGATATGCGACCATTCGGGCAACAAAAATGCGCTCACCTGCGCGAACGATGTGACCTGCTCGGTCTGCGGAGCGACGCTTGCGGCGATCGCCCACACTCCCGAAAAGGATGACCTTGATTGCTCGACACCTGTGCTCTGCAAGATCTGCGGTCAGATGGTCACACCCGGAATGAGACACAGCTTCGGCGACAGATGGTACTCTGACGAAACTACCCACTGGCACTTCTGTTCCAACGGACTCTGCTTTGTAAAGAGCGCGATATCTTCGCACGATTGGGTGGATGTTCCCGCGCTCGCTCCTACCAAGACCGAGGACGGCTACACCGCGCACCGCGAATGCACGGTATGCGGAGCAAAATGCGGCTACGAGGTCATTCCGGCGCACGAGATAATACGCGGAGACTTTGACGACAACGGCGTAGTTGACAAGAAGGATGCGATCTACCTCCTTCGCCACACGATAATGGGCGAGCTTTACCCGCTCAACCAGTCCGGTGACATGAACGGTGACGGAGTTGTTGACAAAAACGACGCTGTTTACCTCCTCCGTCATACTCTCCTCCCCAAGCTCTATCCGCTTAAATGATCCTAAAATTTTTGGGCTGTCCCGTTTTCGGGACAGCCCATTTTGCTTTATTCAGCTTGGATTCAAAGCTTTTCCTTGGCGTGCACCAGCCGCACGATCATTTCGTGTGCCGGCGTCGGTATGCCGTACTTCTTTCCGAGACAGACCACCGCGCCGTTTATGAAATCGATCTCGGTGCGGCGATGGCGCTCGATATCCTGGCACATGGAGGCTTTGCCGGTCGCAAGGTGTGCGGCGGTGTCCATGAGCGCGGCAAAAACCACGTCCGGGTCAAATTCCTCACCGTCCGCCGCGGCGACAGCCGCTGCCTCGCAAATAAGCGTATATGCGGCGGCGCGCACATCGGGATCGGACGCGATAACCCCTATCGTTGAGCCGAGAAGGGCGGTTATGGGATTTACCGTCATATTTACAAACAGCTTTTCCCATATAAGATGATTCACATTGTCGCACGCCTCGGCTTCGATGCCGCAGATGCCGAAGGCTTCCGCGATCCTGTCGGCGGCGGCGCGGTCGCCCGCCGGAGAGCCGATATGCGTGATGCCGGCGCCGGAGTGATATATCACGCCCGGAGCCTTTGCGACGCAGTTGTGCTTGGTCGTGCCGAGGAGTATATGCTCCGCCGGGGCGAACCGCTGCATTATATCGTAGTTTCCCATGCCGTTCTGGAGCGAAAGGAGAAGCGTGTCCGCCCCTATGATCGCGCGGTTGCCGTCAAGCGCGGACTCGCTTGCCATGTCCTTTACAAAAAGTATCACAAGGTCGAGCGGCTCGTGTCCCGCGCCCGACATGAGCGCGGGAACGCGAATGACCTTATCCGTGTCATTGGGTGCCGAAACCGTTATTCCGTCCGCGTTTATGGCATCCACCGAAGGCTGCCATACATCAAAAAGTGTTACGCTGTGTTTTTCCGCGAGCATTGAGGCGTAAAGACAGCCCATTGCGCCCGCTCCGATGATCCCGATCTTCATTTTGTGTTTTGTCTTCCTTATTTATAGTATGCTGACGTCAGTCGGCGGCGAATATCTCAAATTCCACTATTCTGAAATAGTGCGGATTATCGTTGGGGCCGGAAACGTTTTTGCCGTATTTCTCGTTGAATCCCGCCGTGGCTCCCGCATTGCGGCTGCGCGGGGCAGTGAGGGCAAACATCACGTAATTCGCCTTTACGGGGGCAAAGGTATCGCTTATCATGTTGGTGTTGGCATCGACCGCTTCGTATTTCAGACCGGTAATGAGGTCGGTGGCGGAGTAAACGACCTGCCATTCCACACCGTCGGTGCTCACAAGGATGTCAAAGCCCTCGATATCCATGAGCGTTGCGGTGTTGTAAAGGGCAAAGGAGCCGACCGTTTCGGTGCTGTCGAGCTTATACCAGAAGCCGCAGAGGTATTTGCCGTCCGCGCTCTGGATCCCGTTCGGCAGATACCGGTTCGTGAGCGAGAGGTAGCTGTTCATCTCGGATTTTGAGAACTTTGTGCCTATGTCCATGTATTTTGCCGAGGAGGTCGGATCGTAGCTCTTACCGCCGTCGGTGGCGCTGGATGAGTTCTTCATGCTCTTTACGCCGAACCAATCGCCCGATGCAACGGCTTTCCCGGAGAGCAGGTTTGAGGTGTAGTTTTTGGTCTCGGTCTTGCCGCAAACGGTGCAACGGCGCGTTTTTATGCCGGGAGTGCTGCCTTCGGCAGGCGTGGTGACCTCCCACGCGTCATAGGTGTGCTCAACGGTAACGGTCACGCTTTCGACCTTGCCGCATATCGAGCAGGTGCGCTCTCGCACGCCGGGAGCCGCGCATGTGGCGGCAGTTTTTTCGGTCCACTCGCCGAAGGAATGAGCGGCAGCGGTGACAGCTCCGTAGGCTGCAAGGCGCTCGTCGGTCAGCTTTTGCAGGCGCTCCATCTCGGCGGTATCGCTGAGAACGGTGACGAACTGCGTCTCGGCAGCGCCGCCGGTGTAATAGCCGAGCGAGCGGGAGACAAATGAGTAGTCGGCGCCGACGGCGGAATTGCCCGTGAGCGCGCAATATGTCATAAGCGCTTCAATGTAGCCGGTAAGATAGTTGGGGTGCTGGTTATCCTTGGTTATAACAAAATCACGGCGTGTGTATTTGTAGCCCATACCGCTGACCTTGCCGTTCCAGAGGTCGCTCACAAGCTCGCCCCACGGCAGAATGACCCAGCCGTCAGCCTGCGTCTTTTTGAGCGCGGCGAGGTTGTTGGCTTTCTCGGCTATGTCGTAGTGCGTTATCATGACGGCGAATTTCGTCTTGGGAGGGAAGAGCTTTGCGAGCTTGCCGAGCTGCGCATATGTATCGGCTACGTGCGCGCCGCGCTGTTGGAATATCACAAAGTCCTGATCGTAAAATGAGTCCATTGCCTTCCCATCGGGATTGCCGTAGTAGCTCGGATGCAGCGTCGTCATGAGCTGATAAATGCCGTAATTGGACATATTCGCGGGCAGACCGTCGGTGTTTGCCTTGCTTCTGCCGTCAAAAAATCCGGCGGAGCCGTATGTGAAGTTGGTGACGGCAACCTTGTCGCCGAAGGATTCGGCGACCTTTTCAAAAATGCCCTTCTTCGATGTGGGTGAGCCGTTTGTGTTTATAACGACCTCGCCGTAGTAGAGCATAGAGTTTCCTGCAAACATAACGCGCTTGCCGTCAAGCGGTGTAACTGCGGAATATTTCATGGTCTCCTCCTTGCCGCAAAGCGTGCATTTGTGTGTCCGCGTTCCCGCGGCGGCGCAGGTCGCAGGGGTGAGTACTGTCCATTCGCCGAATTTATGCTCGCACGCGGCGGGGTCGGTGACGGGAGTGGTCCCCTGTTCCGTTCCGGGACCGGGCTCTGTGGTGCTTTCGGGCTTGGTCGTCGTGGGCGTCGGCGGCGTGGTGGCTTCCGAGCCTGTTGACGGTACGGCGGCGGTGGTAGAGTCGTCCGTCGGGGCGGGATCGGTGGCGTCGGGGGTGTCCCCGGCGGTGGTCCTATCCGCTACGGGCGGTTCAGGGCTTTCCGATTGTGGCGTTGACGAGGGATCGGTCTCCGGAGCGTCAGCCGTGGTGAGGGCGGGGGGATCGTTCCGCCTGACGCTGCACGCCGGAAGCACGGCGGAGACGAGCATCAGTGCCGCGAGAATGGCGGCGGTGAGGATCAGGTTCCTTTTTTTCATGTCTTTTATTCCTTTCGGGGGGGTTATTCGGGCCTGTCGGCTATGTCGGCAAAGCGGAAGTCGATGACGCGCGCAAGCTCTGCGGCGGTCGTTTCGACCTGTATCCCTATCTTTCCGCCGCTGAAGAAGATGCGCTCATGGTCTTTGGCGCTTGAGTCTATCACGGTGGGGAAGAACTTTTTCATTCCCACGGGCGAGCAGCCGCCGTGAATGTATCCGGTCAGCGGCAGAAGCTCCTTTGATTTTATCATGGCAATGCTTTTTTCGCCCACAGCGGCGGCTGCCTTTTTAAGATCAAGCTCTCCGCATACGGGGACAAGAAACACATAGTGCGCGCCGGTCTTGCCGACCGTTACCAGTGTTTTGAAGACAGCCGTGGGGTCTTCGCCGAGCGCCGCAACGATCTCCTCGCCGCTCACGGCGCCGGAATCCACATAGTTGTGGACCTCAAAGCTCACTTTTTTCTGTTCCAGGATGCGTATCGCGTTGGTTTTTTCGGTGTCCTTTTTCAACGCTCACACCTCGCTTTCATTTATATTCATCCAATTTTATTATACCACAAAATCGTGTATAAGAAAAGGGGCGGCGCTGAAAAATCGTATAGATTTTTCAGCGCCGTTTTTTATTATACTTCGTTTTATACTTCGTCGTATTTTCTTCTGCGCGGCAGGGCGCGGACGAGCACTGCAATGGAGGCGAGCGCCAGAGCGGAAAGGGCGAATATCTTTATGCCTGCGCCGTCGCCGGTCGGGGGAGCCGTAACGGGGTGTGTACGGCTGTACTCGTTAAGGTCAAGCTCGTAAAGCGCGAGCTTCAGATAGTCGCAGTCGTCGATGCGCCAGCCGTCGGCGGTTTTTACAAGAACGATATCAACGTCAAAGCTGGAGGAGGTATTATAGTTGAACAGCGTCGCGGTAAACACCGCGCGGTCGCCCGAAAGTCTGAAATTGCGTGCATTGTCTATATCTGTCGGTCTGAAATCTGTCTGTTTGAAAACGGGCTGATAGCTGCATCGCGCTTTGTAGGTCACGCCGTCCTTTACGTAAAATACAGGGTGAGTTTTGCCGTTGTTCGCGCAGAAACGGCAGTTGCCAAGCATTCTGTCAAGGGTCCCTGAAACAAAATATCTTCCGGCTTTATCGCGGCATTCATCAACTGTCATATAGCCGTCGGACGAGGAAAGCGGATCGTATGTCATAACGCTTCCGTCGGAAAGCTCTATCTCGAGGTTGTCCTGTCCGAGAACCGAATATGACGGCGCATACTGAAGATGATAAAAGAATCCGGCTGCCGCTTTTGCGAAGGTAACTGCTTTTCCGAGGGTGATCCCCGTATCGATGTCGGTATCGAGTGGGATCACGGGATCTGTCATATGCTCTTTGGCGTATTCATGGCGGTAGATTTTACTCATGGCGAGCTTTGTATAATCGCAGTCGCCAATGCGCCAGCCGTTCGGAGTTTTGACAAAGGTGACGCTTGTTGTAAAATAGGGTCCCGACGGAGCACCGCCGGCAGCATGAAGAACAACATCCATAGTGGCAGTGGTGCCGTCACAGCGGAAGTTGCGCGCGTAATAGATATTCCCGGGATTATACTGTGATTGCCAGCCGCCGATGTATTTGTACGTAACCCCCTCATACACGTAAAAGAGAGGGCATTTTTTGACGCCTTGCTCATACGGATAACTGTCGGGGTGAAGCTCGGCAAGACAGTATGTAACGCTTCCTTCGGCGATCTCATCGGTGAAATACTGCTTTGTCATTTCAAGAGCTTCTTCTGCATTGCTGTACGGCATGTTTCTCCTGTCGCACGGTATCCTGCCGAACAAAAGCTCGACACCTTCGATGGTGAAATATTTTGGTTCATCGGTAACACCGGTGTTAATTTGCAGACATGAATAAAACTTTCCGCCGCGGCGCACAAGGTCGCACGCCTCGGTATATGTAAATCTGTCGGTGTCGTGTGATACCTTGGGCGCGGGATGGGTCGTGCTATATTCCGCCCACGAAAGCTCGCCGCACATAAGACGTATGAGGTCGCCTTCTTCGCTTATGCGCCAGCCGTCACTGCCGCGTTTGAGAACGATCTCAAGCGCAAAGTCACGGTCGGGATCATCGTTGTAACGCTCTGTTGACATTACCGCATTGACAGTTGCGCGGTCGCCGTTTACTTTAAGATCGTATACGTTCCATACACTGCTGTTAGGAATATTTGAGTCCCCGAAATAGGCTTTGTACCATATGCCGTCTTTTTTGTAAAACACGGGATGATCGATGCCGCGAAGACGGCATTCGTAGCAGGAGCCGGTCATCTTGTCGGTGATCCCGGCATTAAAGTAGCGCTCCATCTCTTTTTTAAAGTCGTCAGGGGTGGTGTAGCCGTCCTTGTCGAGTTGATGGTAGGTAAAGGTCCTATCTCCGATCGTGACTTCTATTTCACTCCCTATTTGCGGCATAAAATGGATCGATCTGTAGTATCCCTCGCACGCAAAGTAATAGTAGAACTGCCACCCGTCGCGTATGATATCTGTCGCCTCGTCAAGCGTCAGCTCTCCCGCGGAGGCTGAAGCTGTGACGGAGAGGGGCGATGCCGCCAAAAACAACGCGGCGAGGATGAGAAGAACGGAAACGGTTTTTTTCATATTGTTAGCCTCCTTGGTATTGTATCAACATTGTATCATATATTACGCAGAAAATCAATGTGCAGTATAAATTTTTGGCAATATGCACATTTTGGAATGTCTCGTTTGTACAATATAAATAAAACGGGTGTAAAAAACTCAAATTGAGTTTTTTACACCCCGACCGGCATTTTTGAGTGTCCGTTAAAAACATCGAGTTTTTAACAGACACGATTTATCATGTTTTGAACATCGCCTTACAGCCGTTTTGAGGCTTATGCCATGCTCTCGGGCAGCTTTTTACCGCCTACGAGATGAAAATGCAGGTGCTTTACCGACTGGCAACCGTCCTCGCCGCAGTTGGTTATAACGCGGTAGCCGTTTTTAAGTCCGCACGCGACGGCGATCTGAGGTATCGCCTCAAACACGTGTGCGACCGCTGCACTGTTCTCCGCTGTTATTTCGTCTGCGGAGGCTATGTGCGCGCGCGGCACGATAAGTACGTGTACGGGCGCCTGCGGGTTGATATCGCGGAATGCGTAAACGTATTCATCCTCGTACACCTTGGCGGAGGGGATGTCCCCCGCGATTATTTTACAGAAAAGACAGTCCATTTTTTGCTCCTTTTTTGAAAAACAAAACGGAACGCACCGCTTGCGCAGATGCGTTCCGTTTTACGTTTTACGTTTTACGGATTATTTGTATTTGCGCTTTCTGGCGGCTTCGGATTTCTTCTTCCGCTTTACGCTGGGCTTTTCGTAATGCTCTCTCTTGCGAAGCTCGGTAAGGACACCGGAACGGGCGCACTGCCGTTTGAAGCGACGAAGAGCACTGTCAAGCGACTCGCCTTCTCTGACTTTTACTTCTGCCATTCTTTTCCCTCCCTTCGCATCGCACAACACGCATGTGTGTGCAAAAAACCAATTAACACATTGCATTATACAACATAAGCGGCTTCTTGTCAAGAGATTTTTTTTATTTTTATTCTTCAAGACAATATTTTTTGCGCAAAGCTCATCCGCGCCTGCTCACGTCCTTCTTTTTCACTCTGAAAAAGACCGCAAGACACGCCTTTGCGTCAAACGGGATGATGGGGTAGAGGTAGGAATGACCGTCGTTTACCGTGCGGTTGGACATGAGCAGCAGTATTATCCCTACCGTGCCGAGCGCAAATCCGACCCATCCGGCAAGCGCAACAAGGATGAGAAGTCCTATGCGCATGAACTTGAGCGCGTAGCCCAGCTCATACGAGCGTTGCGAGAAGTTGGCTATGGCGACGAACGCCGTATAAAGAATGACCTCGGGGATGAGCCAGCCGATATCCACCGCAAAATCGCCGAGTATCAGTCCGCCTACCACCGACAGTGAGTTTGAAAGCATGGAGGGCGTATTCATCGACGCCATTTTAAGACCGTCTACCACAAATTCGACAAGAAGGAGCTGCGCCAGTATCGGTATCTTGCCGTGGTCATCCGGAATTATAAATCTCAGCCATTCGGGAAGTGCGCCGGGGTATTGCAGCAGCATATACCATATCGGAACAAGAAAAAGCGTCAGCAGGCAGACCGTGTGCCGCACGACGCGGATGAAGGTCGCAGTCAGCGGAGGAAAGTAATAGTCGTTCGTCTCCTGTACGAAATCGAATATCGAGGTCGGCAGCACCATCGCCTCGGGCGAATTGTCAACGAGTATCAGCACACTGCCCTCAAGCAGCTGCGCGGCGGCGGCATCCGGACGCTCTGTGGAGCGTATTTTGGGGAACGGATTGTACCACCGCGTGCGTATGAGGCATTCGGCTAAGGATTCGTGACCGAGCGTGAGCGAGTCGGTGTCTATGCTGTCGAGCCGCTCGCGCAGGTGCGAGACATACCCAGGGTCGGCTCTGCCGTCCATATAGCAAAGCACGACATCGGTCTTGGAGGCGGAGCCTATCGAAAGATATTCCATTGTAAGAGAGGTGTCGCGTATACGGCGGCGTATCAGCGCCGTGTTGAAAATAAGCGTTTCAACAAATCCGTCGCGCGAGCCGCGCATAACGCGGTCGTTTTCAGGCTCGCTCGGGTCGCGCGCAGGGTATGAGCGCGAGTCGATTATAACAGCCCATTCACCGAAGCGGCTGCCTATCATCAGCGATGCGCCGGAAAGCACCATGGCAAGCATAGAGTCGAGCGAGTCGGTCACATCTGTTTCAACATATGCCACATGGGCGCGCGTGAAGGCGCGGGCGCATTCGCCGCCGCTCTCGCTCCCAAGACCGTCAAGCGAAACGAGCGATAGCATCAGCTTCTGCATAACGGTGTCCTTGACAAAGCCGTCTATATAGTAAAGCGTCACCTCATCCTGCCCTATGCGGAGAGGCTTTTTTATAACGTCGAAGTTTTCCTCAACACGCAGGAGGCGGTCAAGCTGAGCCACATTGTCGGCATACACATTTGAAAGTTTGCGCATAATAAACAGGATACCTTTCGGGTTTTTTCGGGTTTATTATGCGCAGAAAAATATTGAATTATTCCCCTCAGTCCTTAAGACCTATCATGCCCATCAGCTTTTTGTTGAATTCCTCGGCGGTGTTGTAGCCCATCTTTTTCTGGCGGTTGTTCATCGCCGCGATCTCAAGTATTATCGAGAGGTTGCGTCCCGGTTTTACGGGAATGGTGATAGAGGGCAGGTCGATGCCGAGTATCTCCACCGTTTTTTCCTCAAGTCCAAGACGGTCGTACATTTTGCCGTGTATCCACTGCTCAAGGTATATCACAAGATCGATGCGCTCGGTGTCCTTTACGGCGCCCATGCCGAAAAGACGACGCACATCTACGATGCCGATGCCGCGAAGCTCGATGTAGTGGCGTATCACCTCCGGGGCGCTTCCGACGAGCGTCTTTGCCGAGACTTTTTTTATCTCCACCGCGTCGTCGGCGATAAGGCGGTGCCCGCGCTTTACAAGCTCAATGGCGGTCTCGCTTTTTCCCACTCCGCTGTCGCCGAGGATAAGTATGCCTTCGCCGTACACCTCAACAAGAACTCCGTGCCGTGTTATGCGCGGAGCGAGCGATACATTGAGCGATGCTATCAGCGCCGCCATGAGAGACGAGGTCTTTTCGTGCGAGCGCAAAAGCGGTACGCCGCATTTTTCAGCCTGACGCACGAGCTGTTCGAAGGGCTCAAGTCCGGATGTGACTATAACGGCTACCGGGCGGCGCTCTATGAATGCATCTATGTGACGGCGGCGCTCCTCCTCGTCCATGCTGGCAAGGTAGCACTGCTCGGCGTTTCCGATAAGCTGTATCCTCTCCGGCTCAAAAAGCTCAAAAAAGCCCGAAAGCGCCAGTGCCGGGCGGTTCAGCTCGGTGGTCTTTACAAATATATCGGACGCGGGACCCGGCAGTGCGACCGGCTCAAGCAAAAATTCATCTATAAGGCTTTGCAGTGATACTCTGTATTCTTCATCCATTTTGTTATCCCGTCCTTAGTCTTGTGTGTGCACGGAGTGCACTATCAAATAAATTATACCACACGCTGCGGCTCAGGGGAAGTCTTTTTTCGTTAATTTTTTATTCCGACGCCGTATTTTTTACCTGCTTTCAAAAAACCGCGCCGTATTCACAACAGTGTCACAAAAACGGACTATAATTATATCACCAATTATCCGGGAGAATGAAAATGAGATCAAAAAATACATTGCGCGGCGCGGCGCTGGTGCTGCTGCTTGCACTCTCGCTTTCGCTTTTTGCCTGCTCGTCCATGAGCCCGATAAAAAGCCGCGAGGGAGAGCTTGACGTCGTAGGTAAAATAGGCAGATTCGACGTTTACTATGAGGAGCTGCGCTATATAACCGTCAACTGCAAAAAGGATATGGAGATAATATACGGAGAGTCGATATGGGACGACGCCGAAAAAGCAGCCCTTTACCGCGATGAGCTTTACGAGAGGGTGGAAAAGGGAATAGCTAGCGACTATTACGGCGTGCTTGCGCTGGCGGATATCCTTTATTCCGCGGGCGGCGGAGCCGATGCCATGCTCGCGTCCTCCGATATAAAAAAGTCGGTACAAACGACGATAGACGAAACGGTCACGGAATCCGGCGGCAAAAAGGAATACCGCGCCGCGCTTGAGGAGAATGCCATGACGGATCATCTTTACCGTTTTTACACTACGGTAGAGAAGATAGCGAACGAGCTGTTCTTTATAGCGCGCGATGACCTCGCTCTGCTTGACGATACCGACGATTACGCAAAGGAATATATGCATTCGGATAAATTCATCCGCACGAATCACGTTTATCTTGAGGGCAGGACCGAAAAGAACCGCGCTCTTGCCGCCGAGATAGAAAAGAAGCTCAGAGAGAGCGATAATCCCGAGGCGGAGCTGATACTGCTCAAGGGCAGATACTGCGCCGACTGGAAGATGACCACAACGCACGGCTATTACTTTGCCGCAGGCAATTCCGATTGCGGTGAGGAATACGAGAACGCCGCCTTTGCGATGCGCGAGGGCGAGATAAGCGGAGTGATCGAATCCGACACCGGCTATTACGTTATAATGAGGCTTCCGAAGGAAGAAAGCTATATGACAGAGAGCTTTGACGAGTTCAAAACACAGATAATCGGGACCGACTTCAACGATCTCATAGACGATCAGAGCGCAAAGCTGAGCTATGAGCCGAACGAGTACGGTAAGTCTGTCGATCTTGTGACACTGAAATGAGCAGCGGACGCAGACGTGCCTGGCGAAGCAGGCACAGAGTAAAGCTGGGCAGCGGGTGGATAGTGGCGATGGTGATAATGCTTGCCGCCGCAATGCTGTTCACCGGGGCGGTGATACTCGGCAATCACCTGCGCGCCGAGGCGGAGGCGACAGACGGCGTGAGCGCCGGCGATGAGACGACGCTGCCCGATTTTGACGCATCGTCGGTCCCCGACGTGATAGCGCGCGCCGCGGTGTTCGGCGATACGCCGGGCGAGGCGGGGAATGTTCCCGCTCTGCCGCATACTGCGGACAGCACTGCGGCGGAGACGTCTGGCGACACCGCGCCGGAGACTACCGGCGGAGCGCCGGAGGAAACTACTGCGCCTGCGGCGACTGTTGCTTCCGACTATAAATATAACGCTTATTGCGCCGTTATGCGCGATCCCGAGGGAAATTTGCGCTATCGCTCGGAGCTGAAGGATCTGCTTTTCGGTTCGTCATCGGGCGATGAGGCTGCGCCGCGGCTGGCGGACGGCATAGGACGCTTCGGCGGAGCTTATCTGTGCGGCGTGTTCCATGCGTCGTATATGCAGACCGAGCCGAAGCTACGAGAGGCGATGCGCGAGTATGAGATATCCCTTGCCGCCGAGCTTGCCGGCGCGGGAATGGGTGATCTGCTTTTCACCGGGCTTGAGTTCGGGCAGGAGGCTGTGGAATTCTGCGATGCGGTCAGAGCGCGTGCGGCGGGGAATTCCTGCCCGCTCGGAGTGGCTGTGAGCTATGACTTTCTCTCGTCGCCCGAGGCGCGGGAGACATTGGTGCGCATTGGCGGATCGTTCGATTTCATTGCGCTCGATCTGCGCGGCGTGACGGATGCCGACGAGATAGGCGCGCTTCTGCACGGCGTGCGCGCGCTCATCGGAATTTACAGGATGCGTATTATCGTTTCCGATGCACCGGGGCTTTCGGCCGCGGCGCTTGACGCGGGTGCCGCAAATGTTGCGGAGCTTCCCGGTGAGTAAAATTACAGAGATCATGCGGAGAGAAAAATGAGTGAAATGGATATGCTTCATACCGGCGAGCTGTACCTGCCGGGGAGATGATGAGATAGTGGCAGAGCAGCAGAAGTGCCTGGAGCTTCTTTACGATTACAATATGACGCGCCCGTGCGAGACCGAAAAGCGGGAGGAGCTTATGCGGCAGATGTTTGCCGAAATGGGCGAGAGGTGCTATATCGAACCGCCGCTTCACGCCAATTGGGGAGGACGTCATGTGCATCTGGGCGACAGAGTTTACGCAAACTTCAGCCTTACGTTGGTCGATGATACGCATATTTACATCGACGATGATACCATGATAGGTCCCGGCGTGATAATCGCCACCACCGGTCACCCGATAGTGCCGGTGCTGCGCGAGAGAAAATACCAGTATAACGCGGCCGGTGCATATCGGTAAAAACTGCTGGATAGGCGCGGGGAGCGTTATCCTTCCGGGCGTGAACATAGGGGATAACACCGTTATAGGCGGCGGCAGCGTCGTAACGCGCGATATTCCGGCAAACAGCGTGGCATACGGAAACCCGTGCCGGGTGCGCCGCGAGATATCCGAGCATGACCGCGAATACTATTTCAGGGATAAAAAGATCCCCGAGGGGATGCTTGGCAACGACTGAGACGATTCATGCGCCTTGGCGAAACAGTTTTTTTCGCAAAAAAGCGATTTTTTTCAAAAAAGGTATTGCATTTTGCGCGGAAATGTGGTATGATATTAAAGCTGTCGTGTGTGAGCGCACGGCGGGATGAATATCATGGAGAAGTCGCCTAGTTGGTCGAGGGCGCACGACTGGAAATCGTGTAGGCGTTAAAAGCGCCTCCAGAGTTCGAATCTCTGCTTCTCCGCCAGCATGAAGAACCGCAATATATTGCGGTTCTTTTGCTTTATATACCACAACATATTGTGTTTTTGGTGCCCTTGCAAAACCGTTAGGTACAAAATAGGTACCGGATATTCAAATACAGGTGTCGGGAAGGGCATGACCGGCAGAGGATGATTTCCTCTGCCGGTCATTTTTTCGAGTCATCTTTTCTGCGTCATCTGACCTTATAAAGCTCTATGCCGTTGTCGTTCAGCACGCCGGAGATCTTGAACATATCCTTTATCGTGCCGAGGCATTCAAGTTCGGGTATTATCAGTACGTCGAACTTACGATGCCGTGCGAGTTTCAGCAATTTTCCTTCGGCTGCCTTTTGTCCGTCAAATGCAATCCCAATCTCAGCCACGACGTCCCATCTCTTTTCGCGGGCACGCGCGCGGCAGGTCGCAAGCTCGAACCGACCGATCACCGTCCGCCGATACATGACGCATGCGCGCCGCCTCACAACTCCTCGCCTCCCGATTTTTTCTGCCGTATATTATAGTCCTGTCGGCGATATTTGTCAACATCCGCGTGCGATAAAACCCGGATTTGTTCTTACCCTGCCGCACCTTAAGACGCAACACGCGGGCTTGAAACCGTGGAGTTTTTGTGCTACAATATATACAATGAAAAATGAGCGCTGTGCGGCGCTTCGGGAGGTACTAATGAGGGCGAGAAGATGCGGAGGCTTTGTTTTTTCACTCCTTGTGAGTCTTTTATTCAGTCTTGAAGGGTTTGTTCCTGCGTTGATATTGGTCGGCTTGCATTTCATCCTCGGATGGTCGCTGTGGTGGGCGGCGCTTGCTGCTGCCGTGTGGATAGCCATAGTTGCTTTGCGCGTGGCGTTCATAAGCTGGGCGGCGCGGTGCGGAAATACGCCCGCTCCGCCGCAGGAAAATAAAAATCCGTATTCGGTCAGAAAAACGGAGTTCGGAAAGCGTTCGGAGACGCCCGGCGAGGACGCGGACCGGCGGGATAAATAATAATTTAAAGTGGCTGTTAAAAACAATGCGTTTATAACAGCCACTTTCAGTGTCTCGGAATGTGTTAAATACGATGTATCGCTCGGTCCGGTCCGGGCTTATGTTTGTTTGAAAAAGTCAAGAACTTCGGCTTCGTATTTGCGCGGCTCCATGAAGTAGCTCATGCCGTGGTCGGCGCCGGGAACTATCAAAAGTTTTTTAGGCGAGGCGCACGCCATATAGTTTTCGTAGGTCATTTCAACGGGAACAAAATGATCGTCGGTGCCGTGAACGAACATAACCGGCACCTTTGCCGTGCGGAGCGCGTCCTTTGTGGAATATTCGTCGGGTCCCATCATGATCTTCTGACGGCACATCGCGTCGGCAAGCGCGCCGCGCAGACCGTAGGAAAGGTGAAGATTCTTTTCGGCTACATGCTTCCATATGGCGCCCGGCGAGGTGAAGCCGCAATCGGCGACGATGCCGCGTACATTCGCGGGCAGATCGAGCCCCGCTGCCATAAGAACGGTGGTCGCGCCCATGGATACGCCGCAGAGATATATCGGCATGTCCGCGCCAAAGCGTCCGTTTGCCCAGTTTATCCAGTCAAGGCAGTCGTATCTTTCGGTAAGCCCGAAGCCCATGTAATCGCCGCCGCTGTTGTTTTGTCCGCGCTGCTCGATGTAGAGCACCGTGCAGCCGTTGTCGTGCCAAAAATCCGATACCATACCGAAGTCCCCGTGCCACGAGGAGCGCCAGCCGTGAACGGCGATTATCAGACGCTCGGCATCGGGAGCCGGGATGAGATGCGCGGTAAGGTCCATGCCGTCGTGACTTTTTATGGTCACGACCTCATTCTCGGCAGCCGCAAGGCGTTCGGACGTCTCGGCTACGCATCGCGCAAAGTCGTCGCCCGATCTTGTGCCGGATATTATGCGGCTCGCGTTTTTGAGTATCTGCGGCGGCTCGCGGTCGAGCGCGGCGCTCACAAGGCATTTTGTGGTTATGTATGCCGAGAGCGACGCCGCAAGCGCCGCGCCTCCCGCAATGGCGGATACGCCGAGTATCTTTTTGGTTTTTTCATTGATCTTCATGATCTTTTCTCCTTTTTTTCGAGCTGCGTCAGCGGATGATTCCTATCACGGAATCAACGACGCATAAAAACGGCGCTGTGAAGATAAGGCTGTCAAAACGGTCGAGGATGCCGCCGTGCCCCGGCAGGACCCTGCCGAAATCCTTTATCCCCATTGCGCGCTTGAGCGACGAAAAGCACAGGTCGCCGTACTGACCGACCGCCGAGGCGGCGGCAAGGTAGGGAACGAGCACGGCATATCTGACCGACAGGTCAAAGGCGTGTGCCGCGATCGCCGCCGCGAGCGTCATTACTGCGGTGGAGACAACGATACCGCCGACAAAGCCCGCGACTGTCTTGCCCGGACTTACACGCGGAGCGAGCTTTTTCTTTCCAAGCCCTCTGCCGGTGAAGTACGCCGCAATGTCGGTAGCGGCACAGCCGCCTGTGGCGAGGAGCAGGTAGAAAAGCCCGTGCGGTGACTCCCGCAGCACTGCCGTGCTGCGCATAAGGACCGGCAGCATTATGATAAACGGGAGTATCCCCCTGATGCCGCAGATGCGGAAGGTACCGGTCTTTTTCATCATAACGGCGAAAGCCGCGCCGTACCCGACAAGGAATATCGCGGCGGGGATGAAGTAGTTGCCGCACGGTGCAAAGCACACCGCCGCCGCATACAGACCGCAAGCTGTCAGTGTGCGCGCGTTCCGCGCGCCGGCGCCGTTCAAAAGCTCCCACTCGCCCGCAAGCGAAAGCGCGAATGCGGTCGCGCGCATTACGAACGGGATGCCCGACGCCGCAGTGACCGCCGCGGCGGCGACGGTGAGCAGCGCGCCGGTCTTTATGCGCGTTTTAAGCTCTGATCTCATCGGTGTCCTCCGGAAAATCGCGCGCGAGCGCGGCGACTGTCTCGCGGTAAAACACATCGAGCCTGCCGATGTAGTTCTGCCGCCACGGTTTGTTTCTGCCGCAGTAGTGTATCACCGCCGCCGTGCGGCGCACATGATCGAGGTCCATGCGACCGCCGCTCTGACGGTGGAGCATATAAAGACGCTCGGTCATGTTGTAGCGGTACGGGTCAAGGGGGATTATCCTGTCGCCGTACAGCCCGCTTATTATATCCTGATCGGGAAGAAGCAGCTTTCCACGGTGTGATTCGATGTAGTCGAACACATCGTCGGTATCCTGCTCCTCGCGCAGGCGTTGAAGATCCATAAGCATCACGCCGGAATTGATATAGGGGCTTTCCTCATCCATATCGAGCCGCAGCTCGTTGAAAAAGTGAAGAAGGCTGCCTATGTGCGAGGCGGCTGCGAAGAATGCGGTCCCCATCTGCATATCGTAAAGCTCGCCGAGGCTGCCGTTTATTATCATATCCGGATCGAGATAAAGCACGCGGTCAAGCTCGCGCGGAAGATATTCCGCCGCAAAAATGCGATAGTACATCTCACGCGGATAGCGGTCGGTGGTGGGCGCATCGGCAAGGCCGTCCTCAGCCACGCGCACAAGGTGTATTTCCCCGCGGTCGCCGATGATGCGGCGCGCATATGCAAGGTCGTCTTCGGTGAGAGTGCTGTTCATCACGTATACGCTGAAGCGCCCGGTGGGATTCGAGGCGAGGAGCGAGTAGAGCATGGTGGCAAAGTGCGGCAGGTAGTTACGGTCTATCGTTACAAGAATGTTCATCGGTCGTGTCTGCATGACTGTTTCCTTTCTATCACCGCGCAGGCGGCAAGCGAGCATACGCCGAGCAGGGAGTTTACCGTAAGGGATATCCAGAAGCGCGGCGAGGTGGGATCATGTGCGCTCATGCCTATGAGTGGCATCGTTACGATCGCGGGCAGCATGCCGAGTATGCATGCGGCAAGGTAATACGGGTAGCTTACGCGGCATGCGCCGAAGTAGAGGCTCACTATGTCGCAGGGGAGAAGTCCGATAAGCCTTACCGTGAGGGTGAAAAGAAAATCGTTGCGGTCGCGGAATTCCTTTATCAGCGCCGCTTTGGGGAACCTTTCGACTACACGTGCGGGAATATCACCGCCGCGCCTGCGCCCGATGAAATACGGTACCGACACCATAACGGCGGTCCCGAGTATATTCATTAGGATGGCGACCGGCAGGGAGAATAATATCCCGTCGGCGGCGTAAAGAATGCCGCAATAGACCACAACGCTCAGCGATTTGAGCGCAAACAGCAAAAGCATTATAAGGGCGGCGAGCCACGGCTCGGACGGGGTGAAGCGAAGCACTTCATCGACCGAGAATTTGTCGCGGTTGAAAAAGCACACGCACACAATGGCTATCCATACCGCCGCGAGCGCCGCCTGCACGGGGCGCGGCAGACGCATTATGCCGCCGCCATCGCTGTCGGCGCTTTTATGTATTTTGTCGTCCTTTTTTATTTTCATCGTCTTTGCCCTGCGTTTCCTTCATTTCAATATAAATTATACCGCATCGACGCGCTCGGGTAAACGGTCAATGCGGTATCACGTGTTGCTATTTTAGGCATTGAGCGAAAAATGTCGAAAAAATTTCCCGTTCAGCTCTTTACGAATTCGGAATATATGGCGCGGAGCGCATTGTCAAAGTCATGCTCCTCTACGCCGATTATTATGTTGAGCTCGGAGGAGCCCTGATCTATCATTCTTATGTTTATCCCCGCCGATGAGATAGCCGAGAACACACGCGCGGCGGTGCCGCGTGCCTTTACCATTCCGCGCCCCACAACGGCTATAAGTGCAACGCCGTCCTCGACGGTAATGCTGTCGGGACGCAGCGCACGGCGCAGTGCGTTCAGTATGCGGTCGCGCCTGCCCTCAAGCGTTGCGCTTTCAAGCACCACGCTCATCGTGTCGATGCCGGAGGGAAGATGCTCAAACGTTATGCCGTACTCCTCAAATATTTCAAGCACCCGTCTGCCGAAGCTCGGCTCCGAGTTCATCATATCCTGCTCGAGCGTTATAACGGTAAATCCGCGCTTTCCTGCAACGCCGGTTATAACGTGCTCGCTGTCGTAATCCTGTGCGGCGGACACTATCATCGTTCCGGGGTCCTCGGGGCGCAGTGTGTTGCGTATGTTTATCGGGATGCCGGCATATCTTACCGGGAAAATCGCTTCCTCGTGCAGGACGGTGGCGCCCATATACGAAAGCTCGCGCAGCTCGCGGTAGGTTATCGTTTTTATCGTGAGAGGGTCGGGAACTATCCTCGGGTCCGCCATCATAAAGCCGGAAACATCCGTCCAGTTTTCGTACAGATCGGCGTTGACGGCGCGCGCGACTATCGAGCCTGTAACGTCCGAGCCGCCGCGGGAGAAGGTCTTTACCGTTTCGTTCGGAGTTATCCCGTAAAAGCCGGGAATGACCGCGTGTGCGTGCCGCGCCAGCTCCGCGCTCATTATTTCCTGCGTGCGGTCGGCGTCAAAGGCTCCGCTCTCGGTGAAGTATATCACGTTTTCGGCGTCGATGAAATCGTACCCGAGATATTTTGCCAGAATAAGCCCCGAGAGGTACTCGCCGCGGCTCGCGGCGTAATCGCGTCCCGCTCTGCCCATTATGGCGTTCTTTATATACAGCATTTCGGCGCTGATATCGAAATTCAGTCCAAGCTCATCTATTATCGTATAATAGCGCGTGCATATTTTGTCGAAATATGCATCGGTCTCCTCGACCGGAGCGCGGTCGCGCACCAGCCTGTTGAACTCGTAAAGCATATCCGTTACCTTTGTATCGCCCGCAAAGCGCTTGCCGGGGGCGGAGGGAACGACATATCTGCGTGATTCTTCCGCTTTAATTATTGCGGCTGCCATTCTGAAATGCTCTGCATCGCAAAGCGAGCTGCCGCCGAATTTTACTACCTTGACCATAATTACACCGATCCTATTTTTGTTACGTGCTCCGGTGCGTGCGTGAAACGGGAGGCGGCATCGGACTTCTTCCGCGCCACTGCGTTCCGCATTGATGCACCGTCATTATTATTATATGAAAAAATCGAATTTTGTCAACCTTTTTCGGTCACGGCAGTGTTGCTTCGGTCCTGTATATCCATGTTCCCGGCACCTGCCGGCTCATATCTGATGTATTCGGTGTCGCTTTCGCGGCTTCGCTCAAGCATTGCGGCGTAAACCGTGTCGCGCAGCGCGGTAGCGCGGCGGCGCGGCGGGAGGCTTTCGTCCGGGTAAAACGGACCGTCGAGATGCACCACCGCCGCGGGCTTTTTTCCTATGCGCCGTTTTTTGTATGTCACCGTCATGGCGTAAGACGGCTTTGCGCATCTGACCGGAAAGGTGAATGCGCTTTCCGGCATGGGGCGTATCCCGGTGTAATATTCCCATACATGCGCCTCGGGATAGATAACGACGTTGCAGCCCTCGTCGGCGCGTGTTTTTACGGCTTCGGTGAAGCCGCGCATCCCGCCGAGGGTGTCCGGTATCGGCAACGCGCCGAGGTAGGGCAGGATCCTTCCTATCACCGGTATGCCGAGGTTGGCAGGGCTGACGACTGTGTATATCCGGCGCGGGAAGGAGGCGAGCGCGGGAATGAAAACGTCGCCTACCGGCTGTGTGTGGTTGGCGTAAATGAACGCGCCGTCACGCGCGGCACGCAAAAGTTTCCGGTCGCGCAGACGGACGTGCAGCGCCGCGCGGCACCAGACCGATGATATGACAAGAGCCGCGCCGTATGACAGCGCCGAGAGAAAGCGCGAGCGCACGTCGGTCCTTATCCACCGGTAGTCCTCCGGCATGCGGTGATCCTGATCCTTTGTCGTTACAAAATCATCCGCAAACGAGCTGTATCTGCGTACTTCGGCGTTTTTTTTCATGCCGGGTCCCCGGTCCAACCGGCAATGTCGGACGCCTCAAAGCTGTAATCGAGAGGTTTGTGATATACCTGTTCGTATATTGCCTTTTTCATGGCGTAGTCCGCGGCGCTCATTGCGTCGCTGTTTTCCCAAATGGTTTTTTCGGGGTCGGGATATATCACGCCGAGCACGTGTACCACGAATTTCACCTTGCGGAATTCATCGGTGTCCATTTTCGGCATATCGCGCTGTTCGATAAAGCAGGATATCACCGGCACGCCGAGCCGTGCGGCATAATAGTAGGCTCCGGGCTTGGGCGGGCGCGGCTTGCGGTAGTTGAACCACATTTCCTCCTCGGGGTATATCAGAACAAATTCGTTTTTCTTCATCAGCTCCGAAAGCACGTCAACAAATTCGCGCTGCGTATAATGCACATTCCCGGATATCGGGATGATATCCGCATAGTTCATAAGGAAGCCGAAAAGCCCCGGCATGGCAAGGTTGGTTTCCTGGCTCACGATATTTATGCGCTTTTTGCCGAGCCTGCGCGCAAGATAGCGTATGCCGGTGTTTTCTATCGGGCTGAAATGGTTGCTTGTGATTATCGCGCCGCTCCCGACATCGCGAGCCTTCTCTATGCCCACTATCTCGGTGTCGCGGTTGAGAGCGTATGTCAGCACATTGGCGATCTGACGCGCGGTGTGCGATTTTATTTTGTATGACGCCGTTCCGCGGCGGCGCAGGTAACTGTTGATTATATCGTTGCTTTCGGCTCTCGTCAGCACGGGATCGCCCGTTTCCACCTTCGCAAAAAAGTCGCCGCATTCGGCTGAACGCCGTATGTTTTCTATCACGGCGTCGCGGTCGCTTCCTATTATCATAATCTGATCTTCACTCCCTTTTCGTATTCACTGCGGAATGTCACCTCTGCCTCCGCTATTTCGGTGCCGCGGCGTATCAAAAGCTCAAGGCACCTCGCGTCCGACTCGCGCTGTGCGTCTGAATATCCCTGCTTGCAGTCAAGTATTTCGGGCAGATAGCCGCATTCCTGCGCGTATTTCCAGAAAAGCTCGGCATATTGTACGCCGTCGTAGCACCACGGCTTTGAAAAAAGATTGTAATGTATCAGCTTGGCGTCGTCGAGCGGCGGCTTGCGGTCGTTCGGCATGGCGTCCCAACGCTCGTCAAGATAGTGTATCCTGCCGTAGCACATGGCGTTGAGATAGTCCTGGTCCGGCGCTATGCAGTCGAAATGGTAGCTGTTCAGCAGTGAAAGGAAGTGCCTGTCAAGCTCCGCCTCGCGCAAAAGGCGCAGATTCATCAGCAGAACGCCCGAATTCACATAGCTGTGCCGGTCGACTCCGACGGCGCGTTCCATATATCCGGCAAGCTCGGGAACATCGGAGACCGAGCAGTCCGCGCACGCGCCGATAAGAGCGTCGCCGATGTCGGTGTCATATAACTCGGCAATGTCGCTGTTCAGTACGATGTCGCTGTCGATGTATATCCCGCGGTCATATTCCGGGAACATCGCGGGAATGAACAGACGGAAATATATCGTAAGGGTAAAGTAGTCGCAGCGCAGACGGTTCGACATGCGGTCGGTTATCGCGTCGAGCCCACGGCACATCGGAATAAAATCCACCGCAAAGTTGTCGGTCGCAAGCGCGCCGAGCCGACGGCGGTTCTCCTCGCACAGGTCCTGATAAAGCACCACGGCGCGGTAGCGGCGGTCCGGGGAGGAATTTTTTATCGTGGATACGAGCGCGGTGGCAAGATACGGCGCGTAGCCGTCGTCGATGGTAAAAAATATCGGTATGATGTCTTTGGAGTTGATCTTCGTATTCATTTTAGTCTGCCTTTCATTTGTTGTTGTGTTGCCTGTCGTTCGGCTTTTTTGTATTCTTTGATCATTTCCGCTCCCGCGTCGATAAGCTCGTCGTAGCCGTAAAGCCCGAGCACCGAATGCATCTTTTCCTTTTGCCACGGCTTCACCGTTACTGAGCGGAATCGCGGAAAGAACCTGAAGGTCGTTGTGAAGTGCCGCAGCACCGTGTCGTCATGCTCGCGCCGCTGCTCGTTGAAGCGCCGCGGGAGGATGAGCTTTTTGTGCGCGAGCCGGTTGAGCGCCGTCTGGTCCGGCAAAAACATCTTCCGCTCGGCGCAAAGCCTGCGCGCACGGCGAAAAAGACCGTCCTCGCGTATTTTCTTCATGTCCAGCAAAAGCACGCCGGAATTCAGATAATCCCACACAAAGAGTCTGCGGCGGAAGAAATGACTGCCGTAGTAGTCGGGCACCCCGGCAAGCTCCGCGCCGCCCAGCTCGGTGGCGTACAGCCCGGAGGGATCGCCAATGCACACTACGTCATTGTCAAGATAAAGTATGCGGTCGGGGATCTCCGGTACGAGGTCGGCATACAGTCGCAGCATACAGCACGGCGTAAAGCGTGTTCCCATGTTTGCCGTAGGCGGCGCTGCGTCAAACAGTCCGGTCACGTCAAAAAGACGGACCTGCGTTCCCGGGGATATTTCCCGCAAGCGGCTCGAAAGCAGGTCGCAAAAGCTGCGCGGCAGGGCTTCGAGCGTCCGCCCTTCGACCTTCGGAGCGGCGGTGAGAATATAAATGTCGAGCGGCTCGCGCGTGCGGAGCGCAAGCGAGTATGCGGATATCGCTACCCCAGCGGCGATGTTTTTGTCGCCGCAGTAAAGAATGTTCATGGCTTGTCCTCACTTCGGGAATAATCTGCGCGGTCGTGCGCTTAAAACAATCTTAATATAAATATAACACAAAATACATCCTTGGCGTCCGCCTGTCGATTGACCGCGGAGTGGATTTGTGATATAATTATACCGTTATGTGATGCCGCACGCAACCTACGCGCGGCGTTCTACGGTATCCTGATGCTTCTCTACCGGTAGAGAAGCGCCCCGGGGCGCTCTACCGACGGTAGAATCGGCAGTAGAATTGTGTCCCACAGGGCTTTGAGGACGGTGTTTTTTACTTTGGAAGATATAAGATCCGTAATAGCCGCAAATATAACGGCGCTCCGCACATCAAGCGGCATGACTCAGCTTGACCTTGCCGAGAAGCTGCATTACTCGGACAAGGCGGTGTCCAAGTGGGAGCGCGGAGAGTCGGTCCCCGAGATCGGAACGCTTACCGCGATCGCCGATCTTTTCGGCGTGCCGCTCGATTACCTCGTGCGGTCGGAGCATGAGGAACCTGCCGCGGCTGTCGAACAGCAGCCGGCAGCGCCCGTGCCCGATCATAAAAAGAAGAACCGCGCGCTCATCGCGGGCATGAGCGTTTTGCTCGTGTGGTTCGTGGCGGCGCTCATCTTCGTTTTTATCGATATAACATTCAGAAACGTTGACCGCCACTGGCTTTCCTTCGTCTGGTGCGTGCCGGCGTCGATGATAGTGTGGCTCGTTTTCAATTCGGTGTGGTTCAACCGCAGACGGAATTATCTCATAATCTCGCTGCTCATGTGGTCGGCGCTTGCCGCGATACATATAACCGTGCTGACCTTCAATTATAATATATGGCTCATTTACACACCGGGTATACCCGGACAGCTCATTATTTTTCTCTGGTCGCGCCTTACTTTCAGACATTGAAGAAAAAATAAAAAATATTTGTGCTCCCCGCAAC
>ENA-UOJS01000780-UOJS01000780.1-human-gut-metagenome-genome-assembly--contig:-C74-NODE-780-length-31174-cov-8.623799_pt1 | contig 31174 bp, 24 predicted proteins | sample MGYA00242355_ERZ723902 | MGnify/ENA metagenome assembly ERZ723902
CCAGCGTTCCGCCGCTGGACCGCGTCCGGCAAGCTGCCGGTGGCGTAAGCCGCCTTTGACGGATTTATTTTTGTTTTTTATTTTTGGGAGAGCTGGACCGCGTCCGGCAAGCTGCCGGTGGCGTAAGCCGCCTTTGACGGATTTATTTTTGTTTTTTATTTTTTCATTTTTAATCATAGGAGAAAGTTTCATGGAACACCTCAACGTCCCCCCCGCCAATCATGTCAAAGTCCTCGACGGCCAGGGCTGGGTCGGCCTGATCGACCACCTCGGCAGCGAAGCCACCATCGTCAACGCCGCCCGCGTCTCCTTCGGCAAGCTCAAGTCCAGCATGGACGAGCGCGACGTGAAGCTGCTCGACTACCTGATCGACAACCGCCATACCAGCCCGCTGGAGCATGTGGTGTTCACGTTCAGCGTACACTGCCCGCTGTTCATCCGCGGCCAGTGGCACCGTCACCGCACCTGGAGCTACAACGAAATCTCCCGCCGCTACACCGAGATCGACATGGAGTTCTACACCCCCGGCACGCTGCGCCGCCAGTCCGAAAACAACCGGCAGGCCTCCTTCCTCGATCCGGATTTCAAGGGCGACGACCTCAAGGCGCAGATCGACGCCCACAACCGGGCCAGCCTCGCCCTCTATGAGAAACTGCTCGGCGCCGGCGTCTGCCGCGAACAAGCCCGCGGCGTGCTGCCGCAGAATATGATGGTCACTTTCTGGGGAACCGTCGATCTCTCCAATCTGCTCCACTTCCTCGAACTGCGCGACAGCGACCACGCCCAGGCCGAAATCCGCGAATACGCCGAAGCGATCAAAAAGCTGATCAAGCCGATCGTGCCGAATGTGGCCGCCTATTACGAGAAGAAAGGCCAGGTCTGGTAATATGAATACGCTCCCGGTCATCGCGATCACCATGGGGGACCCCGCCGGAATCGGCCCCGAACTCGCCGTTCGGGCCGCCGACGATTTCCGCTGGTCGGACCGCTGCCGCTTCGTGATCTACGGCGAACCCTCCATCCTCGCCGAAGCGGCAAGACGGTGGACCGACGGACGGCTTCCCGAAGTCGTTCCGGCCGGGAGGCTCCCGTTCGCCGAGCTGGAAATCGGCAAGGCCGCCGCCCGCTGCGGCAAACTCGCCTATGACGCGCTGACCCTCGCCACACAGGATGCGATCGCCGGCAAAGTCGCCGCGATCGTAACCGCCCCGATGAACAAGTATTCGGTGAACCTCGCCGGAATCCCCTTCACCGGCCACACCGAGCGCATCGCCGAACTCTGCGGCTGCCGCGACTTCGTGATGATGCAGTCCTCCGGCAGACTGCGCGTGGTATTCGTGACCACCCATATCGCACTGGCGGAAGTCCCCCGGCAGGTCATGCCCGGCCGGATTGTGACCGTCGCGAAGCTGCTCGACGAAGTGATCCGGCGCGAGGGCGTGCCGCATCCGAAGCTCGCCGCCGCCGCGATCAATCCCCACGCCGGCGAAAACGGCTGCATGGGAACCGAAGATGAAACCGTCACCAAACCCGCCCTCGCCGCGCTGCGTGAACAAAGAATCGATATCGACGGTCCCTTTCCCCCCGATACGCTGTTCATCGAATCCACCCGCGAGCGTTACGACGGGATCGTTTCGATGTATCACGACCAGGGGCACATCCCCTTCAAGATGCTTGCGTTCAATTCGGGGGTGAACTCCACGCTCGGACTGCCGATCGTCCGTACCAGCCCCGACCACGGCACCGCCTTCGACATCGCCTGGCGCGGCGTCGCCGATCCGGGCAGCTTCTACGCCGCCATCGACACGGCCATCCGCCGCGCGTAACTTTACCCCGTGCCGGAACGTGCCTCCGGGGGTATTAATAATGGGTTGCGTGAGGTCTATCGGCCATTTGCCGCACCGGCACGTTGCCGGTCGTGATCCAACGGCGAAACCGTTGGCCGTCGGAGACAATCACGGCAACGGCATGACCTCCCTCGCCTCCGGGGCTGCCCCCTCCGACACCTCCGGGAGTTTTCCAAAAAAAATGGACAAAAGTTCCGGCGCTCTTGCCATACGGGAAAAGAGGCACTATATTACAACGGTAAGGTTATCAATATATTCAGTCGGCATAAGGTACTATGAACAGATTTCGGGCAATTGTTGCGGGGACGGCGGTCATGGCGGCAGCGACGCTCTGCGGAGCTGAACAGCCGTACGAACTCAAACCCGACAATCAGCTGGAAGTCAACTCAGTGCTGGCTTCCGTCAACGGCGAACCGATCAGCCTGTGGGATGTCCTGCCCGCAACCCGGCAGCAGGAATATCAGGCTTATGCGGCTTATTCAGGCGACCGGCTTTACGAAGCGATCCGGCAGATCCGGCGCAAGACGGTCGACGACCTGATCGACCGGAAGCTCCTGATCGCGGATTACCGCGACAAGCCTTTCGAGATCTCCAATCAGGAAATCGAGGCCGAACTCGACAATATCGCGGAGCGGATGGGATACCGGGCCCGCAGCGAATTCATCCGCGAAGCGCGTGAAGCGGGCAGCTCTCTGGAAAAGATCCGTAAAAATGTGGAGGAAAGCCTGATTGTACAACTGATGATTTTCCGCCGGATTCATGTGGCGGAAAACGTGACTCCAAAGGAAATCTACGAATATTACAAAGCCCATTCCGAAGAGTTTGTGAAGCCGGAAACCATTGAGCTGGGCCTTTTGCTGCTCTCCCCCGACCGCAAGGATCTGGAAGCGGTGACTGCGGAAATCAGCAAAAAGCTGGCCGCCGATCCGGAAAACTTTGCGGCATTGGCCCGGCAGTACTCTTCCGGACCGGATGCGGAAAACGGCGGCAATCTGGGGCTGATCGAACGTCGCCGCCTGCGGCCCGAATTTGCAGCGGCCATCCCCTCGCCGGAAAAAGGGAAGGTCTGCGGCCCGATCAGAACCGGAGACGGCGTTTCCTTTCTGAAGGTATTGAATCACAATCCGGCGGAGCGTCGGGAATTCCGGAAGCTGACGCCGGAAATCCGCCGCCGCATCGAACAGGACAAGCGGGAAAAAATCAGAGATGAGTATGTGAAGCAGTTGCGTCAGAATGCAATCATCCGTTATTTCTTTTAATTGGCCGGGATGGGGTTGATAAATCCCCTCCCGGACATTATATTCTTAAATCTGTTGTTTTTTACGTTATGATGACGACGAGCAATCGTGAACCTTTGACCAAATACGAGACTGACGATGAAAATTTACTGCGCCAAGTGTAATCATGTATTCAGCGCGGAAGTTCCGGCGGATGGGGATTCCGTCCCCTGCCCGAAATGCGGTGCTCCGGTTAAATTTCCGGAAAACAAACTTGGTCCCGGCACTGTAATCGGTGACTTCGTGATTGAGCGCGCCTTGAGCAAGGGCGGCATGGGCGAGGTTTTTCTGGCCAAACAGATTTCTCTGGACCGCCCGGTGGCGCTGAAGGTGCTGCAGGATAAGTTTCTGGATGACAAGGAGTATGTCGACAGCCTGTTCCGCGAAGCCCGTGCCGCCGGCAAGATCAGCCACCCGAATATCGTGCAGGCCTATGCGGTCGGCGAAGAGGACGGCATCTTCTATTTCGCGATGGAGTTCATTCGCGGTGAAACACTCAAGCAGATTCTGAAGCGCGAAAAGAAGCTTGAATTCACCATGGCCGCCCGTATCATCCGCGAAATAGCCGGAGCGCTTGATGCCGCATGGCGCGAACAGAAGCTCGTCCATCAGGACATCAAGCCGGACAACATCATGCTCGACGGCAACGGCTTCGCCAAACTGGCGGACCTCGGCCTCGCCCGGGTCGCCAGCACCGACCAGGATGAGGAAGTCGGCGACGAGGTCATGGGAACTCCGCAATATATCAGTCCCGAGCAGCTGACCGGAATTCCGACCGACGTGCGCAGCGATATCTACAGCCTCGGCGCCACGTTCTATCAGTTCGTGACCGGCCGGTTTCCCTATGTTGCCGATACGGCGGAGGAGATCGCCAAGATGCACGTCGCCGGCAACCTGACGCCGCCGAAGGAGATCAATCCGGAAATTCCGGATGAACTCAATGATATCATCATGAAAATGATGGCCCGTTACCCGGAAGACCGCTACCAGACCCCGCAGCCTTTGATGAAAGCGCTCGACATATTCCTGCGCAACTATCAGTCCGGCAAAAGCAAAGTGCCGTCGCTCAATCTGAATTTCGGGCAGAAAACCGCTTCCCGGCCGGTTTCCACACAGACGGCTCCAAATAACGGAAAAGTGACGGATGGCGTCTCTGCTCCACAAATGGCGGCCCCGAAGCCGTTCGATTTCGGCCAGATGAAACCGCTCGGCTTCGGCAATGAGAAACCGGCGGCTCCTGCTGCGCCGGCCGTCCCGGCGGCTCCGTCGGGCCCGGCGATTCCGTCACTTTCCTCCGCTCCCGCTCCTTCCCTGAGCTTTGGGCTCAAGGAGGATAAACCGGCGGCTCCCGCTGTCCCGGCAGCGCCGCAAATGACGGAAAATTCCGCCACTTTGAGCTTGGGACTCAATAAGCCGGAAGAAAAACCGGCGGAACCGAAAGCGGAAGAAGCGCCTCAGGACGACGTGCAAAAACCGCCGTTTATGCAGAAGGACGCCGCTGAATTGGCCAAAATCGCCAAACAGGCGGAAAAGATCCGGAAACGGGAAGCCCGCCGCCAGCGCAGGGAAGAGAAGAAGATCGGCAAGAAACTCAAGATCGCCGGAATTGCCGTCGGAGTTCTGCTGATTCTGGCGATCGCTTTGAGCATCACCCTTTACTGGATGGCGGGTGCGGGCAAACTGCCGGAATCGCTGAAGCCGACCGGTGAGAAATTCCGGGCGTTCATCGACGGCAAGGTGGATGCCGCCAAAGAGGAAATGGCGGAAAACGCCAGAAAGAAGGAGCAGGAGGAAGCGGCGGAAAAAGAACGGCTCGCGGCGGCCGAAGCCGCCAAGCCCCGGCAGGCTTATCTGGACGGCGTGGAGGCGGCCTTCTCCGCACTGCGCAGCAATCCGGATCAGCCGGAGAACTTTGTGAAGCTGGCGGAAGAGCTGTTCGACCGCTATCCGGCTCCCCGGAATGATGCGGAACGCAAGGCTTATGATACCCTGTTGCCGATGTACGGGCGTTTTGACGAGGTCTGCCGCGTCCAGCCCGCCCGTGACGCCGCCCGGGCAAAACACGAGGCGCAGATCGAAGCGCGCCGCCAGGCCGATGCGGAAGCGCGCAACGCCAGCGCGGAAGCGGAAGCGGAAGCCAGAAGGCAGCGCGAAGAAGCGGAAAGAGCCGCCCGCGAGCAGGAGGCCCGACTCCGGCAACAAGCCGAAGAGAACCGGCGCATGGTGCAGGAACGCACCGCGAGGCTGAAGGCGAATCTGGCCGGTTACTATCCGGCGATGGTGGCCGGTTTCAACCGTCAGGTGTTCGACAACGACCCGGAAGCGCTGAAGCGGGCGATTCAGGTCAGCCGTGAGGCGCTGATTCCTTCGGTATCGGATTCCGCGGAAGAGAAACGGCTGATCGCCCAGATGGAAAGTTTCCGCCGGGAGCTGCCGAAGGAGGCGGAAAAACTGCGCAGGATCATCGCTGATTTCGGAAAGATCACTACGAAGAACTTCTTCAGCATCCAGCCGGGCAACAATATCCTCGATATTGTGAAAGTCGCTCCGGGAGTGGTGCAGTACCGGCTGTCCAACGGCACCATCCACAACCTTGACCTGAAGGACGCCCGGATTCGCCAGATGCTTTTCAGCCGCCTTGACCGCTGGCTGAAGATCAACGATTCGGAATTCTATTTCCGGATGATGAGCCGGGAATATACTCCCGATCTGCAGAAAATCGCCCCGAAGGGATTCTGGCAGCAGTGCATCGTGCCGTTCATCGAAGCTGCTCAAAAATAACGGAGGGATCATGGAATTCAAATTCGTTCACAACAATTTCAACGTTCTTGATCTCGAAAGAAGCCTGAAGTTTTACGCGGAGGCGCTGAAACTTAAGGAGGTGCGGCGGATCGCTCCGGCGAGTGGTGAATTCATCATCGTCTACCTCTCCGACGGCAGCAGCAAACACCCGCTGGAGCTGACCTGGATGCGCGACCGTACCGAGCCGTACGACCTCGGCGATGAGGAGTTCCACCTCGCCTTCGAGACCGACGACTACGCCGGAGCCCTCGCCAAACACAAGGCCATGGGCTGCGTCGCCTTTGAGAATAAGGAGATGGGCATCTACTTCATTCAGGATCCCGATTCATACTGGGTCGAGGTTGTTCCTGAGAAACGGTAATTATTATGACCAAATTATGGATAGAAATTGTGATCAAAAACCATAAAGTAATGTTTTTTACACCATGTCATGCTATAGATACGATTTAGCATATCGCATAAAAATATTTTCAAATAATAAGTTCAATTCAACGGTTGCCAAGGAGAAAAAAATATGCCTAATGATGCAATCCAATTAGAACTTCCTTTTCCAATCAAAGAGATTGATCGTGATGGCATCACCATGGGGGTTTTAAGTGATGGTAGTCCATATTTGACTGCGCGTGGTTTAGCACGGATGTGTGGAACTGATCATTCAGTGATCCTGCGCTTATCTGCCAATTGGGCAGAAGAGCAAACTCGCCCTAGAGGGATGAAAATTGCTCAACTATTAACACAACACGGTTTTGATGGAACTCAGTTATATACAAGAACTCTTGGACAGGGAGGGGAGACACACGCCTATTGCGACGCTGTTTGCATGTCTCTCTTGGAGTATTATGCTTTTGAAGCTCCCCAGGGCGATAATACCATTGCTCTGCGTAATTATCGACTGTTAGCAAGGTCATCATTCCGTGATTTTATTTATTCAACAGTAGGATATAATCCCAACATTAGGTTGGCCGAGTCTTGGAGAAACTTTGAAGAGCGCATATTATTGAATGCTTCTGTTCCGATCGGCTATTTTAGTATTTTTCGCGAGATGGGGGACTTCATTGTTCAACTAATCCGTGGAGGTATTGTAATAAATGATCACACGGTACCTGATATCAGTGTCGGAAAAGTTTGGGGAAAATATTGGACAGACAACGAACTTGACAAAACATACGGATGCCGAATACGGCATCCCCATTTTTACCCAGAAAATTATCCACAAGCACAGGCAGAAATCTATGCATGGATATATCCTGATAATGCGCTACCAATTTTTAGGAGATGGTTATATGGCGAATATACGTCAAAACGCTTCGAGGCTTACCTGCAAAATAAGGCATCCGCTGGTGCTATCGAGGCAGGCAATATTCCTGTCATGCTGGAAGCAGTCTCTCAAAGGAATGATATATTACCCGGAACAATGACAGGCAAACAGCTGGAAGGTGTTCGAATTAAGTTACAAAATCTTCCCAATAAATGATTCTATATTGAGCATGAGGAGTAGTCTGTTTGCCGCTTACAAATCCCCGAGCGTACAAAGATAACGCTTGGCGATATAGGCAATAGTTCCTTGATAATGAACTTGGTTTTACAAAAAGCAGCAGGATTGGCGGCATGTCTGGTGCTGGTCTTCGCCGTTGCCGGATGCCGGTCGGTGCCGGAATACAGATGCGATCAATTTCCGGACTCAATTGAGACGCCGCCGGAAACGGTGGCGGTGTTCTACACTCCGGGAGCTTCGGAGTTGCTGGTGTTCGGCGATTGCGCGTTGGCCCGGGAACGTTTTATCCCGTGTTCCACTTTCAAAATCGTATCGACCCTGATGGGGTTGGATTCCGGCGCAGTTTCCGGCAAATCCGCCCGGCTCGGCTATGACGGGCAAAAGCATGAATATGAGGCGTGGAACAGAGACGTCACCCTGCAGGAAGCCTTTCAGGCCTCCTGTGTCTGGTACTATAAAAAGCTGGTTGGAAAACTCGACAGATCCTATGTGCAGCGCACCCTCGACCGCCTTCATTACGGCAACGCCGACATCAGCGTCTGGAACCGCAACGGGCACAATGTGTTCTGGATCGAGTCGAGCCTGCTGATCTCCCCGGAGGAACAGGTCGCGGTCTTGGCCGACATCTTTTCCGGCGGCGCCGGATTCAGGCCGGAGCACGTCGCGATTCTCCGGGACTGCATGGACGCCGGAACCGTCGGTGATTTCAGAATGTACGGCAAAACCGGGACCGGGCGCAACCACAACACCAATTTTCTGGAGTCATGGTATGTCGGTTTTGTTGAAATACCGGGAAAGGACCGGGTATTTTTCGCCATCCACGGCGCCGATCCGAAGCGGAATGTGACCAGTGCTTCGCTCCGCGAAACGCTCGCAGCCCTGATCCGGCAACTTGAGCCGATTCTTCAGAAGTACGCCGGCTATCTTCCTGAAAACGGTTCCTGACATCAGGTCATCGTGCGGCGGAAACGGATCCAGGAGATCACGAACAGCACCGTACCGATCACCGTCAGCCACAGGAACGGTTTCCAGACCACATTCAGCCCCGCTCCGCGGTACAGGATCGCCTGGCTGAATTCCACGAAATGGGTGGTGGGCGCCAGCTGCATCACCAGACGGACTCCTTCCGGCATGCTCTCCTGCGGCGTCATGCCGCCCGACAGCATCTGCATCGGCATCAATACCAGAATCAGCAGCATTCCGAGCTGGGGCATATTCTGCGCGGTACAAGCCAGGAAAATCCCCAGCGAAGTGACCGCAAACAAATGCAGCGCCATTCCCAGCATGAACAGCGCAAACGACCCTTCCGCCGGAACTCCGAGCATCCCCCGGATCACGAACAGCAGCGACAGCCCCGCCGCCGCCATCACCACCAGCGCCATCGACCAGACCTTGGAGGCCATGATTTCAAACGAAGTCACCGGCATCACCAGCAGATGCTCCAGCGTGCCGTGTTCGCGCTCCCGGATCAGCGCCGCGCCGGTCAGGATGATTGCGAGCATCGTGATATTGTTGATCAGCTCCATCACCGAACCGAACCAGGCCTGGGTCAGATTCGGGTTGAACCGATTCCGGGTTACGATTTCGGCAGGCAGTGCCGAAGACCCCTCGCCGCGGTTTACAAACGTGTTGATTTCATCCGTCACGATCTGCTGGATATAGCCGCTCCCGGTGAACGCCTGCGACATGCGCGTCGCATCGACGTTCAACTGAAGTTCCGGACGGTTTCCGGCCAGCACGTCCTTCTGGAAATCGTATGGGATCACCAGTACGAACGTGTAGTCGCCGCGGTCCATGCCCGGGTCGATTTCAGGGCGTGAAATCGGAATCGGCCGCAGAAAACGCGGCGGGAAAAAAGCGTCGGCAATGCGCTGCGAAAGCTGCGAATTATCTTCGTCGACGATCGCCAGCGCCGCATTGGAGATGGAGTCCGGCGTCGCGGTAGCCGCGACGTAGACTCCCACTGTGAAAGTATAGAGGATCAGCCCCAGCAGCAGCGGGTCCCGCATCAGTCCCCGCAGCTCCTTGAAGCCGAGCTGAACGATATTTTTTATTTTCTGCATCATCGCCGCGCGTCTCCTCTCGCCGTCATGAAGCCTGTTTCTTCTGCAGCACAATGCCCAGCCCGAGAATCACGGGAATCGTCAGGAACAGGTAAAAAAGCGGCATGTGCAAATCGGAAAAGGCGAGCGCCTTGTTGAATACTCCGCGGCTGACCAGCAGCATGTGCGTGGTCGGATATACGTTGCCGATCACGCGCCCGAATCCCTCCAGCGTCGTGACCGGGTTGATCAGGCCGCAGAACTGGACAGCCGGCAGCAGCGTGCCGATCATGGTCAGGAACATCACCGCGATCTGGCTGCGCGTGACCGAGGAGGCCAGAAGCCCCATGCCGGTCGAGATGATGCAGTAAGCCAGCAGCGCCAGCACCAGCGTCGGAAGGCTTCCCTTGATCGGCACGTCGAATATCGTCACAGCCATCACCAGCAGCAGCAGGGAGCTGAGCATCGAAAACAGCACGTACGGCAGCTGTTTGCCCAACAGGAATTCCGCCCGGGTCAGCGGCGTCACATACAAGTTGATGATCGACCCCATCTCCTTTTCCCGGACCACCGCCAGCGCCGCGAGAATCGCCGGGATCATCATCAGCAGGATCGGAATCACCGCCGGAACCATCGCCGGCAGGCTCTTCACATCCGGGTTGTACCGGTAGCGCGTCTCGACGGAGGCCAGAGCCGGATTCTCAATGCCGGAGTGATATTTCGCCCGGTTCGCCAGCCATTCGGCGTGCATCGCTTTCACATAGCCCTGAACCGTCTCCGCCCGCATCGGCATCGCACCGTCGATCCAGAACGCGACCTCCGGCGAATAGCCCTGATCGACCATCTTCCCGAATCCCGGCGGAAACTCCACGACCAGACTGAGCTCGCCGTTCCGCATACGGTGATCGAGGTCCCTGTAATCCCGGACCGGCGGCTTCTCCACGAAGTAGCGCGATCCGGCGATATTCAGCGCATAGTTCCGGCTCATTTCGCTCTGATCGCGGTCCAGAACCGCAAAGGAGAGGTTCTCCACGTCCATGCTGATGCCGTATCCCATCACCAGCATCAGCAGCAGCGCGCCGAACAGCGCCAGGGTCGCCCGGATCGGATCGCGGCCCAGTTCGAGATTCTCCCGCCAGCAGCAGCTGTACCAGCGCTGAAAGCTGAAGATCGAAGAGAAAAAGCGCGCGAATTTCGACGGCTCCTTCTTCGGCTCCGCCGCAGTCAGCACCGCCTTTTCCTCCGCCTCCGCCCCGGATTCCGGGTCCGCGTCGCGCAGGTAGCCGATGAACGCGTCCTCAAGTGTTTCCGCACCGCGCGCCTTGACCAGCGCCGCCGGAGTGTCGCAGGCGAGCGATTTCCCGGCGTGCATCAGCGAAATGCGGTCGCAACGTTCGGCCTCGTTCATAAAGTGGGTGGTGATGAAAATCGTGACCCGATCGCGCCGCGACAGCTCGATGATCAGCTCCCAGAAGCCGTCCCGCGCCACCGGATCGACACCCGAAGTCGGTTCGTCCAGAATCAGGATCTGCGGCCGGTGCACCACCGCCGCCGCCAGCGAGAGCCGCTGCCGGATTCCGAGCGGCAGGTCATCGGGGAAGCTGTCCGCCACGCCCTGCAGCTGAAACCGGTCCAGCATCTCCCCGACGCGCGGAACCACATCCTTTTCCGGAATCCGGAACAGCCGGGCGTACAGCAGCAGGTTCTGCCGCACGCTCAGTTCGCTGTACAAAGAAAACGTCTGGGTCATATAACCCAGTTGGCGGCGCACCGCCATATTGTCGTTGCCGATCGGCTTGCCGAAAAGCCACGCTTCGCCTTCGGTGGCCGGCAGCAGGCCGGTCAGCATCCGCATGGTCGTGGTCTTGCCGCAGCCGTTGGAGCCGAGGAAACCGAAAATTTCACCGCGCCGGATCCGGAAACTGACATGATCCACGGCGGTGAACGAACCGAACCGTTTGGTCAGTTCGCGCGCTTCAATCGCGATCTCCTCCCCGTCACCACCGGGCAGGGGCGGCACGACCAGCTCCTTGTGAGCCGCGCGCTTGCTCTCCGGCAGAAGCCGGATAAACGCGCTGTCCAGGGAGTCGCTGCCGGTTTTCTCCAGCAGCTCGCGCGGGGTGCCGGTGTCGAGGATTCTGCCGTCGTCCATCGCGATCAGCCAGTCGAACCGCTGCGCTTCATCCATATAGGCGGTCGCGACCATCACGCCCATCTGCGGCTGCTCCGCCCGGACATGGTCGATCAGGTCCCAGAACTGGCGGCGCGCCAGAGGATCGACGCCGGTGGTCGGTTCGTCCAGCACCAGCAGGTCGGGGTCGTGAATCAGCGCGCAGCAGAGGCCGAGCTTCTGCTTCATGCCGCCGGAAAGTTTGCCCGCGGGGCGGTTCAGAAAAGGGTACAGCCCGGTGCTGCGCGTGAGCCGGTCGATCCGGCGGCGGCGTTCCGCCGCGTCATGTCCGAAGAGGCGGGCGAAGAATTGCAGATTCTCCTCCACCGTCAGCGTGAAATAGAGGTTCTTTCCCAATCCCTGCGGCATATAGGCAATGCGCGGACAGACCCGGTTCCGGTGCGCTTTACTGCGCATATCACCCCCGAGGACGATCAATTCCCCGGTCTGCATCGCATGTGCCCCGGTGACCAGCGACAGCAAACTGGATTTGCCGACGCCGTCCGGCCCGATCAGTCCGACCAGCAGCCGCGGGCGGATCTCCACCGACACCCGGTCCAGCGCCAGAGTCTTTCCGTAACGCAGGCTCAGTTCCGTGATCCGGACCACCGGCTCCCCGCTTCGGGGATGTTCCGGCTTCCGTTCGCTCACGGCAACCTCTTGAGTTCCAGAAACGCGGGCCATTTCGCCTCCGAATCAAGCTTCACCCATGCAACGCCCGGAATCCCGGTCTTGACCATTTCCACATATTTTTTCAGAAGCGCCGGATCGATCCGCGCCTTGACCCGGAACATCAGCTTCTGCCGTTCCACCTGGGTTTCCACCGTTTTCGGCGTGAACTGCGCGACGCTCGCGACATAGGAAACCTCCGCCGGAATCGGAATATCCGGCACCGCGTCAAGCACCAGCCGGACTTCCGCTCCGATCGGAACTTTGCCCGCAACCTCCTCCGGCAGGAAGAAGGTCATGTACACGTCGGTCAGGTCCACCAGATTCAACACGCGGCCGCCCGAGGAAAGCACCTCGCCGGGCTGGGCGATCCGGTACTGAATCCGCCCCTCGCGGGGCGCCACCAGAAGGCTGTCGTCGATGTCGGCCTGAATGCGCGCGATATCGGCGTCCGCCGCCTGAATCGAAGCGGCCGCGCCGTCGGCTTCGGCTTTGGCCGCGCTGATCGCCGCCTCCGCCTGCTTCACCCCGGCCTGCGCCGCCGCCAGCTCGGCTTTCGCCGCAAGGAACGAGGTTTCGTCATCTTCATACTGCTGCTTGGAGGCCGCATCCGCCTGACTCAGGCGCTTGGAACGCTCGTAACGCTTGCGCGCTCCGTCGAGGGTGCTTTCCTTTTGCAGCACACCGGCTTTGGCCGCCTCCAACTCACTGACCCGGACCTCCACCATCGCTTTGGCGCTGGCCTCCGCCGTCACCGCCTGCCGGCGCTGCGCTTTCGCCTGCTCCAGCTGCGCCTCCAGCACATTGGTCTGCATCAGCGCGAGCTTCTGCCCTTCGGTCACGAAGTCCCCCTCGTTGACCATGATCGTCTCGATCCGGCCGGCCAGTTTCGTCGCAATGCTGACCTCCGTGGCCTCCAGACGGCCGTTCCCGGAAACCAGATGGGCGTTGCCGTTCCGCTCCGCTTCCCGGTACGATTGGTAAAAATAGTATCCCGCTCCGGCCGCCACCACAACCACCAGCAGCCAAATGACCTTCTTCATATCACACACCCTCCTCTGAATTCCCGCATTCCGCAGGCATACTCCCCAGGCATTGTTTCACGGCGGAGCACTCAGCCGTTAACCTGGTATTGAAGATATCACGCAACTGCGTTGTTTTCAAGCGATATGCCCAAAAACAGTCCCGGCCGCCGGAAATGAGATGCGCCGTGACAGTCTCGGACAGTCAACGGTTTCGCCGTTGGATCACGTCCGGCAGGTGAAGCGCATCCCGCCACCGGAGGCATGTGTGGTTTTCCGGTAAATTTTGCGTTTTCCTCTTGACAAACGGAATCCGATTCGTTATAACTGATGTGGCCTGCCGCCATACCAGCTACACGCTGATTCCGGCCTACGAACGGGCCGCGCGAATCGTGGACGCGTCGCCGCGCCCGCCGGCAGTGTTCTGCACGGCGCAGGAGCTGGCGATCGGGCTGAACCGCTACTGCCATGAACAGGGAATCACGGGCGGGCGCGAGCTGTCGGTCTGCTCTTTCGGCCAACCGGAGATGGCGCGAATGCAGGTGCCGTCGATCACGGTGACCGATCGGCCGCCGCCGGTGGAAGTCGCGGAGGAGATGATCCGCGATGTGATGGATTCCGGCGTCGGCGAACCGGTCAAACTGATGTACCGCGCCGGCGTCGGCAATCTGATCGTCGGTGAATCCACCGGTCCCCTTACTCCATTGCAACACTGAAAAAGAAGGATATCCGTATGAGAACCAAATCGAACACAGCGCCTTTTCCCCGCCGCCCCCCGCGCCAATGTTTTCCGCACCCGCTCTCGGCCTCCTGCCGGATGCGGGAGGCACGGCACGAGGCGGACACGCCCCCCGCATCCCATGATTGCAGGCTGACTGCCATAGGATTTACATTGATTGAGCTGTTCGTGAACATTATTTATGAAATATGCAATCAGTTTTCGTATGACGTTCTGCGCAAAAGAGAGGAGTTGAGGGGAGAGAAAGCGGTGCGGAAAACCGCAACTGATCCAAGCCCCGCATGGGCGCTCTGAAAGAACATGAAATGCGCGGGCCGATTTCCAAGCGGTTCGCCTTCGCCCCCGGAGCGGGCTTCCTCGCTTTCAACAACACCATTTTCCACGAGCACGGCAACTTCTTCAACAAGCCCGGCCCGCTGGAACGGGAGCTGGTGAACTTCCGCTTCTTCAACAATATCATCGTGACCGCCGCGTTCCACAAAAACGCCAAATACCGGGGAAGCCTGATGGAGTTCTACAACAATCTGGTCGTCTCGCCCGGCAGCGCCGAACAGTCGAAGCTGCTCGCCGGAGAAGGCGGCAGCGTGCTCGACAGTGTGGAGGCGCTGCAATTGAAGGCCCCCGCCGATTACGATTTCTCCCCGCTCGAAAACAGTCCGGCCCGGAATGCGGGAACTACCGCGATCCACCCGGCTTCCCATGCCGACATCGGCGCAATTCCGGCCGGAACCTCCTGGAAAATGCCGCCGGTCGGACCGCTGACCGACTGATTTCGGCTCTCCGGCTTTCAAAAAACGCGCAATCGGGTTATATTATATGAAGAAGAATAAAACCCGATTACCCGGAGGAGGAGAGACGATGATCGAATGGCTGGATACTTTACAGGAAGCCCTGAAGCCCTACCCATGGGCCTACAGCGCAATCGTAGCCGGAGTGCTGATCCTGGTCGCATTTCTGGTGAACTGGATCACCAAGCGCATCCTGCTGCGCGGCCTGCAGCGGCTGCTGAGCACACTCCCCGCCCACGACAGCGCCGAGAACAAAGTGCGGCTGGCAATCATCTCCCGGCTGGCCAACATCGTCCCGGCGCTGGTGCTCGCCTACGGCGCGGCGGCAATACCGGATGTGCATGAACCGCTGGAAATCGTGATCCGCAACGTGTGCAGCGCCTTTATCGTGCTGACGGTTTCACTGGCGCTCGCAAAAATCCTCGACCTGGTCGAAATCACCTACAGCCGCCGTCCCGATGCCGCCGCCAAGCCGATCAAAGGATATCTGCAGCTGCTGAAAATTTTCATCTTCACGGTAGCGGTGATCCTGATCGTCGCGACGCTGATCAACCGCAATCCGCTGATCCTGCTGTCGGGACTCGGCGCGATGGCGGCGGTACTGATGCTGATTTTTCAGGACACCATTCTGTCGGTGGTCGCCGGCGTACAGCTCGGCACCAACGACATGGTCCGTATCGGCGACTGGATCGAAATGCCCAGCCAGAACGCCGACGGCGACGTGATCGAAGTCGCGCTACACACCGTCAAGGTGCGCAACTGGGACAAAACCATCACCACCATCCCGGTCCGCAAGCTGATCACCGACTCCTTTAAAAACTGGCGCGGCATGCAGGAAACCGGCGGGCGGCGCATCAAGCGCGCCCTCTATCTGGACCAGCGCAGCGTGCGCTTCCTCGACGACGCGGAAATCCGGCGGCTCGAAGATTTCGTGCTGCTCGACGACTATCTCGAACACAAGAAGAAAGAGTTGGCCGACTGGAACGCCGAACTTGCCAGGCGCGGCGCCAAACCGATCAATGAACGCCGGGTCACCAATCTCGGCACCTTCCGCGCCTATGTCGAACAGTATTTGCGCAATCATCCCGGCATCCATCAGGAGATGACGCTGCTGGTGCGCCAGCTCCAGCCCGGAGCCACCGGTATTCCGCTTGAAGTCTACTGTTTCACCAATGACACCCGCTGGGCCGTCTATGAAAAAATCCAGTCGGATATCTTCGACCATCTGCTGGCCATCCTGCCGGTCTTCGACCTGCGCGTCTTCCAGCAGTGCAGCGACACCTCCGGCATGGTCGTCACCTCCCCCGCGCTGATTTCGAAATAACATGGGGATTTTGCCTTTGGCGACCAAAGGCAAAATCCCGCCAGTCAGGAGCGAGAGAAACGAAGCCAGAGATAACTGCGCTCGGCGGGGAGAGTGCAGGTGAGGCGATCAATTCCGGTGACTTCGAATTCTCCGTCTCCGGCGATCCGGCGGATTGTATATTCCTGCGGATCGACCGGCAGCTCGAACTCATGCCCGGATCGGCTGTCGAGGTCGCGCAGCAGGATCAGGTGACAGACGGATTCACCCGCCCCGACCGTGAAAAAACCGGATGTGGTCGTACCGTCAGGGCAGGGGCCGACCGGCAGCGTGACCCCACTGTACAGCTCTTCGCGGTACGCTTTCCAGACCGGCACGATTTTTTTCAGCGCCTTGCGGCACGTTTCCGACAGCGAGCCGAGTTCGCACCAGATCAGGGGGGAAGCCGCCATCACCGAACAGAAAATCCAATCCATCGGATAGTGGACCGGAGCGAGCGGGTCAGCGGCGTACTTCTCCTGGTTCCGTTCCGGATTCAGGCATTCGAAGCGCAGCCGCACCGGCGGAATCGCCTGCGCCAGCTGCCACAGGTTGCGGAGTGTGGCGTAAGGCCACCAGCGGCGCCAGTCGGAATAGCGGTTCTCCACGAACAGCGTCCCGAATTCCGGCATGCCGAAGTAGCCGGGGCGCACTTCGGCGGTCACGTCGAGGTCGAAGGTCAGCTTTGCGCCGCTGCGCTCCATCGCGCTCCGGAAAAAGCGGCGCAGGTTGGCTTCGCCTTTGCGGGTGCGCGATTTGACGCCGTCGATCTTGATCCATTCCACTCCGAACTCCCGCTCGAAGCGGCAGACGGTTTCCACATCCTTCTCCCAATTCGCGAAATCGTCGGCGGAGTCGGGGGAAAACCAGAGGCCGATGCCGACGCCCAGTTTCGAGGCTCTCTCAGTCAAGGGAGCAAGGCCGTTCGGGAAACGCCTCGGATGCACCTTCCAGAAATCCGGGTTCACCGCGTGATACCCCTCCCAGACGCCGCCTCCGGCCTGCTGCGCCGCGCTGGAATTGACCGTGACGCCGCTCTGCCAGCCGTCGTCGATCTGACAGGCGTCGAGGCCGATCCGGGCGGCGATTTCCAATTCCCGGAGCATGAACTTCTCATTCAGCGCCTGATCCCGGTTGCGGTCGCCCCAGGTGTTGCTGATCGCGATTCCGTCCCGGCCGCAGCGCGGCGGGCGAAGCTCCCGCTGAAACTCCTGCAGCGCGCGCGTCAGGCCGCAGCGGCCGCCGGAATAGCCGATCGCCGCCCACGGATAACGGTCGCCGTGCAGACGCAAACTCCGGCAATCCCATTCAAAATCGACCGGATCGGCAACCGGGCGGGATTCCGGCAGCGGCGCCAGCTTCAACAGCGCGATCCCCTCCCCGGAAAGCGGGCTCTCCACCGCCCACAATACCCCCCGCAGCCGCAGCGGTTCAACCGGCCCGAGCCGGTATTCGCGAATATCGAGCAGATTGTCGTGCCGGTCGGTCTAGTCCGCAAAGCGGAACTCCAGCAGCCGCAGATGCGGCGAGGCTGCTTCCAGATTTTCGCAGCATTCGAAAGCGGCGGACCTCTCCGCTTCCGGGGCCGGGTCGATCTCCAGCCCGGTCGGGCCGGCGGCTTCCGCCACGGCGGCGGCCGCCAATTCGGACTCCCGTTCCACCGTGATTGCAGCGGCCCCGGCGGTCACCGCGAAATGATAGCGGGCGGTTCCAAGCTCCAGCCGGGCGTGCAGCGCCGGAGCGCCGGTACAGGTCAGCGGCGCGGCGAACGTCTCCCACCGCGCATCGGAAATTCCGGCGGCGATATCCGCCGGAGCCAGCAGCTCCCGGCCGTCCAGCCGGACCGACAACGGCGAAAGCCCCTCCGGGAGCACCAGCCAGCGCCGTTCGAACCGGCGGTTGCCGACCGCGACGACTCCGGCTTCATAGACCGCAAAACAGCCCTCCGGCACGACAGCCCCTGAAGCGGGCGTTGACGAAAGCATCATCCTGGAATACCTTTCCTGAAATTCATTTTTTCCATGAAGCGAGCGGGCCCGATTCGGGACGGCGAAGAATCCGCACCGCAACCGGTCCGGCGGCCGCCTCCGGCAACGGCGCGATAAAGACTTGCCCCGCCTGCGCCGCATAAGCGGGAACCAGCCCGTTGGCGAAAGGAACAAGGCGCACCCGTCCCGCTTTCCCCCCGCCGGGCCCGATTTCAATGTTGACGTCATAATCGACCGGGCGCAGCGGCCGGACCATCAGCAGCGGAACGGTTCCGCCGCGCGAGCCCGCCCGCACCTCAAAATCGGGATTCTCCTGCTCCAGCAGCGGCCCGCTTCCGGCAAACTGCCCGGCCGACATCGGCACCAGAAACGGCAGGCCGCCGGACGGAGTCCCCGGCGGAACGAGCCGGAACACCACCAGCTGGTCTCCGCCGCACGGAATGCTTCCCAGCGGCACCGCCGCCGGATTCGCGGCAAGTTCCGCCCGGAACCGCTCCAGCTCGCCCGCCCCGGTGGAACCGTCGTCCAGCGCCAGAATCACGGTGTCGCCCGTCTGCGGCTTCGCGTCAAGCCCCGCCGTCGGGTTGCGGAACAGAAAGTGAACGCGCTGCCGCGAAGTGGCGATCACCCGGCTCTCGCGCGGCACCTCCCGGCGAAGCTCTTCGATCACACAGCCGACATCGGGCCGCCAGTTCATCTTGGTCACCGCGTACCGGCCGATCAGGAAGTAGCTGCCGGCGGTCAGGGCCAGCGTTCCGAAGCAAAGCCCCCACAGTTGGATCGAAGCATGCCGGTTCCGGGGAATGCCCCGGCCGATGAAGCCCAGCAGGGCCGAACCGCGCCCCCGGTTGAGCCGCGCGGCATTCAGAACCGCAACGGCCAGCAGCAGAACCGAAATCTCCACTCCGTACTGCATTACGATATTCTTCACATCCGGGGAACTTTGCAGACATACTCCGGCCAGCAGCGGCAGGGCCGCCACGGCAAGTTTCGGATTCATCAGCACCGGCAGCGCCAGCGGCAGCAGCAGCGAACACACGAAAGCGAAGTTCTGCCACTCGAATACCGTCCGCCAGAACGCAGCCGGACGCAGGAACGGCGAACAGAGCACTTCCAGCGGCGTACTGCCCAACGCGGAGTAGTGGAACATCTGCGCGTAGCTCGCATAGGCGAACAAATTCGGCATCACCACCGAGGAGATCACCAGAAAGAACGCCGCGCAGCCGAGGAAGAGCGCCGTTCCCGCCAGCCGGCGCCGTTCCGCCAGCCAATAGAGCGCATAGCCGGCCCAGAAGACCGCCGCCGTCTCCTGAACCAGAAAGGAGAGGAGAAAAAGAACGGTCATCCCCATCCGGTTCTTCCGGGCGCGGCACACGAAGAATCCCAGCAGGACCGGCATCAGAAAGTTGATCGGATGGTATCCGTAAAACAGTGACAACGCCTGTCCGTTCAGCACCGGATTCAGGAAGGCGGCCGCGCCGAAAGCAAGCGCGGCGGCGACCGGCAGCCGCGCCGAGCGCGCCAGCGCATAAGTCAGCGGCACCGCCGAACCGAGCAGCAGCGCATTCACGGCAAAGACGGTGACTGCGGCCGGGTGAAGCCGGAAAAGCAGCGCCATGACCACATTCGGCACCGGGTTCCAGTGGCCGGCGACGGCGAGAAAATCACTCCAGGAGCGGTTTTCGCCGAAAGCAAGCCGCAGGTAATTTTCCGAATACTCCCCCCAGTCGCTGAAGAAAAGGAAAAATTTGTCGCAGGCGCGGCACTGGATTCCGAAATACCACCAGACCGCGGCGGCGAATCCCAGCCCGGCCAGCACAACTCCGCAACGAGGCGGCAAACGGCGCCACCGGCGGTAATTCTCCGGCGGAAACGCCGCGCCGAGCCGGTAGAATGCGATTCCGCCCGCCAGAACCGGCAGCAGCAGACAGAAATAGGATTCCGGCCACAGCAGCAGCGCCGGAACCGGAACCAGCAACGGAAACAGCGCCCGGTTCAGCAGGCGCAGTTTCGGAAAGAAATCGCGGCAGAACCATGCCGCTCCCGGCAGGATCAGCGCCCCGAGCGCCAGCGTAACCGCCGAGATTTCCGCCGGTATCGGAGAATTTTCCACCAGATAGTGGATCTGGTTGATGAAAAGCATCCAGAAATACAGGAAAAGCAAGCTCCACGCCCCCGCCATGCCGATCAGGGCCGCCAGAAGCAGCTCCCGCCATGCGGAAACGCCGCCTGCCGTCTTATGCTTCATCATCAGTGATTCCCGGTGAAAGTTTCAGTTTCTCCTTTCAATGTAACCGCAACTTTCGCCGATTTCAAGGAGAGGGGCCGCAAGAACAGCCGATTTTGAAACCGCGCCGGATCTCCCGGGCGGCATGTCTTGCGGTTCTCTCACGGGAAGCCCGCCGCCTTAGAGCTTATCCCTAAATAAGCTCTTACTCCAGTGCAACGCTCTGAACCGTAAATTCCTGAGCGGGACGGAGGCGGCTGTCGCCGTCGAAGTTGCGGTAGAAGAAGAACAATTCTCCCCGCAGGTTTCGACTGGAGATATTGCCTGATTTCCGCAGTTCCTTCCCCAGGCGGAGCCGATAGGTATGCCACCGGCCGTCGCCGCGCAGCTTGATTTTCCCCGAATACTGTCCCGACCAGTCCTGCGAGGGCAAAAGCAGTTGAACCGAACCGGACTTCGCGCTCCGGATCCGCAAGACCAGATATTCCGGCGAACGTCCGATTTTTCCGGCATCGAAGGAAAGCATCGCCGCCGGGACATCGCGTTCTTTTGAGGCCGGAAAGACGACTTCCAGTGCAAGTTTCCCCCGGCGCCGGAGCAGGCGGGTTTTGCCGGGAAGGCTGGTGCCGCTCTCCTTCATATCGGAAAAGCCTCTGAATATATCGGGCGCCAGCAGGTCGGCCGCATCCGCCGGCAGCTCCTCGGCCGTCACCCCGATCAGAACCGGCACCGGCTCTTCGGCCGGAATATAATTCACCTTGCCGTCCCGCGCCGCCTGTGCAGAAAGAAAATCGAAGGAAGCGATCGGAACAAAAGGCCGCGGATTTTCCCACTCCATCACGAATGCGCCGACTTCGGCCATGATCGCGGACCGGCAGCGGATTCCCACCTTTGCCTCCGGCAGCTGGGAAACCGCCCACCAGTCGCCGATGTTGGTCTGGCCGCGCAACGGAACATCCACTTTCGTGCCGTCCGAGTAGTTGATCCGGTAGGCTCCGGCCGGACTGTTCGTCTTGCCCCAGCCTGCGGTATGCAGAAAGAAGAGCCGGGAGGCCCGTTTGCCGATTTTGATATCGCGGATTGCCGCCGGAAAACGCGGGCGGGCCGAACCGCGCAATACCAGGCAGGAACGTCCGGAGTTTTCGGCCGGATCAAGAATATCAAAGAGGATGCCGCCCGCCGTCTGCCGTCCGAGCGGAACCGTTCGGAAATCATTGCGTCCCTGGTCGAGCCAGCCGCCTTCGCCGTCATTGTCGACCTCATCGGCGAATCCCCGATTGGCGTATGGAGCCAGGTCGACAGGCGACAGGCGCGATTCGACCGCGGAATATTCGCGGTTCTCCGCTTCGACGAGCGGCCGCGCCTCCGCCCACAATACCGGAGTCGCCGTTGCGTATGCAATCAGGTTGCCGAGGTAGACCGCAGCCGCACTGTCGCTGTTCCGGCAGAGGACCGCATTCAGCTGCGACAGCACAATCCGGCCTTTTCCGCTGGTTCCTTCGACGATCGCGTTGGAGATCAGGTCGGTTTTATTCAGGCCCGGTCCCCGGACGGCGATGGCATTTATGGTATGCGGCGCGAAGGAGCCGCTGACCACATAACCGTGATCCGGGTTGTTCCAGGTATCGAATTCATCCCGCGAAAGCCCCCGGAACTCCGGATGGCCGGGGACGACCAGATCAATGAAATTATTTCCCTTGCTGAATACTTTCTGCCCTCCGGGCATGGATGAATCCGGGTTCTTCTGCTCAAGAACCAGAAGTATGCCGCCGCGTTTCCTGACAAGGTCGTCCACTTCCGACGACAATCCGGGATTTACGGTCTGCGGTTCAGGGTATTCCGCCGGCACGATCAGGCAGCCGCCGTCGGGGACCGAGGAGGCGGATGCGACGACCTGATGCGTTATCCCGAAGCCGTTCAGGATATTCCGCAGCTCCGCCACATTGCGGGGAGCCCTGGTGTCGAGTACGCATACCGGCCGGACCGGGTCGATTTTCCGTGCCGATACGGCACGGGGCGCGACGAAAAGATCGAACCAGTTCTGTCCGGCCGTCTCCCCCCGGTCATTCAGGAGCGTCAACCGCAACTGGGCTTTGCCCTGCGGCAGTTCCGGCAAAGTAAGTTCATATGGCGTAACCGCCTTGGCCAACGGTGCAATTTCGGGAATTTCCGTTTCGCCGCAGGGATAACTTGTCCCATCCGGCAGCACGACCGAGAACTTGAGCTTCAGGCCGGCGGCCTTCTCCGGGGTGCCGTTTACGACCGAAAGATTCCACCGGCTGGAATCGCCGGAGAAGAGGTTCTGTGGAAAGAGCCCGTTGTCCGAATGCAGCACCGGCAGCAAAGGCTGCGTCCAGACCGTCGCGACCGGATTGGACTCGAACCAGGGCGCAAATCCGGCATAACGGTCGTCGAGCCGGTAGAGCGTAAAAACCCGTTTGCCGAACCGGGCCTGCGCCCAGGGGCCGAATCCCGGCGCCAGCGCCTGTTCCAGCGGGGCGCAGCCGATGAAGCCGATCCCTTGCGGATCTCCCCAGCTCGGCGAACGGCCCGCATATTGCATATATTGATCGACATCGCCGGGCCGGAATCCCGGTTCGGCCTTGATTCCCCAGCTGAAGCCGACCGTTTCCCAGCTGATCAGGGGATGTGCCAGACGTCCCCGGGGATTGCGTCCGTAAACTTTGCATTCGCCGTCATAGTGGTAATCGGCCCGGTCGCGCCAATGCACCCACGGCTCGTGCAGCGCGGTGTATTCGTGCCGGTCGTGCACATCGGTATCGAGCTTCGCATCGCCGAAGTCGTGCCACTGGGCAGCGCCGGAGAAAGTGCTCACCGGGCGGTTCTGCCAATCGTGCCGCCGCATGAGCCCGACCTGCCGATTCATGAACTCCTGCACTTTCGGGCGGCCGAAGTGGGTCACTTCATTGCCGAGACTCCACATCACCACCGACGGATGGTTGCCGGTGGCGTTCAAAAATTCCAGCAGCTCCGGGAAATTGTTTTTTTCAAACTCATCATTATCGAGAATATTGGTGAAGCACCAGGCCCATTCATTGTAGATCATCATGCCGAGTTCGTCGGCAATTTCGTAACCGGCCGGCAGCAGCGGCATATGCGCGGTGCGCACGATGTTGTAGCCTTCGGCTTTCAACTGCTTCAGATAGTTTTCGATTTGGCGCGGAGCATTCTCCAGGTCACCCGGAGCACCGCCGTAATTACGGGAAGTGATATTCTGGCCGAAAAGGTAAATCGGCTTCCCGTTCAGCAGGAATTTCCCGTCCGCAATCCGGAAGTCGCGGAAGCCGAACCGTTCCGTGGCGCAGGCGAGCATTTTTCCGCCCGCGTTGACCCGGAAGGTCAGAAAATAAAGATACGGCTGATCCGGCGTCCAGCGGCGGGGTGCGTCAAGAGGAATCTCCAGACGGCCGGAATTCCGGCCGGGCTTCAGCAGCAGCGACAGAGGCGAATTTTCGCCGGTGCATTGCTTCTCGTCACCGCGAATTGCGGGCGAAACCCGTCCGGTCAGTTCTGCTTTCACGGTTTTTCCGGTATGGTTTTCGAGCTCATAGAGGACGATCAAGCGGTCGGATTTCAGGTCGGGCGTCAGGCGAAGGCTGCGGATTCTGATTTCCGGTTCAAGCGACAGGGTGACGCTTTGCCATAGCCCTCCCTTGATGTCGCCCGGTCCCCACAACGAACCGTAAGCGTGAGTCGGTTTGTATCTGGAGCCCTCCTTATTGTGCCAGAGTCCGAGGTGGTCCGAAAGAACGCGGAGCGCAAGAACATTGCGTCCCGCCTTGGCGGCGGCGGTTCCGTCAACCTCGAACCCGGTGAAATCGCCATGGTGTGAGCCGATCGGAACGCCGTTCAGGAAAACCTCCGCCCGGTAACCCGCCACATCGAATTTCAGAATGACCCGCCGTTTTTTCAGGTCGTCGGGCGAGAGTTCGAAGCTTGTCCGGTAATACCCCTTTACGAACGGCTTTCCGGCATCTTTCACATTCGGATATTGCCGGTACCAATCCAGGGGGACCGCGATGGCGTCCCATTGGGAATCGTCGAATTCAGGAGCCGAGAATTTACGGTCAAGCTCCGGCGACTCGGCAAAGGGGGCGTCGGAGGTTTCCAGCCCGGAACACTTCCAGGTTCCATTGAGCGAACGCCGTTCCGCGGCGGCCCGGCCTGCAAAGGCCGGGCCATGTGGAATTTCCGAAACGGAAATCACTCCGATCCGATCCGCCGGACGGGGCGGAGGAGTATATGGCTGCATTGCGGACAAAGTCCGCGAAAAGGCACATAACACCCCTAAGAACAACAGACTGCGCATAACAGATATCTTTTCCTCAATCACTGGCGTCCCCAGTAGTTAATATCACATTCCTGATCATAGGAACTCCGTGTCACGATTCCCGAATTCGCATCCATCGCGGACACATGACCATCCAGCCAGACGACATTGGTCTTCGTGCCGTGACGGAATGCCAGAGTGGACCATCCGCCGCCCTGCTTGAATCCCCAGCCGCCGGTTCCGAGCATCGGGGACCAGTGCTCATCGTCGTTGTAGCGGGGATCGTCCTTCCCGATATATTTATCCCCGACAAAAACAACCGAGGAGGGCTTTTTGAAATGGCCATATTTGATATACTTATTATAGTCATTCCTGTTGCCCAAATTCGGGTCTGTCTGAATGCTCAGGTATTGCGCGTTATGACCATAGCCGAATTCATCCCTGATGTTCGGACAGAACATGGGTTTATATTGCCTGGAACTCTCAATATAATAACCGGATGCGTCCGCCGATGTGGGCAGCCCGAGATAAGAGCGTAATTTTCCGGGCCACAGGTTGACGTGCCGCATTTTGTCTTCCGAACTCGACCCGGCATCAGTGGGGGCCATGGTGGGGACGGTGCAGCCCTCAAAATCATCGCCGTATAAAGTTCCGGCGGTACCGATCTGTTTCAAGTTTCCCGAACAACTGATCGCATACGCCTTTTGCCGAGCCTGATTCAGGGCGGGCAGCAACATGCCGGCCAGAATCGCAATAATCGCAATTACCACCAACAATTCAATTAATGTGAATTTTCTTTCCATAATGATCCTTTCCGACTGCTATTGAGCCTTGGTTGTTTTACGTTGAATCAGTTCCGCAGGAACTTCAAGCCGAACCCGGTAATCCGGCTGTTCAATCAATTTCTGAATGGCTTCGGCCGCAAGGCGGCCGATTTCGAAATCATCGACCACGATGGTGGAGACCCAGCCCTTTTCGCTTTGAAAGCTGTAACAGGAAACCACTTCCAGATTATCCGGCACCCGGTATCCCGCCGCCGCCAATACTCCGATCGCCTCCTCCGCCATCGCATAATTATAGCTTAAAATCGCGGTCGGCGGCAACGGCTGCCGGAAGCGTTCCACCGGTAAATCTTCACATTTCCGGCTGATATCCACCCATTCCAGTTTCAGGTCCGGCCTCTGTTGTTCCATTTCCCGCACCGCAAGATCCATCTGTTCGACCAGAAAGCGCGCCTTGCCGGTTTCGCGTAAATACATGATGCGCCGATGGCCGCGGTCGAGCAGCAATTGCAGCGCCCGCCGGGCGCCTTCGCGCGTCGCGTTGATCACATAGTTGAACGGCGCTTCCGGTTTGCCCGGCAGCGTGACGGCAAACACCACCGGCAGGCCGGCTTCGACCGGCTCGCGCCAGTACTCCTCATCCGGCTGCGCCCCCCAGACCAGCAGTCCGTCGATATCCTGGGAGCGGATCAGCGACATGTATTCCCGGTTCTCCTGAAACTGCTCGTCGTTGAAGATCAGCAGCAGCCGGTATTTGTTTTCTCCCAGCCCTTCTTCGATGCCGCTGATCAGCCGCCGCAGATGGCCGTCCTCGAAAATATGCATTTTCATCTGCCTGTAGGAGGGAACCAGCAGCCCGATGATCCCGGCCCGGTGGCTGAACACCCGGCGCGCATTCGCGTTCGGCACGTATTCCAACTGCCGGGCACACTCCTGTACCCGCTTATGCACCTCCGGCGGAATCGTTTTCGCTTTCTCGTGATTGTTCAAGATCCGCGACACCGTGCTGATCGACACGCCAGCCAGCGCTGCAACATCGCGGATCGAACATTTCTTCAAACTCATATTTTCCTCGCAGAGTTTAACTCGTTATGGAAACACGTTTCCTGCCTATATTATACCAAACTTTCCACTCAATGTCAATATGCGGAACAAAAAAAATTGAAAAAGAATCAAATTCCGATTTTTCCCGGAATCCCATTTGCAAAAACAGAATTTCCGGTCTATAGTTAACTTGTTATCCAACGATGTGAAACAAGAGGTTCCATGATGAAAACCATGCTCCCGGCCGTCGCCGCCGTGCTGTTTTTGCTCGCCGGATGCGCGACCGCCCCCCGATATCAGAAGATGCTCGTCGTGGGCGACAGCCTCACCGCCTGCGCCCCCCTGCCCGCCCTCGGCTGGAATCATGACTGGGGCCTCGCCGCCACCGCCCGCGAAAACGACTTCGTCCACCGGCTCCATGGGCAGCTCAAGAAACACTCCCCCGCTCTCCGGCTCGCCGTCGACAGCATCATGTATCAGGACGAAATGACCGGCTGGGTCCACCTGATCCCCTGCGACGCCGACCTCGTCGTGATCCAGCTCTCCGAAAACTATCAGGGCGGCATCTCCCTTGAAGAATACCGTGACGCCTACGCCCAGATGATCGACGAACTCCGTGAAGGCTCCCCCAAAACCATCGTCTGCCTCGGTCCCTGGAAAAACACGCAGCTCGAACCCGTGATCGCCGAAGCCGCCCAAAGCCGTAACGCGATTTTCATCTCCCTGCGTGAAATTTACGACGATCCGGCCAACCACGCCGCTTCGGAAGGCGTTTATCCCAAAGCCGGAGATTTCCCCGGCGACCGCGGCATGGCCGCGATCGCCCGCGCCATTCTCGCAGCGCTGTAACTTTGCCTCCGGCGGCCGGGGGCGCTTCGCCCGGGCTGGAGTGGCTCTACGGGCGCTTTACCGCACCGGCAGGATGCCGGGCGTGATCCTACGGCGAAAGCGGCATGGCTTTCCCAAGGGGAATTGGCCTCCGGTAACCGGGGTGAAGTTCCATAACACAACATAACTCAGGAAAGGTAAGAAAGATGAAACGGATTGCACTGCTTTTGACGGCGGTTCTGTTCTGCTGCGGAGTCCAGGCGGAAGAGATTCGCAAGGTGCTGGTGATCGGCAACAGCATTATGAAACACGGGGCGGCTCCACAGCTCGGCTGGAACACGGACTGGGGCATGGCGGCGACGGCGGAAGAAAAGGATTACGCCCATTTGCTGCACAGGAAGATCAGCGAAACGGCAAAACAGGCCAAAGCGCCGGAACTGCAGCTCGCGCGGATTGCCGATGAGAAACACATGCTCGGCTGGGACAAACTGAAAAACAGCGGAGCCGACGTGATCGTGATTCAGGTTTCGGACAACTACCGGGGCAAACAGACCAGAGAGGTGTTTCAGAAAAACTACGAACAGATGATCCGCGACCTGCGCGGCGACGGAAATCCGATCATCGTCTGCGTGACCAACTGGGGCGGACCGACCAAATTGACGCAGATGATCCGCGAAGCGGCGGCGGCGAACAACGTGCTGTTCGCGGACATCGCCACGCCCGGCGCGCTCCCGGAGAACCGGGCGGGCAGCGAAGGGCACTTCACCAACGGCGGCGTGAACTGGCATCCCGGCGACCGCGGCATGGCGGTCATCGCGGACACGATCTACGCCGCAATCGAATCCGCGCTGAAGCAAAAACTGGCCCGATAAAACATCCCGCGCCGGCACGTTGCCGGTCGGGAGCAAAAGGCGTAGCGTACAAGGCCTCCCTCCCGCAGGAGGGGTAGCCCCGGCTCAACGGCACAGAAAAGCGCCGAGAATGGCGGAAACCAGCAACAGATACATAAAGGAGATGCGGGTTTTCAGCATGATCACAGTCGTCGCCGCCGCAATCAGCAATGCGGAAATCCGCAGGTGAAAGCCGTGAAAATCCACCGTCGCCCCGGTCAGCCACTGCCAGATGCCATGCCACGGGATATCGGCGGAAAAGACCGACAGCTCCGCGAAGATCACCGCCGCCGACAGGATCAGTCCGAAGGAGGCCGGTTTCATCCCCGCCAGAAAGCCCTGCACCGGAAGGCTTTGTTCGTACCGTTTCAGGAGTTTGATCGCGAGAATCACCAGAATCAGCGCCGGAGTGATGATTCCGGCGGTCGCCAGAATCGAACCGATCACGCCATGCTGGGTGAAGCCGACATAAGTGGCGGTGTTGATTCCGATCGGCCCCGGCGTCGCCTGCGCGATCGAGACCAGGCTGGAAAACTCTTTGGGAGCGAGCGGCTTGCCCGGTCCCACCAGTTCGGCGGTCAGCAGCGGTACAAGCATATAGCCGCCGCCGAAGCAGAGAAGGCCGAATTTGGCGAACACCAGATAGAGCTGCAGAATCGTCATTGCGCCGCTTCCCCTTTCTCCGGATGGATTTTCTTCAGGGCGGAACCAACTCCGACCTTGATCAATCCCGCCGCGATCGCCGCGACAATCAGCCACGCCGGACTGATCCGGAACACCGAAAGCCCGACGAAGCAGCCGATTGCGACGCACCAGCCGAATACGTTCCTGACCGCCTTTTTGCGCATTTTGAGCGCAGTCACGACCACCATGCCGACGATGCAGGCGATTACGCCGATGAACGCCCCCTGCACATAAGGAGTCTCGATCACGTGCCGGATCGAATCCACCCCCGCCGCGATCAGCATGATGATGACCAGCGACGGCAGCACCGATCCGGCCAGCGCCGAAAGCGCCCCGCTGTATCCGCCGATCCGCCAGCCGACGTAGATCGCGGAATTGCACGCGAGAATGCCCGGCACGGTCTGGGTGATCGTGATCATTTCAACCACGTCGTCGTCGGTCAGCCAGCCGCGGCGGCGGACGAACTCCTCCTGCGCGGCCGCGATGATCGCGTACCCTCCCCCCAGCACCAGGCTGGTGATTTTGATATAGCTCCAGAACAGAATCCAGTTGCGTTTCAGCAGCGATTCCTGCCGGAACGCCTCCAGCGATTGCGGCGGCCGATCAGACATTTCAGCGGTTTTCCAGTAAAAATTTCAGCCCGTATTGGATATGCAGATCCCAGAAGCTCCACTGGTGGGCGCCCGGAGCTTCGAGATATTCGTAGTTCGGGAAGTTCAGCTCCCGCATATGGTCGCGGAAACGCAGGTTATCCTGATACAGGAAATCCTCCGTCCCGCAGACCGTCAGGATGCGCGGCGTCTCCGGCGCGTTCACCGCTTTCGCGGCCAGCTCGAACAGGTCGTTGCCGCGCGGAATCAGGTCTGAAGCCGAACCGAAAATATTGTTCAGTTCCCGGCCCATCGTCTTCCAGTCCGCCGACTCCATCCGCGCCCGGATGTCCGTCACCGACGACAGCCCCACCGCCCCGGCGTACCGGTCCGGGCGGCGCAGCGCCAGCTTCAGCGCCCCGTAGCCGCCCATCGACAGCCCCGCCGCGAACGTATCCTCCCGCCGCGGACTCACCGGAAACAGGTTGCATACGATCTCCGGCAGCTCCTCCGACAGCATCGTCCAGTAGCGGTATCCCTCAACCATATCCGTATAGAAGCCGCGCTCCCCATTCGGCATCACCACCGCGACCTCGTACTCCGCCGCATACCGTTCGATCGAACTGCGGCGGCTCCAGATCGTGTGATCGTCGCTCAGGCCGTGCAGCAGATACACCACCGGATAATCCTTCCGGCCCGATCCCGAACTGGCCATTCCGATCTGCGTTTTCACCTTCTGCGGCAGAATCACGTTCATCGCACAGGCCCGGCCCAACACATCCGAATGAAACCCACACTGAATAAATGCCATCTTCTATTCCTTTTCCTTTAGGAAATTCATGTCACAACTGCCGGAATATCCCGTCTTCAAGCCTATGCCCGGCAGACGGGCAACCTTGGAGTGCGGAGATTCATCTCCGCTTTCCAATCGCGCATCCCTCTGCGGAGGCAAGGAACAAATTCAAACTTCCACGCCAATTCCTCAGAAGCTTTCCGGGAAAGCCCTGCCGCATTCGCGGCGGGCGGGTCTTGCGGCCCTTGGCCGCCGACCGGGTGCCACCCGGTGGCGGATACTGCCGATAAAACAAATAAACTTATAGATACTCTCCCCGGTTTTGAATTTTTTGCGTTGCAAAAAATCCAAAACCGTACCCGGCGCCGACACCTTGCCGGTCGGGGGGGACCGGGGGGCGAAGCGCACCCGGCCGCCGGAGGCAGCCTCCCGTCAGAACCCGAATTCGGGTTGGACGATGCCGAATTCGTCGTCACCGTCCGGCGGCGGAACCTGAATGCGCGGCTCTTTAGGCACAGATGGCGCCGCCGGTTTGTGACGCGGTTTGCGCGGCGGCTCCGGATCGGCGGTCAGCACCAGCGGTTCATCGAAATTCGGCGGCTGTTCGACGCCGAAGTCGACCGGATGAACTTCGGGAGGCGGCAGTTCGGAATGGGGTTTCGCCTCGCTCGCTTTCTTCTTCGGTTTTGCCGGTTCGGGAGCCGCCACTTCTTTTTCCATCACGACAGTGGCGCCGTCGGCGGTATCCCACGGCGGAGCATCCTCCGTCACTTCCGGGACTTTTTTTGAGGGTGTCTGAGCGGATTTTTCCACAGTTTCCGTTATTTTCGCCGTCACTTCCGACGCCGGTTTCTCAATTTTTTT
>ENA-UOJS01000783-UOJS01000783.1-human-gut-metagenome-genome-assembly--contig:-C74-NODE-783-length-31060-cov-8.519432_pt1 | contig 31060 bp, 36 predicted proteins | sample MGYA00242355_ERZ723902 | MGnify/ENA metagenome assembly ERZ723902
TTATGCGAGTTGTTTGCGAATTTATGTGAATGTTAATAATTTAATTATTAAACTCTTATGCTCGCTCGCTACGGCTCGCTCGGTTTTTAATTGCCTTGCTTGCCATAGCTTGCTTGCGTTTTTTGGTGCTGCTGACCCTAAAGGTCATCTCCGTTTACGATTTTCGGTAATGCGCCATAATAAGCGAGACGAGCACCGCAAGCCGCCCAGCGGAAATCGAAAGCGTGATCCGAAGTGACGCAACCGAGACCGCAGCGCGACCGGTAGCGGGAATCGCCACCCCAGAGACAGAGCTGTCCTGTAGGCTTACTAGTGTTGTTGTAGCACCAATACTTGTCACCCCAACGACTACCAGAGCCGCCGCCACCTTTTGAAGGTATGAGGTCGAACTGTTCGCCAATTACCATCTTTGCTATCCACGTTTCCGAACTTCCTAATCGTTGAATTGTGCGATATGTTCCCGTAGGATGGCTGATAAGCTCTGCATCGGTCGGCAGTCGATTACCTTCGTAAATAAACGCCTCCAGTCCAGTCTGTCCTTCATTGTTTACATTACCGAAATAGATACCTTGTCTCATTTCCCATTGCCAGTTGTACCAGTCCTCGACACCAAAGAGAGATACACGACAAGCATTCGATGCATTAGTTAACGTGATAGGTATCTTACCGCAACTATCTCCAAGTGATATTGTTGCACCCGTCTTCAACTGAGAAGCTTCACCCCAGTTGTCTGCCCATTCACCTTCACCGCCAACACCATTTCCGATATTAGCTTGTACGTTAGGATTGCCATACTCGGATAGGTTTGTCATCATTCCCCATTGACCATGCTCGTAGCAAGTGATACCATAATCCTTACCATTGTTTCTAGCGAGATTCCAGAAATCACGGATAGTTCTGCTTCCTGATGTATCAATGTTCTTACCGCTACGAGAATGAAGAGCATTACCAGCAACACTACCCATGTATGCACCAATCATCGGATGCTCGATATAATAGCCACCAATAGGATATTGTGACTGCCATACAACATTGCATCCCATTGATGCATCATACTTAACGACAAAATAAAGGCGTGGAGCTACTACGAACACATCACCTTTCGTTTCGTCAACGGTCGTACCATCCGCAAAAATCGAACTATTGATTGTGGATAACTTAGCCATCTTCTCACCTCCTGTCTTCACAAGATAGCGACCGATAGACCTTTTGTACTCTTCCCATAAGGATAGGTTGCCTATTCTACCCCAATTCTGACTATCTTCATCTTGTTTGATAGGTGTTCCCCACGCTATCAATGCCAAGTCAAGTTGGTTAGTCTGAATAGAGTTAGCTAAATCAGACAGCTTGATACGTCTGAGCGAGCCGCCAACCTCTATCAATAAGGTATCACCCTTAACCATTGATGATACCGCTGCTACTGTTGCAAGATTTTTCATATTTTGCTATTTTTATGTTACTAAATCAGTTACCAATTAAGTATTCTCCGTTCTCATCAACGAGAGGTTCAGAGCCATCAGAGAAGAAGTCGAAGCTTGGCTTGTATTCAGCATCGCATCTTATCTCCAACTCATCATCAGCAGTTTCGCCTAAACCAGTATCAGAGATATTGAAGATTGCCGTATCGCCCTCTTGCCATTGCCTTGTAGTTGTAGCACCGCCATTTTCGGCAATAGTGCTCCAATTGAGTTTGAGGACGTTGGCAGGGCATTCCACGATGTTACCCTCTGAATTAACAAGAGCAATCTGCTGTCGGTTGTCAACTCCAGGAGATATGTCTACGTTCTGTCCTGCCGATACGCTATACTTCGGATAGGTTCGGGAGACAGATATTTGCTTGTTACATACTTCCGTATCGCCTACATAAGCCTTGATAACGTATGATGCCGAATCAATAAGTCTTAGGTCGAGCGTGATATAGTTATTACTAATTGCTACCACCTCATTCATTCCTACGCTTATCTGTGTCATCGAAGAACCGCTCATCTTGTAGAGCTTGATAGTGTAGCCAGAAGTAATACTCTTTGCTCCCTTGTAGATGTGGAGAGGAATCTTTCTCAGATAAGCCTTTTCGTCAATGCAAGCGTTCCTTACAGCATCAGATGCCGCTATCATTCCATGAGCCACCTTGTAGTCGTACAGAAGCAGTCTGTCTGTCATTGGGTTGTAGATGATAGTCTCATCATCATCAATAGCCATTGAATAGGCATCATCGCTCTTTGCAACCGTGTTCAGAACTACCTCATCTGTAAGGATAGGAACATTGATTTTGGTTCGATAGTCAACGATGTCAGCCTTGAACCTCAGAGCAAATCGTTCTGTTACTGCTACATTACGGAATATGGTAAGGTCTCCACGTGTAGCACCATCCTGATTAATTGAGTAATCCGATGCAGCCCATACATTGTTTATATCCTCGCCGTTGACAAGCCACACCATGTTGGCAAGTACCGCATTGGCTTGCTGATACTTCCACGTTCCATCGCTTGCGTAAGCTGTGATGTCTGGGTGCAGAACACAAGGTGTGTTGGCTCGGTTAGGCTCGTAGCTGCTGTTAGCCACGTTATACACCTGCGTGGTAGGAGAGCCGCCCGACACACATACGATTGATTTTGCCATATTGAGCGGTGCGAAAGACCTTCTTATTCTTACTGCGTTGTTTGTTGCCATAATTCAATCCTCCTATTTTACCAAGTTGCCGTAAACAGAACATAAGCATCATGCTCTGTACCGCCATAGTCGCTCTCAGATTTTGCGATTGTGATAACGTTAGAATTTACTTCCTTGATAGGCTCATTATTGTCCTTGTAGGCTTTAGCGTTCCACGAAACATTTGCTGGATTTACGATTGCATTCGTTCTTGTGTTCTTGATACGTCCTGTTATCGTTGCAGCCTTATCGCCTATGAGATTTGATACTTCCCCGACAATTACGTATTCGTCTGCGTTATCGGTCATCACCTTACCAGCTCTGAAACAAGAATTCTGAGCATCCTTGTGATAGAACTCGCAAGTAATGAGGGTAGAACCGTTCACCATATCACGAGTAACCGTGAGGGTCTTATCACTTCCAAGTACTTTACCTGCCGAGTTCTTCCACTTAACTGAGAAGTCGGTAAGTTCCGTTGTGGATAGCCACAACCTTGCTGAGAGTGTAGCTGTGTCCTCATTCTGAGCATCTGTCAGTATCGAGCGGTTGGCGGTTATCCATCCCATGTATGAGTTATTGCCCATAGGTTGTATGAGAATCGTAACGAAGCCGCTAATATCCTGTGTACCGCTATCACCGATTGTGGCTGTACCGCTATACGTAAGAGTATCTGAGCTTGAAGAGCTGCCAGATGCAAGGTTCTTAAATATCTTCAATCTTCCGTATTCATCCATACCGAACTTGCCATCACTAGTGAGCCAAAACGTTCCACTTTTACTATCGGTAAACACAAGCAACGTATCACCATACTTCCAATGATGGTTGCTGAGAGATACAATATTGCCTTTCGCACTCTTAACCACAGGAGTAAGAATAGGTCGAGCCGCATCGTCAGTCTCCCAGTTAGGGAATGGTGTAGCGTTGTCATTGTTGGCATCCACGCCTTGAAATAGAGGCTGTGTACTCTCTATTGAGATTGACAAAGAATCGTTGTTACGAACTCTTCGTACAGGTATACAACCTTGTGCTGAGTAATTAGTATCTGCCATCTTTATTCCTCCGTATTTTTAAATTGTTCCAACTCTTGCTCGGTCATAGCCTTGCCACCGATATTCTTAACACGCTCATCCAAGGTATCACCTTGAATATTGTTGCTCATCAGGATTTCCTTCTCATTGAGTATCATCTTGCCGTGAGCAGTGATGTGGGTGTGCAGGTTGAATCCGAGACCCAAAGCCTGCACCTTGTCTAATATTACATACATCATACGCTTATTGTTCCTTTTGCTAATTCAACTTTATTACCCCAAAAAGCAGTGATGGTGAAGATACAGCTAGTAGAATCACCTATATCATCTTCTTCGTCAGTCCACGCAATATCTATCGTTCCATCAAAGTTCTTGACCTTATCCTTATTCTGCCAAGCCGCATCATTGACAGCATCACCACTATCACGCACGATGTTCCACGATGTAACTTGGGCTGTTATATCCTCAAAACCACGTATCACGGAACATTCTACATGGTTTGTCTCTCCATTGTCTATCCATTCTCCTGTGCTCTGCGTGATATTGAGTGTAGCATCAAGGATGGCATTCTGCGCCTTCCAGAAATCATTACCCCTTGCAGGTTCACTCGTTACATTTGTTCCTTCTGGTGCAACACATAACCAAGTTGTTCCATTGTGTGTCACTTGGTCGTAGTACGTGTAGGTATCGCCTTGTTTCCAATCGCCACGATAGTTTATGGTCTTAACAATACTTCCGTCTACGTTAACTTGCTCGTAGTACTTAGTATAGAAACGCACCTTTTGTGGGCTTATCTCGTAGACAAGATTATCATTGCCGAGAGTATAGCTATGAACGTTGGTATATCCTACCTCTCTAGGAGCGTTGTCACCATAGGTTTCTTTGATAACGAAACTCATTCTGTTTGTGTTCGTTCTGTTACCCATGAGGACGATGGTATCTCCTACAGCAGGGTTATCCGAGCCTTCCATGCAGTTCTCCTTCGCTATCTGAATCCAAGCGAACTTCTTTCCGTCATAGAGCTCGTGACCTTCGGCATCGGTGATTACCTCATTCTCGGTTGATACCTTTGTGACAATTCTCCAGTAGTCCTTGTTGCTGACGTTCTCATAGACACCAGGTGCTATGTTGAACGTCTTACATCTAACTTGGTCTTCCACCTTGAATGAGTTGATTGTTGCGGTTGTTCCATCATCAGCGAGAAGATAGCACTTCCAGCCAATCATTTCATTCGTTGTCTCGCTGAATACCTCCTTTATGTAGCTTATCTTGCCAGCAGCAGGTGAGAGGACGATGTTACCACCAACGTAGCTGAGTTCACGGATGAGCAACGTATTGAATATTGCCTTGCCCCAAACTATCAAGTCAGTGAGCAACATCTGATACTTACCATCGCTTCTCTGCTTTATTGCAAATCCGCTCTGCTCTGCTTCGTTAAAGTCGAGAGACTTCAAGAGATTCACCAAGACATTAGATAGAATAGCGTTACCACTTCCATCTATGCTAAACTCATTTGAGTGACCGATAAGCAATCCCTGCAAGAACTTCTGAATCTTCTGAAAGGTGATAGTACCATTTGCGGTATCGTCTTTCAGTTTAGAGAGATACATTTTATCGGTTATACTAGCATTAAAGCTATTGGTATTACTACCACCAACCATGCTAGATAGAGATTTAACAGTTTCTCCTTTTACTGCATCAATAATCTGCTTCGTATCACTCTTTGTAACTTCCAACGAATTAACAAGCTCAATCTCAACTTCTGCCAGCTCATCGTTATCAACCTTTACAGAGTAGTTGCTGACGAAAACTTCGTGACTAATAAGATTTCCATCGCTATCCGAATCGCCCTGTATTTGTATTGACAGCTTTGCATTCTCGTTTAGCTTACTTGCAAAGTCAGGATTTTCTTGCAAGAATATGCGAGAAAACTTAACAGAGTAGTTGAACTGGTCTGTATTGTTTTCGCTCATGTGCTTGATAAGAGCATCATCGAGTCGTTTCTCTGCTGCCGTTACAAGAACCTTTGGAGGTTTGATGCCTGTGATAACAAACAAATCTCCCTTTTGCGGTTTAAATCCAGCACTCGCGTTTGGCATTATGATACCTAGAGTTGATGTGTCCTTCTGAACCGCAATCCATAACTCTTTCTGAGTTGAATCTTGGTTTAGCTTATCTTCGTAAGCATCGCTAGCGTTAGCAAAGATGTAGTCATTCTTATCTGTGCGAACTGGTTTTAAGTTTCCATTTTCATCGACACTTACACAGTTGTAGCACTTCGAATTGTCAGCACTCGGTTGATTGTAAATCACAAATGAGCATGCAGGGCATCCGTTACTCTTGATGAGGTTTATCTTTGCAGGTTCACTAGCCAAAGCATGAGCAAACAAGTCAAAGCCAAAATCACCATTAAACTTATGCAACTTTATATAGAAATAGCTATGAATATATTTTCCGTCACTATCCTTTACATCACTATCAGCACTATCAAAAGCAATATCTGCAATCTCTCCGAATAGCTGTCCTTCTGCATTTACAATTCCTTTTATAGTTGGCTTTATATCACCAAAAGTAACAGTTCCTTGATGAGGATTTCCTTTCTTGTACAAGTTTACAAACTCGTAATATCCACTACCGCTTGGCAACTTGTGGGTGTTATTCAAAGCATAATAGAAACGCTCTGCACCTTTCGTGTTACGATATATAGAAGGCATAAGTACCGATGATGGTGCAATCCATTTTCGACCTGTTACAGACACTTGTACTGCATCATCCTCTGTTCCAGTATAGATTTTATCAAACCCATAAATACCTTCGTCATTTTTTCTGAAGTTATAGTCATACTCTACATATTTTGCAGATGCTATTCCGTTAACATAAATACCAGAATTGTCAAGAGGAATATAATTATCACCATTTTTCCAACTATATTCTGAATTTGTGTCAAGAGAAAAAACTACATCACCACTAAAAGAAACCTTCCATGCACTTGAACCATGAAATGTTCTTTTTCCGTCCATAGTGAACACTTTGCAGTTGTATGAAAATATTGCATCAATATCAATATAGAATGTTCCATCTTCTGCAAATTCAACACTACATGCATCACCCAAGTTAGAATCAGTACATACGTTTTTATAAAGGTCGTGATATGTTGTGTATATATTTATGGTTCTTGTTGCACTTGATAGGTTTGTTATATTCTCTTTTTTTTGAATATAGTCAAACAGCTCAAAATTAAACGAGATTTTAGAGAAATCTATAATCTGACCTTTCTTTACATTTATTTTTATACTAACCCAAAACCAACATTTAACCTTTGGATTTTGACTATTGTCAGCTTGCGTAAGATTCTCAGGAGAATAAGTATCTCTTACATATAATGTAGACACATCAACATTTCCTTCGTACTTTCCCTTCTTACTCTTAAAAAGAACAAGATTATCGTTATATTTTGAATATCTCAAATAATCCGATAACGTAACATCTACATGCTCACTTGCTATATTTTTTGCGTCAAATATAGCCTCACCGAACTCATCATCATTAGGATAGTAATATGGCAGGTTATCGGACGAACCGTAGCCAGTTATCATATCAACTATCTTATAGTTCGCATTCTCCTTAGATACAGAGATAAGAGCATCACTACTACCATATTTTATAGGTGTATCGGTTAAGTCGTGCTGTACCTTGCCGACATGGCAAACGTTGCCATCCCAGTAGTAATCAAGCTCAAAAGTTGTGTTGATAAGTTGTAAAACATCAGTCAAATATTGGTCTTCAAATGATACTTCCTTAACTTCATCTGCTCCATATCCTTCGTCAACAACAACGTAATATCCCTTGTATTCATCTGTAGGACGATACAATCCACAATATGCCATTGAGCTATTGACGCGAGCAACAAACTCGTGGATAGTTCCACCAAACGTGAACTTTGTCTGGTTTGAACGGTATCTGTCTTTATTCTGTGTATCAACATCATCAACGACAACATCAAAGAACAGAGTGTTATCAAGCAATTCTCTTCTAGATGTGAAAGTGATTTCGTTCTTCCACATTCTAGACGAATTATCCTTTGTAGAGTTTGGTGTATAGGACGCAAAGAATCTATCGCCATTGTACTCCACGAACTCTTCCTTCTTCCATTGCAAAGGCTCAGATGAATATATTGTAGCAGTAAGGGTAGGAGCACCACCCATACGCTTTGCATCGTAGGTATATGATGATACAATAGCAGGGTTAGCTTCCGATGGGAACAAACCGATAATTTCATTACCAGTGTTCTCATCGTAAGTCAACTTCTGTATGTATAATGATTCTGCCTTCATGTTTATTCTTTATTATTGTTTGTATTCTTTGTCCTTGCGGTAATCTCAGCTTGTTTTTCGGCACGTTCATCTGCCTCTTCTTGCTGAGTCTGCAATCTTACTTCCTCGTCAGGTGCAGAAACAGTATTCTTTTCAACACCAGTCTTAGTAGAAATCAAACCTGCACCGCTCAATGTACAAAGCATCTGATTCCATGCACTTTCATCGAATGGCTGCCATGGCTTAAATGATGTACTGATTCTCATCTGCTTAAACTCAGTAATTGCAGTAGGATTCTCACCGCTTGCAACCAACTGCTTTGCCAATCCCTCCTTGAACAGTCTTGAATGCTTGCTGGCGAAATTCTGCCACTCAATAGCTGCATTGTTAGCCTCCTCAATATCCAAAGAGCGTGTCATTTGAATTGCCAAACCGCTTATATCGCCACTAGACTTAATATCCTTCGGCAAGATAAATGTACATCCTGTAGCAATCTGCAACTGGTCGAGAATTGACTGCATGAACTCAATCATGTTCTGTGGAGAAGGTGGAGTCTTAAACTCTGCGCTACCATTTCCTTCAATGCTTGTATCATTCAAGATGATAGAACCAGCAATCTTCTTTGCGGTTTCATTGAGCTTACCCTTGATATAAAGGATTCCCCATCCGTGACGTTTCTGAATGACCGCAAACAGATTATAGATAATCTCGAATAGCTCGATAAGGTCTTGACCGTTATTCCAAGCAACATCACCACGCTTTGTAACAAGTGGACTCTCCGAGAATCCGTGTTCTTCCTTGCTTTCCAAGCACCATCCTTTCAGTACTTCGTTTGTATCAACGTTCTGAACGAATACATCTGTGAAATGATAATGATATGTCTTATCGTATGCATCAATGTGTCTTACATTATCCTCTGTACGATAATACACGCAATCAAGAAGCGGTTCTCCATTATCGTCTTTGTGTGTGATAATCTGATAGCCATCTTCATACGAGAATAGCCTACTTTTTACTTCGTTATCCTCATTCATGTAAACGAGTAAGCCAACATCACCATAACTCTGCTGAATACGTATAGCTTGCATTTCGATACCATCCTGATTTGTCTCTTTCCAATGCCACTTGAAATCGGCAAAGTTCTTTTTGAGCTTATCAGTCGGATTGCTGTCATGTAATATGTGGTTACGTTTATTACCACCTAAACATAGAGCTTTCTTGTCAACAATACGCTGTTGCATAGGAATGCCAAACTTCTTAAACTCAATCTCACAATAACTGCCATCATCAAGCTTGCAGCATATAGAAGGTAAGTTCGTATCAAACAATACCCTATGAGAATAAGGGTCTAACTCCTTCGCAAAACGCTCTTGGCTAACAACTATCTTGCTGATATTCGGAAGCTGTGCCTCTTTGCGGAAGTTTGTCTTAATATCAGAACCATCAGAAGAGTCATTGATGGTAATAGAGCGCGAACCCCTTAAAAACGGCTTTTTCAGAAGCAGTTTCTGAGGATTCTCCAAAAAATCATTAATTATATCTTGTCTCTTTCTACTCATCGTTATTGTCGTTTAATGATGGTTCAACATCGTTGCTATTTTGTGAATCGTTGTTCTCTTGTGGGTCAATCAATCCATAATGTCTGCAACAAGCTTTTTTTGAAGCCCAGTAGTTACATTCTCTGTTTGTATTAGGACAAACAATATCGTGTTTGCTTGGTACTACGATGATTCGCTTCTGCTTCTGTGACTCTTCCATTTCAAATTTGTCATTCAGCTTTACACGTATATCAGTCTGCATCTTCAATGCGTCCTTCGGTTCAAGATTTCCGTCACTAAGAGCTTGGTCTATCTTGTCAAGCATTTTGAGAAGCTCGTTTTTGTTCTCTTCTTTGGTAATAGCGTTGTTATTAACATTGCCGATACCGAAAGGTTCTAGAACATCTAGCAGTTTCTTGAATCGTGGAGTTTCATAGAATTTCGCTGCATCCTTTTCGCTCTTACGATAAGCAAGACGATATGCTAAAGTCTTATCTTCCAATGCGTCACATAGGATAGCAAACGCAATGTCTTTCTCATCGCATTTATCCCAGTCAATCCGCACGGATTCAAGAATCATTTTTATATTTTCTTTTTTCAGCATATATTCTAAAATTAATAGTACAACGTATCATCATAAATGCTCTGAGCATTAGGATTTTTTTCTTCAACTTCTTTCTCTGCAAGTCTGAATCCCTCCTGTAGCTCGCTACCATACTCCATATTCAAACATGGGTACATTCTCATTGCGCAAGGGTCAAGCAAGTCCATAGAACGGTCTTTTCCAAGATTTCTGTTCATTTCCTTCTTGCTCTGCAACTTCTTCTTTCCGCTCGGCATCTTGTCAAAGCGAACTACCGCGCATTCTTCCATGAACTCATTCTGCATGGAAACTCTGTATTTGAGGTTTTGATGCGTATAAACCGCATTTGCAACCTTATCAGAAAATGTAAGCTGTCCTCGCTTAATCATGTAGCTAAGTCGCAAGTAACATAGGTCTTTTATTGTCATAGCAGACAAGTAATAAACTCCCATTGCCTTTGCTGCTGATATGTAAGGGATAGCATCGGGTATATAGTCATTGAAATACCTACCTGCCGTAGCATCATAGATAATATGGCTTTCTGCCACTCCCTCGTTAGCCGCAAACAGCCTAGCTCTTTCAGCATTGATTCGCGGTGTTGAATGCATAACGATTTCGTAATTGACAATATGGAATCCATTCCACGACAACATCAGAGTATTATCCTTTCCGAAATCTGCCAAGTCGATTGTTATCCACTTGTCACCATTTACGGCAGGGTCTTTTACGAAGCAATCTCGTGCCGCTTGGCTAGGAATCGGAATATCCTCTTCTTCTTCGGGGTCAACATTGAAGTTACCCTCCATAAGAGCTTGTGCCATTCTACCGCCCGATGCCGCTACAGAACCTAAATAGCCGGAGTTGTTTTCAAGCATCTTCTTGTTTGAACCAAGTTTACCTTGATAGAAAACAAAACTCTTAATCATTACTTCATATCCAAAGTTGCCGCCAATGGTTTTAAGCTTTCTGTCTATATCTATCTTACATTTTTCATAGACTTCTCGCTTAGACATTCCCCAAACAACATCCTTAACAGTCGGTCCTGCACAATAGAAGTATCTGACTACACCATCACGCTCTGGGATGATAAAACCATCTGAGCCAATATACCAATCAAGAAATATTCTCGTCCAGTGGCTACGCTTCGGGTTAAGTGTTGCAAAGAACTTACCTGTAAACGTCTTGCTCTGACCTCTGTTTCGAGTCATGACGTAAGAAAAAACTTCCCAAGTCATCTCCGTCAACTCGTCAATCGCAATCAAATCGTACTCCCATCCTTTCGCGCGCTCTCTCAACTTATCCATATTGGAATCGTCAAGATACGTCAAATCGACAAACGTTCCATTCGGAAATGTAACGCGCGGATTCTCGCTCTCTCTGACTTTTACAAAATCAGCTCCGAATATCTGTTTAAACTTCTCTACGAATCCTCCACCTGCTTTTTGATTACCAAGTGAACGGCGTGAAATCATTGCACGAAAATCTGGGTCGGTCATTAACGGCTCTGCCATCGCAAGTACAAGACCATACGATTTGCCTCCTCCGAGATTTCCGCCACCAAAAACAACGTCAACGTTGCTACTTGCAAAGGACATTTGAAAGCCCTCTTGTGGTCTGATTTCTATATCTTTATTCGTGTTCATGCTGCAAAGATACCTAATTTATAATATATAATAGTGTGAAAATAATTCTATATTGGTTACGTAACAAATAGAGTTTCTAAAAATCTAAAAATCACCACATTATTTAATTATCTTTGCAGCAGAATTTTAAAAATTAGTAATATGAAGTTTACAAAACAACAACTTTTAGACACCCTAAAAGCAAAACTCACTGCAAACGGAAAACACCTTTCCATCAGTGAAAAGACAATCAAGAGTTTGAGTGATTCCCACTTTGACCTCTTAGTTGGTGAAGATACAGAGTTAGATGATTTGGTGAAGAAGATTTTGCCGCAGTATGTTTCCCTTAACGGCAACTACGAGAAGGACAATGCCGACTTCATCAAGAAATGGAACGATGAGCATCCCGACATTAAGCCAAATCCAAAGGACGATGGCAAAGAGCCTTCGGCTGTAGAAAAGAAGCTTTTGGAACGCTTGGAAGCTCTAGAGAAGAAGGATGCAGAATACGAAGCATCTAAGCTCGTATCACAAAAACGTAGTGAACTTCTCGCCAAGTTCAAGGAGAAAGGTATCAACGATAGCAAGTGGATTGACAAGTACATGAACAAGTTGAACCTCACTAAGGATTCGGACATCGAGCAGGAATTTACCGATGCGGAAGAGTTTTACAATCTCTCTCATTCAAAGCCAAACAACAACACTCCAGGTAGTGCTGGCGGTGGTGACAATGACAAGGCTGACGATTTCTCAGATGTTGTGGGTATCGTGAACCCTGACGCAGGCGAATAACATTATTCATTCACTATTAAACAAATTTACAAATTATGGCAGCAGCAGATGATTTCTATTTGAAGCATGGATATGGCGGTCACTTTGGCGGTCGTACACTTATCCAAGCACATGGTAAGATTGGCGGTCATAGAAGCGTTTTCATTAACCTCGTAAGCGGTAACAAGGACGCATTCGTTTACCCTCCTTTTGGTGGTGTTATCACAAATCCGTTCAAGGGTCGCGCTAAGACTTACGCAGGTGATTTGTGCGAATATGACCCAGACACTTACGGCAAGAATGGCGGTCAGACCGTCAAGATTTTGAAGTATTACGAATTGGCAAAGGCAGCTACAACCACCGACACTGATATTTTGGTTGTCAATGATGGCTATCATCACATTCCTTTTGCAGGTGATAATATCATGGTGGCACAGTCAGACTTTACGAAGAAGTCTTTGGGTGTTACCATTACAGCTGTAGAGAAAGCAACCGAAGGTGGCAAGGATGTTTTGAAGCTCACTCTTTCTGCAACTCTTGCAGTTGCATTGAAGGTTGGCGATATTCTCGTAGAGGCAGAAAAGGCAGGTGCAACCGTAGCTCCTATGGTTACAAATCCTAACGCTTACTTCGACCGCGACAACGACTTCTTCTATGACCCTAACTTGTCAACCAATGTTGAGGAAGGTGAGGGTGCTCAGTACTCTTATACTCCAGCATTGATTAAGGATTCAAGAGTAATCTTGAACTTGGCAAAGTGCAACAAGCTTCCACCAGCCGTACTTGCGATGAACACAAGAACAGAGAACGGATGGTTCGGATTCTAACCGCTCCAATTCAATAGGATAACAATAGGATAACATATCATTAATTTAAGTATTCAGGATATGCAACAATGTGATTTTAACAATTCGAGATACGCCAAGTTGTTCTCTTCTAAGGATAACATCAACTTTCTGAGAACCTTCTTGAATACCAAGGGGTTGCTCTATACTAACTATGGCTGGTATCTCACACAAGGTCGTAGAGCTTCTATGCCTACACCTACAGACTACGATGGCGTGGCTTCATTCAGCATCAAGTCTCGCAAGGCAGAGGCAGCTCCTTTGATGCACCTTCGCGCTCCGCTTGGTGATGCTCCAGAAATGGACAACGAGGGCTTGGAGATGTACACAGGTACAATTCCAGACTTCATCGGTTACAAGTGGTCTGAAAACGCAAGACAACGCGAGTACAAAGAGAAACTTTTTGAACAGTTCGGCAACGATGCAGACCTTATGGCTGCTTGGGTGCGCGATGTTGTTCAGGTAGGTAAGAACTCAGCAGAGGCAACACTCTCTAACTTGACAGCACAGATTATGACAACTGCAAAGATGAGTTGGAAGGGCAAGGGTGAAGGTTTGCAGCAGTTCTTGCAGAAGGTTGAGCCATTCCCAACAGAGAACCGCAAGAAAGCTGGTGCAAAAGCTTGGACTGACCCAGACTGCAACCTTATCTCACAGATGAGAAAGATTGAGGACGATTATCGCGATGAGCGTGGCGGTACTGAGATTTCTCTCGTATGGAAGATGACTCGCAAGATGTACCGTGATGTATTCTTGCAGAACAAGGAGGTTAAGGAGTGGTATATCAACTGGTGCAAGGCTCACGACCGCGCATATACTGCTAACATGCAGATTTTGGACGAGGACTTCAAGAAATCACTTTCCGACATGACAGGTCTTTCTCCTATCGAGATTGTCGTTGAGAAGGAGCGCAACAAGACTGTTATAACTGACACGTTCGTGCAAGGTTGGGATGATAAGATTGTTGTACTTTGCCCTACTGGTGATAGCGTTGAGTTCAAGTGGACTCCTATCTACGACCAGACACTTCAACAGAAGTATGGCGCAAAGAACATTGATGTTTCTTGGGCTTCAATCGCTGACGGACTCGTTACCGTAGGAAACTACGCAATGGATAACGGTCAGTTCCGCGAGTGGCAGACTAAGGTCATGATGTCGGCTTGCCCTGCACTTCTCGACTTTATGAACCACGTAATCATTGATACCTCAACAGCAGGTAATTAATGGTGGTTCACTCACAATATACGATAACATTTAATTCATTTATCTCTCAATGGCAGCATCGAAGTTTGACATATTGGACTATCTGAGCGGCATGACTAACTTTGTCTTTGACAAATCGGCATTAAACAATGTCGCTTTGGATTGCGGCGTTTCTGATGTTGAGTCTTATTTGGACTTGACAGAAGAACAGAAAGACAGATGTAAGATTGCACTCTTGGAAAAGATTGTATTCGGTGTCTATCAGACAGCATCGACCACAAATCAACATGGCGCATATACTCTTACAGTAGGTGCTCAGACCATTACATCGGCTGCATTGCTGAGTATCAAATCAGAACTCAAAAGACTTTACAAGAAGTATGGAGAGGATGATAAACTTGATGCTCTCAATGAAACCGATGGAGAGGTTAAATGGATTGAAGAAACAGATTGGTAAGCTATGTACACTGACAGAAATGCTTTGGATGAATATGCCTATCATGGTGTGTTCTACCGCTCGGAACAAAAGCCGAAAGAAGATGGTGACCTTATCGGAGACGATGGGGATATGTTAGGCGATACTGATACTAGTGCAGATGAGTCAGAAACAGAAAATGTAGGAACTATCATTTTTGAAACTGATTGCGATATTCAGGAAACCAATAAGCTGTTTAATTCGGGCGTAGTTACGTTAGGATATACAATCTATTTTCCGATGCCAACGAAAGAAGGAGAAGACGGAAAAGATGAAGAATATATTCCTGAAGGTTTGAATGCTGGCATTCGTTTCCGTGGGAAGATGTACGGAATGGACGTTGACGGAATGGTTATTGGCGTTTATCCGACACAAATGCACGGATGTGTAGCTTACATCAAGGGTACTGATATTTAGTTTTTTCATCATAAGGTAAAATGTATTTAGGATAACAAGGTATGGCACAGAGGATTAATCGCAGATTGTCTCGAATTGAGAATTTCTTTTCGATGCTTCTTACTAAGGGAAAAATCTCAGACAACATATTTGTTGGAGAATTACCACCTACAACTAGTAAGAACTGGGATGATTTTGTCAATGTGGACGTAGGTCAGCAAAGAGATTATGGCGGTTATTCTTCTGGCTATGCTAACATTTATCTCTATGCAAGACCAAAAGGTACTCCACTTAGAAAGAATGTAAAGTTACTTGACAAGATGGAAGGCATTCTTGACAAAATCATTAATGAATCAAGAGACGCAAACTATACAATCAGTACATTATACCGTAATAGCGGATATGACTCAAACCGCCAGTTTCATTTTCTGATGATTTCTGTTTCGGTTATTGTACGTTAATTATTTCATTTATTTAGGATAACAATTTAAACTCATAACAATATGGCAACGAAAGTTACAAGTACAGGCGCAGGTGCAATCAAGCTCTCTAAGCCTTCACACATTATTGTTCGTCCGTTCAATGGCGATGCGGCTGGTGACGATTATTACGATTTGGACGATGTTGTTCGCGACACCACATCTATCTCTCAGGACGATAACGATACTACCGATATTGAGCGCGAGACTTCTGATACTCCTATCATGTCTATCGTGACAACTGGTAAGTATCAGTTTGCTGCCGAGGTTGCAGATACTCAAGCTCCTGTATTGACTGCATTGTGCGGCTTTACAAAGGGTACTGATGGTAAGATTTACGCTCCATCTGGTTACAAGCTGATGTATGCAGAGGTCGCTGTTGTCTTCGACAACGCAGACGGCACTACACACACAGCATTGATTCTGCCTAAATTGCAGCTCAATTCCAAGACAACTATCGAGTCTCTGAACTCTAACTTGGCAAAGGTTGCACTTGCTGGCACAGGTCAGTTGGTTGATGTTAAAGATGGCGGTGTAACTCGCAAGACACCATTCTACATTGACCCTGCATACACATTGCCAGTTGCTGGTGCATAGTGAAGATTCTTCAACAATTCTCGACTATATACAAGGGGCGGCGGCTTTAATGCTGTCCGCTCCTTTTTAAGTTTTATCATTTATGGCTGAAACATTATACAAAAAAGCATTAAAGCTTATTACGAAGGAATTAGACAAGGATGCAAAGAATGTGTTAAGAGAATGTATTCAGGAAATTACGTACACACATCGAACATACAACCTCTATGATTCTTACGGATATGGCATTTATGTCGAAGGCAAGCTTGAAAAGATAGGCTACTTATCATCCTCACCAAAAGCATCCAAAGGCAAGAATTGGTATGGAGAAGAAATTAAAGGTCGTGAGGCGATAAACGAATATCTCAAAAACGATTATTCCCCTAGTGGAGTAATTGATTTGGCAGTTGTTGCGACTATGCCATACGCTAAGATATTGGAAGATGGCGGTGGCAATCTGAAACAATCTTACAGAGTCATTTCCATGTCGTTTCAAAAGCTACAAAACCTATCCAAGAAGTATAATGGAACAGTAAGTGTGATTAGAAAGTAATTCATATATATGGGAAAAGTATATAGAGCACAAAAAGACCCGAATAAGGCTAAGAAACAAGCTATAGAAGGCGAGAATAAGGTGTTACCTAGTTCTCCTTTGTCTGATGCGGCAATGGAACGTCTTGCGCAAATTATGAATGATTCTCCTACAATTGTAAAACTACAAGGTACAGAGTGGGAGATAAGAGCATTGAAGCCAGGCACTCAATGGATGATTGCAGAGGAGGCTTGCAAGATAGTCAAGGGCGAAAACTTATCAATGGGTGACGTTATCAAGGAGTTTGCTATCAATATTCCATCTGTGGCAAGAGTAATCACACTATCCTTGCTCAATGACAAAAAACGCATTGATTCTGAGGAATACCAACAAGTTTACGACCAGTTACTTTGGGGAGACTATGACATAAAGGATTGGGCAACATTACTCGTTGAAATTCTCAATTTGCTAGATGTGGATTTTTTCTTCGCGAGTACCAATGTGATTCAGACCGTCCGCAATCAAGCTCTGATGAGGAAGAAACAAGCAACCGAATTATCCCATCACGAACAGAATACGGACAAATGATAGATTTCTTACGTGCCAACACATGGTGCTCGCAAGAAGAATATAAGTGGAGAATGACCGTTCCGCAGATTCGCCTTGCGTCTATGGATTTTACTCATTTAGAGAAGATTTCGTCAGACAAAGACAAAAATCAGGAGAACGACAAATTAAAGAATGCAAAGGTAATCAATGGTGCAGAGGATTTACGAAATCTCAATGACCTTGGAATACCTATTTTATAAACTCTTAAACTTTTGAATTATGGCAGATTCAGCATTAGGCAGTGCTCTTATTATACCAGAGTCTGCATTGAAGAAAATCAAAGAGGCTGATGATAAGTTGCAGAAGTTACAAGATACGGCTAAAAATACCGCGTCTAGTGTAACACAATCTTTCAAGGATATGTCTGTTGGTACTAAGCCGTTCCTTAATTCTTTAGACCAAGTTATAGCAAAACTCGCAACAATCAACGCATCTGCTTCAAATGCAAGCAGTGGTATCTCAAACGTAGGTGCGAGTGCAGGTAACATGAACAATAACATTACGTCAGCAGCACAGAACATTCAAAATATGGTAGCACAGCTATCTAAGATGAATGGTTCTGGCACTAGTGGTATTATGCAAGCGGCACTTGCATTTCAGAGATTACAGGAATCGGCAAAGGGTGCTAGCGGTATGAATATTGCTGAGTTAAAGCAAGAAATTGGTTCTATTGAAAGTATGTTGCGAGATACAACACAAAATCTCACCAAGGCAGACCAAGACGCACTTATTAAGCGAAAGAAGTCATTACAGGATGAGTTACGATACCAGCAGCAGATGTATAATGAACGTGCTGTTGCTTTTCAGAAGGCTCTCGATAAGATGGTGAGTGCAGAACAATCTTACAACAACAAACAGAGAAAGGCATACGCCGATAGAGCAAAAGACTATCAGACGAGAAATAACAAGGCAAACACCACATATCAAGGCGCGCTTGATTTCTCTGCTACTGCAAATACGCTCAATCGCCAAGTACGCGCTATAGAATATCTGAAAGATGCTCGTATGAAGTTGTCTCAAACCGATGCTGATTATAAGCGAAAATTGGATATTCTCAATGCTGCCATTGAGCAACATAACAAAAACTTAAAAGAGGCTGGTGTTAATTCTCGCGCGTTGACAGAACAAACATCATATATGGCTGGATATATGTCACGTTGGGCACAGCGTATGGCATTTGCATTCTCAGTGGGTTCTATCAAGAATTTTGTCGAGCAGATTGCATCAGTCAGAGGTCAGTTTGAACTTTCAGAGCGTTCACTCGAAGCTATCTTGCAGAACAAACCAAAGGCAGACGAGATTTTCAATAAGACTGTAGAACTTGCCGTTAAATCACCTTTCCGTATCAAGGACTTGGTGGATTACACACGACAACTTTCCGCTTACCGAATTGAGTCTGATAAACTTTATGATACAACCAAGCGACTTGCCGATGTTTCAGCAGGTCTTGGCGTTGATATGGGAAGACTTATCCTTGCATACGGACAAGTCAAGGCTGCTGCATACCTTCGCGGTTCTGAGGTTCGTCAGTTTACTGAGGCTGGCATCAATATGTATGGTGAGTTGCAACAATACTTTAAGGAAGTTAAGGGAGAAGCGTACACGACCGCACAGATTGTTGATATGATTTCCAAGCGTAAGGTTACATTTAAGGATGTTGAGGCAATATTCCAACGCATGACCGATAAGGGTGGAACATTCTACAATATGCAAGAGATTCAGGCTGAAACTCTCCAAGGTAAGATTTCCAACTTGAAGGATGCTTTCGATGTGATGCTTAATGATATTGGCAAGGCTAACGAGGGCACAATGAAGGGAATGGTAAGCTGGGGTACTTCTCTGCTTGATAATTGGAAGACTCTTGCAGAGATAGGAAAAGCTCTTATACCTATTCTTATTGCCATAAAAGCTAATTCTATGTTTACAAAGACTAGTCTAGGACAAGCTTTTTCGCAAGCATCTGGCACAGGTATCGTGAGATACAAGGCTCTCTTCGTAAATTCCTTAGATGGAATGAAAAAAGCTCTTAAAGATTTTGGCGGTCTCGTTAAAAGTTCATTATCAGGTATAGGCGTAGGTCTTGCTATTTACGCTGTAGCAGAAGTAATAACTACCGTTTACGATAAGATTTCCAAGTACAACGAAAATGTACGTAAGGCAGAAGAAGAAACCATAAAGGCAAAGGGCGCAATAGGTGCTTTAGCTGGAACGTACAACGACCTTGCAAATGCAGCCACAAATGCAAATGGCAAATTAGAAGGAAAGGATTTAGAAAAGAATGTCGAAGATAGACGTACAACGTTACAAAAGCTTATTGATGCAGCATCAAAAGACGGACTGACTTTCAAAATCAATGTAGATAGTCTCGATGTAAACCAACTTAATACTACTTTCAGTAAGGTTGAAAAAGAGTATAAAAATTTCGTTGATAACATGGAGATTCTCAGAAGAAACTATGCAAAGAATGATGCAAAGAATACTTGGTTTACTGATGGACTTGATGATGATGCAGACGATTACAAAGATGCTGTGATTGATGCTCTCGCAAAGTCTTCGCAAATGGAGAGAGTTGTAGCAAACATTAACGCAAACTATAAACAAGCCACTTCGACCACGAAGAAATACTTTGATGAGATACGTGCAGGTCAAAAGGATAACGAATCCAACATTGATTATATGACACGCATGTATGAGTTGATAAAGAAAATCAACATAACACAAGGCGGCAGCGACTATAAAATGCCATCTTTCATTGGTACTTCGCAAGCTGATTTCAATGACATTATCCGTGCGATGAACAGCGTACAAAATAAGGCGCAAGAATTGAACAGCGAGTTTGATAATGTTTTTGCAGGCATGAAGGATGCGTTCAAAAACGACCAAATAAAGATACAAGCATTTATTGATAAAATTGCGGCAGAGCGTGATTGGAATCAATACGAGAGAGACCTTGCTTATAGACACTTTGGTATCAATGTATATATTGATAAAGCCAATATGGAGAAGCAAGTATCTTGGGTTGATGATTATATTAATGATTTCTTTGCAAAGAAAAAGTATGGTATTAGCCTCGTTGTCAAAGAAATTGATGACGATAAGGCTTTTGAAGGCTTCCTTGGGAAAGGAGACCAAGCAGCAAAGGCTGCAAAATCTTGGAAAGAAGTTGAAAAGAGACTCGCCGCGGTTGGCAAAAACTCGCCTACAATAACAGTTGATGATACTATCAGAAAGATATTCAAGGCTGGTGAAATTGGAGCAAACCAAATGGTAATTTCTGTAGCCAAGGTGAGAGCCAAGGTTAGGGAATTGAAGCAAGCCGCGACTCAGCAAGCGTTAGCTTTGGGTGTTAACCCTTTTGAGGGTGATGCTAAAAAAAATAGAATCAAGCAAGATAAGGCACAAAGAGACATCTTGCAAGAGCGTATTTCCCTGTTAAAGGATATGAACTCTAAATACAACGAGTTGATTAAGACGGAATCAAAAGAGACCGCATTATCTGCTACTCGTAAGTATTTTAAAGAGGCTGCGCAAAATGTAGGATGGAAAGCTTCTGATATTCTGCCAGACGATGCATCTGTGGCAAAACGCATTCGTGAGATTGGCTCTCAGTACAAGGAATTGACAAAGCGAGGTAACGCATTCCGCATTTCGGCAGACATTGATTTGAAAGTTTCTGAGAAGGAATACAACAAATTAAAGGATGATATATCTAGAAATGTCAATGATGCATTCTCTCAGATGGACTTGTACAAAAAACTGAAAGATGAGGGTATGTCTGATGAGCTTATTAAGTCTATGTTTGGAGACCTTACGAAGTCGTTTGATGAAGTACAGGAAGACATAAATAATGAGTTTAATAAGTATATCATCAAAGACTACGAAACTCATTATGGTAAGGATTTCACAAAATGGGGCGATAAGGTTATTCAGCAATACAACTCTGATTTGGAGAATACCGCCGAAGTCATAAGGAAAAAGTTCTCTGGAAGTGATGTCGAAAAAGAATATCTCAATCAGACACAAAAGCTCAATCAGAAAATCGAGCAAGACCAAGTTAATCAAGCACAAGAATTGATTAAGGCATACAAGCAGCAACTTTCCGACCAGTTACAGTTGGATAAGTGGTACATTGAGGAAAAGCAGAAAATCCAAAACAATGCGAATATTGCCAAGAATCCTGAGTTACAAAAGCAGTTGCAGGAGAATTTGACTGCCCAATACAAGAAAAAGACTGGCGAGAACACTTGGAAGAATTTCCAAGGCTCTGATATGTATGTTAAGATTTTCGAGAACCTCGACCATACATCCACCAAGGTACTCGACTATATGATACAGAGGCTACAATCCTTGCGTGAGGAAATGAAGAACCTCGACCCTACACAAGTCAAGGCTATCACGGAGCAGATTAGCAAATTGCAGGAAACTCGAAATTCAAGAAATCCTTTCAAGGCTTTCACAAGTGGACTGAAGGATTTGGTAAAGTACACTAAGGAATACAAGAAACTCGGTGGAGACAATGCTTTAATCTCCACAAGCGACAAGTACGACAAAGAAGAAAAGAATATAGAGAATCAAGGTAAGATTATCGCCAATTTGGATGCTGAATACAACAAGTCTATGTTGCTTAACGGATTGGACGATGAGAAGACCAAGACGTTGAAAACCAATCTTGATTTGTCGAAGAACCAACTCGACAATATGAAGAAGCAGCACAGTGAGACAAAAGGCACTCTTGATACACTTAACAATGTTCAAGGCGAGACCGACAATGCTAAGAATAAGTTTAGCAAGTCCGTAACAGATATTACCTCTATTGTTTCCTCTATGGCAACAGCATTCAATGGATTGTTTGAAGCTTTGGGCGGTTCTGATGAACAACTCGAAAACACTCTTAGTGTCGTTGACAATATCGGTCAGGCAATCGGTTCATACTATAGCGGAAACTATGCAGGTGTCGTATCGGGCGCAATGGGCGCGCTTACAGGCGTAGCTAAACTATTTAGCAACGAAGGAAAGATTGATAAGGAAATTGCACGCCAAGAACGCGCTGTAAATTCATTACAACACGCTTACGAAAAGCTTAAAAAGAGTATGGACGATGCCTTTGATACGCAAAAGCTCTACGAATACAACCAAAAATCGGTCGATGCCCTTAAAAAGCAGCAGAAAGCGTACCAAGCAATGATTAACGCAGAGCGCGGTCGCAAGAAACCTGATGAAAGTAAGATTCAGGAATGGGAACAGCAGATTGATGATTTGAACACTACAATCAAAGAATTAGGTGAGTCTATGACAGAAGCACTTGGCGGTTTCGGTTCTCAGTCTAACTATAAATCTGCTGCTGAAGCTTTCTCGGAAGCGTGGGTAGATGCTTTCAATGAAGGTAGTGATGCACTCGAAGCACTCAACAATAAGTTTGACGAGTATTTCAATACAATGCTCACCAAGCAGTTAATGAATAGAGCTACATCAAAGTACATTCAGCCTATCCTTGAAGCATTCGACAAAGCGGTATCTGAGGGCAGCGAAGGTGGAAACAATGGTCTTGACGTTACCAAGAAAGAACTCGAAGGTATCAAGGAGCTGAAAGACAAGAACCTTGCATTATTCAATGAGTATGCAAAGAACTTGATGGACGTTCTCAACGTCAAACCTACTGGCAGTTCAAATATATCTGCTTTGCAGCAAGGTATTCAGTCTGTTACAGAATCAACCGCACAGGCGTTGGAGTCAATACTCAACAGCCTACGATATTATGTAGCCACTCAGCAAGCAGATGTCCGTATCATCCGCGACACTCTGTTAGAAAAGCTCGGCAATAGTATCAGCGCGATAACACAAGATACATCAAGCAGTCCTGTACTCATTGAGTTGAGATTGCAGACAACAATACTTACTGATATTCGCGACACCTTGGCTAGCTGTGTAAAGGGCGGTCACAAGCAAGGAAGAAATGGTATCAAGGTATTTATGAATTAGTTTTCTGTGTTCTATATATAAAATTAGGGCAAGCTCGGTTTCACAACTGAACTTGCCCTTTTTAATCAACATAAATCTAACTAAACCTTAACTAATATAAAAAGTAAAATTACACTTTATGTCTGTGTTGTACCGCCGTACACTCTAAGAACTAGAAAATAATATAAATATTTTTACCAAACTTTGCTATTTAAATGAGCTGTAAGACGTTATTTTTGTTCATCCTTACAACTATTCCACTCTGATACATAAATCGTTCCTAGCGTCATATTTGCGTCATCGTAGCCAATGATTTTAACATCATTATCCTCTCCGTACTCTACAAGGTCACATTTTCCTTTGCATTCAATGCGAACTTCACTCTTTCCGCACACATAAATGCGAGTAACCATATTCTCAGGAACTTCAATTTCCAAATCCTTGCAGTACGCGACAAGAATAATCGTAGAGCGCACCTTGATAACTCCATGAGTACCTATATACATTTCGCTAGTATATCCGTGCTCGTTACATTGGTAGAATCCATTGGCAAACTCACCAAACTCTTTCAAAAGGTACTCTTTTGACAATCCCCATCCGAAAGCAATAGAATCAGCCATAAACTCAATTCCGTTTGAATCAAGAGCTATATTTACCAATTCTCGCTTACTCGCGGCAGAATCCCATTTACCCTTATACTCTCCGCACAATCCCAGTCTCAGAGCATTGCGCTTCAATGTTAATAATTCATTACTATTCCCCATACCATTCTCTCAATCTATCGTTAATTAAAGTGTTCACATACGCATAGGTTTTGTCGTAACCGACAAGTTCGTGACACTTGCGGACACACCGCATAGCAGATTTCTCATTGATGTCCGCGCGCTGTGCGATAACGGCATAGGAAAAACCATAGCGATTGTGCAGAACGTCAAGAACAAAGTTCCTTGCTACCGCTCTCGCAAAAGGAATGTTAGTATTGCCGACATATAAATCGTCTGCATTCACTCCTTCCTTTTCCTCAGTACTCATAGCCGTGTTCACTTGTTCGCAAACCATCCGCTCTACCTTATCCATTGTATCATTGCCTAAGTATACCATAGCCGTTAAATCTTATTTTTATCTTTATAAACGTAACCTACCGTATCACAAGGGTATTTATCATCTGGTGACAATACACCTGCATCTTCCATCTTTTGTCTGAAATCCACAGAAACCATGGGAACTAACTTGTGAAGTCTTGAGCCATCGGCGGCAGCCCAAATCGGCTTTAGATACTGAACAGGATTCTTAACCTTTACACCATCCCATTTGATTCCGTTCTGAATGAATGGTATAAAGATACCGTCTCGTTTCACTCCGTTAGCATCACACATCCTTACAATCCTGTAATCTCGGAATAGTCCGTATTTCAGTTCTATATACCATTCATTATACATAAGCTATTCCTTTCCTTGATTAAGAGCCTCGGCTGCTTGCTCTGCCAATATTGCCTGCTGACCGTGCTCAAAGTTCTTCTTCAAGTCTTCCTCTGTCTCTTCGGAAACTGGAGTGTTCATTACAGTTTCCAACTCTTTCTGCATACGACCGATGTAATCAAATTTTTCTTTTGCAAATTTTGCTGCATCATCTGCATTAAGAAACGCTGTAATCGGATGGGTAATATTTGATTCGGTGACGATAACCATACTATCAAGCATATCCTGATAAGTAACATCTGTCTCAGGGAAAATATCATTCTCTTTCCCCTTTACTTCTTTCTTCATCGCAACAAGATTTTCAAGCCACGCGAATGTTGTAGTGGTAAGCGCGTGTCCTTCCATATCAACACCGCCCCAACGCTTAAAACGTGCTTCAAATCCAATGTGTGTGTGGAAAATAGCACTATCCTTCAAAATTACGATGAAGAAATGCCCGAAGTCGGTAACACTTTCAACATCTTTTCTGTTGATTCCGTCAACAACTTTAAGCAAACCTGCATTGTTGTCAACAGTCTTCTTTTTTGCAATTCTAGCCATAACTATATATTTATTTTTGTTCTACAATCGTTTTGTACTCGAAATTTCTACATGAAGGATTTTCTTTCGATGTGTATCTCTTCTCCGTGGTATTATGGCAAACCCCATCCTTGAAGAAGAAACAATCCTTGCAAGTATATACCAGCGGAATAATGTCTCCGCAAGCATCATCGTCAGGATTTGTGTATGTATATAAGTCTTTGCCAATACAATATGGGAACTCTGAATCTTCATCGTTCAACAATACGCAATCCTTACAAGTGTATTTAGTCTGTGCCATGCTCCAATAATTTTATTTCGTCTTGGATATAAAACACCGCCTTACGCAAGTCCTCGATGCGTTTCTCGGTCTTGGTCTTGTTACCATCCACCTTATCCTTGCGCAGGAGATACTTGATAGCATTCCCTGTATTGAAGTCAAGGTGTCTGCAAATATCCAAAGGCTCAACACCGCACAAATCATTCAACCACGCATAATGGGATGGATGAGATACTTGCTCCGTCTTTTTGTTTGCAGATTCGTTTGCGAAGACGGAAACCTTCGCTAATTTATCCGCATCCACACCAATGGATTCATTTCTTTTAGTACATGATATTACACACACTCCATCAGCCATATCAATGACTTCAATGGCAAATGAGTCATATATATTGTTAGGGTCTATAATCTCGATAAACACAGAACTAGTAATATCTTCCAAATCTACCTTCCTAATCTGCAAGATAGAGCCAATCTTAATATCTTCAATCTTAATCATAAGCTATTTCCTTCTATATTAAACACCATAACAAAACCAAAGTAAACCAGCAACTTTCATCTCTTTTTCAGAAAGCAATTCAAAACAATCAAGGTTATAATCCTTACTGACACAAACCCTAATTGGAGGTGCAAATTGTTTTTGTTTCACAGCGATTGTATATAATGATTCATTGGGGAAAACTGAATTTACATCCTCAACAACCACGCACATAACCCTGCCATCTTTTCTGACTTCCGCATAACTTTCTATTTTCTGCTTTAGCTTTCCATCGGAATTATTTATAAAAAACTCTTTTGGCGCAAGGCAAATGTCACCAAGTTTTAATTTCTCGTTTTTATCCATAAGCTATTCCTCCTTATCTTTTAGCTCAACGAAATCTCCAATACCCAAACGAGCCTTGTTGATGCAAGACGCAATCCAACCCATCAAGTAGGCAGAAGGCTCGCCGCCGTGTTCTAAGTCAGTATATTCCTCGATGGCATCGCAGACGTGAGAAGCTTCATGGCAGCAATAGTTCATCGACATAACCTTCTGACACGGAAACGATACAAGAACGCCTCGCCTTCTGTCGCTCTTTCTGACAGCATCGGAATACGTAACGCCGCCGTAATCAATATCGGGAGCCTTGCATTTGTCAAAACAGGAATCTATCAGCTCTTTCAGGTCTTTACCGATGTGTACCAAAAGCTTCAAAGGGTAGATTCCGTTTCCATATTCGTAATATCCTTTCTTCTTCATACCTCATCGTTTTTATGTTTCTCCCACGCTGCTTTTGAAAAGACATACCAATTATCACAAATGTCTAGAGCAAGAACGTCTCCTTGATTAGTACATAAATCGCTTTTAATACCTTCAACATGAACATACATCACTACTAAAGCATCATAAGGATTACTACGACCTTCTTTTTTAAAGAACTTGGTCTTGTATACACTAGTAACAATAGGCACTTGAAGAACATCTGAAATATTCTCTGTGCTAATCTCTATCGACTTCTTAAACTTCTTCATATTCTCAACTATTTAAATTTCTCAAAGTAGAACACAATTTGTCTATCAAAGTGCTCTTCGATTAAACCATAAGCAAGCGACATCTTTACTTGGAAAGAAGCCTTACCATTAAGCAATCCTTTAGCCTGTCTAGTAATCTCCGAACGAAATTGTTCCAAACTCATATCACGCTTACGAAGATTACAAGACCTGCAAGATGGCATATAGTTCTCCATGGAATCATCGCCATGGAATACGACAAATTTTCCCTCCTTTTCGCTCCACCGAGAGTAGCAACCTCGATTTTTCGGAACAAGATGGTCAACCTGCATATCCTTATACTCTATACTCTTGCCGCAATAAGCACAATGCCCATCGTATTTGCGATATATTTTAAGTCTATCTTCTTTTTTCATATTCTCAACTATTTATGTTTTAAAATAACGCTGACTGCGCTTGTTGTGTAGAGTTTGTGTTGCTTGTAATGAGAGTTACAGCCTTAGAAGAATTTTACGGGCTGACATTCATCGATTAACTTGCGTGCTTCTTTAGCACACTCAGCCACGCATTTTTCGACTGCTTCTGTGATGTCTTGGATTTGCCCCTCACGCATATTGCCGTATTTATCGCAAGTATCGGCTATTATTTTGTAGAGAACACGATTTTGCAAAGCCTCCATATAGTCTACAAAATCCTTGCAAGTTTTGCGTCGAGGTTCTTGCACCCAATCAAGAAAGTCCTTCTTCCAGTCTTTCCATGTTTTGATTTTTATTACTATCATTGCTGTTTATATTTTTTATTTGTTGTTCTTGTGCCCTATATGATATTTGTTGCATATCCTACACCGATACACCGCCATACCTTGTGCCCGTAACTTCGGATTCTGATTCAGAAACTCCCAAGCATCATCCTCGCTTTCATAAGCGACCTTCGCCTTCCAAGAGTGAACCTTCTTAGTCCAATGTTCGGGGTCTGGTTTGAACGGCGGTACTTTATTAGGATTGTGATGGTTATTCCTCATAGCTCAATGATATTAATGCAACTATCATCAATCGCGATATAGCAATCAAGCGTCTCGCGTCTGTAACCACCGAAATCAATAAAAATTTCAGAATCATCACTTGCGCAAATGAACTCTTTGTTGGCAAGCAATTCATCCTTCGTGATGGTTTTCTTAACCTCACTAAAATAAATTCTGCCAACCATAGGTGCATTGATAATGCCGCCGACCTTTACCACATCATCATCCGATGTTATATATATGATAGGTAAATCACCTTTTGCATTCTCAAAGAACTCGTTATTCAAAAGCTCTGATTTAGTCATAATCTGTTATTTTTTAGTTGATGATTTTTTGCGACCACGTTTCTTTGTCGTATCGCGCTTGCTAGCAGTGTAATCCAATGACGATTTCTTCGGTCTTCCTGGTTTTCGCTTTACAGGAACAGCTTCTTTATTCGGCAACTGCAACGTCTCACATTCCTCATCTTCGCCAAATTCGTTCTCGAACTCTCTTCCGTCACGCTTCTCTGCATCGGCATCATAGGCACGCTTCCACTTGCGCTTGGCAACCTTCAACTGCTCTTTCTTGAATGCCTCTGATTCCTCATGAAGCTTATCATAGTCTATCTCAGGTGCATCAAACTCGCCTTCAATACTGCATTCGGGAGTTTTCTCAACGTCCTTTGATTCCATTTCCTGATGGATGCGGTCTTCCTCTGAAATGTACGGTTTATCGTCAACTTTATGCTTATGACTGGCATTATACTCGTCAATAAACTCTTTTATTTCTTTCTTGGAGCATCCATCTTTCCTCATTTCAGCCAACTCAAACTCGAACTTCTGACGTTCAATGTCCTCAAATCTCGTTCCGTCCAAATCGCTTCCCTCATTGAGTACGTTGATTTTCTTGTTTTCCTCATCAGCTCTCATCTGTTTATCAATGGCAATCTCCAATAACGCGTGATTAACGTCCGATTCCGTCATTTCATCGACCTCATAAGCCCTAGGGTCTTCACCAAGCTCGTTTTTCAGAAAGTTCTTCTTTGCTTCGATGCATCCGCTCGGCAAAAACTGAGCCTCATCAAGATACATATAAGGATGAATGCTCTTGATAGACATGATAGGACTCGGTGTACCGAAGTCTTGCAAAAGCTTCATGTATTTGTCCGCATTCTGCTGATAAATGCAGTAGCATTCCTCCAAATTGCGCTTCTGAACAAGCACAACAGCCATTATCCAGAATGGGTCTTTACCATCCGTGTAGCGTTTCGGCAATCCCTTCGTCTGCAACGATGCCGCTTCCAACGCCTTATCAAGTGATTCTTCCTTTATTCGCATATATTCTCAACTTTTAAATGATTATAACCCCTTGGAAGAACCATCGCTAATGGTATCGTCTTTCCTCAACTCCCATTCATCGGCAGTCATAATCTCCCAATGACCGCAAACGTCTTGCGCCAATACAGAACCGCGTTTCACCTGCTTGTGAGCACCTGCCATATTGACGGCAGTAACGCTGTAAAGCATATCGGTAACGTCCAAACCATCATCGACCGCATCGGTTGCTTTCTTGATGTCTGTAACGATAGGGCAGTCGAACAATGCCTTGATGTTTTCGCCCTTGACCTCAATTGATGTCTTGTATTTGTTCATAATTCGCATATATTTTAAAGCATCCACCGACCGTAGAAGGAACTCGAACCTTCTGTTTGCCTAGACTTGTATCTAAGAGATACGTCCTACCGCCTTGCGGATGCTGTTGTTTCTATTTTCCTCCATTCTTCAACCAATCTTCAATCGTGGTACTGTCACCATCAAACGACTGACCGAAGACGTTTACCAACTTGACCGAACAGAGCAGATACGGAATGTTCTTGATGTTGTCCGTTGATGGCTCTGTAGCATCCTGCACCAAAAACAACGCTTTCTTCTGTCTGTAATCGTCATACCACAGGATAAGCGAACCCTCCAAGTAAGCATACAGACTATCCCATGCTTTCTCGGCAGCTTTTATCTGCTCAGTAACGGAAAGCTCGGTTGTTCCGTCAACATCATACCCGAACACGCAAACTGACAACGTAGCGTTGGTGCTCTCATGCCTAGCATTCGGGTCAACGAACACTCTCAACGCGTCATTCTCAGGATAGCTCTCGGTATATACACCCTTCTGCTTACCCTTGGAGTTCAATCCTTCCAATGACTTATAGCGGACAGAACCGCCGCCGAAATCATCCTCCAGACTCTTACGCAATCCGTCTGCCTTCCAAGCTCCCTGCTCGGACTTCAAGTAACGCTGTATGTAGAATTTCTTTTCTGCCATATTCCAAAGTCGGTAATTCGTAAATCAAACATTTATGCTGCAAATATACGCCAAAAAATCAAGCCAAAAATGAACTTTACATAGTTTAACAAATTGCAAATTTGTATCAAATTCCCCATATCCCATATTAAATATAGGTTATCCGTATAAATTCGATTTTTCATATTGAAAATTTAACATTTGAAGCAATTCCCATATAATAATAACACGTAAATAAACCATTGTACTCTCGCGCGCAGCCGTAGTAGGGGATGTCAACCCCTGTATATAGTAAACTATATACTCATCCCCTAAGAAGAATGCTTCGCAAACAACCCCTGCAATAGACTATAAACTGCAATCTATATATAGCAAAAACGAACCTTAAATCAAAGAACAACCTTATTTTTCCGCA
>ENA-UOJS01000787-UOJS01000787.1-human-gut-metagenome-genome-assembly--contig:-C74-NODE-787-length-30996-cov-20.574319_pt1 | contig 30996 bp, 27 predicted proteins | sample MGYA00242355_ERZ723902 | MGnify/ENA metagenome assembly ERZ723902
CATTTCCTTCTGGCAGTTCATCATGCCGCCCTTGATGGAGTGCATCTCGCAGGGGCTGTAGCCGATGATCAGGGACGGGCCGTGATAGGCCTCGGCCTCGGTGATGGCCTTGATGGTCTGAGCGGGGTTGGCGCCCATGGCCACCTGTGCCACGTACACATAGCCGTACTGCATGGCGATCTCGGAGAGGCTCTTCTTCTTGATCTCCTTACCGGCGGCGGCGAACTGTGCCACCTGACCGATGTTGGAGGCCTTGGAAGCCTGTCCGCCGGTGTTGGAGTACACCTCGGTGTCGAACACGAAGATGTTCACGTCCTGCTTGGAGGCGATGACGTGATCCAGTCCGCCGTAGCCGATATCGTAGGCCCAGCCGTCGCCGCCGAAGATCCACATGGACTTCTTGGCCAGATATTCCTTCTTGCTGAGGATATCAGCGGCCAGCGTGCAGGCGGCGCAGTCGCAGAACAGGGCGCCCTTGGCCTTCAGCTCGGCGGCATGCTCCGCAAACTGCGGCATGGCAGCCAGCTCCTCCACGGTGGTGATGCTCTCCTCCAGCGCCTTGACGTAGGCCTTGGCAGGCTCGGCGTTGGCGGTGCCGTCGTTCATGGTGTCCAGCCACGCCTGGGCAGCGGCCTTCAGCTCGGGACGCGCCCACTCCACGGCGATCAGCTGGCGGGTCTCGTCAGCCAGATCCTCGCGGATCTTGTTCTGACCGGTGAACATGCCCAGACCGTGCTCGGCGTTATCCTCGAACAGGGAGTTGCACCATGCGGGGCCGTGGCCGGCCTTGTTGGTGCAGTAGGGAGACGTAGCCGCGGGACCGCCCCAGATGGAGGAGCAGCCGGTGGCGTTGGAGATATACATGTGGTCGCCGAACAGCTGGGTGACGAGACGGGCATAGCTGGTCTCGGCGCAGCCGGCGCAGGAGCCGGAGAACTCCAGCATGGGCTGCTTGAACTGGCTGCCCTTGACGGTGTTGTCCTGCATATCCTTCTTCTCGGAGACCTCGGCCACGCAGTAGTCGAACACATCCTGCTGGGGCAGCTCGCCCTCCTGGGCGACCATGCTCAGGGCGTTCACCGGGCAGGCGCCCACGCAGACGCCGCAGCCCATGCAGTCCAGCGGGCTGATGGCCATGGTGAACTGATAGGTGCCCTTGCCCTTGCCAGCCTTGACGTCCACGATCTTGGCCGCCTCAGGCGCCTTGGCCGCCTCGTCAGCGGTGAGGGCGAAGGGACGGATGGTGGCGTGGGGGCAGACATAGGCGCACTGGTTGCACTGGATGCACTTGGCGCTGTCCCAGGTGGGGACGGACACGGCCACGCCGCGCTTCTCGTAGGCGGCGGCGCCCAGCTCGAACTGGCCGTCCACATGATCCACAAAGGCGGAAACGGGCAGGCTGTCGCCGTCCATCTTGCCCACGGGCTCCAGAATATCCTTGACCATCTTCACCAGCTCGGGCTTGCCATTGAGCTCCTTGGCGGGCTTGGTGTCCACGGCGTTGGCCCAGTCAGCGGGCACGTCGATCTTCTTGTAGGCGGTGGCGCCCAGATCGATGGCCTTGTAGTTCATGTCCACAACGTCCTGACCCTTCTTCAGGTAGGAGGCCTTGGCCTTCTCCTTCATGTAGGTGATGGCCTCCTCCTCCGGCATGACCTTGGCCAGGGAGAAGAACGCGGACTGGAGGATGGTGTTGTTGCGCTTGCCCATACCGATCTCGATGGCCAGGTCAATGGCATCGATGGTATACAGCTGGATGTTGTTCCGGGCGATGTAGCGCTTGGACGCGGCGTCCATGTGGTGGTTCAGCTCGTCGAAGTCCCACTGGCAGTTGATCATATACACGCCGCCGGGCTTTACGTCCTGCACCATCTTGAAGCCCTTGGTCACATAGCTGGGATTGTGGCAGGCCACGAAGTCAGCCTTGTTGATGTAGTACGGGCTGCGGATGGGCTTGTCGCCGAAGCGCAGGTGGCTGATGGTCACGCCGCCGGTCTTCTTGGAGTCGTACTGGAAGTACGCCTGCACATACTTGTCGGTGTGGTCGCCGATGATCTTGATGGAGTTCTTGTTGGCGCCCACGGTGCCGTCGCCGCCCAGACCCCAGAACTTGCACTCGATGGTGCCGGGGGCGGCGGTGTTGGGACAGTTCTCGTCCTCCGGCAGGGACAGGTTGGTCACATCGTCCACGATGCCGATGGTGAACTGGCGCTTCATCTCGTCGCGCTTCAGCTCGCTGTATACGGCGAACACGGAGGCGGGAGGCGTGTCCTTGCTGCCCAGACCGTAGCGGCCGCCGATGACCTTCACATCGTTCCAGCCGGCGTTGGCCAGCGCGGTGACAACGTCCTGATACAGAGGCTCGCCCTGGGAGCCGGGCTCCTTGGTGCGATCCAGCACGGCGATCTTCCGCACGGAGGCGGGCAGCGCCTCGATGAGCTTCTCGGCGGCGAAGGGGCGGAACAGACGCACCTTGACCAGACCCACCTTCTCGCCGTGGGCGTTCAGGTAGTCGATGACCTCCTCGGCCACGTCGCAGATGGAGCCCATGGCCACGATGACGCGGTCAGCGTCGGCGGCGCCGTAGTAGTTGAACAGCTTATAGTCGGTGCCCAGCTTGGCGTTGATCTTGTCCATGTACTTCTCCACCACGGCGGGCAGAGCGGTGTAGTACTGGTTGCAGGCCTCGCGGTGCTGGAAGAAGATGTCGCCGTTCTCGTGGCTGCCGCGCATGTGGGGATGCTCGGGGTTCAGGGCGTGGCGGCGGAACTCGGCCACGGCGTCCATGTCGCACATGTCCTTGAGATCCTCATAATCCCACACGGCGATCTTCTGGATCTCGTGGGAGGTGCGGAAGCCGTCGAAGAAGTTGATAAAGGGAACCTTGCCCTCCAGCGCGGCCAGATGTGCCACGGGGGACAGATCCATGACCTCCTGCACGTTGCCCTCACACAGCATGGCGAAGCCGGTCTGACGGCAGGCCATCACGTCGGAGTGGTCGCCGAAGATGTTCAGCGCCTGGGTGGACACGGTACGGGCGGAGACGTGGAACACGCAGGGCAGCTGCTCCGCCGCGATCTTGTACATGTTGGGGATCATCAGCAGCAGACCCTGGGACGCGGTGTAGGTGGTGGTCAGCGCACCTGCGCCCAGAGAGCCGTGGACAGCGCCGGCAGCGCCCGCCTCGGACTGCATCTCCACCACCTTGACCTTGGTGCCGAAGATGTTCTTCAGGCCGTTGGCACTCCACTGATCCACGAAGTCCGCCATGGGGCTGGACGGGGTGATGGGGTAGATGGCTGCTACCTCGGAAAACGCATAGCTGACATGCGCCGCGGCGTTATTGCCATCCATGGACTTCATTTTTCTTACCATAATGAGCCTCCTTACATTATATAGTTCCGCTGCCAGACGGGCGCAAACTACCCACCTGTACGGAATGTTAGGCATCGTCATAGTAGCACAAAAAAATGCCGGTGTAAACCTCATTTTCGTGATTTACGTCATTTTAATACTTTTTTAGCACCATGCACAAAAATTCTCACACCGCAGGGGGACAGCGTGGGCGGGGTGACAGTGCAGAGGGGCTGCCGCAGCAAAAAACCACCGCACTTTTTTGGAAAAACGGCTGGTAACGGCGCGAATGTTGTGCTACAATGTAGGGTGCTATAAAATTAGTGTAAAGGGGGCGGTGCCATGGTAGTCACGGTGCGGTCGCTGGGTCTGACGGGCATCACGGGCTACGAGGTGTCGGTGGAGTGCGTTATCTCCGGCGGACTGCCGGCCTTCGACGTGGTGGGTCTGCCGGACGCGGCGGTGAAGGAAGCCCGCGAGCGCGTCCGGGCGGCGGTGAAGAACTGCGGGGAGAAATTCCCCGTCAGCCGCATCACCGTGAATCTGGCTCCGGCGCGGGTGCGCAAGGAGGGCACGGTGTACGACCTGCCCATCCTTCTGGGCATTCTGGCGGCGGCGGAGGAGATACGCCCCCTGCCGGAGGACGCGGCCTTTCTGGGCGAGCTGAGTCTCAGCGGCGCCCTGCGCCCGGTGACGGGCGTGCTGCCCATGGCGCTGACCGCCGCCCGGCTGGGCATCCGTCAGCTGTTCGTGCCCGCCCACAACGCGGCGGAAGCGACGCTGGCCGACGGCGTGGAGGTCTACGCCGTGGAGAACGTGGCGCAGCTGCTGGCGCATCTCAGCGGACAGGCGCCCATGACCCCGCAGCCCCGCTGGGAGCCGGGACGGGAGAGCCGTCCCCTGCCGGACTTTGCCGACGTCATGGGGCAGGAGAACGTGAAGCGGGCGCTGGAGATCGCCGCCGCCGGCGGCCACAACATCCTGCTGGTGGGCTCCCCCGGCGCGGGCAAGTCCATGCTGGCGCGGCGGCTGCCCTCCATCCTGCCGGACATGACCCGCGCAGAGTCCCTGCAGACTACGGAGATCTACTCCGTGGCGGGCATGACCGACCCCGCCCACCCGCTGGTGGACACCCGCCCCTTCCGCAGCCCCCACCACACGGCCTCCACCGTCTCCCTGTCCGGCGGCGGCGGTATCCCCCGCCCCGGCGAGATATCCCTGGCGCACAACGGCGTGCTGTTTCTGGACGAGCTGCCGGAGTTCAGCAAGGCGGCGCTGGAGACGCTGCGCCAGCCGCTGGAGGACGGCTTTGTGACCATCACCCGCGCCTCCGGCTCCCTGACGCTGCCCAGCCGCTTCATGCTGGTCTGCGCCATGAACCCCTGCCGCTGCGGCTGGTACGGTCATCCCTCCGGCCGCTGTACCTGCTCGCCCCAGCAGGTGGAGCAGTACATGCGCCGCATTTCGGGCCCCCTGCTGGACCGCATCGACATGCACATCGACGTGCCCTCCGTGGAGTACGAGGCCATGCGCCGCAAGGAGCAGCCGGAGTCCTCTGCGGATGTCCGGGCGCGGGTCAACGCCGCCCGTGAGGTGCAGAAAAAGCGCTACGCCGGCACCGATGTCTCCTGCAACGCCTACATGACCCCCGCCATGATCGGTCGGTACTGCGCGCTGGACGCCGCCGGAGAGAAGCTCATGCAGGGCGCCTTCGACCGTCTGGGGCTCACCGGCCGCAGCCACGACCGCATCCTGCGCATGGCGCGCACCATCGCCGATCTGGAGGGCGCGGAGAGTATCGAGGCCGCGCATCTGGCGGAGGCTATACAGTACCGCAGCAGCAACACCCTGAAATGACGGCGGCAGCTTTTCCGCTCTGCCTGCGTCAGACCTCCTCGACGTATACCCGATACGCCGTCGTCGGTCTGCCATCGGCAGGACAAAAAATCTCGCCGCCGTGGCGGCATCTTTTCCGCCCTGCCTGCGTCAGACCCGGTACGCCGTCGATAAACGTCCGTAGGGGACGGCGTCCTCGACGTCCCGTTGTAGGGGCGGACGAAGCTGTCCGCCCGCCGTCCCCATATCCGTACACCAACAACAAGGAGAGAACCACATGCACGAGATCATCCTGTGCAAGCTGGGCGAGGTCGTCCTGAAGGGACTGAACCGCCGCAGCTTTGAAATGAAGCTCATGAGCAATATCCGCCGCCGCACCCAGCGGTTCGGCAAGTGGAAGATATACTCCCGCCAGTCCACCATCTACGTGGAGCCGGCGGAGGACGGCTGCGACATGGCCGGGGCGTATGCCGCCTGCAAGCAGGTGTTCGGCATCATCGCCATCACCCGCGCCCTGCCCTGCGAAAAGAGCAAGGAGGCCATCTTCGACACGGCAAAGACCTATCTGGGCGATGCCCTGAACGCCGTCAAGTCCTTCAAGGTGGAGAGCAAGCGGGCGGACAAGTCCTTCCCCATGGGCAGCATCCAGCTGAGCCAGTGGGTGGGCGGCGCGCTGCACGACGCCTTCCCCCACCTGAAGGTGGACGTCCACCACCCGGAGCTGACGGTGTATATCGAGGTGCGGGAGGATGCCGCCTACGTCCACGGCCCCGCCGAGGCCGCCGCCGGCGGTCTGCCCCTGGGCATGGGCGGCCACGCGGTGAGCCTGCTGTCCGGCGGGATCGACAGTCCCGTGTCCAGCTACATGATCGCCAAGCGCGGCGTGCAGCTGGAGATGATCCACTTCGCCTCCCCTCCCTACACCAGCGAGCTGGCGCGGGAGAAGGTGCTGCGCCTGGCGCAGGAGCTGACGCCCTGGTGCGGCCGGCTGGCGGTGTTCATCATCCCCTTTACGGAAATTCAGGAGGAGATCCGCCGCAAGTGCCCGGAGGATCACTTCACCCTTATCATGCGGCGGTTCATGATGCGCCTTGCCAATGAGCTGGCGCTGGAGCTGCGCTGCCGCGTCCTTGTCACCGGCGAGAATCTGGGACAGGTGGCCAGCCAGACCATGCAGGCGCTGGCTGTCAGCGAGGACGTGACCACCATGCCGGTGCTGCGTCCCCTCATCGGTATGGACAAGGAGGAGATCGTGAAGATCGCCCGGCATATCGGCACCTTCGACACGTCCATCCTCCCCTACGAGGACTGCTGCACCGTGTTCACGCCCCGGCATCCCAAGACGAAGCCCAGCGTGGAGGAGACGCGGGAGTACGAGGCCGCGCTGGACGTGGAGGGTCTGTGCCGCCGCGCCATGGAGAACCGGGAGATGATCCGGGTGAAGCCGGAGGTGTGATATGCACGACAGTATAGCGGCGCAGGTGCTGGCGCTGTGCCGGGAGAGAGGGCTGACCCTCTCCGCCGCGGAGAGCATCACCGGCGGGCTGATCGCCAAGTGCATCACCGACGTGCCCGGCGCGTCGCAGGTGTTTCTGGGCGGCGTGGTCAGCTATACCAACGAGGTGAAGAACCATGTGCTGGGCGTGCCCTCCTCCCTGCTGGAGGCTTACGGCGCCGTGTCCGAGCCGGTGGCGCGGGCGATGGCCATGGGTGTCCGGGTGCTGACCGGCTCCGACCTGGCCGTGGCCGTTACGGGACTGGCCGGGCCCGACGGGGACGACCGGGGCAACCCGGTGGGCACCGTGTTCGCGGCGCTGTCCGCGCCGGAGGGCGTGTTTGTCCGGCGGCTGGCGCTGAGCGGCGACCGGGAGCATATCCGCGCCCTCACCGCCCACCACGCATTTGACCTGCTGATAAATCAACTGACCGAAGGAGAATGACCATGGCCAAGAACAACTATAAGATGAACGTGAACCAGTACAGCAACCAGGCCGAGCAGATACGCAAGGCCAAGGGCAACCCCAACAAGAACATTCATGCCAAGAAGAAAAACAGCAACTACGGCGGCTATTCTGCCGGCAGCTACATGGCGCAGAAGATCGTGGACAAGGCCAACCAGCAGGAGCGCGTCAAGCTCCCCACCTGGCTGAACGTCACGCTGGGCGTGGAGTTCGCGGCGGTGCTGATCGTGCTGATCCTGCGGCTGACCGCCTTCAAGGACAGCGCCATGCTGGGGCACCTGTCCTCGGTGCTGCTGGGCGTCACCTGCGGCACGCTGTTCTATATCCGCAAGTACAAGCACACCAAGAAGAACAGCGGCCTGTACACCGTCATCACCATCGTGCTGGTGATCATGTGCCTGCTGTACACCACCTTCGGCGTGCTGGGACTGCTGGGCTTTCTGGGATAAACGCCCCGCCGTTCCCTATCCCCAAGTGAGAAAGGAGCCGCTGCCATGGCAGAGCTGACACCCATGATGCGCCAGTATATGGACGTAAAGGAGCAGAACCCGGATTCCCTGCTGTTTTTCCGGCTGGGGGATTTTTACGAGATGTTCGGCGCCGACGCCCGCACCGCCTCTCAGGAGCTGGATCTGGCGCTGACCACCCGCGACAAGGACAAGACCAAGGCACCGGAGGACAAGATCCCCATGTGCGGCATCCCCTATCACTCCGCCGATGCCTACATCGCCCGGCTCATCGCCAAGGGCTATAAGGTGTCCATCTGCGAGCAGACGGAGGATCCCGCCCTGGCCAAGGGGCTGGTGCAGCGGGAGGTCATCCGCACCGTCACGCCGGGCACCGTGCTGGACGACGCCTGCCTGGACGCGGGGCGCAGCAACTACCTGTGCGGCGTGTATCTCAGCGACACGGCGGCGGGTCTGTGCGCCTGCGACGTGTCCACGGGACAGGCGCATGTGACGGTGTTCACCGGCGAGCAGCGCATCACGGGGCTTATCAACGAGCTGGGGCGCTTCGCCCCGGCGGAGGCGGTGATGAACGCCGCCGCCTACGACAACGCGGAGCTGGCCGCCGCGCTGGAAAATCGCTTCGCCTGCCGCCGGGAGCGGCTGGGCGACGGGCGGTATGACCTGCGGGACGCGGAGAAGAAGGTGCGCACCCAGTTCGGCGAGGAGGCGCTCAGCCGCCTGCCCCGCAATGACGCGGCGCCGCTGCTGGCGCTGGGCGGGCTTCTGACGTATCTCTACGAGACGCAGAAAACCGACCTGAAGCAGCTGGACAAGCTGGAATGGTACCGCACGGGGCAGTTCATGGAGCTGGATCTGGCGGCGCGGCGGAATCTGGAGCTGACGGAGACGCTGCGCAGCAAGGAGAAGAAGGGCAGCCTGCTGTGGGTGCTGGACAAGACAAAAACCCCCATGGGTGCGCGGAACCTGCGCATGTGGTTACAGCAGCCCCTGATGAATGTGGCCGCCATCGACCGGCGGCTGAACGCTGTGGCCGCGCTGGTGGACAACACCATGGGGCGGCAGGAGCTGCGGCTGGCCATGACCGGCATGGGCGACATGGAGCGGCTCATGAGCCGCATCGTCTACGGCACCGCCGGGGCGCGGGATCTGGTGAGCCTGCGCGCGGCGCTGGAGCACCTGCCGGAGGTGAAGCGGTGCCTGGAGCCCTTTTCTACCGGCGCGCTGGCCAAGCTGGGAGAGCAGCTGGAGACGCTGGAGGACATCAGCGGGCGCATCGCCGCCACGCTGGTGGACGAGCCGCCGTTCTCCGTCCGGGAGGGCGGCATGATCCGGGAGGGCTTCGACCCGGAGGTGGATCACCTGCGGACGATCCTCACCGGCGGCAAGGGCTTCATCGCCGAGCTGGAAGCCCGGGAAAAGGAGAAAACCGGCATCCGTACCCTGAAGGTGGGGTACAACAAGGTATTCGGCTATTACATCGAGGTGTCCAACTCCTTCAAGGAGCAGGTGCCCGAGGATTACATACGCAAGCAGACGCTGGTCAACGGCGAGCGGTACATCACCCAGGAGCTGAAGGATCTGGAGCACGAGGTGCTCACCGCCCACGACCGGGACGCGGCGCTGGAATACGACCTGCTGACCGCCCTGCGCAGCGATGTGGCGGCGCAGGTGACGCGGGTGCAGCTGGCGGCATCGATGATCGCCCAGCTGGACACCCTGTGCGCCTTCGCGGAGGTGGCGGCGCAGAACCACTACTGCCGCCCGGACGTGGACGAGTCCGGCGTGATCGAGATCGCGGCGGGACGCCATCCCGTTGTGGAGAAAATGCGGGGCGACGCCTTCTTCGTGCCCAACGACACCCACATGGGCGCCAAAGAGGAGCGGGTGTCCATCATCACCGGCCCCAACATGGCCGGTAAGTCCACCTACATGCGCCAGGTGGCGCTCATTACCCTCATGGCGCAGGTGGGCAGCTTCGTCCCGGCGCAGCGGGCGCACATCGGCGTGGTGGATCGCATCTTCACCCGCATCGGCGCCAGCGACGATCTGGCCGCCGGACAGTCCACCTTCATGGTGGAGATGACGGAGGTGTCGGAGCTTCTCCGCTGCGCCACGAAGAACAGTCTGCTGATCCTGGACGAGATCGGCCGGGGCACCTCCACCTTCGACGGCATGTCCATCGCCCGGGCGGTGCTGGAGTACTGCGCCGGAAAGCTGAAGGCCAAGACGCTGTTCGCCACCCACTACCACGAGCTGACGGCACTGGAGCAGGAGCTGCCCAACGTCCGGAACTATAACGTGGCTGTCCACGCCCGGGGCGAGGACATCGTGTTCCTGCGGAAGATCGTCCCCGGCGGCGCGGACAGGAGCTACGGCATCGAGGTGGCGAAGCTGGCGGGTCTGCCGGACGCGGTGCTCAAGCGGGCGCGGGAGATATTGCGGGAGCTGGAGAGCCAGTCCGCCCATCCCCACGCCGCGCCGGTGCAGGACGACCAGCTGTCGCTGGGCGCCATGGCGGAGTCCGCCGTGGCGGACGTTATCCGCCGCACGCAGGTGGATGCCCTCAGCCCGCTGGAGGCGTTGAACCTGCTGTATGAGCTGAAGAGCAAATTGCAGTAGAGGACGGCGTTCTTGATGTCCCTTCGTAGGGGCGGACGACTCTGTCCGCCCTGTGCGACGGACGGGCGCGATAAACCGCCCGTAGGGGACGGCGTCCTGCAGTGGAGCGCAGCGGAACAAATGCCCTTGGGGTACGACGTCCCGTCAGCGCGGCAGCGCCGCGCTGCGAGGCGGTAGAACAGGAAAGCCGCTTCGCGGTACAGGCAGCACCGCGAAGCCTGCGGAAAGAGAAGCAGGACAATGCGGCTTAGCGTCCGAGTACGCAAATACCGATTGCGCGAGGTGCGCAGCAACGAACACATCACGACCATATCGCGCCGAGGAAATCCAAAAACGTAGTTTTTGGCGGCGTTTTTGGGTACTTTTGTCGCTGATGACAAAAGTACCCCGTCGGAGACAGAAAACAGACAAGAAAAGGAGTTGATACTATGCCGCAGATCCAACAGCTGCCCGCCCATATCGCCGACCTCATCGCCGCCGGCGAGGTGGTGGAGCGCCCTGCCAGCGTGTGCAAGGAGCTGCTGGAAAACGCGCTGGACGCCGGTGCGTCCGCCGTGTCCGTGGAGCTGGAAAAGGGCGGCATGACGTACCTGCGGGTCACGGACAACGGCTGCGGCATCGCGCCGGAGCAGCTGCCCACCGCCTTCCTGCGCCACGCCACCAGCAAGCTGCACCGGGCGGAGGATCTGGCGGCCATCGGCACGCTGGGCTTCCGGGGCGAGGCGCTGGCCGCCATCTCCGCCGTGTCACGGGTGGATATCTTCTCCCGCCAGCGGGAGACGGACAGCGGCGCGTCCCTGCATCTGGAGGGCGGCGTGCCCGGCGATGTCAAGGCCGCCGGGTGCCCGGAGGGCACCACCATCTGCGTGCGGGAGCTGTTCTACAACACCCCCGCCCGGATGAAATTCATGAAAAAGGACAGCGCCGAGGGCGCGGCGGCCACCTCCGTGGTGACGCAGCTGGCGCTGAGCCATCCGGACGTGTCCTTCAAGCTGCTGCGGGACGGGCAGGAGGTGCTCCACACCCCCGGCGACGGTCAGCTGCTCAGCGCCGTATACGCCGCGCTGGGGCGCGACTTCGCCAGAAGTCTGCTGCCCGTGGACGGCGCCGGCGGCGACATCCGCGTCTCCGGCTTTGTCACCAGCCCCGCCGCCGGTCACGGCACACGGGGACGGCAGCTGTTCTTCGTCAACGGCCGGCTGGTCAAGAGCCAGCTGCTCACCGCCGCCGTGGAGGAGGCCTACCGCAACCGGCTGCTGAAGGGCAAATTCCCCGGCTGCGTGCTGCATATCACCCTGCCGGTGGATACGGTGGACGTGAACGTCCACCCGGCCAAGACCGTGGTGAAGTTCGCCGGCGAGAAGGCCGTGTTCGACGCGGTGTACTACACCGTCCGGGACGTGCTGGACAACGAGGGCAAGCCCAAACCGGCGGAAAAGCCCTTCTACCAGACCATGACGGCGCAGGAGTTCCTCAAGCGCCCGGACGCGCCCCGCCCCGACCGGGCGGTGACGCTGCCCGCGGGCAGAGCCGTCGGCTCCGCGCCAGCAAGACCGGCGGTCACGGAGCCGGTCAGACCCGCCCCCGCCCCGGCCTCCCCTGCGCCGGTGATGGCGGTGCACGACGTGGTGCGCCAGCCGGACAAGCCCTTCACCGCCCCGGCTCCCGCCGGGCAGGTCTATCACATCACGCCGCCGGTGCGGGAGGAGACTGTCCCCGCCCCTGCGGAAAAAGAGCCGGAGCCAACACCGGAGCCGGAGCAGCAGGAGCTGCCCATGCCCGAGGGCGCTTCCACGGCGGAAAAGCCCTGGCGCATGGTGGGCGAGGTGCTGCGCACCTACATCATCTGCGAGGACGGCGCGGGCAGCCTCTGGCTCATCGACAAGCACGCCGCCCACGAGCGCCTGCGCTTCGACGCCCTCAAGGAGAGCGCCGCGCCGCCCATGGCGCAGCCGCTCCTCACCCCGGCGGCGGTGCGCCTCACCGCTGAGGAATACACCGCCGTGCTGGACGACCTGCCCCTTCTGGAGCAGTGCGGCTTCCTCTGCGAGGACTTCGGTGACGGCACCGTGCTGGTGCGTGAGATACCCGCTGACCTGCGCCCGGAGGATGCGTCCGCCACTCTGGAGGAGCTGGCGCACAAGCTGCTGCTCCACACCGCCGACCAGTCCACCCTCCGCGACGAGCTGCTGCACACCGTGGCCTGCAAAAGCGCCATCAAAGCCGGTATGCATACCGACCCCGCGGAGCTGCAGGCGCTGGTGGACAAGGTGCAGTCCGGCGCCGTGCGCTACTGCCCTCACGGGCGGCCTGTGGCGGTGGAGATGACGAGGTACCAGATAGAAAAAATGTTCAAGCGGGCATAACGGCGGGATCTTTTCCGCCCTGCCATCGTCAACCCTCCTCGACGTACACCCGGTACGCCGTCCCGTCAGCGCGGCGGTGCTGTTATCCCGTAGGGCGGGGCCCGTGTGCCCCGCCGTAAAACATGCATACCGTGCGGCGGGACACATGGGTCCCGCCCTACAGAGCAGGTGCGGTGATCCGCCCGCATCTATCCCGACCCAAACGAGGTGATCTTATGGACAACACGGTGCTGTGCGTGGTGGGACCCACCGCCTGCGGCAAAACAAAAATGGGCGTGGCGCTTGCCAGGCGCTTCCACGGTGAGGTGGTGTCCGTGGACTCCATGCAGCTCTACCGGGGCATGGCCATCGGCACCGCCGCGCCCACGGCGGAGGAGATGGAGGGCATCCCCCACCACATGGTGGCCGTGGCCAACCCGCGGGAGAGCTGGTCGGCGGCGCGGTATACCGCGGAGGCCGACAAATGCGTGCAGGACATCCTGCGCCGGGGCAAGCGCCCGGTGCTGGTGGGCGGCACGGGGCTGTATCTGGACGCGCTGGTGCGGGGCACGGACTTCGCCGCCGGCAGTCACGGCGGCGTGATACGGCAGCAGCTGCAGCAGCGCATGGAGCGCCAGGGCGCAGCCGCGCTGCTGGCGGAATTACAGACCATCGACCCGGCGGCAGCCGCCCGGCTGCACCTGCGGGACGAGAAGCGCATCGTCCGGGCGCTGGAGGTCTATTACGAGACGGGCAAGACCATCACGGAGCACGACCGGAAAAGCCGGGAGACGCCGCCCCGCTACCGCGCCCTGCGGATCGGCCTTGCCTTCCGGGACAGGGCGGACATGTGGGCGCGCATCGACCGCCGGGTGGACGACATGGTGGCGCGGGGGCTTTTGCAGGAGGTGGAGACGCTGCTGCAAAGCGGCCTGCCCCATGACGCCACGGCGCTGCAGGCCATCGGCTACAAGCAGTTTCTGGCCGTGGCGGAGGGACGCGCCACCGTGGACGAGGCCATCGCGGAGGTGAAGCTCCGCTCCCGCCAGTACGCCAAGCGGCAGCTGACGTGGCTGCGGCGGGATGAGGACATCCACTGGATATTATGGGAAAAAACGCCGGATTTTCCGGCGGGACTACAAAATGCGACAGAATTCCTCCTGTCCGCCGGGGTATGCTGATAGCGGCGGACGGGCATGACCATACACGTCCGCACACAGACATAAAAGGAGCGGACAAGCTATGCAGAAGGTCAACAATCTACAGGACATTTTTCTCACCAAAGCCCGGAAGGAGAGCGTGCCGGTGACGCTGTTTCTGGTGAACGGCTTCCAGCTGCGGGGCATTATCACGGGGTTCGACTGCTTCGTGGTGGTGCTGGACAGCGAGGGACGCCAGCAGGTCATCTACAAGCACGCCATCTCCACCATCGCCCCGGCGCGGGTCATCGGGCTGAGGGAGGAGGCAGAGTAAAAAAGAGGGATACCCATGAACGACACACCCGACAACAAGAACCTCCCTGCCGGGAGCGCCAAGCGCTCCTCGCCGCTGCTGAGAATACTGCCGCTGGCGGTGCTGGCGGCGGTGCTGGTGTATTTTGCCGCGCAGATACACAGCTACTTCTCCGACCCCATGACCGTCACCGTCACTTACGAAAGTCAGGCGGAGGACACCGTGTCCATGGAGGGCTGGCTGGTGCGGACGGAGGAGCCGCTGCCCGCCCAGAGCGGCACCGTGTCCCGGCAGGTGCAGGAGGGGCAGCGGGTGGCCGCCGGTCAGACCGTGGCCACCGTGTACAGCGACGACAGCGCCCTCCAGACCGTCAGCCAGATCGAGACGCTGGAGCTGCAATTGCAGCAGCTGCAATTCGCCCTGACGTCCTATCTGGATCCCGACGCGGCGCTGAAGCTGGATACCTCCATCACCGGCGACATTCTGGCGCTGCGGCAGACCCTGTCCGGCGGCGACTACTCCGCGGCGGAGAGCGATCTGGCGCAGCTGAAGGCGGCGGTGCTCAAGCGCGACCACTCCTACACCTCGCAGGAGGACATTCAGGCGGAGATCAAGTCGGTGGAGTCGGACATTCAGAGCCAGAAGCCCAAGCTGTTGGGCGCCAGGTCCGTCACCGCCAAGGCCTCCGGCACCTATTCCGCCGTGTGCGACGGCTACGAGTCGGTGCTGACGGAGGAATTTTTGGAGGAGCTGACCCCCTCAAAGCTGGACGGCGTCCGCGCCGCAGAGGAGCAGAGTAACGTGGGCAAGCTGATCTACGGCGACACATGGTACTACGCCGTGGTGCTGCCGGAGGAGCAGGCGGCGGAGCTGAAGACCATGGGCAGCATCAATGTGCGGCTGGCCAAGGGCTTTGACCAGACCATCCGCATGAGCGTGGAGTCCGTGTCCCGCCCGGACAAGGGGCGCTGCGCCGTGGTGCTGTCCAGCACCCGCTATCTGGCGCAGACCACCCTGCTGCGCCATCAGGCCGCCGACGCGGTGCTGCATACCTACGAGGGGCTGCGCGTCCCGGCTGACGCCCTGCGTGTCAGCGAGGACGGCGTGACCGGTGTGTACTGTGTGGACGGCGAGAACGCCGCCTTCCGCCCGGTGACGCTGGTGTATCAGGGCGAGGGCTACGCACTGGTGACGCCGGCAGAGGGCGCTGGCGACACACGGACGCTCCGCGCCGGGGATCAGGTCATCGCCACCTCCGGCCAGCTTCACGACGGCAAGGTCATTCGGTAAACAACAGACAGAGACAAGGAGGCACATACCATGTCCAACAGTACGTCTATTCGGGAGAACATCGCCGCCATTCGCGCCCAGATCGACGCGGCGGCGCGGGAGACGGGGCGCACCGGCGCGGACATCACGCTGGTGGGCGCCAGCAAGATGAACGACGCCGCCGCCTGTCAGGAGGCCATCGCCGCGGGCATCGACGCGCTGGGCGAGAACCGGGTGCAGGAGATGACCGCGAAGCTGGCGGAGGACGCCTACCGCGGCGCGCCGCTGCACTTCATCGGCCACCTGCAGCGCAACAAGGTGAAGCAGGTGGTGGGCAAGGCGGCGCTGATCCAGTCCATCGGCTCCCCGGAGCTGCTGGCGGAGGTGGACAGACAGGCGGAGAAGCTGTGCATCGTGCAGGACATCCTGCTGGAGGTCAACATCGGCGGCGAGGAGGCCAAGAGCGGCTTCGCCCCCGATGCGGTGGAGCAGGCGGCGGCGCAGGCCAAGACCCTTGCCCACGTACGGGTGCGGGGACTGATGACCATCCCCCCTGCCGACGCCACGCGGGAGGAAAATATGGCGTATTTTGAAAAAGTCCGGGCACTGTATGTTGACATAAGCCGGAAAATGTACGATAATGGACTAGAATATCTCTCCATGGGCATGAGCGGCGACTTTGCCGATGCCATCCGCGCGGGCGCCAACATGGTGCGCGTGGGCTCCGCCATTTTCGGCGCCAGAGATTATTCCAAATAACACAGCGGGAGGTACTGCACATGGGACTTATGGACGAGCTGAAGAAGATCATTCATCCCTATGATGACGAGGACTATGACTACGAGGACGATTTCGAGGAACCGGCGAAGGAATCCCGCTCCCTGTTCGACGACCGCAAGGAGGAGCGCCGGGAAGAGCGCCGGGAGGAGCGCCGCAGCGAGGATCGCCACAACAAGGTGGTGAACATCCACGCCACTACCCAGCTGAAGGTGGTGCTGGTGAAGCCGGAGCGGTTCGAGAACGCCTCTGAGATCGCGGATCATCTCAAGGAGAAGCGCACCGTGGTGCTGAATCTGGAGTCCACCAACAAGGACGTGGCGCGCCGCCTTATCGACTTCCTGTCCGGCGTGGCCTACGCCGGCGAGGGCAAGATCAAGAAGGTCGCCGCCAACACCTACATCATCACCCCCTATTCCGTGGACATCATGGGTGATCTCATCGACGAGCTGGAAAACAACGGCTTGTATCTGTAAACTATAAATAACAACGGAGGGATCGGTATGTTTACACCGCAGGAAGTTTCCGAAAAAGTATTTCCCAAGGCGTCGTTCGGCAGCGGCGGATACAGTATGGCGTCCGTGGACGAGTTTCTGGACGCGCTGACCGAGGACTACACCGCGCTGTTCAAGGAGAACGTCACCCTGAAGGCCAAGCTGAAGGTGCTGGCCGAGAAGGTGGAGGAATATCGCTCCACCGAGGAGGCCATGCGTCAGGCGCTGCTGACGGCGCAGAAGATGGCCGCCAAGCTGGTGCAGGACGCGCAGGTGGAGAAGGAGAAGATCCTCTCCGATGCCCGGGCGGAAGCCCAGCAGGAGATCCACCGGTTGGACGACGAGCGGCAGGCGGCGGAGCGGAAGCTGCAATATGCCCAGGAAAAGACCGCCGAGTTCATCCGCCGCAGCGAGGAGCTGTGCAAGGCGCACAGCGCGTTCCTGCTGTCCCTGCCGGAGCTGGACTTCGCGCCGGAGAAGCCCGCCGCCGCGCCTGCGGCTGCGCCCAAGGACGACGTGGTGTCCTCCATCGAGCAGGATATCCTCAGCCACTACACCGAGGCAGAGGCGGAGAAGCCCGCCCCGGCCGTCACCGACGAGCCGACCATCAAAATGCCGCCCATAGACGGCAGCGCCATCCCCAGCGATTTCCGCCTGAGTCTGGACGAGCTGAAGTTCGGCCGCAACTACGACGGGGACAAGTAACAACGGATACGAATAAAAGGCGGCCTTGCGCCGCCTTTTTCCTACGGAGGAGAAGCCATGACAAAGCCCATCATCGCCCTGCTGTACGATTTTGACAAGACCCTCTGCACCACCGATATGGAGGACTATGCCTTCATCCCCGCCCTGGGCTATACCCCCGCCCAGTTCTGGAGCAAGGCCAACACCTTCGGCCGGGAGAACCGCATGGACGGCCTGCTGGCGTATATGTACACCATGATGGCCGAATGCCGCGCCCAGGGCAGGGTGCTCAAGCGGGACTTTCTGGTGCAGTGCGGCCGCAGCATGGAGCTGTTCCCCGGCGTGCGGGAGTGGTTCGCCCGCATCAATGCCTTCGGCGAGAGTCTGGGCGTGGAGGTGGAGCACTATGTGCTGTCCTCCGGCCTGAAGGAGATCATCGAGGGCAGCGGCATTGCCCACGAGTTCAAGCAGATCTACGCCTGCGAGTTCTATTATGACGAGAGCGGCGCCGCCTGCTGGCCGAAGCTGGACGTCAACTTCACCAACAAGACCCAGTTCGTCTACCGCATCAACAAGGGCGTGCTGGATGTGGCGGACGACAAGACGCTGAACGACTCCATGCCCGACGACAGCAAGCGGGTGCCCTTCACCAACATGATCTATGTGGGCGACGGCCTTTCCGACGTGCCCTGCATGAAGATGATGCGCGCCTACGGCGGGCAGGCCATCGCCGTGTACCAGAGCGGCAACCGCGCCGGCGTGGAGGATCTGCTGGCCAAGGGGCGGGTGGACTTCATGTTCCCCGCCGACTACCGGGAGGGCACCGGGCTGGACGTGACGGTGCGGAACATCATCCGGAAAATGGCCATCAGCGACGCGCTGACGGCGGAGAACGTCCGCCAGCTGCAGGCCATCGGCCACGGCGAGGTGCCCGGTCAGGCGGGCCTGTTCGAGTGACGCGGAAAGGGTACTATAACGCAGAAAGACCGGCGCAAGCCGGTCTTTCCGCGTCATAGAAAAGAGCCGTTTACAGATTCTTCTCGTAGGACTCGATCATCTTCTTGACCATCTGGCCGCCCACGGAGCCGGCCTCGCGGCTGGTCAGGTGACCGTTGTAGCCGTTCTTCAGGTTCACGCCGACCTCAGAGGCGGCCTCCATCTTGAACTGGTCCATAGCGGCCTTGGCTTCGGGGACATTCAGCTTGTTGCTGTTCTTGGTAGACATAGTTGTTCTCCTTTCAAATCATGGGCAAATGCCCTTGCGTACCTTCGCGTAAGCAAAGATCGCTTGTCGGGTATCGCAACGGTAGTTTTGCCCGGCAGCGGCACGATATGCGTTAAAATCGGCGGTAAATGTTGGCTTTGCGTGGCCGCGCCGCTGGACATTTTGCAAATATTCTGCTATACTACCATCGATCAGTCAACACAGGGGACGTCTCAACAGGAGACGCAGACAGGGAGGAAGGGAAAGCGCGGCGCAGGCCGCGCTTTTCGCAGATAAAAAACGCATCCGCGGCGCGGATGCGTTTTGTTTCATTTTATTTCCCGTACAGACAATAGATCAGCCAGTTCAGAAACCGGGCGGGCAGTACCTTCGCCAGAAACGTGAAGAATTTGTAGTCAAAGCGGATGGCGTACAGCGGGTGGCGGTTCCCGTCCCGCAGGGCGACGGCGGCGATGTACGCGCCGGCCTTGGCGGGATCCATGCCCGTCTCCTCGTCGTGCTCCATGCGCTGCACGGAGCGGGAGATGCGGCCGTGATAGATCGCATCGCCCTCTGCCACCTTCTTCCGGGCGGCGGTGAAGCCGGTGTGAATGTCGCCGGGCATCACGGCGCATACGGTGACGCCGAAGGGCCGCAGCTCGTTGGCCAGCGCCATGGTATAGGCGTTGACGGCGGCTTTCGTGGCGGAGTAGTACGCCTGAAACGGGATGGGCACCGGCGCAGCCACGGAGCTGAGGTTCACGATGCGGCCATGCCCCGCCGCCCGCATCAGGGGCACCACGGCGCGGTTCATGTTGACCATGCCGAAGAAGTTCACGTCAAAGAGCTTTTTGGCGTCCTCCGGGGCGGTGAATTCGATGGCGCCGGAGATGCCGAACCCGGCGTTGTTCACCAGCAGGTCAATATGACCGGCCTCGGCCACGATCTGCGCCACGGCGGCGTTGACGGCGGCCTCGTCCGTCACGTCGGCGGAGATGTGCCGCAGACCCTCCACGCCCTCCGCCCGGCGGGACAGCTCGTATACGGTGCAGCCGGCCTTTTGCAGCGCCAGAGCGGTGGCCTTTCCGATGCCGGAGGTGCCGCCGGTGACGACGGCTACTTTGCTGCTACTCATGTGCCATCACCTCGCCGATAATGTCCATGGCCTCGTCCAGCAGCGCCTCGGTGTGGGTGGCCATGTAGCTGGTGCGCAGCAGCGCCTCGCCCTCCGGTGTGGCCGGGGGCAGGGTGGGATTCACATACACGCCCCGGTCGTATATCTCCGCCGCCACCCGCAGGGTGCGGTACGTCTCGTAGGTGTAGATGGGAATGATGGGCGTGGGAGCCTCCAGCGCCGAGGGGCGGATGGTCAGACCACGCGCCGTCAGGCCGTCGCGGGCGTACCGGCTCAGCTGGCGCAGACGCTCCGGCAGCTCCGGGTGCTGCTCCAGCTTCCGCAGGGCGGCCAGCGCCGTGGCGCAGTTGGCGGGCGGAATGGATGCAGAGAAGATAAACGGGCGGGACGCGTGGCGCACGAATTCCGCCACCTCCGCGCTGGCGGCCATATAGCCGCCCAGCGACGCCAGCGACTTGGAGAACGTGCCCATGTACACGTCCACCTGCTCCTCCAGCCCGAAATAGCTGGCGGTGCCGCGGCCGCCCTCGCCCAGCACGCCCAGACCGTGGGCGTCGTCCACCATGACGCGGGCGCCGTATTGCTTCGCCAGCGCGCAGATCTCCGGCAGCCGGGCGATGTCGCCGCCCATAGAGAACACGCCGTCGGTGACGATGAGCGCGCCCGCCGTCTCCGGCACCTTTTGCAGGCATTTTTCCAGCTCCGCCATGTCGCTGTGGCGGTAGCGGAGCATCTTGCCGTAGGACAGCTGGCAGCCGGCATAGATGCTGGCGTGGTTCTCCCGGTCGCAGATCACATAGTCGTGCCGCCCCACCAGCGCGGAGATGATGCCCACGTTGGACTGGAAGCCGGTGCCGAAGGTGACGATGCCGGGCTTGCGCAGGAATCTGCCCAGCTCCTCCTCCAGCTCCAGGTGCATCTGCAGCGTGCCGTTGAGGAACCGGGAGCCGGAGCAGCCGGTGCCGTATTGCTCCAGCGCCCTGATACCGGCCTCCACCACCTCCGGGTCGGTGGTCAGCCCCAGATAGTTGTTGGAGCCCAGCATGATGCGGCGCTTGCCCTCCATCATGACCTCCACATCCTGGCGGGACTGGAGGGCGTGAAAGTAGGGGTATACGCCCTTTTCCTTTAATTCGCCGGCCAGCGAAGGCTCATAGCATTTTGCGAAAATGTCCATACAAGACCTCTCTACATAATATATCGTATTAAATACCATTGTATTTTTCTGTTAAAAATATTATATAGACAGGCGGGCCGGTTGTCAACGGGCAGTTATCCGCGCTTTTCGCCGTCGATGGCGTCCAGCAGGCGCAGGACGCCGCGGGACAGCGCCGCGGCGCCGCAGAGGGTGCAGAGCATGGTGATAGCGGTCATATTTGGTTCCTCCTTGTGGTGTTTTCTCTATTCTCCCACAGGGAGTGTCCCGAAAAACGGACAGAAAAATGTTCCCGACGCCGACCGCCGCGGGCAAAAAAGAAGGCGGACGCGATGCGTCCGCCCCAAGTGAGGAGAAAAAACAGAACCCATAAGGGCAGAAACAGCGGGAAACCGCTGCGGGTAAGCCATTTACAAAAGCGCCGCCAGCAGCCACACAAGGCCGCAGGCCGCCGCGCCCCACACCGCCCACAGCCAGGCAGGAGGCCGCCAGCGCGTCCGTGCGCCGCCCTGCCCGCGGGCATAGCTGCGGGCGATGCGCACCGCCTGATCCACCAGCTGGCGGGAGCTGACGCCGCCGCCGTCCGTGGGCAGAATGAAGATCGCCTGTTCAAAGATCCGCGGGTCGGGAGATTCCACGACGATCACGCGGCGGGAAACGCCTTTTACCAAAACCGATGCCTCCTTACCAGCCGCCGGGCTTGTTGTTACAGGCATAGTATCGCCGCGGACGCGGCAGGTTATACGGCGCGGCAGGCAAAATTTTCTGCCGTTTTCTGCGCTCACACGGGCCGGGCGTCCTCCCGCCCGTCCATGGCCAGCACCGACACGGCACAGTCGTCCGCGCCGCCGGTGCGCTGCCACGACTGGCGCAGCAGCTCCTGCGCCAGCGCCCGGGGCGACGTGCCGTCCCAGCCGGCCAGCAGATCCTGTAACCACTGGTCGTCGTCCCCGGCCACGCCGTCGGACACCTGCACCAGCCATGTGCCCGGCGCCACCGGGTACGTCTGGGGCGACGGCTGGCCGTCGGCGCTTTCCAGTCCCGCCGGCAGAGAGCTGCCCTGACAGCGCACCACCGTGCCCCGGCGCTTCAGATAGGACGGCGCTGCGCCGTACTTATACAGCGTCAGCGTGGCCGCGCCCTTCTCCAGCCGCACCAGATCGATGGTGGTGAAGCCCGCTCCGCTCTGGCAGCGGAGCATGGCGGCGGCGTTCAGCGTTTGCAGCGCCGGCTCCGGCCGGATGCCCGCCTGCAAAAACTGCCGCAGCAGCCGCACGGTCATGGCGGCCTCCCGGTGGGCGGCCTCGCCGCTGCCCATGCCGTCCGACAGCGCCATATACACGCTGTCGCCCACGTCAAAGGCGTCGCACTGGTCGCCGCAGAGCTTTTCGCCGTCCTTGGGACGCAGGGCGCTGGCCGTGCGGCAGGTGATGGCGCTGCGGCGGGGCGGCGCGGTCTTGGACGCAGGGGTCAGCGCCTGTGCCACCTGCCGGTACTGCTCCCGCGCCAGACGATAGGCTGCGTCCAGCCGGGCGTGGTGCAGCCGCCGCTGCAGGTAATCCCGCAGCTGGCTGTCCAGCGCCTCCAGCAGCCGGGGAAAGCGGATGCACCGGCAGGCGAAATACAGTGGGAAATCCTCCGCCAGTGCCCGTCCCCGCTGCAAAAGCACCGGACAGGCGTCGTTGAAGGCGTTGTAGGTGTCGCTGTAATGGCTCTGCCAGCAGTCGGCACGCAGCGGGCAGTCCCGGCACACCTGCTCCGCCGCCCGGTCGAACAGCACCGCCGGGTTCTCCGGGCGCAGCAGGGGCATTTCCGTCGCCAGACTGTCGTACACCGCCTGAAACGCCGCCGCAGGCGCGGCAGCGCCCGCTCCCGCCGTCTCCGGCAGGCGCGCCCCGGCGTGGGAGGCCAGCGTCAGCCGCACGGTGCCGTACAGCAGCGCCAGCGACGCGCCGCACAGCAGCCACTCCCGCCCGCTGCGGGCGATGAGATAGGGCAGCTGCGTCAGGGCGGCGGCGCAGACGGCGGCCGTAGGGCGGAACCGCGGGTGGCGGTAGAGCCGGGAGGGGCAGAAGGCGGTGTTGGCGCAGAAGATCAGCACTGCGGCGGCGGCATGGCGCAGCCCCGGCTGGAAATCCAGAAACGCCAGCGCGCCCACACCGGCGCATACCACCGCCGCCAGTCCCCGCCAGCCCACACCGGCCACAGCCACCGCCGCCAGCGCCCATGGCGCGTACTGTCCTCCGGTGGATACGGCGGTGAGAAGAAAAGCCGCCGCGCAGCAGACGGCGGCCTCCGCCGGGATACGCAGGGCGCACTGTCGCGCCGCCGCAAGCAGGTGTTTCATGGCTTGTCCCTCCTTTGTCCCCGTTATTGTAAACGGAGAAAGCCGCGGCTCCTGTCGGGAAATGGCAAAGGAGTTTGATTTCCGCACTCTTGTATTTTCCGCCGCCATTTGGTAAAATACTGTCGAAGGACAGGAGGGCACGCCTATGAAACGAATTTTTGCGGCGGCGGCAGCGCTGGCGCTTGTGTGTATTCTGACCGCCTGCGGTACGGGCTCCCCCGCCCCGGAGGGCGGCACCACCGCGCCGATGGACGAGAATAAGGCGGCCGGTACGGTGACGATCCCCGTGCCGGAGGAGACCGGCGATACGCCCGATGACACGCTGGGCGCGCTGACCGGCGGAACGTATACCAACAAAACCGCCCGCATCACCTGCAAGCTGGACGACAGCTGGCTTTTCTACAACGAACGGCAGCTGGAGGAGCTGAACGGCGTGCTGACCGAGGCCGGCGGCGGGGACGTGGCGTCTCTGGCGGAGAGCGGCAAGGCCGTGTACGACATGTACGCCGTGTCCACCGACGGGCTGATGACCATGAATGTCACCTACCAGAATCTGGGGCTGCTGTCCGGCGCCAGCATGACGGCGCAGGAGTATGTGGAATGGGCGGCGCAGACGCTGCCCGGCGATCTGGCGGCCTGCGGCCTTACAGACGTGGAGGTGCAGATCACCGCCCAGGATCTGGCGGCGGAGCGGGACTGCCCCACGCTGCTGGTGACGGCGCAGCTGCAGGACATGCCCATGTACGAGCGGATGGTGTGCATCCAGTCCGGCGACTACATCTACTGCGTGACGCTGTGCAGCTTCACGGAGGACGTGACGGCGGATATGGCCGCCCTGTTCCACCGGGCGTGGTAAAAATGGCGCAAAAAAAGGAAGCCCCTGCGGGCTTCCTTTTTTGCGTCCGGGTATTTACTTGATGTCCACGACCTCGTAGCCGGCGTCGGTGACGGCCTTGCGCAGCGCCTCGTCGTCGGCCTTGCCGGTAACGACGGCGGTGCCGGATGCCAGATCCACGTCCGCCTGCACGCCCAGCGCCGTCAGCGCCTTCTCCACGTGGGATACGCAGTGGGCGCACATCATGCCCTTGATGGTGATGGTTTTCTTATCCATATCGTCAGCCTCCTTGCTGTTTGTTTCGGTTCTATCATACACCTGCGGCGCCGCCTTTGCAACAGGGGCGGCTGTCTTTTTCCGGCGGCTCCTCCAGCCCCGCAGCCGCAGGGCGTTGCTGACCACGCACACGGAGCTGAGGCTCATGGCCGCCGCCGCGATCATGGGGTTCAGCGTGATACCGAATGCCGGGTACAGCGCGCCCGCCGCCACCGGGATGCCGATGGCGTTGTAGAAGAACGCCCAGAACAGGTTCTGCCGGATGTTCCGCACCGTGGCGCGGGACAGCGCCGCCGCGTCCACGATATCCATCAGGCTGCTGCGCATGAGCACGATGTCCGCCGACTCGATGGCCACATCCGTGCCCGCGCCGATAGCCAGTCCCACGTCCGCCGTCACCAGCGCCGGGGCGTCGTTGATGCCGTCGCCCACCATGGCCACCTTTTTGCCCTCGGCCTGCAGCTCCTGCACGCAGCGGGCCTTGTCCTGGGGCAGTACCTGGGCGATGACGCGATCCACGCCCACCTGCCGGGCGATGGCCTCCGCCGTGCGGCGGTTGTCGCCGGTGAGCAGTACCACCTCGCAGCCCATATCCCGCAGGGCGGCGATGGCCTGTGCGCTGTCCTCCTTCACCACGTCCGCCACGGCGATCACGCCCAGCAGCGCGCCGTTACCGGCGATAAACAGCGGCGTTTTGCCGTCCTCCGCCAGCTTCGCGGCGGCAGAGCGCATGGCCTCGCTGACAGCCACGCCGCTGTCGTCCATAAACCGCTCGTTGCCCGCCAGAAGCGTCACGTTTTCCGCCTTGGCGGTGACGCCGCCTCCGGCCACGGCGGAGAACGCCGTCACCGGCTGAAGCGGCAGCGCCCGCTGCTGGGCTTCCTCCACAATGGCGGCAGCCAGCGGGTGCTCCGACGGCTTTTCCAGCGACGCGGCGGCGGCCAGCAGCGTGCTCTCGTCCATATTCTCCGCGCACAGCACGTCCGTTACACGGGGCTTGCCCTCGGTGACGGTGCCGGTTTTGTCCAGCACCACCGTGTCGATGCGACCCATCAGCTCCAGACTGGCGGCGGACTTCACCAGCACACCCTGCTCCGCCGCCTTGCCGGTGGCCACGGTGATGGCCACCGGCGTGGCCAGTCCCAGCGCGCAGGGGCAGGAGATCACCAGCACGGCGATGCCGACGCTCAGGCAGAACCGCACGCCCATGCCGCCCAACGTGGCCCACAGCACCGCCGCGATCACGGCGATGGAGATGACCACCGGCACGAACACGGCGCTGATCTTATCGGCCAGACGGCTGATGGGCGCCTTGCCGCTGGCGGCCTGCTCCATCAGCTGGACGATCTGGGACAGGGTGGTGTCGCTGCCCACGCGATCGGCTGTCAGCTCCAGATAGCCGCCGGTGAGGATGGTGGCGGACACCGCCTTGTCGCCTACGTTTTTCTCCACGGGCATGCTCTCGCCGGTGAGGGCGGACTCATCCGCCACGCCGCTGCCGGCGGTGACGGTGCCGTCCACGGGGATGCGTCCGCCCTGCCGGACGATGACCGTCTCGCCCTTGCGGATGTCCTCCGTGGGCACCGTGACCTCCTGCCCGTCCCGCCGCACCACGGCGGATTCGGGCGCCAGCGCCAGCAGCGCGGTGATGGCGCCGGTGGTCTTGCCCTTGGAGCGCTCCTCCAGATACTTGCCCACCGTCACCAGCGCCAGTATCATGCCCGCCGACTCGAAGTACAGGTCGGGCATGCCTGTGACCTTCCCCGCCGCCAGCAGTCCCATTTCAATAAGGCTGTACACCAGTCCTGCCGCCGCGCCCAGCGCCACCAGCGAGTCCATGTTGGGCGCGCCCTTGAAAAGCCGGGAGAAGCCCACGGTGAAGTAGCTGCGGTTGAGGATCAGGATGGGCACCGTCAGCGCCAGCAGCACAAAGGCCGCCAGCAGCGGCTGCGTGTGCATGAACATGGGCACCGGCAGACCCATCATGTGCCCCATGCTCAGGTAGAACAGCGGCACAAGGCAGATCACCGACCACAGAAGCCGCCTGCCCATGGACTTCACGGCGGCATCCTGCTCTGCGTGGAGATCCCGCCGGGCGGCGCTCTCCGGAGCCGCGCCGTAGCCCGCGTTCTGCACCGCGGCGATGATGTCCTCCGGCGCGGCGCTGTCGTCATGGTCGCACACCAGCGAGCCCAGCATCAGATTCACCGACGCGCTGTGTACGCCGGGCACCGAGGCGGCGGCTCTCTCCACATGGGCGGCACAGGCGGCGCAGGTCATGCCGGTGATGACGAATTTATCTGTCATACTGTCATCTCCTATTTCATCAGCTTTTGCAGCGTGGTCACCAGCTCATCGATGACCTCGTCGTCCCCCTGCCGAATGCCGTCCGCCACACAGGTGCGGATATGCGAGGCCAGCAGCTCCTTGCTGAAGCTGTTCAGCGCCGCGCCCACGGCGGATACCTGTATCAGAATGTCGGGGCAGTAGGCGTCGCTTTTCAGCATTTCCTGTAAGCCGCGTACCTGTCCCTCGATGCGGCACAGGCGATTCAGGAGCTTTTTCTGCTCCTCGGGTGTGCGGTGCTTTGTCTTTCTCTGACAGCAGCAGTCGGTTTTCATGGAGATATACCTCCTGGGGGTATTTGTCGGATGGTTGTATTGTATACCCCCTCCGGGTATTTGTCAACGCTTTTCTTTCGGCCGCACCAGCACCGCCGCCAGCAGCGAGAACACAATGGCGGCGGCGATGCCGCCGGAGGCAGCCGTCAGTCCGCCGGTGAGGACTCCCAGCCAGCCCCGCTCCGCCACCGCCTCGGCCACGCCCTTGGCCAGCGCATAGCCGAAGCCGGTCAGGGGCACCGTAGCGCCCGCGCCGCCCCAGTCCACCACATATTGGTACACGCCCACCGCCTGTAACAGCACGCCCGCCACCACATAGCCCGTCAGGATCCGCGCCGGGGTCAGCGCCGTCTTGTCCAGAATGATCTGCCCCACGGCGCACAGCAGCCCGCCGCAGAGAAAGGCATTTACATACTCCATCATGCGTCCTCCTTCGTCCGGGAAAATACCACCGCGTGGCATATACCGGGGATGCTCTCCCCCTGAAAGGAGCTGGTGGGGCTGAGCAGCGCACCGGTGGGCGCAAACAGCAGCCGCCGCCATCGCCCCTGCCGCATCCCCTCCAGCAGATAGCCGTTCAGCACCGCCGCAGAGCAGCCGCAGCCGCTGCCGCCGGCGTGCATGTCCTGCTTTTTCCGGTCATAGAGCAGCAGACCGCAGTCGGTATAGTTGTCCAGCGTCATCCCCTCCCGGCGGAACAGCTCCGTGAGGATATCGCTGCCCACCGCGCCCAGATCGCCGGTGACGATCAGGTCATAGTCCTTGGGTGAGGTGCCGGTGTCCCTGAACACCGCCCGCAGGGTATCGAAGGCGGCGGGCGCCATGGCTGCGCCCATGTTGGTCATGTCTGTTACGCCCATGTCCACGATCTGCCCCCGGGTGACGTGGGTGATATAGGGTCCCTCCGACTGGGTACCCAGAATGCAGCATCCGGCGGCGGTGGCTGTCCACTGGGCGGTGGGGCTGCGCTGGCTGCCGTAGGGCAGGGGCGAGCGGTACTGCCGCTCGGCGGTGCAGAAGTGGGAGGACGTCTGCGCCGCGGCGATGGCGGCGCTGCCGCCGGCGATGGCTGTGGCTGCCAGCGCCAGCGTCTCGCCCATGGTGGAGCAGGCTCCGTACACCCCGTAGAAGGGGATGTGGAAATCCCGCAGGGCGAAGGTGGCGCCGATATTCTGGTTCAGCAGGTCGCCGGCGAACACGCAGTCCACGTCCTCCGCCGTCAGTCCCCCCTTCTGCAGCGCCAGCCGCAGGGCGTCGGCCTGCATCTGCGCCTCGCCCTGCTCCCACGTTTTCCGCCCGCAGAAGGAATCCTCCGCCACCGCGTCAAAGTGGCCGCCCAGCGGCCCTGCGCCCTCCAGCCGTCCTACCACCGCCGCGCAGCTGATGACGCCCGGCGGCTGCAAAAACCGGCAGGTCTGGCGGCTCAAGCGTTTCATGTTCATATACCATGCACCTCGCATACAGCATTTGCCGCGTAGTATGCGCGTTTTGCGGGAAAATATAAAAGAGCCGCGCCAGCGGCTCTTTCATGATATTCAGAATACCAGATGCACCAGCGCCATGTAGCAGGCGGTGCCCGCCAGGATGGACAGCAGCGTGTTCCGCCGCCACAGGTGCAGCCCGGCTGTCACCGCCACGGCGATGGCCTCCGGAATGCCGTGGCTGCCGCCCAGAAGGTCAGTGCTGCGCAGGCTGTATACCACCAGCAGACCCATCATGGCCGGCGGCAGCAGCTTGCCCAGATCCTCCACCACGCGGGGCAGCTTCCTCTCCCCGGAGAACAGCAGAAACGGCGTCCAGCGGGTGATCTGGGTGGCCAGCGCCACCATGAGGATGATAACAAGGGACTGTATCGTATCTAAGCGCATAGCTTCCTCCTTCCCGCCAGCAGGACGATCAGCGTCAGCACCATGGCCGGGATGACCATATTGTCCGCGCCGAACACAGCCAGCCCCACCACGGAGCACACAAGGCCGATGGCGCCGGGCGCACGGTTCTCCCGCTTGATGACCTGCTCGATAAACAGCACCACGAACAGCGCCGTCAGCGCGAAGTCGATGCCGGTGATGTCGAAGGTGATAAGGCTGCCCGCCAGTCCGCCCAGCATGGAGAACAGCACCCAGTACGCCCATGTGAGAAGGCTCATGGCGAAGTAGAACTGGGTGGGATCCACCTCCTCCGGCGGCTCCACCGAGGAGGACAGGGAGAAATTCTCGTCGCTGAGGGTGTAGATCATGAAATACCGCAGCCTGCCCAGCCCCCGGTACTTGGGCAGCAGCGCCAGCGAGAAAAACAGGTGCCGTGCGTTGACCATCAGGCTGAGGATAAAGGCCTGCAAGGGGTCGAAGGCCGTGGTCAGCAGCGTGATGGCCACATACTGCATGCTGCCGCAGAAGGCGAAGGCGCTGACGAAGCCTGACCACAGAAAGCCGTAGCCCTTGGAGGCCATCAGCACGCCGTAGGCCAGCCCCACCGCCAGATATCCGGTCATGATGGGTATGGTGTGGGGGAATGCCGCCTTTACCGCCGCGGCGAAGCTCTTTTTCTGCATCGTATCACATCCTGCCGTAGATAGAATGTCTGCATTATATCGGAAAACTCTTTTTCCCGCAATACTGGAAATGTGACAGGAAACGGTATATAATGTAGGGACTTATTGTGGCAAAGGAGCATACACCATGGAGGAAATGCGTAGCTTTGGATATATCTGCCCCGCCTGCGGCAAGGCGGTGCTGCACAGCCGCAGCGTGTTCGCCCTGAACGCGGCGGCGGCACGGATGGAGTGCGAGTGCGGCAAGGAGGCGCTGACGGCGGAGACGGACGGCCTGCGCTTCCGGCTTCAGGTGCCCTGCGGCGTGTGCGGCGGCCATCATCAGGCGGAGTGCGCCGCGGACGCGGTGCTCCGCGGGCGGGGCATCGGCCTTGCCTGCCCGGAAAAGCACGAGCTGTGCTGCTACATCGGCGAGGATGCCGAGGTGCGCCGCGCCATGGAGGGGCTGGCTCTGCGGGTGGCCAAGGAGAAGGCGTCCCCCGACGAGGCGTTCACCGACAACGTCATCATGTACGAGGTGCTGTCCGAGCTGAAGGACATCGCCGGGCGCGGCGGCATCTCCTGCGCCTGCGGCAGCCGCCGGTACACCATGCAGGTGCGCCGGGGCGCGGTGGACATCACCTGCGCCGACTGCGGCGGGCGGCTGCGTATCCCCGCCGCCACCGACAGCGATCTGGACGACCTGTGCTGCCGCATGACGCTGACCATTCCGGGGAAGTAACGGCTCTGCCGAAAGGAGACAACGACCATGATACAGCTTCTGAGCCGCTGGCTCATTCACGACCGGGACAACGTATCGTCCCCGGCTGTCCGCCGGGCCTACGGCACCCTGTGCGGCGCGGTGGGTATCGCGCTGAACATCCTGCTGTTCGCCGGGAAGTTCTTCGCCGGGCAGCTGTCCGGCTCCATCGCCGTCACCGCCGACGCCTTCAACAACCTGTCCGATGCCGGCTCCTCGGCGGTGACGCTGCTGGGCTTCCGTCTGGCGGGCAAAAAGCCCGACACCGACCACCCCTTCGGCCACGGGCGCATTGAGTACATATCCGGCCTGATCGTGGCGGGACTGATCCTGCTGATGGGCGTGGAGCTGGCCAAATCCTCCCTTGACAAGATCCTGCATCCGGAGGAGGTCACGTTCTCCCTGCTGGCGCTGGGGATTATGGCGGCTTCCGTGTGCGTGAAGCTGTACATGTGGCTGTACAACCGGCAGGTGGGACGCCGCATCCACTCCGCCGCCATGGAAGCCACCGCCATGGACAGCCTGTCCGACACGGCCAGCACCTTCGCCGTGCTGGTGGCTATGCTCATCGGCAAGTGGACGGGGCTGGCGGTGGACGGCTATGTGGGTCTTGTGGTGGCGCTGTTCATCCTGTTCTCCGCGTACAAGGCCGCCCGTGAGACGCTGTCCCCCCTGCTGGGACAGGCGCCCGACCCGGAGCTGGTGCGGGAGATACGGGACATCGTTATGGCGGACGACACCGTGGTGGGCGTCCACGACCTGGTGGTGCACGACTACGGCCCCGGCCGGCTGATGATCACCCTCCATGCGGAGGTGCCCGCCCACGGGGACATCATGGCCATGCACGATGTGATCGACAACATCGAAAAGG
>ENA-UOJS01000792-UOJS01000792.1-human-gut-metagenome-genome-assembly--contig:-C74-NODE-792-length-30841-cov-11.914929_pt1 | contig 30841 bp, 26 predicted proteins | sample MGYA00242355_ERZ723902 | MGnify/ENA metagenome assembly ERZ723902
AGCCTTCTCCAGCGGGAGAAGGTGGCGCGCGAAGCGTGACGGATGAGGTGTCTTTTGTAAAAAAGACTTAAAAATTCTTTGTGCTTATCGTACTTTTGCATGACCAAAAGTACCAAAAGTCAGCAAGGAGGACTCGCGCCGTCCTCCTTCCGAACCACCGCGGCGTGCACGAGTTAGTCGCGCGAGCCGTGCGTGGCAAGCGCGTGCGGCAAAGGACAAAGTGAAAATCGGCGATTTTACCGCTCTCCGAAATCTCAACCATACCACGCGTGCGAACATAGCACACGAAAAAGCCGAGCAGATTCGTGCACGCATTGTCTGCACGCCCGCATATAAATGTGTGGCGGGCGTGGGGAAAGTGCTTACGCTGACGGAATGGAGTTATATTTTTTTATTTTGGCTGCTGGCTATACTTGGGGTTTTATCTTGTAGGGGTCGGCGCATGGCTGACGGTCGTGGCGTGGCGGAAAAATATTCAGAAAAGCGGCAGAACGCATTGATTCCATTCATAAAATGCACCATACATGACAAAATCGAGGACAACAGAGCGAGCGGAGCGAAGATGATGGGCGGAGAAAGACAGAGACAGAGGCGCGGCACACGGCTTGCGTGCGCGCGGTGGCGGAGAGAAAAGAAAGCCGGTTTTCCTGTTATTTTGCGAAAAACCTTCCTTTCTATTATATATAGGCAATGTTACAACTTTGTTACAGGCAGATTACAGGTATATTACAAAAACGGCAAAGGCATTGACAAGCGGGGGATATATGAATAAAATGGAAGCATACGAATATAAACACGAGTAATGTTACAGCTTTGTTACAAAAAAAGAAAAAGTATTGCAATTTTCTTTTACTTGTTGTAATATTACAATAGGTCGACAGGTCTGCTCTTCTCAGCGGACTTGCCCAAAAATATTCAGGAGGAATACTATGAAAAACTTCAAGAGAATTCTTGCACTTGTTCTTACACTGATGTTCATTGTAGGTTCATGCGCAAGTCTGTCTGCTTACTCCGGCACAACGAAGTGGTATGGCAAAGCCGTTAACTGGATTGAATCCACAGGCATCGATACCATCGGTTCTTCTGCCGACAAGGAAATAGACAGAAACACATTCGCTATGTGGATCGCAAAGATTGAGTCTACATTCGTAGACGACAAGCTTTGGGACGACAAAGCAGATTCCACCTCTTTCGCTGATGTTAAACCCGGCGATCACTACTATGCAGCTATTGCATATGCAGAAGAGAGTGGTTTCATTCAGGGTGACGGCGACGGTAATTTCCGCCCCAACGACACCATTTCATTCGCAGAAGCATGCGCTATCATCACCCGTGTAATGGGCTATGATGAGTTCTTCGAGGCTTACTACGGTGCAGACCGCACAAAGTATGCTACATACGAAGAGTGGTACAAGGCTAACTGGCAGTACAACTACATCAGAGTTGCTGAGCTCCGTTGCAAGGCAATCGATGCTACTTGGGTTGCTAATGTTGGTAGATTCGTACCCCAGCACAAGCTCACAAAGGGTCAGGCAGCTTACCTGCTCTACACACTCGCTACAAACGGCGCAAATGTAAGACACAACGGTTACGACATGGGCTACAAGCTCGGCGCAACACTTCCTTCCATCAAGGTTACGGCTGTTGTCAAGACACTTGCAAGAAAGCCGCTTAGCGACAAGCAGCTCCAGGGTTGGATTTCCGGCGGTTACGGCGAAGCTGTTAACGGTCAGGTTACAAAGTCCCTCACATGGTCCGCTTGGTCGAAGTACTGGACAGAGCGCAACTATGACGTTTACAGCCAGGTTGTAACTCCTTACTCCAAGATTCTCGACACATCCAAGAATGTTGAGCTTCAGATCTTTGACGGCGAAAACTTCACAGGCACAACAGTTGAGCTTTCCGGCAAGACATTCCAGCAGCTCGTAAGAAAAGCTCTCGGCAAGCCCGCTAATGTTGACGTAGCTAACGAAGAAGTATTCTACCTCTTTGACTATGTTCGTGAAGGCTCCGTTCTGAACCTCACAGTTTCCGGCAACACCGTTAAGTCTCTCTCTATCGTAGACAATCATGTTGTAGATACATACCGCGTTCTCGTTGGTACTACAGTACTTGATTACTACCTCAACGGTCTTGCTAACAGCTACGGCACAGCAAACAACAATGCTGCTCTTCCCACAGCTTACAATGCTGAGAAGGACGTAACTTCTTGGAACGGCAATAAGCTCGTATTCCAGGGCACAACTTACACACTCCGTGCTAAGGGCTCCAACTACACAGGTATCTCCGATGAAATCAAGGTATACGGCTACGAGAAGGTCGGCGTATCCAAGGTTGAAAACGGCGTTACATACGACAAGTACTATACAATCGGTGCCAGCGATGTAGTTTGGGTTAAGCGCGGTGAAACACCTGCCGCTAACCTCGGCAAGTGGCTCGAAAGAGGCAACCTCGTTCAGCTCACAGCAGCTGAAGCTAAGGCTCAGCTCATCAACGCCGCACAGGGCGAAGTTGAGGCTGTATTCTCCGATATGGACGGCGACGGCAAGTATGATGTTGCTGTTGTAACAAACTACGATGCATTCTTCATCGCAGAAGGCTGTGAAAATATCGCAGGCGGCGGTGCTGAAGGCAAGCCTGACGGTGATCCCAACCACTATGCAAAGGGTGTTCCCAGCGCAGGTGCTGTTATCATCAACCAGACAATCGGCAGCGACGGCGTATTCAATACAGACGCATGGACACTTGATGCAAGCAAGCCTACAAACAAGGTTCAGCTTATCTTCAACGTATCCGACCGTCACGGCGCATCCGGTATCCTTCTTAACCAGTGGTACCAGGGCTTCCGCGCTACACCTAACCTCGGTACAGGCGCTATCGACGTTCTCAGCTATGCAAGCGGCTACATCCAGGATGTTATCGCTAAAGCTGAAGGCGGCTACTACAAGGTATCTATCCCTGTAGCTAAGACCGACGCTGAAACAGGCGCTACAACTATCGAATACACAGTTGCATATCTGCCTTCCTTCGGTTATGTTCCCACAACTCAGAAGGTTTCTTACACCCTCGCAGGTGCTAAGGCTGATATCACAGTAGCTTCCAAGTCTTGGATGAGCTTCATCACAGACTTCTACAAGAAGAACTTCGGTTATGCTTATAAGACAGCTGACGGTAAGCAGTTCGTTTACACAGATGCTACAGGCACAACTGAGTACACAAGCGCTACCCTCTACAATGCAGGTGAAGCATTTGTTTACGGCGGCAAGGTTGTAACAGCTGCTGAAAAGGCTGCTATCCTTGCTAAGATCACATACGTAAAGACAAAAGACGTAAATGATCTCTACTACAGCAAGACAACTGATACAGAGCTTGTTGCAGGTAAGACATACTACACATGGGATGCAGACGCAGCTGCTTACACAGCAGTTCAGGCACCCGATGTAGCTAATATCGGTACTTACTACGAGTACAACGTAAAGACATACTATGTATTTGCAGACGCTGAAACAAACACATACTATGAGGTAACAAACCCTGTTAAGGAAGACCTCGGCAAGTACTATGAGCTGGCTCAGGAAGCTGAAGATGCATTCGCACCTATCGTTCTCAAGACACTCACAGGTGTTGAAGGCTTCACAACCGATACAAAGGTTATCACAGATCAGGGCTACAGCTACGAAATAATCGTACTCGCTCCCAACGATGCAGGTATCTACAAGGTTGCTGATGACGCTTCCGTTCTGGCAATGGTATCCGCATGGGTAAACAACAAGTACATCAACTATGTTCTCGATGCAGAAAGCAAGATTATCCTTGCTAAGTCCGCTGCAGCAGATAACGGCAGAGGCTTCGTTGTAAATGTTGAAAAGTCTGCTGACAACAACACATACAAGGTAAACCTCGCAGTTACAGGCACATACAAGTCTGTAAACAACGTTTACTACTCCACAGCTACAACAATCGAAGAGATTGCAGCTATGATTTCCGGCACTGCTACAGATGCACAGCTCCAGGCTAAATTCAATGCAAATCCCAGAAATGCAAACATCTGGAGACTCTACGGTTGCGCTATCAGCGACTACGCTCAGATCGAACCCGGTGTTAAGGATGCTCTTAAGGGCAAGACTCTTGCAGAGGCTGCTGCTAAGATCATATCCAGCTCCAACGTTCAGAAGTATGAAGGCGCTACAACTCTTAAGACATATAATGTAAGAGCTTCCGCTTCTACAATCTGGGATATCGCTAATGCGGCTACATACCGTGCAATCTACGGTGGCAGCGTTGCTCACGACCTCACAGTCGGCGAACTTGTTACAGCTAAGAACTTCTACTATGTCACAATGACAAAGGAAACAGGTTCTTACAGCGTAATGAGACTTTCTACAGGTAACACCGCACAGTCCAGCACAGCAGGTGCTAAGACTCAGACTATCTTCTACTGGTCTGATGCTAAGGACGAAAACGGTAACTGGGTAAGCCGCGGTACATCTCACTGGCTCAGCACTTCTTGGAGAAACAAGAACTACTACTGGCAGGTTTCCGTATCCGCCGGTGAAGCTTCAGACCTTGCATGGCCGAATGCCGGCATCGTTATCAAGCTTGATTCCAAAAAGTCCGATCCTTTCTATGTAGCTAAGGTTTCCGAATCTTCGCTCTTCGTAGAAGGCAAGACATACTATGAATACAATGCAGAAAACGGCACATTCTCCGTTGTTGCTAACCCGACAGTTGACGGTCTCTCAACATATTACGAGAGAGTTCTTAACAAGGCTGTAGGCCTCACAGGCGCTGAAATCGCAGCTGCTAAGAACGTTCCTGCAGGCAGCGACGCTATGGCTGCGTTCGTAGCTAAGTACTCCTATATAGTTGTTTCGACCGATACAAACGGTTACAACCCTGAGTACAAGGTAAAGAGCTACAGCAATGGCAAGTACACATTCGAAGTTGTATTCACAAGAGTTGCTGAAGTTACTTCAACCACAACTTACAAGCCGTACCCTGTAAAGGCTAACGACGGTAAGTACGTAATGGTTTACGATGAAAACGGCGCTGTTGTTAAGGGCGACGCTCTCGTAGCAGAAACAATGACAAAGACAAGCGGCACAAAGACTATCGCAGGCACAACAAAGAACTGGGTATACTACTCATTCAATGGCGTGATCTACGCAGAGCTTGAACCCGCTACAAGCTTCAGCTACATCAAGGCTGACGGCACTGTAAACTACATCGGCACAGAAAATGTCAATGCATCGGTAGAGCTCGACAACAACAAGCTCTCTGACTACCCGAAGGCTGATACTTCTTCCATGAGCATGTTCAAGTCCATCAGAGCTATGGATAAGAACGAGTCCGGCTTCATCCCCGGCTACTACATGGTAACTCTCGCAAGCGATCCTAAGACAGAGCTCAAGGTTGCAGGTTCCACAAATGTTATCGTTATGACACCCAGCAATGCTGCAGGTACAGTTGTCGGCAGCACAACAACATTCAAGAACCTCGTTGCTTCCGGTAGCGCACTCTTCGCTACAAGAGTACAGATCGCTGTATCCGCTGACCTTAAGACTATCACCAATATCACAGTTATCGGTGAGTTCAAGGGTGAGCAGCCTGTAACACCTACAAAGACAGGTACAATCGTATACGTTGGTTCCGACGCTACAACAGTACTCAATGCAGATGAAACAGGCACATCTTACATCGTTAAGACAGACAGACCCGCATATGCCCTCGACGGCACGGAATTCGGTCCTGTTTACTACGAGTATGATACAACCGACAAGAACTTCAAGCCTGAAGACCTCAAGTTCATTGTAACACCCGGTTCATTCTACAAGGTTGACAAGAACGGTAAGATCCTTGCTAACCTCGGCAGCATGTTCGGTACAAGAACAGTCTCCAAGTCCAATGTTCTCGTTGGCACAACAACATACAACTACACATATGACCTCGCTAAGTTTGAGAACAACCTCGACAAGTCCTTCTTCGGTACAGCAGTTGTTACCGGCGTAACAGGCGGTAAGATCCTTGCTACAGTTGACGGTGAGAAGAATGTTGATATCACAGGCTGGAACGTTAAGTTCATCTACACAGACCTCGACGCTACAAAGCTCTTCATTGCTGAAGACAACGCAAATGTAGGCGTAGCAGCATTCAACGAAATCGTTGGCGGTACTGAATCCAAGTACAACGAAGCAGCTCTCGCTAAGAAGGTTTACGAAGCAGCAAGAGACGGCGGTGTTCTCTCCGCAGCTACAGTTGCTAAGTACAAAGAAGCTTACGATGCAGCAATTGTTGCACTCGAAGAAGCTAAGGAAGCAGCTCTCGCTAAGATGAACGGTCAGTTCTGGAGCGCATCTACTGTTGAGTCTTCCGCTATCAAGCGTTACCTTGACAGCGCTAAGTACACATACGGTGTTGCTAACCCGACTCTCACATTCACTTACCTGAATATCAACGATACATACTATGTAATCGTTCCTTCCTTCGCTAAATAATAGTATTCCTGAATAACTGAATACCGAAAGAGACCACCCTCGGGTGGTCTCTTTCTCTTTGGCGTCCGGATTTTCGCCCGCCTTTTCGGGGAGGCGCACGAAAACCATATTGAAAGTGAATGCGCTGATTTCGGCGCAAAAAATCACAGTATTGAGTAAAATTGCATGCAAAAAGGCAGGGGAGCCCCTGCCTTTTACTGTTATTCCCAATTATTCGTCGATTTCCGGTGCGAGATAATTTACCTCTCCCGAGAAAAGTCCGAGCATTCCGCGATAGATAAACTCCGCATTTTCATCAAAATGATATTTTAGCCTTTCCGCCTGCCGCCGTGTTTCAAAAACAAACGATGTTTCCATATATGCGCAGGTGGAATCGGCTATTTTGCAGACGAGGCGATAGCGCCCGTCTCCTGTTTCCTCTATATAAGAAGAGGGCTTGCTGCCTCTGCGTTTGAAGCTGAGCAGTTGAACGGCACTGCGAAAGCTTTTTTCTCTTATCTGCGGCAAAAGTGTACTCTGGAGCGTGCGTGCGGCGATAATGCCCTCGTGTGTGATATTGTAAAGCTCACTTCTGCCGAAATGTATCTTATCGACAGCACCTGCGTCTATGAGTTCACACAGACAGTCCATGAAGTCAAACTGATTTACAAATTCATCTTCCATTATTATGTCATTGAGTGTGATGATATCTATCGGCTTGCCTATATTCATGAGAAGATAAAGTATAAAAATTTTAACATCGGTTTTTTCTTTGAGCTGTAATGCCATTTTTACACACCTCCCTCGGTATGCTTTTATTCTATCACAAAACCGATGAAAAGTACATAGCCGCGCGGAAAAATTTATATATATTTCATTTTTCTCTTGAAAGCGGCGGCGGATTATGGTACAATCACTATGTTAAAATATATTTTGAAAGGTAATTCCGATATGAATAATCTTCATCTTATCTGTAATGCACATATCGACCCCGTATGGCTCTGGGAAATAGAGGAGGGCATAGCCGAGACGCTTTCCACCTTCCGTGTTGCCGCAGATTTCTGCGATGATTATGACGGGTTTATTTTCTGCCATAATGAAGCCATGCTTTATGAATGGGTAGAGGAAAACGACCCGCATCTTTTCTCCCGCATACAGAAGCTTGTACGCGAGGGCAAATGGCATATCATGGGCGGCTGGTATCTCCAGCCCGATTGCAATCTCCCCTCGGGCGAGAGCTTTGTGCGCCAGATTCTCGCGGGAAAATATTATTTCCTTGATAAATTCGGCGTAGAGCCGAAAACGGCAATAAATTTTGATGCCTTCGGTCATACGCGCGGGCTTGTCGAAATAATGAAAAAGGCAGGCTATGATTCATATATTTTCTGCCGTCCCGAACCCGATATGATAGATCTGCCCGCAGAGGATTTTGAATGGGTCGGCTTCTCCGGCTCAAAGATTGCCTGCCACCGCGCTTATAATTCATATGAATCGCACCGCGGCGAGGCTGACGAAAAGATAAAGGGCTGGATGGAAAAGAACCGCGGCAAATCCGTCGGTATGGTACTCTGGGGTATAGGAAATCACGGCGGCGGCCCCTCCCGTATCGACTATGAAAAGATAGCCGGACTTGCCGAAAAGGAAAAGGAATTTCGTCTCATTCATTCCACGCCCGAGGCATATTTTGCGGAGCTTGCCGAAAAGGAGCCGAGCCTGCCTGAATATTCGGGACTGATGAATCCGCGCTATACAGGCTGTTATACGACGCAGATGCGTATCAAAACGATACACAGAAAACTTGAAAACGAGCTTTATATGACAGAAAAAATGGCTGCACATGCCTTCATGGCAGGTGTGATGGATTATCCCGCAGAGAAGATAAAGGTCGCTACAAAAGACCTCATGCTCATAGAGTTTCATGATATTCTCCCCGGCTCCGCTATTGCCGCCGTAGAGGAATATTCGCTCGGTGTTGCGGGGCACGGACTCAAAGAGCTGCGCGATATCAAGATTCGTGCGTTCCTCGCGCTCTGCTCCGACAAGAAAAAGGCGGCAGACGGCGAAATTCCCGTTTTCGTCTACAATCCGCATGCTTTTGAGGTAAGAGAGACGGTTCAGGTGGAATATCAGCTTCCCGACCAGAATAAAAACCCCGCGCTCTATGCTCTCCCTCATGTTTATGAAAACGGCGTCGAGATTCCTTCTCAGCGCGAGCATGAGTCTTCAAACTTCAATGTGGACTGGCGTGTCCGCAGTGTTTTTGACGCTGCTCTTGCTCCCGGTCAGATGAAGCGCTTTGATATAAAGATTGAGCTTATCCCTACGCCTGCCGCACTCACTCAGCCCGAGGGAGATACATTTACCTTTGACAACGGCGAGATGCGCGTTGTGATAAATATGAATACAGGTCTTATCGACAGCTACACGGCAAACGGCATGACGGGACTTCTTACGGAGTCGCTCAAGCCCCTTGCGATCAAGGATGATGAAAACTCATGGGCACATAAGGAAAAGGCTTTCCGCGAGATAAAGGGCGAATTTGCACTCATGGATGCAAAGGAAGCAGCCGATTTTTCGGGTATCATCAATGGGGAAACGCCGCGTGCCGTCCGCCTCATCGAGGACGGTGCCGTACGCACGATAATCGAAGCACTCTATAAATATCACGATTCATTCATCTGCCGCAGATATATCCTGCCCAAGCACGGCACGGCTATAACGATAAATGACAGGGTTTACTGGAATGAGAAGATGACGATGCTCAAGCTTTCGCTGAAAACCGAGAAATACGATACATTCATCGGTCAGCAGGCATACGGCAGCGAAAAACTCCTCACAAACGGAAACGAAATGGTCAGCCAGAAATGGAATATCCTCTCAAACGGGGAAAATGCGCTTTCCGTTATCAATTCCTCGACCTACGGCTCGGATTATCTCGATGGCGAATACCGCATCACAATGCTCCGCAGTCCCGGCTATTCCGCGGGCAAGAGCGATTTCTCCGTGCGCAAGCCGTATATCATGGAGCAGGACAGATTTTCGCCTTTCATAGATCAGGGCGAGCATGATTATACATTCGTTATCTGCGCCGGCGAAAAGGCGGAGCGCTATGCAAAGGCAGAGCGCGAAGCGATGGCTCTCGCCGAGAAGCCGATGGCTCTCTCGTTCTTCCCGATAGGCTGCGAAAAGGAAAAAGAAGATACTATCCCCGCATTTGCAAGGCTTTCCGATGATGTTATTACGCTTGCCGTATTCAAAAAGGCAGAGAAGAGCGACGATTCCGTTATCCGCCTCTTCAATCCGACGGCGGAAGCCCGCAAAACAGTGCTGACGCTTCCCGCGATAGGCTTTGAAAAGGAATTTACCCTCGGCGCATATGAATTCAAGACGGTGAAAATAAATCTCGCGACAAAAACAGTCGTCGAAACAGACCTTACGGAGAGATAATTTATGCTGAAGCTGTATAAGGGCGTTTTTGCCGCATATATGATAACGGTTATTGCGGGGCTTATTGCGCTATGTGTCGTTTTCCGCGGAACAAACCCCGCTTCAAGTGTGCTCCTGATATTTTTGGTTTTTGTCTGGATTTTTGTCTGCGCCGCGGTTTTTACCGCGATAGCAAATACAAAATTCGGCAAAATACGCGTGCTTTTCAGGCATTGCCGGATAAACGAGAGCCTTGTAAAATACAGCGCGCTTTATGCGAAATGCAAGGATTACAGCTATAATGCCATTCTTATCGCTTATTATATCTGCTCGTGCTGTCTGGCGCTCGGAAAGCCCGATGAAATCGCAGAAATATCTTGATAAATATGACCTCACCTTCCTGCCTGCGTCAAAGTCGGCGCTCCGCTCGCTCTGGAACAGCGCAAAAACAGAGCTTTGCCTTCAGAGAGGCGACCTCGACGGTGCGGAAAAAGCTCTCGCCGAGCAGGAAAAGGCACTGCTCCTCGGCACATTCGGCTCCTCTCTGCGGCTCGCATATATGCGCGAGCTGGATATGGGCAAGCATTATCTGGCACTCGCACGCGGAGAAGATGGCGCAACAGAATATTTCGAGCATGAGCTGACCGTTCCGATAAAGGATAAGTCACAGGAATCGCCCCTGCGCGATGTGAAAATAAAGTATTCGCTCGCCGTAGCCTATGAAAAGCTGGGCGAGACGGAAAAAGCCCGCGAATACTTTGATTTCGCGGCAAAAAACGGCGGAGATACATACTTTGCCGCCGCGGCAAAAGAAAAACTGAAATAAAAAAGAAGAGCTGAAGTAGGAGCTATTGGCGCTGGCATAGACATTGGTAAAAAAGGCTTTAAAGCTAAAGGAGCATATGCGTTTGGCGCATCGCTGAGCGTTTCATGGTAAACAATCGAGCAACCAGTAATATTCACGAAAGGAATGAGTAATATGACATTAAAAAAACAAAAGATTTTAAAATTCATCCCGATAATTCAACTAATAACTGTATTTTATTGGTTAAAATATTATTTAACAAAAAAAATCCCTTGGTCGGATTTTGCTAAAGCTTTGCTGAAAATTTTTGCCGTCTTATTGTTTATTCATATTCCAAGAATGATTTTGCACTTTGTTTTCGTGAATGACATTTTAGACAATGTTCTTTACTATGTTTCTCTGTATCCTACATTTTTGGGCATCGCAGCAGTTGTAGTTGCTGATCAAGACCGGCACGAAAAAAACTAAGATTTTTCAGTCGCACTTCGGCAATGTGCCCCCTGTCAAGTAGACAGGGGGCACATTACATTGCCTCGGCTTTTTTGATGTGGTCAGTGTGTCACGCGGAAATATGTTGTGAATGTCTCCCCGCCGCCGCTTATCACGATTTTGAAGTCGCCCTCTTTTGTGCGCGCGCCGACTTTCCATGTCCATGATACCATGCCGCCGCCATCGGAGATTTTGGCTTCCAGTCCCTTTGCGGTGCTTGCCGCAGAGGAATAAAAAACGGAGATTTTATATTCCGTATCCGGCTTTCCTTTTATGCGGACGGTCGCTTTGGCATTTATTTTTATCGGCGTTGTCAGATAGTCGAGCGAAATGCCTGTCGGCTCGCGGGATTCAACGGTGCCTGCACTTTCTGATGCAGTAGTCTCGGGCGAGGCAGTCTCGGATGAAGTGGCTTTGCCTATATCTGCCGCGACCGTTTCGGATGTGGCTTCGGTTGTCGCAGTATTGGCGGTCTCTTCTGCTGTTCCTGTCATGGTTGTCTCCAAGGTCGGCTCTGCCGACACCGACGACTTTGCCGTCGTGCCGCCCTGTATATCGATTTTATCGCCGCAGGAGACAAGCGCGGCGGAGCAGAGAAGCAACGCCAGCGCGATGACGAGTGATAAGAATTTTTTCATCGGGATTTCCTCCGCATCTCATTTGCTTCTTAGATAAAGTATACATTGCTTCGCGGAAAAAGTCAACACCGCGGGAAAAAGCAAAAAGCACTTCTTTCGAAGTGCTTGCGGGATGGTGATCCATCGGAGAGTCGAACTCCGGACACCATGATTAAAAGTCATGTGCTCTACCTTCTGAGCTAATGGATCATATTCTTTTTCGTGCCTAAATATTATACCACAAAAATCCCATTTGTCAATACATTTGTGCGCAAAAAGCGGCACATTTTTTATTTTGTGCCGTTTTTTGAAATATTATCCTTATTTTTTCCTTATTTTTATTGATAAATCGGAAAAAAGGTAGTATAATTATATAAATATAATCGGGGAAAATTTTTACTGCAGGGGGGAGAAAATGAAAAAAATCCGCGAGATAAGATCGGGAAACGACACCATTATTATCAAAGAGGTGGAAACAAGAGGCGATCTGCGCCGCTTCATCCGCTTTCCGGACAGACTCTATAAGGGCAACAGCAGTTACTGTCCGAATCTCATGCTCGATGAAGAGGAAAACCTGAGACGTGATAAAAACCCTGCCTTTGAATATTGCGAGGCGCGATATTTTATGGCATATAAAAACGGCGAGCCGGCAGGCAGAATTGCGGCGATACTCAATAAGCGCTTCAATGAAGTCTGGGGGCAGAAATGCCTGCGCTTTTCCAGATATGATGTCATAGACGATATCGAAGTTTCGCGCGCACTGCTCGCCGAGGTGGAAAACTGGGCAAGGGAACTCGGCATGGATAATATTCAGGGTCCGATGGGCTTTTGCGACCTTGACCATCAGGGACTTCTTGTCGACGGCTTCGACGAGAGGGGACTTTTCATCACCACATATAATCATAAATATTATGCCGACCATCTCGATGCACTCGGCTATGGCAAGCGTGTAGACTGGGTGGAGCGCGAGGTAAAGGTGCCTGATGAGCTTGACCCGAGAATAGAGCGCATAGCCGAATATTCGCTCCGCCGCGATGGGCTTCGCGTAGTCGAAATGAAAAAGACAAAAGAGGTCGTACCTTATGTCGCTGGGATATTCGACCTGCTTTTTGATGCATACAAGCACCTCTATGGCGTTATACCTCTTACGGAGAAGCAGGTGCAGCTATATAAAAATCAGTTTATCTCCATGGTCAAGCCCGATTTTCTGCTTGTTGTCGTGGATAAAAACGATAAGCCGATATGCTTCGGTGTTATAATGCCGAGTATGCTTGAGGCTGTGCAAAAAGCGAAGGGAAGGCTTTTTCCCTTCGGCTGGATACCTATGCTTCATTATTTCACGCAGAAGAAATTCGATGTGCTTGAAATGATGCTCATCGGCACGGCACCCGAATATATGGGCAAGGCCGTGAATGCAAATCTTATCACGCATATGTTCCGCGGAGCGAAGAAATACGGCGTAAAATATGCCGAGACAGGACCTATGCTCGAGGATAACTATCAGATTCAGTCCATGTGGGAAAAGAATTTCGAGTCGCGCTGTCATAAGCGCCGCCGTTGCTATATAAAAAAGCTCTCGGAGGAAGAATGAGATATCTTTTCACAGCACTTGGCGTGCTTTTTCTGCTCGCGGCGATATATATGGCGGCAGCTTATTTCTGCTTTCGCAAAGCGGCGCGAAGAGGAATGGAAGCGAATATCGACAAATTTCTTGCCGCCAAGCAGTTTGACGGCTATCGTGAGGAGCTGAGCGCGGCAATAGCCTATGTGCGTTTGCTTCCGTATGAGGATGTATATATCACATCATTCGACGGCTTGCGGCTTCATGCCAAGGTTTTCCGAGCCGAAAACGAGCGGGCGGCTGTCCTGCTCTTTCACGGCTATCGCTCGGACTACGGATATTTTGATTTCGGTGCGGTAATAAGAAAATATCTCGAAAAAGGAATAAGCCTGCTCCTTGTCGACCAGCGTTCGCACGGAAAAAGCGAGGGCAAATATATCGGCTTCGGCATAAAGGAGCGCGGCGACTGCCTGCTCTGGGCGGCAGAGGCGACACGCATTTTCGCGGGTCTGCCGCTTGTGCTCGAGGGGCTTTCAATGGGCGCGACCACCGTGCTCATGGCTTCGGGCGACGACCTTCCGCCGGAGGTAAAGGGAATAATCGCCGACTGCGGCTTCACCTCACCGAAAGCGATACTCTCCGAGGTTATACGCGCGGATTATCATCTGCCGCCGCGGATTATCCTGCCCGCGATGAATTTGTGGTTCCGCACGCTCGCGCATTATGATACAGGAGAATATTCCACCACCGTGGCACTTGCAAAATGCCGCCTGCCCGTTCTTTTCATCCACGGTACGGGGGATGATTTTGTCCCATACCGCATGGGAGAGGAAAATGCCGCGGCATTTCGCGGAGACGGGACTTTCATTTCCGTTTCGGGAGCGGGGCATGGCATGAGCTACCTTGTAAACAGAGAAAAATGCGAAAAGGCACTGGACGCTTTTCTTGCGAAAACGCTCGGAGTCTGAAAAAATACAGGAGAAAGAAAAATATATGAGAATAGTAATAAAAGTAGGAACATCGACGCTTGCCTACAGCACGGGTTTGCTGAATATACGCCGCGTTGAGGAGCTTTGCCGCGCAATGAGCGACCTGAAAAACGCGGGAAACGAGGTCATACTCATTTCTTCGGGTGCCATCGGCATGGGAGTCGGCAAGCTGGGACTGAAAAAACGCCCGACAGACATTCCCACAAAGCAGGCGGCGGCAGCCGTCGGTCAGTGCGAGCTGATGTATATCTATGACAAGCTTTTCGGCGAATACAATCACACGGTGGCGCAGATACTGCTGACAAAAGAGGACGTGGAGAACGAGACGCGCCGCGAAAACTTCAAAAATACCATGTTCCGCCTGCTTGAGCTCGGTGCGCTACCCGTCATAAACGAGAACGACACCGTTGCCACAGACGAAATTGTGATAGGCGATAACGATACGCTCGGCGCGATAGTGGCGGCAAATGTCGATGCCGACCTGCTCGTTCTGCTTTCGGATATCGACGGGCTTTATACGAGCGACCCGAGAAAAAATCCCGATGCGAAGCTTATCCCCGTCATAGAGGAGCTGACTCCCGAGGTCATGGCTCTGGGCGACGGCAAAGGCTCCGAGCTGGGCACGGGCGGCATGAAAACCAAGCTCCACGCCGCCGAGATAGCGACAGGCGCGGGCATAGATATGATAATCGCAAACGGCGCAAACCCTGCCGCACTCTACAATATAGCGGACGGCAAGGCACTCGGCACGCGTTTTTTGGGAAAGAGGAAATAAATTTATGACAACGGCTGAAATACTGAAAAATGCCAATGCGGCAAAGGCGGCGCTTGCCGCGCTTTCCGCAGAGGAGAAGAATAAGGCACTCCTTGCCATGGCGGACGCGCTGACGGAAGATAAAGAAGCTATTCTTGCGGCAAACGCCTCCGATATGGAAAAGGCGGAGGCAGAGGGACGCTTTTCCCGCGTGATGCTCGACAGATTGTCGCTGAACGAAGCGCGAATCGCCGCAATGGCGGAGGGTATACGCGCCGTCGCCGAGCTGGAAGACCCTGTAGGCGTGCTTCTCTCACATACAGTGCGTCCGAACGGACTTGAAATAGACAAGGTTTCCGTTCCGCTCGGCGTCATCGCGATAATCTATGAGAGCCGCCCAAATGTCACCTCCGATGCCGCGGCGCTCTGCCTCAAGAGCGGCAATGTCTGCATTCTGCGCGGCGGCAAGGAAGCGTATGCTTCATCCCATGCCATAGCCTCGGCTATGCGCCGCGGACTTGCCGGTTGCGCTCTCCCGATGGATTTTGTGAATATCATCGACGATACGGGCAGAGGAAGCGCCGAGGAGCTGATGCTCGCGCGCGGCTATGTCGATCTGCTTATCCCGCGCGGCGGCGCAGGACTTATCCGCGCCTGCGTGGAGAAGGCGATAGTCCCCTGCATAGAAACGGGAACAGGCATATGCCATATCTATGTTGATAAAAGCGCCGATTTCGATAAGGCGCTGAAGATAATCGAAAATGCAAAGACAAGCCGTCCCTCCGTTTGCAATGCGGCTGAGGTTTGCCTTGTGCATAAGGATATAGCGGCGCAGTTTCTGCCGGAACTGAAAAAGGTGCTTGTCGATAAGCGCAGGGAAGCGGGACTTGTGCCAGTGGAGCTGCGGCTTGATTCCCGCGCCGCCGCGATAATTGACGGCACGCCTGCGGGCGAGCGCGATTTCGATACGGAATTTCTCGATTATACGATGGCGGTCGGCATCGTCGACGATGTGCGCGCCGCGGCGGAGCATATAGCGTGCCATTCCACAGCGCACAGCGAGGCAATAGTAGCCGAGGACAAGGCGGCGCAGGAAACCTTTGCCTCCCTTGTCGACAGCGCGGCGGTATATATCAATGCGTCCACGCGCTTTACCGACGGCGGCGAGTTCGGGCTTGGCTGTGAGATGGGGATTTCCACGCAGAAGCTCCACGCGAGAGGTCCTATGGGGCTTCGCGAGCTGACCTCATATAAGTATATAATCAGAGGCGACGGAAATATCCGCTGAATGCAAAAAGGAGACTGAAATGAAATATAAATTTGGTTTCATCGGTACAGGAAACATGGGCGGCGCGCTCGCCCGCGCCATTGCGGAAAAGACGGAGCCGGAGGAAATGCTCCTCGCAAACAGAACGGAGGAAAAGGCCCGGATTCTGGCAGAGAAGCTGGGTTGCGATTACGGTACGAACGCCGATGCGGCAGGCAAATGCAGATATATTTTTCTCGGAGTGAAGCCGCAGGGTATGGTGGCACTCGCCGAGGATATTTCACCTGTGCTTGCCGCGCGCGGGGATAGATTTATTCTTGTCACCATGGCGGCAGGGCTCTCTACGGAGAGGATTTCCGCGCTTTTCGGCGGGAATATCCCCGTCATCCGCATCATGCCTAATACACCCGTTGCGATAGGCGAAGGCATGATTCTCTGCACGGCAAATTCACTCGTTACCAAGGAGGAGCTTGCCGAATTTGCCGAGGCAATGGAATATGCGGGCATCTGCGATATGATTTCCGAGGAAAAGATAGACGCGGCGAGCGTCATATCCGGTTGCGGACCGGCATTCATGTTTATGTTTATCAGCGCATTTGAGGAGGCGGGCAAGGCACTCGGGCTTGACGGCGAAAAGGCGCGGCTCTATGCCGAGCAGACCATGCTCGGCGCGGCGGGATTGGCGCTTTCCTCAAAAGAGGCACCCGAGGAGTTGAAGATAAAAGTTTGCAGTCCCGGCGGAACAACGATAGAAGGCGTTCACAGCTTTGAGCAAAATGAGCTTTCGCGCATTGTGCTTGAGGCGGCGCAGGCTTCATACAGACGCACGCTCGAGCTTGCGGGAAAATGAATAAAAAGGGAACTTCCACGAAAAATGCAAGGCTGCATTTCGGGCGGTTTCCTTCTTTTTTTGAAGGCACGGTATAAATGTCTGTATAAATTTACATTCTAATATCATATATCAAATTAAAAACTATTGAAAAATTCATGATTTTATGATATGATGTAAATTAAGAAAGTATACACAAAAAAGGACGGTGCTTTTCACTATGGAAAAGAAAACGCGAAGCGGATTTTTCCGCTATGTTCCGATATGGTCGCTTGTATTTTTTGCGCTCGGTGCAGTGGCTTTTGCCATTGAACTTATCGCAAAAAAGAGCGTGGCGCTTTCCGATTTCATAAACGATACCTCGGGCGTTGCCATCCGTGCGATGCTCGCCGTGCCGACGAGCATCATCCCGTTTTCCCTCGCGGAATTTCTCATCATAGCTTCGCCGCTCCTCGTGGCATTGATTATATTTCTCATCGTGCGCGCCGCGAGAAAATCGTCGGCTCAGGCGATACGCTTTGCCGTGGGTTTTGTTTCCTGCGCCGCGCTTATATATGCCGTTTTTATTTTCGGTTACGGCACGGGATATTACGGCACGACGATAGATAAAAAAATGGAGCTGGATAAAAAAGAGGTTTCCGCCGAGGAGCTTTACGAGACAGGCAGAAAGCTTGTTATCGGCGCGAAAAAAGAGCTGGAAAATATCGATTTTGCGCATGACGGCGGCTCCTATATGCCGTACACATATTTTGAAATGAATAAAAAGCTCAATGCCGCATATAAGACCACCTGCGGGAAATATCCGTTTCTGCATAAGCTCTGTACAAATACAAAACCCATAATGCTCAGCGAGAAAATGACATATACGCATCTCTCGGGCGTTTACTGCTTTTTCACGGGAGAGGCGAATGTAAATACAAATTATCCCGATTATATCGTCGCCACCTCGGCGGCTCATGAAATGGCGCATCAGCGCGGCATAGCCCGCGAGGATGAGGCAAATTTTGCGGCTTTTCTCGTCTGCATCAACAGCGATGACCCATATCTGCGCTACAGCGGATATGTCGATGTTCTGCTCTCGGTGCTGAACAGTCTCGCTTCCGCGGACAAGACCCTCCATGCACAGCTCTGGGCGATGGTGCCGCAGGAGATTCGCTCGGAATACGCGGCATACAGCACGTTTTTTGAGAAATATCGCGAAAATAAGGTTGCCGAAGCAACGGAAAAAATAAACAACACATATATTGAGGATCACGGTCAGCCTGCGGGGACAAAAAGCTATGGTCTCGTGGTAGACCTGACCGTCGCATACTATAAGGCAGAGGCGGCAAAGGCGCAGGCGGCGGAGTGAAACTTGCAAAGAAGCCGCACGGCGGTCGCCGCGAAAAAGAAAGGAGAGGGAACGCATGGCGGAGAAAAAGCCGATAAAAAGAATACTTTCGGCATTACTGCTTTCGGCAATGCTGTGCACCTGTCTTTTTGCCGTGGGGGACAGTGCACCGAAGACGCTGAATTTCGCCATTGTTGCCGACAGCACTGCAATAAAGGGCTGTGCCTCAGGCGTGTCGGTGCTGGACAGTTATTTTGCCATGGCAAGAAAATACAGCGTGCGCCCTGTCATTTTTATCAAGGCGGACGGGCTTGAATACGGACCTGACCTTGTCTTTGCGCTTTCCAAGCTGAAGGTGCAGGGCTATGAGATATATCCTGCCGCGGAAAATCCCGAGGCGGCATATAAATTCCGCGATTTTATGCGCCATGTGGCAAAGCACGGTGTGCCGTTTGTACTCACGAAAAATGCCGATGCGGAATTTGAAAATTTCGGGAAGATATATTACAAAACGACGGTGCGCTTTTATGAAGAGCTGATTTCGTCCGTGTATTCCGGAGAAAAGGGCTGTACGGCATTGCTTCTTTCGGGAGAGAGCCTCTATGCGGCGGAGCTGATGCTCACCAATAGTAAGGCAAGCGGCACGGTGCCCGCCGATATATACGCACTCGTGAAGCTGAATGCGCAGGAGTGATATTAAAGCTTTCGCCCGCCCCATTAAAGTTTAGGTCAAGCCTTTGGGGAGGCTTGCACGAGCCGCCGGTGGCGGCGGTCGCGCTCCGCAGAGCGCGAAAGCTTACATGGCACTTCTTTTTGATAGCTTTTTCTTTTGCGGCGGCATCAGCAAAAGAAAAAGCGGATGAAAGCCTTCTCCAGTGGGAGAAGGTGTCAGCCACAGGCTGACGGATGAGGTGTTATCTTTAAAATAAAGAAACTTTTTCTTCTCGCGCTTTTGAGTGACCAAAAGCGCGGCAAAAGTCATCAAAGAGAGCTTTCACCCCTGTCTCGGCGACGCCAACCAACGCACTGCGTGCATTGGTCAATTCCCCTCTCTTTGAAATCTCTCCCCTGTCGCCTCGCGGCGACCGGTGCGAACACACTTCCCCGACCGTCCCGCTATAGCTTAACCATGGTTACAGGCTCGAAACGCCCCCGCGCCGACTCGGATTCACTGCTGTGCCATGTCAGGCTACGACGAACCTCGCGGTTGAGCTTTTGGCAAAAGTTTGGGTGCGAACATAGCGAGATAGGGTTTATTTTGATAATACCGTCAGCGCACTCACCTTATCCACGCCCGCCCTGCATTTATAGCGGGCGTGCAGACAATGCGTGCACGAATCTGCTCGGCTTCCTCGTGTGATATGTTCGCACGCGTGGTATGATTAAAGCCGCGGAGAGCAGCAAAACCGCTGACTTTTACATTACATCTTTACCGCACGCACTCGCCACGCACTGCTTCTTGCGACTAACTCGTGCACGCGGAGGGTGTTTTTTAAGAGGGGGGAAGCCCTCTTAAATGACTTTTGGTACTTTTGGTCATGCAAAAGTACGATATAAGAAAAGTATCTTTATGTCTCTATACGGCGGCAGCAAGCCACCGCCCTACGCACAAAGCCCAAGTATAGCTAACACACAAAGCAAAATATGTACTCCATCCCGTCAGCGCACATATTAGATCCACGCCCGCTTACCCTGTCTCGGCGACGCCGACCGCGTTTGCTTCGCAAATCGGTCAATTCCCGCACTTTCAGCGGGCGTGCAGACAATGCGTGCACGAATCTGCTCGGCTCTTTCGTGTGATATGTTCGCACGCGTGGTATGGCTGAGATTGCGGAGAGCACAAAATTATCGATTTTTGCTTTGCTCCGTGCCGTACACACTCGCCACGCACTGCTTCCTGCGACTAACTCGTGCACGCCGCACGAGGTTCGGAAGGAGGACGACGCGAGTCCTCTTTGCTGACTTTTGGTACTTTTGGTCATGCAAAAGTACGATAAAGGAAAAGTACGATAAAACAAAACAAAACAAAACCACTACACGACCCCACACATTTCATAAACACAACAAAGGAGGAGCTCCTATGGCTGAAAACGAAAGAAAGAAAAGAATCCTCATCGTCGAGGATGAGAAGCGGATTTCTCAGCTTCTTGAGGTCAATCTGATGATGGCAGGCTACGAATGCGAAACGGCAGGCGACGGCGAGCTCGGACTCCGGCGCGCGCTGGAGGGCGATTTTGACCTGATACTGCTCGACCTCATGCTCCCGAAAAGAGACGGCTTTTCCGTTTGCCGCGAGGTGCGCAAAACGCTTGCCACTCCGATAATCATGGTCACGGCAAAGGAGGATGAAATAGATAAGGTTATGGGGCTTGACCTCGGCGCCGACGACTATGTGACAAAGCCCTTTTCCATCAAGGTGCTGCTCGCGAGAATCAAGGCAAATATCCGCCGCAGCTCGGGCGAATTTGTCGATGTGAAAAAGGCGGACGAGGGCGATAAGGATGCGGATAAAATAGTTATCCGCGAACTTGTGATAGACAACAGAAATTTCACCGTGAAAAAAGGCGACCGCGAGATAGAGCTTTCAAATAAAGAATATGAGGTGCTCCTTTTTCTTGCACGCAATGCGGGACAGCTTTTCACAAGAGAAGAGCTGCTGAATAAGGTCTGGGGCTATGATGGCTTTCTCGGCGACCTGCGCACGGTGGATGTCACAATGTCCCGCCTGCGCTCGAAGATAGAGGATGTCCCCGCCGAGCCGGAATATATTCTCACAAAAAGAACAAAGGGGTATTACATACCCAACTGACGGGAGAAGCAAATGTATAAGAATCTGCATTTCAAGATAATTCTTATCCTTGCCATATTTACGATAACGCTCATGTCTGTCATCGGTGCGGTGCTTATCGGAAGCGCCTTCAATTTTTACAGCAATGATTTCATGACGCAGATGGAGCAGGCTTTTGAAGTGAACGGCAACCTCGTTTCCGAGCTTCGCTCGGCTTTTGACCTGAGCGATTACGCCGCGAGACAAAACGAGATACTCAAAGCCTATTCGGGTGTGCTCGGAATAGATAAATACAGAGATTATTTTATCCTTGATACAAACGGCGATTTTCTTTACGGCTCTGTTGCGGACAGCGCGGAGGCAATGGAAAAAACGCCGAATATCATTTCCGCCATGTCGGGAAAAACAGGTGCGCAGAAACATCTGCGGACAAGCTATATTGATTATGCCACGAGAATAGAGAGCGGCGACGGAAAAAATGCCGTTATCGTCTGCGTCAAGGACAGTCAGGAGGATGTGCGTTCGCTTTCCGTGATGATTTTCCGCATCACGGTGCAGGCGATGTTCTTCGGAATGCTGGCGGCTATCGTGCTGTCATTTTTCCTTGCCAAGGCGATAACGGAGCCGATACGCACGCTCACCGTCGGCGCGCAGAGAATAGCCGAGGGCGAATTTGATAAATCCGTCGATGTAAAGGCAAATGACGAGATAGGTGCGCTTTCCGAAACATTCAACTATATGAAGGATGTACTCAAGGGCACGCTTGACGAGATTTCGGGCGAGCGCAGGAAATTTGAAACGCTCTTCCTCTATCTCAACGATGCCGTCATAGCCTTTGACAGCTTCGGCTCACTCATGCATATCAATAAAATGGCAAAAAAGCTCTTCCATTTCGGCACGCCCGAGGGAGAGCGCTTCCTGAAATATTTCAATTTCACGCAGATGGTACGTATGCTGAATATAGATTACCGCAGGATAGCCGACGAATACAAGGCAAGCGGCAATTACAGCATGCACGATGTCATATATGACGGCAAGGCGCTCGATATCATGCTCGCCGATTTCCGCTATACCGAGGCAAATACCGAGAGCCACGGTATCATGTGTGTTATCCACGATATCACCGAGCGATATGAGCTTGATAAATCCCGCAGGGAATTTGTCGCCGATGTTTCGCATGAGCTTCGCACGCCGATACAGTGTATACGCGGCGCGGCGGAAACCGTGCTGGAATGTCCGACGCTGCCTGCCGAAATGCGCGATGATTTTCTGCGCATGGCGATAGACGAATGCGACAGAATGACGAGAATCGTCGGCGATTTGCTTGTGCTTTCCCGCCTTGACAACCGCCGCACTCAGTGGAAGATAGAGACCTTCACGGCGGACGAGTTCCTCTCCCGCATGCATGATATCATGGCAGGCGAGGCGGCGGCGCGCGGGCATACGCTCGTTTTCGATTGCGAGCCGAATATTCCGCCGGTCACCGCCGATAAGGAAAAGCTCCAGCAGGCGCTGATAAATGTTATTTCAAATTCAGTCAAATATACGAAAAACGGCGGCAGGATAGTCGTTACGGCAAAAGCCGAGCAAAACGGCGTGCTGATAAATGTCCGCGATAACGGCATGGGTATCCCTCCTGAGGATATTCCTCGGCTCTTTGAGCGATTCTACCGCGTGGAGAAGGCAAGAACAAGTGATGCGGGCGGCACGGGACTCGGTCTTGCCATTACAAAAGAGATAGTCGATGCCCACGGAGGGCAGATATGGGTAGAGAGCGAGCTCGGCAAGGGTACCTCAACATGGATAAGAATACCCTACGAATGCAGGCTTGCCGAGGGCGAAGGCGGCAAAGCGGAATAAGACAGAGCTTTTTCCGCGACAGCGCGGCAAAAAACGCAAAGGAGATGAGCGCATGAAGCTGAAGGAAATAATCAAGACAGTTGCCGTCTGCATACTGACGGTGTCACTCACCTGCCTTTGCGTCGTATATATGCTGCTCTATCAGCAGTCGGACAATGCGGCTTTCACGCGCGATGATTATCTCAAGATAAAGAGAGAAAATACGCAGTACAGCTATACGGAGCATTACAGAACCTCGTTTGTCATTCCCGAGGAGATAGTGCTCGCCTGCGAGGGAGACGGAAAATATCTGCTCATGGCGGAGAACAGCACCTCTTCTGCGGCGGACGAAATCTCAGGGAAATATTTTCAGGGGCTTTTCGGAGAGGCTTCAAGCTCAAAAACACTCTCGGCAGAGGACGGAAGGGCACTTTTTGCCCGTCTCTGCGGCACGGAAACCTATATCTATATGAAATATCATACGGAGCTTCCGCGCTCGGTGATATACAAGCTTTCCGATATCTCCCGCATGAGCGAGAGGATAAGCGGGGAGGGCATATATGAGCTTTTCATCTTTGCTGTGGCGCCCTATCTGCCGGTCACCCCGACTGAATTGGGGCTTGATACCTACAGCTCCTATCTCTGCGCCGCCACGCGCGATCTCTCGGGAGTATACAGGGTTTTCTATTACACATATAAACCCGAGATAGGAGAGGAGTTTGCCTTTAACAAAAAAATATTTTCGGCATATAGTGATTATGAAAAAATAACCGATTTCAATTTTCTCTCGACTACGGATCTTTATCATGGAATGGGAGTTTCGGGGGAGCGGAATATCGGTACGGTGCTTGTTTTCAGAAAGAGCCTTCCCCTCTCGCGCATGAAGCGCTATTCCGGCTATGATAATCTGCTCGCAGAGGAAAATACGGAGCGCCTGCTGCGCGCTTTCTCCATGAATGCGGGCAAGATTTCCTCCCATACGGATGAAAAAGGCACATATACCTATTATGAAGAGGGAAAGACCCTTTCCGTCTCGGCAGACGGCGAATGCCTTTTCACCGTCACCTCGCGGGAATATGCGCCGAGCCTCGCCTTTTCGGGCACGGATGCCGAGCCGCTCGATTATATCGGGGCAACGGCAAGCTTCCTCTCGTCGCTCCCGCTTTTCTCCGATAATATACTTATGCCGGATGTTTCGCTCACGCTCTCCGAGGTAACTCTCGAAAAGGGCTATGCGCGCATCTCCTACGGCTTTCTTTATAATAATGTGCCCGTCATCATAAACGGACGCAATATCGCCGCCTCATTTGAGATATATGACGGTGCCGTGACCGAATGCCGGCTGGAATTTATCACGCTTTCCGGCTGGGGAGAGGCGCTTGCACTCTCGGAAAACAGGCTCGATATCATGAGCCTGCTCATCTCCTCCGCGGGAGATTTCGATATTTCGGCGGCTTATGCCTTCGATGATGAAAATTTCGCCGCGGGCATATGGTTTTCGCGCTTCGCCGCCGAAAAGAGAGAGGAGGAGAGCAAATGAAATGGAAAAATCTCAAGAGCTTTGCCATAGCCGTGCTCCTCGTGCTTAATGTGCTTTTCGGCATACTTGTGTATATACGCTACACCGATGAAAATTACTATGACAAAGAGCTGACCGAAAATATGACTGCCCTGCTCTCCGAGAGCGATATCGTGCTTGCCGGCAACGCGCTCTCGGATAAGATAGTCAAGCTGAATGCGCTTGTCGGCACGGTTTCCGCCGCGAAAACGGCGGATGCACTCACGCTGATAAGCGGAGCCTCTCCCGAGAGCGAGGGCGAGGCGCTTGTCTGCCGTGCGGGAAACGCCGTATATTCTCATGACGGGAAAAGCACTTTCTCTTATAAGAGAAGCGATATTTCCGAGCCGGATGCCACGGGTGCCGTTTCCGTTGCAAATGCCGAGGAAGAGGGCAGACGTGCGGCGGACGCCGTATGGAAATTTCTCTCGCTTGATAAGATTTTCACGGGAGAGGGAAAATACAAAAGCAAGCTTGTCTGCCGCGATATACGCTACAGCCTCTCGGGAGGCTTCTTTGCGGCGGAGCTTGCGCTCTGCATGGGCGGATTTGAGACCGATAATATACTCACCGCTTATCTGCGTGACGGCGTTCCGCTCATGATAGAGGGGAGCCTGCCGCTCTCGGCACCCGACGGTGCCATGGCTGTTCAGGAGATAGGCATGCTCACCGTGCTCCTCGATGAAAAGGCATACGTGGATACACTCCCCGTGAAAAAAAAGCGCATATTATCGCAGATTTCGTATTCATATATCACATGGTTTGATATGAACGGCAAATTTTATTTTACGCCGATATGTGAGCTTTGCTATGAGAGCGGAGAACTCTCCCGCTATGATATGATAACGGGAGAGCGCCTCTGATACCGCATGAGGCAAAAATTTCTCGGAAAGGTTATTTTGTAATGGAGAAAATCGTTATAGACGGCGGAAACGCCCTGCACGGAAGAATAGAGGTAAGCGGCATGAAGAATGCCGCCGTGCCGATAATATTTGCCTGCGTTGCCGTGGGTGATGTCTGCATCATCGAAAATCTTCCAAATATAAGCGATGTGGTAACATCACTTGAAATACTTTTGTCGATAGGCGTGCGTGTGCGCTATCTCGCCGAAAACAGCGTGGAAATAGATGCACGTAATGTTTCTCCTGCTTCAGCCCCATGCGACCTCGTGAAGAAAATGCGAGGCTCATATTATCTCATCGGCGCCATGCTCGGGCGCTTCGGGAGCGTGATGGTGGGACTTCCGGGAGGCTGCGATCTCGGCGCGCGCCCGATAGATCAGCATATCAAGGCTTTTGAGGCGTTGGGCGCGGAGGTTACCGTAGACGGCGGCTTCATAGACGCGCAGACAAAAAACGGCATAACGGGCGCAGGCATTTATTTTGACTGCGTGACCGTCGGCGGCACGATAAATACCATTCTCGCCGCTGTCCGTGCCAAGGGGACTACCATCATCGAGAATGCGGCAAGAGAGCCGCATGTCGTAGATGTGGCAAACTTCCTCAATTTTTGCGGTGCGAGTATCACTGGCGCCGGCACCGATACGATAAAAATAAAGGGCACGGATGAGCTGCATGGCTGTACCTATGCTATTATTCCCGATATGATAGAGGCGGGCACCTTCATGATAGCGGCGGCGGCAACGCGCGGCAGACTCTATATTAATAATGTTATCCCCAAGCATCTCGATGCCATTTCGGCAAAGCTTGTGGAGATGGGAGTTACCGTTGAGGAATTTGACGATGCCGTGCTTGTTTCGCATAAGGGCGAGCTTTCCCCAGTGACGATAAAGACTATCCCTTATCCGGGCTTCCCGACCGATATGAATCCGCAGGCGGCAGTGCTTCTTTGTCTTGCAAACGGCACGAGCCGACTGCATGAGACGATATATGAAAACCGCTTCCGTTATGTCGAGGAGCTGAAGCGCATGGGCGCAAATATCAAAGTGGAAAAGAGCATCGCCACGATAACAGGCGTCGATCATCTTACGGCTTCCACCGTACGTGCCGTGGATCTGCGCGCAGGCGTTGCCATGGTCATAGCCGGACTTGCCGCGAGGGGCAGGACGGAAATAGATGATATTTATCATATAGAGCGCGGCTATGACAATATAACAAGCAAATTCAAGGCTGTCGGCGCCAATATACATAAGGTCGAGATACCCGACCCGTTCGTTACCATCTGAAAAAAGGAAAAGGACTGAAAAATGAGGGAAATAAGCGTATTTGATATTATCGGACCTATAATGATAGGTCCTTCCAGCTCGCATACGGCAGGCGCGCTTCGCATAGCGCAGACGGCACGCAAAATAGCGGGCGGCAATGTGAAGGCGGTTACCTTCCGCCTCTATAATTCCTTTGCCAAAACATATGCGGGGCACGGCACCGACCGTGCGCTTGTGGCGGGAATGCTCGGCTTCGATACGGGCGACTATCGCATACGTGATTCCTTCAGGCTGGCAAAGGAAGCGGGGCTTGATTATCATTTCGATATCTGCGAGGAAAATATGCCCGAGTTGCATCCCAATACCGTCGATATCACGATGACAGGCGAAAACGGCGAGATAACAAGCGTGCGCGGCTGTTCCGTCGGCGGCGGCAATATCAAAATAGTGATGATAAATTCCGTCGCGATAGAGTTTACGGGCGAATACAATGCGCTTTTCATTTCGCAATACGATAAGCCGGGCGTGCTTGCGGATATATGCTCCGTGCTTGAGGAAAAGGAAATAAACGTCGCATATATGCGTGTTTATCGTGAGGAAAAGGGCACAAATGCTTATTCTGTCATAGAAATAGACGGCTCGGCGGATGAGAGCGTTATCGAAAGGCTCAGGCGGCTCGATAATATCCGCTCGGTAAAATACCTTACGGCGGAGGCGGAAAAATGAATTTTATCAATGCAAAAACGCTGATTGAAATATGCGAAAATGAAAATATAAAGATTTCCGAGGCGATGCTGCGTCGCGAGACGGAAATTTCGGGTGAGAGCCGCGAAAATATCGTCGCGAGGATGAAGCGTTCGCTTGATGTGATGCGCGAAAGCGTTGCCGAGGCGGGAAATAACAAGAGAGAAATGCTCGGCGGCTTCATCGGCGGGGAGAGCGCCGCCATGCTCCGCCGCATAAAGGAAAAAGGCTCTGTGGCAGGGCTTTCTTCGCTTGCTTCGGCTTATGCAATGGGAGTGCTTGAGGTCAATGCCTCGATGGGAAGAATCGTCGCGGCACCGACGGCAGGCGCTTCCGGTGTGCTCCCGGGAATACTTGTCGCTTCGGCGGAAATATACGGCTTTTCCGATGATGAGCTGACGGCGGCGCTCTTCAATGCGGGCACGATAGGATATATCACGGCGAGAAATGCGAGCATTTCGGGCGCGGAGGGCGGCTGTCAGGCAGAGGTGGGAACAGCTTCGGCTATGGCGGCATCGGCTCTTTGTGAGCTTTTCGGCGGCACGCCGAGAGAATGTCTCTCCGCCGCGGGCGATGCGATAGCAAATATTCTCGGGCTTGTCTGCGACCCTATCTGCGGGCTTGTGGAGGCGCCTTGCCAGAAAAGAAACGCCATGGGTGTTTCAAATGCGGTGATATGCGCCGAGATTGCACTTGCCACAGGCGGTAAAACGCTTGTGCCTTTTGATGAGGTGACAGAAGCGATGCTCAGTGTAGGGAAGAGTATACCGTATCAGCTCCGCGAAACTGCGCTCGGCGGCATGGCGGCGGCGAAAAGTGTGAGGGATTGCAAGCCCAAATGTGCGGGGTGTGAACGGGGATGCTAAAAAAGTGCAGACCGAAAAAGTGAAAGGGTGTGTATTTTTTAAGGCGAAAGACATTTATGAAAGCTTAAATTTTTCAGTAATATCGGCATAAGGAAGGCAGGAAATCCGCGCGCGGATTTTCTGCGTCTTATTAAATTCACTTTTTCTCTCGCCGAAATCCGTCTCTGCCGTACGCATGTACGGCGACGAAACGGATATTCGGCGATTCTGCGCATTTTTATCTATCCCCTACGGGAATGCTAAAAAAGGCAGACCGAAAAAGCTCACTTGTCATTAAAGTTTTCGCCCGCCCTCAATAAAGTTTTCGAGCACCTTTTTCAAAAGGTGCCGAGGTCAAGGGCACGCCGCCCTTGTCGCGCTCCGCAGAGCGCGAAATCCCGATATCGGCGTTTTCTTTTTTATAGCTTTTTCTTTTGCGCCTGCATATGCAAAAGAAAAAGCGAGAAGAGCATCTGATTTTTTCTTTTGGCTGTTGGCTGTACTTGGACTTTATCTTGTAGGGGTCGGCGCCGTCGACGCCCCGCTACTTAGTATGGGCGAACATTGTTCGCTCGCGAAGAAACATAAAGATACTTTTCTTATATCGTACTTTTCAATGACGAAAAGTACCAAAAGTCATATAAGAGAGCGTTCCCCTCTCTTATATATCTCTTCCCGCGTGCACGAGTCAGTCGCGCGAGCCATGCGTGGCAAGTGCGTGCGGCAAATGGCAGAGCGAAAGCCGGCGATTTTGCCGCTCCCCACGGTTTCAGCCATACCACGCGTGCGAACATATCACACGAGATAGCCGAGCAGATTCGTGCACGCATTGCCTGCACGCCCGCTGAAAGTGCAAGGCGGGCGTGGCTGTAGTCCGTGCGCTGACGGGATGGAGAGTATATTTTTTGCTTTTTCTATTGGCTATATTGGGGTTTATATCGTAGGGCGGGAATTGACCGATTTGCGAAGCGAACGCGGTCGGCGTCGCCGAGACAGGGCAAGCGGGCGTGAATCTAATATGTGCGCTGACGGGATGGAGCGTGTATATTTTGTGATTAGAGCGACTGCGTTTGATTAGAAATTAACCGATTTGACAACATGAATAATAATCAGGTGGTGCAAAATGGATATTGATATCTTGAATTCAGAAAAAAAGTTAAAGAAAAACAGCCAAAATTCAACGGAAGATTTGCTTCAATACATTTTATTTGAAATGCAAAGCCCCATTGAAGATTACTTTTTGGCTATTGAACTTTTAAAGGAAAATTACTTTAAGAACAAAGACTTGCGTCTGGCAATTTTAGGTGCATATCTTTCATCAACATGGCTTAGCTTTGAGAAAAATATTTTTTTGATGCCGTTAGATGAACATCTGGCGGAAGCTGATAATCAGAATAAAGCAATCATATATTATTTGCATGCCTATGACATGTATATCAAATACGACGGAGATTACCCTCGGGAATATTCTGACTATTTGCAAAAATCCGTATCTTTTTCAGAACGCTTTGTCTATAATTATGTACGCTTATCTGAAGTTACGAGCGGAAAGGATGCCCGTGTATTGATGGAGCAGGCAATCTCTAATGTAGAAACTGTTTGGAACGAGGAGCAACTCAAAAAAGAGCCAAGGACTATTCCGAAATATGATGATTTTGTCGATGAATTTATATTAGGCGTTGACATCAGTATATTTCAATATGAGTCTTTGGTGGCGAAAAGGGATTTGCTTTAGACTCTTTTTACGAATAAAAAAATCAAGGCAGGAAATCCGAGGATTTCCTGCCTTGGCTTATGTTGCTCACAAAATATCAAAAAGTACGGAGCAGCATATTTATAAAGCAAAAGCGTTCAGGGGGCGAACGTTTTTATTTTAATCAATAACTCTTGAAGAATTTGTTTACAAGGCTATGTATATCATGCCTGTGGATGTTCCCCTTATCATCGTAATATGCAACTCTGAATTTTCTTGTAAAATGGAATTCATCGCCGCAGTGGGAACATGAGCAAGTAAACTCAACAACATCCGTTATAGCTTTGTCGGACGCAATTTCATCTGTGACTTCCCATGCAACATCATTTTGATAATTGTATTTTTCCCCACAGTTTTTGCAATAGCATTTTTTTACTCTGGATCTGATCATTGTTCCCCAAAGCACACCTGTCAAGAAAATCACAAGCCCTACGAAGCCGACAAGTAAATACAGTATGCTTGACATTTTTGACCCGAAAATCGCGACTATTGCCAGCAGAACTGCTCCGATAGCCATTTCAACAAGTGAGGCAATGGTGTTTGTTTTTAACGCTTTTTCTCTTGGATTCATAAAAATTCTCCTTTAAAATAATACTCATTTTTCAATGGC
>ENA-UOJS01000795-UOJS01000795.1-human-gut-metagenome-genome-assembly--contig:-C74-NODE-795-length-30749-cov-8.015638_pt1 | contig 30749 bp, 27 predicted proteins | sample MGYA00242355_ERZ723902 | MGnify/ENA metagenome assembly ERZ723902
GGGGACGTCGTGCTTCACGCGTGCGGGGTAGGAGATGGGAGCGGCATCGAGCATCACCTGCTCAAAGCCGACCTCATGGCCTGCCTCAGCCCATTCGGTGGAGCTGTTCTGTCTTACGGAAATATTGAGGCAGCATTCGCCGTGAAGCTCAAGTCCGCCGGTGGAAATGTTGAAGCGGCGGTTCATTCCGGGCTTTACGCCGAGCGAGGGGATATATCCGTCCGCCACAATGCGTCCGTCGCATTCAACGCTCCAGTGAAGCGAAAGGTCTTCGAGAGTACGGAAGAAGCGGAGGTTCTTTATTCTGATCCAGCCTTCCTTGACGTCGTATCCGGTAAGTCTGAAGGGCTTTATTGCCTGCTTGAGCTCGTAAAGACCGGTGTGCGGACGGCGGTCGGGATAAACAAGACCGTCAACGCAGAAGTTGCCGTCGTTGGGACGGTCGCCAAAGTCGCCGCCGTAGGTGTAGTGCGGATCGGCGTATACATCGTCGCCTATGGCTACCGAGTGATCGAGGAATTCCCATACACAGCCGCCGAAGAAGGCGTCGCGGGAGTATATAAGATCCCAGTACTGCGACAGGCATCCGGGACCGTTGCCCATTGCGTGGCTGTATTCGCAAAGGAAGAAGGGTTTTGTGTAGCCCTTGTTGTCAATGTAAACGGCGGATTCCTCAAGGGTGGGGTACATACGGCTCTCAACATCGACCCACGGGCATTCGGGCATTGCGTTCTTTGCCGAAACATCCTCGGGCTTGAGGTGTCCTGCGTGCATACGGCGGGAGACATCCTCGCAATGTACGAGGCAGCCGGGCATACGGTCATGCAGATAGTCCGCCATCGCGTGCTGATTTTCACCCATTCCGGATTCGTTGCCGAGCGACCACATTATTACCGAGGCGTGGTTCTTGTCGCGTTCAAACATGCGCGTTACGCGGTCCATGAGCGATTCGCGCCATTCCGGTTCGCGCACAAAGTAGTCCCAGTCACCGACACGTGTCATGCCGTGGGCTTCAAAATCCGTCTCGTCGCAAAGGTAAATGCCGAGGCGGTCGCAAAGACCGAGCAGACGCGGGTCGTTGGGATAGTGGCTCGTGCGTATCATATTTACATTAAAGCGCTTGAGTATGTAAAGATCGCGCAGCATGTGGTCGTACGGGGTAGCCGAGCCGAGAAGCGGGTGGCTGTCGTGGCGGTTGACGCCCTTGGCTTTGACCTTCTGACCGTTTATGTAGAGCACCTTATCCTTTACATAAACGTGCTTGAAGCCGACGGGGATGCGTATATGCTCGCCGCCCGCGGAGAGGCAGAGCGTGTAGAGCGCCGGTGTTTCATCCGACCAGAGCGCCGGCTTGGAAACGAGCATTTCAAATTTCCCGTTGCCGTCAAGGATTATAGAGCCGCCGGATTCCTCGGCGCCCGCGGGGGAGAGCAGACGGTATGTGACCTCCTCGGCTCCGGGCGTGTTGAACGAAAGTTCAACGCCGAGCACGCCCTGCGTGTATTTTGCATTGAGCACGGGGCGCGCGTAGATATCAACGATGTGATGTGCATCGCGGAAGAGCAGATAGACCTCGCGGAATATACCGGAGAAGCGGTATTTGTCCTGGTCCTCAAGGTATGAGCCGTCGCACCATTTGAATACGAGCACCTTTACGGTGTTGCAGCCTGCGTGCAGCTTGTCGGTGATGCGGAATTCGCTCGTCATGTGGCTGACCTGGCTGTAGCCTGCAAATTCATTGTTTACCCACAGGTAGAAGCAGGAGTCAACGCCCTCAAAATTCAGATAGACCTCGCTGCCATCAAGCCTCTCGGCGGGGATGTATATCTCGCGTCGATAGAGCGCCGAGGGGTTCATATCCGGCACGTGAGGGGGATCGACCGGGAACGGATAATTCACATTTGTGTAGTTGGGCGTGTCATAGCCGCGGTCAAGGAAGGACTGCCAGCTTGACGGAACGGTGATTTTTTCAAATTCGGTCTTGGCGTCGTATGCGGGAGACGATATGTCGCCTATTTCGGCGGGATCGGGATAATATCTGAAGTCCCATTCTCCGCAAAGCGACATGAATCTGCCGGAGGCGGCGCGTCTGTCGCCTGCGGCTGCCGCCTCGGCATCCGAGTCAAACGGTATATAGTATGCGCGCGGCTTTTCACAGCCGACGTGCAGTGTGTTTTGTGACTTGTGGTAGTCAAGATCAAAGCTCATTGCGTTTTCCCCTTTGTGTGTAAAATGCGTATATCATATTATCGCATAAAAATATGTGAATGTCAAGCGCGGAATAAAAAATAACCCGATATGACTTGTTGCGCCGCGAAAGTCTTGACAAACAGTGTATAATCGGTTACAATAATAAAAAAACAGTGCGGAGGTGGGGCGCCATAAAAACAAAACGACTGATAATAAAGCCGCTTGACGATGCGTCGCTCGGTAAGCTTCTGCACCGGCAGACCGACCCGGAGCTTATCAAGGCATACGGCGATATGATTCTCGGCTGTCGCCGCCAGCCTGCCGCCAGACTGTGGTACACGGCATGGTCCATATCGCTTTACGACGGTACCATGGTGGGGGATATCTGCTTCAAGGGACCGCCCAACGAGCGCGGCGAGGTAGAGATAGGCTACGGTATTCTTGACGGACATCAGGGGCACGGATATGCGACCGAGGCTGTGCGCGCCATGTGTACGTGGGGCTTTTCCATGCCGGGGTGCTATTTCATTCAGGCGCAGACCGAGCCGGGCAACCGCGCCTCCGAGCGCGTGCTTGAAAAAAGCGGCTTCCGCACCGCGGGCAACGGTAGCGAGGGCAGACTTTGGGAGCGCGAGCGCCCGTCGTCTGCGACCATTCCCGCTTTCATGTGTTTCGGTATGGCTGTCGGTCTTGCCGTTGGTGCGCTTGCGGCGAACAACATGGAGCTTGGCATATGTATAGGTCTTGTCGTAGGCATGATGGTCGGCGTGATCTTTGATCTTTCCGACCGGAGAAAGCGAAAAAGGAAATAAACCGCAATATGTTTTTGGGGCTGACGCGTTATCGCGTCAGCCCCAAAAGGTATTTATTTTTTGTGTTTTACTGTGACGTATGCACCGCCCAGTGCCGCGATGAGCATCACGGCGCAGGTCAGCGCCGATCCGCAGCCGCTCTTTGCGGGAGCCGGAGCTTCCGTGGTCACGGCGGGCTCGGTCTGCGGGGCATCGGTCGTTTGCTCGGGAGTCTTCTCGGCTTTCAGCGTCACGACCTCGGTGGCTTTCGAATAGTTCTTTCCGCCCGCTTTGGCTGTGTACGTGAATATTACAGAGGCGCTTCCGGAGCCTGTGTATGTGATCTTTCCGCTTTCGGGATCAAGCGCTACGGTAAGGTCTCCGCTGCCTTCTATCACGCGCATGGTGACCTTGCCGGTCACGTCTGTTACTGTCCTGCCGTATGTCTCGGAGCTTATAACGGGGGATTCTCCCGCACCGAGGTCATAGGATGCCTTGTCTGCCGAAAGGCGGCGTATGAAGCTCTTGGCGTACTGCGAGTAGTTTGTGGTTATGCCGTATGTTCCGGACAGGAAATAGCTGATAAGGTCCGCCTGGGTGTTTATCGTCCACGGCCACACGGTAACGCCGCGGTAGGAGAGGGCTTTTATAAGTCCGGCATCGAACTTTCCCTTGTTGTATGTCGGGTTGATAGTGGTGCCGTTTTTCTGGACCGCATCGAGAATGCCGATAAGGGAATTTTCGAGGTTTGCGCTTGAATACTGATTGTTTGATGTCAGATATCCTGCCGATACCTCCGGCATCTGCTCGTGGAAGAGCTTTATCTGTGCCGAGTGGAAGGATATGACCACCATTTTGCTTTCGTAGTTGTATTCCTTTATCAGCTTTACAAGCGCGGGGATGAGCTTGGGATCCTCGGATTTCAGCTCAACGACGAGCTTTACGTCCTTGTCTCCGAAGGTCTTGAAATAGTCCTCAAGCGTGGGGATCGGTTCGCCCTCCGAGATGTTTTTATTGCTTATGACCTTGAACTTTGAAAGCTGATCGCGCGTCATCGAGGCAATGGCTCCGGTGCCGTTGGTGGTGGCGTCGATAGTTGCATTGTGCATTACCATAAGCACGCCGTCGCGCGAGAGATGAATGTCGTTTTCTATCATCGTCGCGCCCTCTTCATATGCCTTGAGCGAGCCTGCAATGGTGTTTTCGTGCGCAAGCGACGGCACGCCGCGATGCCCGATTATGCCGGGGGCGCGTATGAGCGTATTTTCGGCAAAGTACTCCGACATACACGTCTCAAGCTGTTTGCGGTCGCCCGTTATCACGCCGTTCACACCGGTGGCAACAGCCGATACAAGGTCGGTCCGGGAGTCAGAGGCGGCGGTGAGCCATACGGTCATGAACTGCGCCTGGAGGTATTCAACGCTTTCGCGTGAGGCAATGGGAGCGGGGAGGAGCATTACGCGGCATCCCGCTTTGTTGGTCTTGCCGCGCATTTCGTCAAGCTCGGCAGACGAGGAGGGGACTGCGGACTGCTCCGAAAAGTCCATAACGCCGCGCAGGTGATACCAGATGTTCCGGGCGGAGTTTATGATATCGGCGTTGTTGGATATGATGAACGCGTCGCGTATGTCATTTTCCTTGAGGTACATCGCAAGTGCCGTGGCGGCTTTCGCGTCCGCGGGGCGGAACGCAGGGATCACCTTGCCGTCCAGCGCCGCAAGCGCATCGCCGAGTGCGGCGATCTTTTTGCCGTCCGCGGTAATATCAAGCGCAGAGGTCACATTCATTATTGCCACGGCGGGTGAATCGGCAGTTATGCCCTTCAGAATTTCGTCGGAGGTGATATCGGTTATGATCGACGGTGCAAGGACCAGGTTGGTATTGGGGTCGCGCACATCGGCAAAGGCTCCGGTGCGTTTGCCGTCGGTGCTTTTTACCTTGCCGGTCGTGACAGTGACCTCATCTACCGTCAGTCGGCAGCCGTTTGCCTGAAATCCGCAGGCGCCGGTGACATAGGTGACAGCGCTTTCTGTCAGCTGGGTCTTGCCGTTTATGAGATATACTATCTCACTTCCGGATACATCGGCGGTCAGCGTATTGTATTCCGACGAATTTATTGATGACGCCGCCTTCTGCGTTACGTTCCACTTGTTTGCAGTGGTGCGCTCGGCGATCTCCGTGCCGTTCGCGAGCGACGCCGAGGAGCGCAGGCAGATCTGCATATACGGGTAATTGTTCGCGGTCTGAACGCGAAGCATGACCGATGCCCACCGCTTGGTGTTTTTGGCGGCGTCTATCTTCAGCTTTGCCGTTATCTTTATGTCTCCGAAGCCGTCAAGGTACTCGGGAAGCAGAACGCGCGCGTATGCGCTGGTAGATGCCGATGCGTCAAGCACAAGCACGCCGTCTCCGTCATACGATACCTTTCCGCCTGCGGTTTCCTCTATCGTGCGTATCCCGTCGGCGGTATTGGAGGAAAAATCGTTGCGATAAAGCACGTATTCGGTCTCGCCCGGAGCGCGCACGGTAAGGCAAACTGTCTTTTTCTTTCCGTTTGTCTCGGCGGTGAGCAGGTAAACGCCGGCGGCTGGGGTTACCTTGCCGTTCTTTATCTCAATGTCTGAGGACGACCAGGTTATCTTGTCTGCGGCGGTGGTCTTTCCGTTTTCAAACTGGACCGAAAATGCAGTGAGCGTCACTTCGTCCCCTGCGTCGGCGCATATCGCGGGGCAGGTGAACGGTACTGTGTTGTTGTTTGCCGCAGATACAGGCGCCGCCGCAACTGTTATCGGCAGCAGGGTGGCGATCATCATCAATGCGACAATAACTGCGGATGCCGTCCGCAGTCCGGACTTGCGTATTTTCATGTGGATATTCCCTTTCTTTCTGAATCTCTCCGGGTACATTATACACGTAGTGCGTGCTTTTGTCAAGCCGGGCGGCGGATTGTAAAGAATTCATAAACACTTGCGCTAAAATTACGGCGGGAGTTGATTTTTCGGGATTTTTGTGATATTATATTAATGTAATAACTGCGCGCGACGCAGTATATTCCGAGGTGCGCTGACGAAGCCTCGGCAGAAAGGCAATTTTGTAAAAGTGAACTATGACGTTATAATTGTCGGGGCGGGTCCCGGCGGGATTTTTTCGGCTTATGAGCTTGTAAAGCTGACAAAAAGCAAGAATAAAAACGCGAAGATCGCAATATTCGAGGCGGGCGCGCCGCTTGAAAAGCGTCACTGCCCGATAGACGGCGAAAAGGTCAAGTCCTGCATTGGCTGTAAGCATTGCAGCATTATGAAAGGCTTCGGTGGAGCCGGAGCGTTTTCTGACGGCAAATACAACATAACCACACAGTTCGGCGGTACGCTGCACGATCACATCGGCAAAAAGACCGCGCTTGAGCTTATGCATTATGTGGATGAAATAAATATTTCCCACGGCGGAGAAGGCACAAAGCTCTACACCACCGCCAACTCGGATATAAAGACGCTCTGCATGCAGAACGGACTGTATCTGCTTGACGCATCGGTGCGTCATCTCGGTACAGACAAGAACTATGTCGTGCTTCAGAATCTTTATAACGAGCTTAAGGAGCAGGTGGATTTTCAGTTTTACACTGAGGCTACTTCGGTAGAGAAGAACGGCGACGGTTACACCGTGATCACCGACCGCGGCAGTTATACCTGCCGCGTGTGTGTGATATCCGGCGGCAGAAGCGGCAGCAAGTGGATGGAAAAGGTCTCACACGACCTCAAAATACCCACTATGTCCAACCGCGTTGATATCGGCGTCCGTGTGGAGCTTCCATATGAGATCTTTGCGCACCTTACCGACGAGCTGTACGAGAGCAAGATAGTCTACCGTACCGAAAAGTTCCAGGATCTTGTGCGTACTTTCTGCATGAACCCACGCGGCGCGGTGGTCAACGAAAATACGAACGGTATCGTCACGGTAAACGGTCACAGCTACGAGGATCCCGCAAAATACACGCATAACACCAACTTTGCGCTGCTTGTTGCAAAGCATTTCTCCGAGCCGTTCCGCGACAGCAACGGCTACGGCGAGAGCATAGCAAGGCTTTCGAATATGCTTGGCGGCGGCGTTATGGTACAGCGCTTCGGCGATCTTATGCGCGGTCAGCGCTCAACGCATTCGCGTATAGAGGAGGGCTTTGTGACGCCTACGCTTACGGCAACACCCGGAGATCTTTCGCTCGTAATGCCCAAGCGCATACTTGACGGTATCGTTGAGATGATCTATGCGCTTGACAAGATCGCTCCCGGAACCGCCAACGACGATACGCTGCTTTACGGTGTTGAAGTCAAGTTCTACAATATGGAAGTCGCCATAGACGAGAATCTTGAAACGCTTCATCGCGGTCTGTTCGTTATCGGCGACTGTGGCGGAGTTACGCATTCTCTTTCACAGGCATCTGCCAGCGGCGTTCATGTTGCAAGATACATCGCGGAAAAATACTTCTGATGACATTCGGACATTCGTCCGCAGGATAATATCACAGTCCGGCAACGGGCAAGAAAGGAAAGGTCATTTCATTGAATAACGAACCCAATTTCAACGGTCAGACAGACGTACAGGACCACGCTCCTCAGAATACTCCGGATTCCGCACAGCAGAGTGCACCGGGCAGTTATGCTCCCGATCCGTTTGCGGATAACGGAAAAAAGCCCGGTCGCGGATTTGCCATTGCATCGCTCGTCCTCGGCATTCTCTCGGCAGTCGGACTTTGCTGCTGCTGCACGATCCCGGCGATAAGTGCAGCACTTGGTATCGTGGCGATAGTGCTTGCGATAATCTACTCCCAAAAGGCGGGCAAGCTGGACGGCATGGCGCTGGCGGGACTCATCCTCGGCATAATCGGCATTGTTGTTGCGCTTTCGCTGATGATAATCGTTGCTCTCAACTCCGATGCGATAAATGCCGCGCTCGAAGAATTCATGAACAACTTCAAGAATCAGTATCCGGACAGCGATTTCGGATATCCCGGCTGGTAATACAACGATCAGGGAGCCGCATGGCGGCTCCCTGATTTATATATTACTGCGTGCTTCTTCCGACAAGCAGAAGATATTCGTCGTAGCTCATCATTATCCTGAGCGCCGCAAGCAGCGCATTGGCGCTCATTCCCGGCGGCAAACCGGCTTTTTGTGCAAACTCGTCGCGCCGCGCCGAGCTGTCGGGACCGCCCGAAAGTCCGTCGATCATAAAATCTGTTTTGGAAAGCGGATTTTCCGCCGCGCGGCTTATTGCCGTGCCGTCGCAGAAGGGAAGAAACAGCTCGCGCAGCAGAGAGCATTCCATGCCCTCTACTCCGAGCACGCCCTCGGCTGACGGTGCGGCTTTTCTTTTTTCCTTGCCCTCGATGCGCGGAACGTAAAGCCTTATCAGCCGTTCGGGTGGTATGATCCCCGAAAGATGCGAGCGTATCAGCTTGCCCGCGCCGTCGGGATCGGTAAGCACTATGATCGGCGTTTTTTCGGCGAGCGCACGTATGAGCGCGGCTTTTTCGCGGTTTTTGAAGACCCCGAAGCCGTCTGTGGTGATCATCTGTGCATCGATGACAGAGGCGAGCTTCTGGCGGTCGTATTTTCCCTCAACTATCACAGGGTAGGGTATGACGAGCTTTTCTTCATTCATTTTCTTGTTCCGAAATACAATATAACGGCAATGCCGAGTATTATCCTGTAAACGCCGAAGGCGGAAAAGGAATGTTTTTTCACAAAGTCGGTAAGGAAGCCGATAACGGCGAGGGAGACTGCAAATGCGGTGACGAATGCCACGGCAAGCGCCGCATGCGATACCGCGGGCAGTACATCGCCCGAAGCTGAAATATATTTTGCAAATCCGAGGCATTTCAGCGTTCCGGCGCCGAGCATGGCGGGCAGAGCCATAAAAAACGAGAATTCGGCGGCAGCCGGGCGTGATACTCCGAGACAGCACGCCCCGAGTACGGTGGAGCCGGAGCGTGATGTGCCCGGAATTATCGCCAGCGCCTGAAAGATGCCTATGGTAAGTGCTTCGCGAAGGGTTATCGAGCCTGTGTCGGTCACGCGCGGCGTTTTACCGCGCCGTATGCGCTCGATCACGATAAAAAGCACTCCGTATATCACAAGCGCCGCCGCGACCACGGCGGGGGTGTAAAGCCAGCCGTCAATGTCGCGTCCCGTTGTTTTTTCAAGCAGACTGTCGATAACTGTGCCGACTGCCGCAGCCGGCAGAGACGCAACCGCTATCTTTGCCCACAAAAGCAGTGCCGCACGGCACGCCGGGCGGTTTTCGCAGATGTTCTTTATCCGCAAAAACGGGAACAGTCGATCAAAAAAGCGCACTGCAACGGCAAGTATCGCACCGAACTGTATCACAACGTCGAACATTTCAAGAAATTCGTCGCGCAGCGACGGTGCAAGACCTTCACCGAGAGCCAACGCGGGCAGCTCACCGAGCAGTATAAGGTGTCCGGTAGAGCTTACCGGCAGCCATTCGGTTATTCCTTCTACTATTCCGTAAATAAGGGCGCGCAGAAGCTCCGCAAACATAAAATATCAGCCTTTCGTCGGATATCTTTGCACGTCCTTTTGCCGGTTCAATTACCGGCGCGCAGTATGTCGCCCGGCGTGACCTTCACAGGTACACGCAGGTAGTATATCATTGAGGGATGCGGCGCGGCGTTTATCGGCGTGCCGTCCTCGCCGTACATTTCGGCGGCGGTAAACGGCTCGCCGGGCTTGCCGGGGGTGAGAAGCTCCGCCGTCTCTCCGACCGTCAGCTTGTTGCGCTGGGTAAAGCGGAAGAGAGTCCCGTTTTCGTTTTCGCGCTCAAGACCCGCTGGCAGCTCGCCTGTTTCGAGCGCAAGCGCGAGATACGCTTTTTCGCGGATGTATCCCTTCTCGCCGCACAGCTTGGGGTCGCTCATAGGTTTGTCAAAGTAAAATCCGGTGTCATATTCGCGGTGAGATACCGAGCAAAGCTCGGCGAGCCAGCGCGGATCGGTGCGGTAGCCCTCGGGGTCGGCGGCGAATGCATCTATTGCCATGCGGTACGCGTTCGTTACAACAGCCGCATAGTACGCCGACTTGACGCGCCCCTCAAGCTTGAACGACGCGATCCCCGCGTTTATAAGCTCGGGGATATGCTCTATCATGCATATGTCGCGCGATGACATTATAAATGTGCCGGCGTCGGTTTCCTCTATCGGGTAGCGCTCGTCCGGACGCTTTTCTTCCATCAGCGTGTAATTCCAGCGGCAAGGCTGGGCGCATCTGCCGTGATTGGCGTCGCGTCCCGTCATTGCGTTTGACAGGAGGCATCTGCCGCTGTATGATACGCACATCGAGCCGTGGACAAAGCATTCAAGCTCTACCTCATCCGGCAGTGCGGCGCGTATCTCGGCGATCTCGTCAAGCCTCAGCTCGCGTGCCAGCACGAGGCGTGAAGCTCCCATTGCGGCATACGCAAGCGCGGCGGCAGGCGAGGTTATACTTGTCTGTGTTGAGATATGGATATGCGCCTCGGGTATCTCCTTTTTCAGCAGTGCGATAACGCCGAGGTCGGCGGCGATAAATGCATCCGGATGCGCACCGCGCACGGCACGCAGAAATTCGGTAAGCGCGGGATATTCGCTGCCGTGCGGCAGTACATTTACCGTTATATACAGCTTTTTGCCGCGTGAGTGCAAAAGCTCCGCCGCGCGGTATATCTCTTCGACGGTAAAATTGCGGGAGGCGGAGCGCATCCCGAACGCCTCTCCGGAAAGATATACCGCATCTGCACCGTAGCGCAGTGCGGCGTTCAGCTTTTCAAAATCTCCGGCGGGGGAGAGAAGCTCCGGCTTTTTTATTTTTATGTTCATGACGGTTCTTTCTTTTTTGGTTTTGTCTATTTATTTTATCACAAAGATGCCGTGAGGTCAAGACCCGCGCATTTTTTGCCGCGGATTCACAATATTATATTGAAAAAACACCCGTCTTATGATAAAATATTAGTATATATAAATATTGAACGGAGCATTTTTGATGGAAAAAAGAGTGAATGATTTTGCACCGCACGACAACATACTGCGTGTACGTCTGGTAGGGCATGCATCGGCGGAGCGTTGCAAATCCGATGCGTTTATAATTACATACAATGACAGGGTATGGCTTGTAGACGGCGGTATGCGCGGGAATCTTGACTCGTATGAGCGTCTGCTTGAGCTGAGACAGGCATGGCTCGGCGACCGCCGCCATGCGGCGGAGGATGAAAAATATAAGCTCCACATCACATGGCTCGTTTCGCATTTTCACCTTGACCATGTGCAGACCACGGTGGCGCATACGCTGAAAAGCCCGTATATCGCGCTTGACGAAGCGGTCATCCCGCCTGTGACAGAGCTGCCGCCCGAGTATCCGATGAATGACGATGCATACTTCCGCCCAATGACGGAGGAGGTCATTGCAAAATATCAGCCCGGCGCCGGTATAACGGTCGTTGACGCCGGACGGACTGGGATCGACAGGCGCACATACGGCGAGCTGTCGCTCGATATCCTCCCGCCCGAGTGCGACTGGGGCACGCCGGAGAATATCGGATTTATGGCGGAGCTTTACAGCGGCGGTCTGCGTGACGATAAGCGCGCTTCGATAACCGTTATAAATTCAAACTGCATATGGTTCGTTTTCCGCTTTGCGGGGCGCAGCATCCTTCTTACGGGAGACACGATGAAGCGCTATCCCGACCGCGCGGATGAGCCGTACGACCGTATGCATCAGTTGTATTCGGACATAATAGGAAGTCATGTCGATATCGTCAAGTGGGTCCATCACGGTATTGCGCGTGATGAGGCTGCGGCATGCGTCCATGCACTGTCGCCCGAATATATCGTCATAACGACAGCCGAGAGGGAGACGGCAAGTGAAAAATTTGCCGCCGACTATCCGGATAATGAATGCACGGTCGTGCGCGTGGGCGCTGCCGACGAGCTCTTCCGCATAATGTCAGACGGCTCTGTGACCGAGGATACGGGCGTTGACATATTTGCCGATATCAGAGGCGAGGGCTGATGTATCTGCTCATAAAGCCAGCGTCCGGCGCATGTGACCTCGGCTGTAAATATTGCTTTTACACCGATGAGATGTCCTGCCGCAGTGAGGCTGTGCGCGGGATGATGAAGACGGAGACCGTATCCCGGATACTCGGCAAGGCGCTTGAAAGATGTGCGGAGCATATGCCGCCGGAGACGCTTTCGGTGGGCTTTCAGGGCGGCGAGCCGCTGCTTGCGGGGATCGATTTTTATCGCTTTGTATGCGATTTCGTCGAAAAAAACAATACGCGCGGAGTGAGGGTATCTTATTTCCTTCAGACGAACGGGACTCATCTTGATGCGGAGTTTGCGGAATTCTTTGCCGCGCACGGGTTTCTTGTAGGTCTTTCGGTGGACGGTCCCAAGGAATATCACGACCGCCACCGTGTGACGCGGGACGGCAGATCATGCTTCAACCGCGTTATGCGCGCCGCCGAGAATATGCGCCGCGCGGGAGTGGAATTCAACACCCTGACCGTCGTGACATCCGCCTCTGCCACGCACACGCAGGCGCTTTACGGCTTTTTTGCCCGTTCGGGATTCCGCTATCAGCAGTATATTCCCTGCGTTGCGCCGTTCGGCGCGGTGGATAAAGCCAAGCTCGGGCTTGATGCCGATAAATACGGCGAATTTCTTTGCCGTATGTTCGATCTTTGGTATGCCGATGCCTGTCGCGGCGAATCGTCATATGTTTACAACCGTGATTTTGAAAACTGGGTGGGGATACTTGCCGGACGACAGCCTGAGGAGTGCGGAATGTGCGGAGTCTGCTCGGCGCAGTATCTTATCGAATCTGACGGAAGCGTTTACCCGTGCGATTTTTACGCGCTTGACGCTTATTGCCTCGGCAACCTTGCAACGGACAGCTTTGAAGATATTGACCGCGCGCGTGAGCGTATAGGCTTTATCGAGGCGTCGCGCACCTTGCCGGACGCTTGCCGCGAGTGCCGTTGGCTTCCGCTTTGCCGCAACGGTTGCCGCCGCAACCGCATCGGCGGCGAGCCGTCGCCGACAGTACCGATGGATCATCCCGGCGGGCAAAACCGTTTCTGCGCCGCTTACCGCAGATTTTTTGAATATGCATATCCGCGTATGCGCGCAATGGCTGACATGATAGCGCGCCGCGGCGGGATCGACTGACCACGCGGGACATTGCCCGCGCCACAGTATCGATCCCAGTTAAAAAATGCCGGGCGTTAGCCAGGCATTTTTATGTAGCTGTTAAAAGTATTTGTTTTTACAGACTGTAAGCACGTGATGCTCATTCGGTCTTTTCAAAGCATTCCGAAAATGCCGTGCCGCCGAATATGCGCAGGATCGAAGCGCACAGACCTTCTCCGGAGGTGCCCGCTATCCGGTATACCGCACTCATTGCATGAGCGTCAGCGCCGCGGACGATAAGGCTTTGTCCGCGTCTTATGCCGCGGAGTATCTTTTTTGCCATTTGCTCCGGTGAGGCAGAAAAACGCAGGAATTTTGCGATCTCCGGCTTTTGTTGGTCGAATATAGGGGTCTTAGTGAAGCCTGGGCATACCGACGTTATGTAAAGCCTGCCGCGATACTCGGACGCCAAAGCCTCGGTAAAGGCGCGTGACGCCGCCTTGGACGCTGAATATGCGGCGCATCCGGGTAGTGCGCAAAGCGAGGCGGAGCTTGACACATTGACTATCGCGCCGCGCGGAGAACGCATTATGAGCGGCAGCATGATCTCCGCCGCATAGACCTGAGAGAGGAAATTCAGCTCGGTCACGCGCCGGACCGCATCCGCGCCGCCCTCAAGCGGAAAACGCGCGAACGGTGGAAGTACGCCCGCATTGTTTATCAGCACGTCCGGAATGATCCCGGCATCCTCAAGCTCGTGCGCCAACGCACGCCAGCCGTCAGGATCTGTCACGTCAAATATGCGGTATCCGAAATATCCGCCCCGCGCGGCGCGCGGCGCGACCGAATTTATCATGTCTTCGGCGGCGCGCAGCTTTGCTTCGCGCCGTGCAATGCCTATCACGCGGCATCCGTGATCTCTCACCAGCGTGCGCGCAAGCTCAAGACCTATCCCGGATGATGCACCGCTCAGTAAAACGCACGCGCCGTCTATATCGTAGCGCATCACTGCTTGTCCTCGGGCGTGTCGGAGTCGTATTCGGAAAGATCTATCGCCGCCAGTTTGTCTGCGGGTATCTTGCCTTTCGTGCGTTCAAAGTACTGTATGTTCCCGCGCAGCATGAAAAGGAACTGATTGTTGGGTGTGCGCCCTTCGGCGGCGCTGATATAAAGGAGCTTCCTTATAAGCTCCTCGGACATTCTGACCTCTGTGCGGTATGTTTTCTTCATTATATGATACACTTCCTTTTAATAAATGACTTTACGGTCCGCGGTGTGAGCATCGCGGCTTTTTTTATTGTGCGGCTTTGAATACCCGTCAGCGCAGGCGGTCTGTAAATATTTTTATCGCCGCAAGAGCAGCCTCGCTCTTTTGCGCGTATTTGCTGTCCTCAAGCAGTGCCCCTGCTGTTTTACCGGAGCGTATGCCGCCGGATACGTCTGACGAAAGACCGCCCCAGTCGTACAGATCGGATATGCTGTAAACGCGTGAGGCGAAGATCAGCCGCGCGAGCTTTGTGCCGGTCTCATCCTCTGTGAGCGTTGAAAAATAACTGTCGGCGGTATTCACGGACGCGGCAAACAGCGCCGTAGTTATATCCGCGGTCCGCTTGCCGTATTCAACGCCGAGCGGTACCGCCCAGCCGTATGTTCCTTCCGTATCGGCAAGACAGCGGTAGTCCGCCTCGGCGTCCGGCTTGGGGAGGGGAAGATAGCAATGCTCGTCGTCGGTCCTGCCGAATTTTTCGATAGAGAAGACCGACGAACCGTCGTCCGCCGCGTAGGCATATATATTCGAGGCATTCAGATATGCCGATGAAAACTCCGCCGATCCCGTCAGGAGTCCTGCCGCATCGGTGCTGAGATCTATCAATGCTCCGCCCGCCGCGCTCAACAGCGCAAGTGCGGCGCGGTCGGAGTCGTCATCGGCGACCGAAAGCACGGCGTCCTTGGACGTTGACGAGGTGATAAGCTCGGAATCCTTCAGCGCACGCATGAGCTTTTCAGTTGTGAATTCACCCGCAAGCGCCGCGTCGCGTATATCCTTGCCGAAAATTGCATGGATCTCGTTTGAAAGCGTTGCGGGGATATCGCATTTAAGCGCGTGGATCGACAGGATCGAGTCGGGGGAGATATCGCCGAACGCGATATAGTATCTTCCCGTTACGGCAATACTCGCCGCCGGTGAGTACTGAAAGCCGTCGGAAAGCGGGGAGATGCCGAGAGCCGCAAGATTTTCAAGGTAGCCCGAACGGAAGAGAGATGAAAGCTCGTCGAGCGGCAAAAGCATCGCGTCGGGCGCTTCACCGCCGGAAAGCATGGCGGCGCTCACGTCATCGGCAGGCTTCGCGGAGCTGTACACCGTTACCGTTGCGCCGAGAGTGCCTTGCAGTGCATCCGATTCAACGGTGAGCGGGCGATCGGTGCCTGCTTTTTCAAGCACACGGAAGGTGTACCCGCTGTACGAGCCGGGCTTTCCCGTTTCAGAGGGTGTGATGATTATTTTCGACGGACTTCCCGAGGTCTCGGGAGGGCTGTCGGTCTGCGCCGGGCGGGAAGTTGTCACGTCATGCCTGCCTCCGGGGAGGGAGGCGTTGCAGGACGAGAGGAGCATGACCGCCGCAAGCGCAAAAAGGAGAAAATACTTTTTTACTTTTTTCATTTTGATGTAGTTTACCGCATGCGCGGAAAGGATATCAGAACGCGGCGCCGGGGTCGCGTACAAGACGCGGGACACGTGCCGAGATAAGGCAAAGACATTCGTAGTTTATTGTTCCGGCAAGCGCCGCAAGAGCATCGAGCTGTCCCGGCTCTCCGATAAGGACCGCCGTGTCGCCTGTGTGTGCGTCAATGTCGCCGAGGTCTATCATGCACTGATCCATGCATATCCTGCCTATCACGCGTGCATCGCCCAGCAATTTGCCGTCTGCCGTGCGAATGACAGCCCGCGCACCGGAATACGCGCGAATAAAGCCGTCGGCATATCCTATCGGCAGTGTGGCTATCCGCATGTCGGTCTTTGCGGTGAATGTTCCGCCGTAGCTTAGCTGCTCGCCTGCACGCAGGGTGTGTACCTGTGAGAGCTTTGCGCAAAGACGCATAACGGGTCTTACGCCGAAGTCGAACATCCCGGACGGCTCGGCTCCGTAAAGCAGAACGCCGAGGCGGCAGATGTCAAGGTGATATTCCGGGAATCGCAGTGAGGCGGCGCTGTTGCAGATGTGTCTTACGCTGAGGTTGGCGCCGAGGGTGCGCGCGCGTCCGAGCAACGCGAAATAACGTTCCGCCTGCTCGCGTGTGCGCGCTTCGCCGTCAGCCTCGTCGGCGCGGGCAAAATGAGTAAATGCACCTTCGGCAATTATGCCGGGCAGTGCCGCCGCTTCTGCGATCTCGTGTGCGGAGCGCTCGGTCTCCTCCGCGTTGTGCGCGGGGAAGCCGATGCGGTTCATACCGGTGTCAAATTTCATGTGTACGCGCAGGGAACGCCCGGCGGCGGAGAGCCGCGACGAAAGCGCCCGCGCATATTCGAGCGAGAAAACAGTCTGGATTATATTGCTGCGCGAAAGCGTGGTCGCTTCTTCGGCGGGCGTGTAGCCGAGGATGAGTATATCGGCATCGGAGTTTACCGAGCGGCAGACCTGGCGCACCGCGATCGCCTCCTCGATGCTGGAGACCGCAAAGAAATCACAGCCCTCGCCGAGGAGCGCGTCAACGCACGCGTCGATCCCGTGACCGTAGGCATCTGCCTTTACCACGCACATCATGCGGCAGTCAGGAGTGGTGCGTCTTATCTCTTGACAGAGCGCACGGTAATTTCCGCGCAGTGCGTCAAGGTCGATCTCTGCCCAGATCTTATGCGTGGTAAGCTCCGGCAGGGAGGAATACAGCTTGTATGAATGCATCATGGGGAATCCTTTCGGAGCGAAATTGCTGACTGAGCATGACAAAAAAGTGATAATACGCAAGTACAGTCAGCGGTGAACCAAATATTGATTAAAAATAATGTAAGCAACGGATATATCAGGAATAAAATTTGCATTGCAAGTGCAACAGTAGTATAATATGCTTCGTGCCTTGAAAACGAGCAAACCTTTCCCCCATAATTATAGCATATTTTCATCTGCTTTGCAATATAATGTAGCAAAGAGCGGAGGAAGAATGCCGTGGAATATGTGCACCGTATAAAAAAATACATTGTTGCGCTTGCGGCAGTTCTTGCGCTTCTTCAGACAGGCTGTACGCCGGTCGCGGATGCCGATATGCTGGCATATCAGCGTTCTGCGGCGCATGCCGAGGTAAAGGGATGCTTTGGAGACACCGAATTCGGTGCGCTGATTGAGCTTTCTGCCATGCCGTCCGATGGTTCGCCGCGCGCTGTGCGCGTCGAATACACCTCTCCGGTAGGGCTTGAGGGGATCGCGGTCATGCGCACGGCGGGAAAAGAGCTGCTTACATATTCCGACCTTGAGCTTCCGGGCGATGTGTTTGCCGAAATGCTGGCGCCTGCCGATGCATTTTCACTAACCGGAACGGTGCTGTCGGCGGAGACTGTGAAGAGCGGCGAAGGGACACGCACCGTGATACGGCTCGATGACGGAGCGGAAGTGGTGATAGATCCCGCAAGCGGACATCCTGTGAGCATTGTTACGCGTGACGGCATGAGGCTTGAGATCATCTGGTATGAAGCGGACGAAAGACGTTAAATAGTATTCGTTATCTTTTTATATAAAGCATTTTTCGAGCAAAAAGAAAGGTACGGTAAACTGTATTGAAAAAAACACTTATTGCGGCGATCATCTCCGTTGTGCTGTCGGTTATCATTACGACGGCGGGGATAGTTTCGGCGTCATTCGGTAGTGACGGTCACATTAGTGACGGTCACATCAGTGACGGTCACGGCATGGACGCGCATGGCGTCTCTGCCGGAACTGCCGATGTCGGGACCGAGCCGCCAGAAACCGCTGCGGACAGCGGTGCTTATATCCCCGGAGGGATATTTGACGATATTGTAAATGTCCGCCCCGATGTAAAAAGGCTGTGGGAGACCGTTTTATGTGCTGACGGTGAGACTCCGGAGGAGACAAAGATGAGTCTTCCGTCAACCGACACCGAGCCGGAGGAGACCGCACCGGCAGAGACTGCGGCGCCGTGGACGCCCGCGTATCCCGATGACAGCACGCCGCTTTCACTTTGTGTGAACGATAACGAGCTTACCGCCGGGCTTGCGGCGCGGATGAACGGTACGGCTTATCTGCCTCTCGGTGAATTCTGTGCGCTGTTCTCGGAGGTGGATACCGCTGTGAACGACGGTGCGTACACCGTGAGCGGGAACGGCTTTGAGGTCACGGCGGCTGTCGGAGACAGCTACATAACCTCGCGCGGTCGTGTGCTGTGGTGCGGAGCCGATGCTGCCGTATCCGATATCGACGGGACCGTATGCGTGCCCGCAGAGCCGCTTTGCCGTGCGTTGGAACTTGAGCTTGACGACAACGGCGACAGTCTGACCGTCAGCGGCAATGCTTCGTCAAAGAGCGCCGATGAGGTGTACGATGCCGACAGTCTTTACTGGCTTTCGCATATCATTTCGGCTGAATCACGCGGCGAGCCGCTTGAAGGACAGATAGCGGTTGGCTGTGTGGTGCTCAACCGGCTTTCAAAGCTCGACTATCTTTCAAGCGTGTATGACGTGGTATTTGACCGCCGGTACGGGATTCAGTTTTCCCCCGCATACAGCGGAAGTGTTTACAGCGAGCCTACCGAGTCATGTGTGCGCGCCGCCAAGATATGCCTTGAGGGGTATACCGTGTCCGACAGCATACTGTATTTCATAAACAGTGCAGATACTCCGCCAACATGGATGACTCGCGGATGCACGCTCATAGTTACTATCGGCCATCACGATTTTTATGCATAATGATCGGGGCGTTAAAAAACTCGGGCAGAGTTTTTTAACACCCCATATTTTTTATTTTTCGACCTTTGCAAGCAGTATCCAGCCTGTTTCTTCGGAGTAGCAGGATATCACGCCGCTTGAGGGCGGGAGGATCTCCTCATAGTCGAACGGTATAACGACATTTCCGTCTGTATCTACCGCGCCGACGGTACCTTCATCGTCGCCTATGATGCCGATGCCCTCAACAAACGGCATGGCATATGTGTATATCGGCTGGGCTATCCAGTAACCGTTGCGGTGATAATAGCCGTATCTTCCCTCGCGCTCCAGAAGCAGGACGCCGTCCGAATAGGAAATGAGCTTGTAGCCCGCGGGGATATCGAATTCGTTACCGTACGGGTCGATAAGGATATCGTAGTCGGCGGTGATGTAGTTAACAACATCGCCCTCGTTAAGCTCGTGCTCAAGCACACGCACGCGCATGAGTCCGTGATCGAAATAATAGTAGCCGAGGCTGTATATGTCCTGGTAGAATGGCTGATAGTATGTCCTTACCATGTAGGTGTAGCCGTGGGCGGCGTCGGTGCGGTATTCGTAGCGCAGACGCGCTGTCACTCTTCCGGAGGTGTTTATTACGCGAAGCACTCCGTAATCATCGACAACACAGGCATAGCCCTCGGAAAATGCATATGCACGTGCATATGTGCCGCCGAAGCGCGCTGCTTCTATCGAGCTGCCGTAATAATAACGCGGCGCATCGAATGTGACCGATACCTCAAGTATCGGATCGTACGGCGGTTCGGTGGTCTCCGGTTCTGTTGCGGGTTCTGTTACAGGCTCCGTGACCGGGTCTGTTTCCGGCGAGGTGATATCGCTTTCGGCAGGTGTCTCGGGGACCGTAGTGTCGGGCGACGAAAGCCCGGTGTCCGGCGGTACGGTATCGGCGGGGGAGGGAGGATCGGTCTCGGCTACCGGTTCTGGCGTCGGCTCCGGGAGCGGTTCTCCGGTGGTGGTATCAGCCGTTGCCGCCTCCTCGCGTTCGCGGGCGATCTCCTCCTTGGCACGGTCGAGCGCGAGCTTGAAGGGATAATTGTAATAATGACCGCTCGCCTGGCGCACGGCGACCTTTTCGGCAAACGACGGGTCAAGCTCGTAAAGCGCACGCGCAATACGCGGGTCTACCTTGAAGCGCGTGTAGTAGCTGCTTCTGTCAAGCAGATAGCTGAGCGTGACCGGCTCGATGCGCCAATGCACGCCAAAGCTTTCGTCACTGTTTACGCCGTATGCCGGTGAATAATCGAAGAACAAGCCGCGGCTGTCATATTTGCGATCGAAATCCGCTTCTGTCAGTGACTTGGTTTCCTCGTCGATGTAGTAATATTTATCGTTGGATATGAACAGCGGGTGTCCGTCGCGGTCGCGTGTATAAGCGGGATTGAGTTCGGTGTTCTTGAAAACGCCTACACGGCTGCCGTCGGAACGATAAACTGTGAGGGTATTGTTATTGTTGTCAACAATGATATACCCCATGTAAAGCTCTATTGCGCGGCGTGATACGTATTCCTCGTTGAAGGATTCATAAAGCTGACCGCCGTCTTCAAGCGTTCTCGGCTCAAGAACGTAGGTGAGCATTTCATTGCCGAGGTATTGAGAGTCGAATGCCGCCTTGCCGTCGATGGTTATGCGCGCGAGCTGCGTTGTAGATGAGTCATACGGCGAGTAGGTTATTTTGTAGCCCTCGGCGATCAGATCGGCAAGCGCGGGATATTGAGGCGTTTTGCCGTTGTTTCCGTTGTCCGAGGTCGTAGTGCTTCCGTTGCCTCCGGGCGATGTGGTGTCGGGAGCCTGTCCGGTAGTAAGGCTTGCAAGGTAGCTCTCATACGCAAGCTCGCCGGGAGTTTTTGTACGTTCGGTGTTTGCGTCCGCCCACGGAAGCCGCACCTTCAGAAATCCGGCGCATACGAGGCATGCAAAGACGGCGGCTATGGCAAAAACGGTTATTGCCGCAACGTGAAGCAGGCTTTTTTCGGGTGCGCTTTTTCTGTAATTCTTTTTCATTGCATGATCTCCGCTGTTTTATTTGTGATAGCGGGTCCCTTTTATTATGTTGAAGGATCGGTATATCGCTTCAAGAAGCATTACTCTGAAAAGCTGGTGTGGGAATGTCAGCTTTGAAAGCGACAGTCGCATATCGCATGCCGCCTTGACCTTTTCGTCAAGGCCGTGCGAGCTTCCGATAATGAAACATACCGTGCCGTAAGCATCGGCGGCGCGGCTTATCATGTCGGCAAGCCCGCGTGAATCCTGCTCGCGCCCCTCTATGCACATAGCCACGCGGTATGAGCGCGCGGGGATGGCGGCAAGTATCCGCTCGGCTTCATCGGCGAGCGCCGCGCTTGCGGCGGCATCGCTCTCTCCGTCGCGCACGCGCGCCTCCTTTAGCTCTACCGTCTCGATCCGGCAGAAGGATGATAGCCTTTTTTCGTATTCTGCAGCCGCCTCACGGAGATATGATTCCTTAAGTGAGCCGACCGATATGATCTTTACATTTATCATTTCATCACCGTTGATCCCACGGCATTTACGGTGACGGCAACTGCCGTGTCGGGGCATGCGGCGCAGACCGCCGCGTTCTGCCCGGCTACCGCAAGCCTTGCGCGGCATACGTCAAGCGCGAGGGAGGGAAGATTGTTCTCTTTTGAAATATGGGCGAGGATAAACTGCTCCGTCCCGCGCGAGGCAAGCCATGCGGCAAATTCGGCGCTGTCCTCGTTGGAAAGATGACCGATGCGTGAGGCTATGCGGCTTTTGAGCGCGGGCGGATAAGGACCGGTGCGTAGCATATCCGGGTCGTGGTTGCTTTCGAGAAGCACTGCCCGGCACCCCGCCAGACCCTCCTTCATGCCGTCGGTAACTATGCCTGTATCTGTTGCAATACCCACGGAGACGGTTCCTCCGTGGGTATCGGCATCAACGCGATAGCATACCGGGCATGCGGCGTCGTGCATGGTGGGGATCGAGCGAACTGTGATGTTGCCGATGCTCTCGCAGTAGAGCGGGGCGCGGCGCATTCCCAAGCCTCCGCATAACGGGGCTATGGCGTCCGCTGTTTCGGCGGCGGCGTATACCGGCACCGGGTGCTTTTTTATGAACACCCTGAGCGCCGACACATGATCGGTGTGCTCGTGCGTTATGAATACCGCGCGGACGGTAGCCGGATCGATACCGGCATCGGCAAGTCCGCGTTCTATCGCTCTTGCCGAGCGCCCCGCGTCAAAGAGTACGGTATCATTCCCGTACGATACGGCTGTGCAGTTGCCGGACGAGCCGGAAAAAAGCGAGATCAGCTTAACCTCGGTCATAGCGTTACAGACTGAGATTTTTGAGGACATACATGTCCAGCAGGTCGATGAGAAGAGCAAGAAGCAAAGGGACGATAAAGGTCATCATCCATTTTGACTTTTTTTCGCGCTCCGCGGTGTCGGCTATGTAGTCGTCCTTTTCCTTCTCGGTCATGGTGTCGGGCAGCATTTCCGCTGTCACGCCGCGTCCGGAAAATCCGCGGTTGTATATCACGTATGCGAGAATGAGAACCGACGCGCCTATCATATAGGTGAGTACCACTACCTTTTGCACGGTGAATTCAAATGCCGCATTCATAAACAGGCGGTAAAGCCCTATGAATACAACGCAGTTCACGATAAGCATCACAAGGTGCTTCTTGTTTATGCGCGCAAATGCTTCGCGTACGGTCTTGGGTCTGCCTGCGGGCTGCCCGAGCTGCTCCGCGCGGCGGCTTTTTTTCTCATTTATCTTCATTTATCGGCGATCCTTTTATTAGCGTATAAGCGGTTTTGAAATATTGTTCCGGGATCAGAAGAGCCGTGTGGCTCCGGTGCGTCTGATGCGCAGCACGTAGGTGGCATCGGCGCCGAAAACGGCGTTCATTGCCGCGGCGTATTTGTCTGCGTCGCCGGCGGGGAGATATGCCTGTACCGTTCCGGCAAAGCCGCCTCCGTGAACGCGGCATGCGCCCTTTATCCCGTGCGTCTCAAAGAAATGCTCGGTGAGGCACAGAGCCAGAGAAAGCCCCTGCTCGGCAACATTTTTGGTCGTGTATACGTTCTGGAGATATCTGAACGATGACAGTCCGGAATCGCGCACGCCGCTGAAGAACGCGTCAAGGTCGTCCTTTTCAAGCGCCTCTCTCTGGGCGTCTACGCGGCGGTTTTCGTTGAAAAAGTGAATGGCACGCATAACGGCACGGTCGCCGCACGCAGTACGCAGTGCGGGTATCGCGGCGTAAAACTCATCCTCGGAGACCTCACGAAGCACGGAATGTCCGAAGTGCGCCGCAACAGCCTTCATCTCGGCGGGAACCGCGGCGTAATCATCGGTGAGGTCGGCGTGGTTGCCGCCGGTGTTGACGATGCAGAGGCAGTAGCCGAAACGATCGAGATCAAAGTCGAGCTTATCTATCACGGGAGCCGAAGGATCGGCAAAGTCGATGGCAACGATGCCGCCGGCGGCGCACGCGACCTGATCCATCAGTCCGCAGGGCTTGCCGAAGAACTCGTTTTCCGCATACTGCGAATCGCGGGATATCTCTACATATCCGACCTCGCCGTTGTTGTAGAGGTGCGAGAATATCGTGCCTATCATATTCTCAAATGCGGCAGAGGAGGAAAGTCCCGAGCCCTTGAGAACGTTGGACGACGTGGAGGCGCAAAAGCCGCCTGTTTTGTGTCCGTTGCGTACAAATGCCGCGGCAACGCCTGCTATCAGGGCGTCGGAATGTCCGTAGCGCGATGCATCGGGCGCGGTGAAGCTTCCGAGGTCAACGACGTCCTCGGGATATCCCGCGCTTTTTACACGCACGGTATTGTCGTCCGTGCGCGCCGCTACTGCGATAACGTCAAGGTCTATCGAGGCGGCTATGACCTTGCCGTGGTTATGGTCGGTGTGGTTGCCGGAAAGCTCGCTGCGTCCCGGTACCGAAAAAAGCGACACGTCGTGTTCGGAGCCGTAACGTGTGATAAAATCATCGAGTATAGATATGTAACGGGCGCGCGCGGCGTCTGTCCGTGTGTCACCGTAAAGTCTTGAAAGACGTATATCAAGAGCGCCTTCGTTTATCTGTCGGCGGAGTTCTTCTGCTGTCATTGTGATCCATCCTTTCATGGTGTCATTGAAGCTATAATATTATTATACAATAGATTATATCATTGAGGCGTAGTGCTGAAGTGTAGATTTGTTTTATCCCATGTAAATTAAGTGTAAATTGGAGCATGGCAGGCTGAAAAGCCGCAAAAAGGGCGGCACCGAAAAGCTTTTTCCGAGCTTTTCGGCGCCGTCCTGAGCTTTACCGGTGGCTGCCGGCGTCAGACGTATTTTTTTATATTCACGAACAGACGTCCCTTGCGCGTGGTCTTTGAAATGCCGCAATATATGAATTTGCCGTGCCCGCGCACCGATACCGAGGCGCCGGGTCTGAGGCGCGCATCGGGGGCTGTGACCAGTCTTGCGTCCGCAAATACGAGCTTTGCGGAAAAAAGCGATTCGCTTTCACTGCGCGAGAGTCCCCATACCGCCGCGCAAAGCGCGTCGGCACGCTCGGATGCCGCAAATACCGTGCATTCCACGGGTTCGGGGACCGATACCGGCGGCAGCTCGCTTATGCGTGTGCATTCCACATCGGTGTGCCGGACCTTGACGAGACTCTCCGCAATAAAATCCGCAACCGTGTCAAGGCATATGAGGTAAGCCTCGTTTTCGGCGGGGAGTATGTCACCGGTCACATCGCGTTCAAGACCCAGCCCGAGTATCGAGCCGAGGTAGTCGCGATGCGACAGCGGCTCGGCAAAGCGCGGGGCGCGCACCGCTATGCGTATATACGCCAGCGGCGGTTCGGGAGGATACCCAAAGTCCTGCTCGCTGCCGAAAACGGCTATCCTACGTTCGGCGCCGTCATAGCCACCGGTGAGTGTGAATGCCGTCGGCAGTTGCATGCTTTGCAGCGTATCCTGCTCGGCAAGTGTGAGAAAATCCGAATATGTATAATATGATCCTTCAGCCGCACGCGCGGCAAGCTCGGCAAAGCTGTTGCGCAGAGCGCGTTCCTCGTCCATCTCAGTTTTGGGGGATATACGTGAGCGTAAGTTCGCTCCAAAGCATGCGGTGGTCGGAATGCGAGTTGGCAACGGTGTCGGTAAGTCCGATGCTGAAGCCGGAGGAGAGAACGATATTATCTATCGCGCTCTGGCGCTTGGGAAATGTCACATATCTGTGCTCGGCACTGTTCACAAGAGAGCCGTATTTAAGAGCGGAAAATTCCTGAAAGTCCTGTGTGTTGAAATCGGCTGTGAGGATATAGTGCTCACACTCCGCAAGCATTTTGCGCACTGCTCTGAACTGCACGGAGCGCAGGGCTTTTTCCTCGTATGAAAGATGGGTGTTGAAAAAGTCGATTATACAGCCGTCAACATTTATTTTTGCGTGGCCTATCGCTCTGCCTTCCTTTTCGCCGGAATAGAGCGTTGTATATTCAAATTCTTCTATCGGATAGCGGGAAAGTATCAGCGTGCCGTACTTACCGCCCTGGTAATCTATCGCAGGAGTGTATTTGTAATATTCCATTCCTGCCGCTTTTGCAAGCAGTGCGGGCTGATCGACGCCTCCTACGCGGCGGGTCTTGAAATCGACCTCCTGCATGCCGCATATGTCAAGTCCGGCTTCCTTTATAACGTTGCCGATAAGAGTAAGGTCTCCTCCGGCATCGGCGCCGTGCTTTATATTGTAGGTCCCCACGCGGAGAGTGAGCGTTTTTTCGGGAGGTTCGGTGGTTACCGGTTCGGTCTCCGGTTCGGCTGTGGTGTTGGGTTCTTCCGTGGTTTGGGGATCCCCGGAGCTTTCGTTTCCGTCTCCGGTCTGTCCGCAGGAGACAAGCAACATAGGCGTTGCTCCTACTGCGAGCGCAAGTGCGATTGATATGATGCGTTTGTACTGCATTTTCATTTTGCAAACCTTTCAGTTCATTTTTATTACATTATACCATCCGCCGGGCTTGTGTGTCAATACAAAAGTCAATAATTGTTGACATAATGTGCCGACGGTGATATAATTGTATCGTATTGCAGTATAAAGCTGAGGAGCGTTTGCACATGAACAGTGAGGTAAGATACGAAAAAAATGTGCCGGTATGCGGCACAGGGTATGATGTTATCGTCTGCGGTGCGGGACCTGCCGGGATATGCGCGGCTGTCTCTGCGGCTCGTATGGGCGCACGTGTTCTGCTTGCCGAGAGATACGGATCGGTCGGCGGAATGCTGACTATGGGCGCAATATCGCCGGTCCTTGGCTCTGTGAGTCATGGCACGATGTATGACGAGGTGTGCCAAAGGATTAGCGGCGGCGAGGTGTCTTTTGTTACCACACGTAACGGACGCGAGGTAGCCATTGACCGCGAAACCGCCAAGGCGGCGCTTGATGTTATGCTGAAGGAGGCGGGAGTCACGGTGTGGCTCGGCGCTGCCGCCGCCGATGTTATTACGGAAGAGGCAGACGGAAGGCGGCGTGTTACCGGTGTGATATTTGCCACACAGCGCGGGCTTGTGGCTGTGCACGCCAAGGTCGTGGCGGACTGTACGGGTGACGGCTGCATTGCGGCGCTTGCGGGGTGCGGCTTTGATATCGGACGTACAGGCGACGGCAGACTTCAGCCGATGTCGCTTGAATTCGTGCTTGAGGATGTTGCGCCGGATGCCATTATCGTTTTCGGCGGCTCCGATCCGGTGAAGATACCGTCGGGAAAATATGCAGGCATGGAATTCCGCGAGTTCTGCAAGCTAAAAAACCGCGAGGGCGAACTGCCGGAAAATGTGACTATCGTCCGTCTGCACTTTAAAACACGTCCGACCGAGCGCGAGGTGAACGCAACTCAGGTGAACGGGCTTGATCCGCTCGACCCGGCAGATGTTGCCGCGGCGGAGACAGAGCTGCGCTCGCAGATTGCCGTTATCACCGAATTCCTCAGAAAATATAATCCGGGCTATGAGAACTGCCGCGTTTCCGATTCATCCGACGCCGTAGGTGTCCGCGAGTCGCGCCGCATACGCGGTATCGACGCCGTTTGCGATGCCGATCTGGAGGAGGGAAGAATGCGCGCGGATGCCGTTGTGCATAACGCATGGTTCCTGATAGATATACATAATCCCGCAGGGGGCGGTCAGGCGGAGGGACATGCGCGCATGGCAAAGCCCTACGATATCCCGTACGGTGCATTCCTGCCAGCAGATGCGGACGGACTTATAGTTGCCGGCAGATGCATTTCCGGTACCCATCGCGCACACGCTTCCTACCGTGTCATGGCTATATGCATGGCAATGGGCGAGGCTGCGGGTATTGCCGCCGCCGAGGCTGCCGTGCGCGGCGTCGATCCAAAGAATATCCCTGCCGCGGATATCCGCGCCGAGCTTTCCGCACGCGGAGTCGAGCTGTAATTTAATTATCAAAAAACACCCGGGAGCTGTCGGCTTTACGTTCGATAGCTTCCGGGGGATTTTTTGTGTTTATTTGTTTTTCGCCATTTCCGCGAGCATGCAGCACAGCTCGTCATAGCCGATGCCGACGGCGGCTGCCTCCTGCGGCAAAAGGGAGGTAGGGGTCATACCGGGAAGGGCATTCGCCTCAAGACAGTAGAAGATACCGTCCTCGCCATATATGAAATCCACTCTGCCGTACTGCTCCATGCGAAGGGCGTGGAAGGTCGCAACTGCAAGCTCCTGCACCTTTTTCGTTTCATCCTCGGTGAGCGGTGCGGGGCAGATCTCGGTGGTCATACCGCTCTGATATTTGTTTTTGTAGTCGTAAAAGCCGGTTTTCGGAATTATCTCAACGGGCGGCAGCGCTTTGCCGTCGATCACACCGACTGTCAGCTCGCGTCCCTTTATGAGGCGCTCCACAACGAGGCGGGATTCATACTTGCGCGCGGCGTCCAGCGCGGCATCAAGCTCGTCGGTGCTGTATACCGGCGTTACGCCCACGCTTGAGCCGCATGAGGTCGGCTTTACAACGCAGGGAAGACCGATCTTGTCGATTATATCCTGCTTGCTGTCCGCGGCGGTGTCAAGGTATATCCATTCCGCGGTAGGTATCCCGGCACGCGAGATGAGCTGTTTTGTCAGGTCTTTATCCATTGAAAGCAGCGCTCCGGAATATCCTGTGCCGGTGTAGTGCCTGATCCCGGCGCAGTCAAGCGTTGCCTGGAGCTGACCGTTTTCGCCGATCGAGCCGTGCAGTCCGAGAAAAACAACATCCGCCGCGGCACATATGCGCAGTACGCCGGGACCTACCAACGCTTCGCGCCCGCCGTTGCGGCGGCGCACCTCGTCAAGATCAGGCTCATGCTCGCTCACGGGGCTTGAGTAGCTTTTACCGCATTCAAACACCGAGTCTATGTCTTCGGGAAGCTCGTCTATGCCCTCGTAAACATCAACGATCTTTACTGCGTGACCGCAGCGCGAAAGCGCGGAGGCTATAAGAGCTCCGGAGGAAAGAGAAACATCGCGTTCGGGGCTCAGTCCGCCCGCAAGTACAACAATTTTCATATCGTAAAACCTTTCAGTTAATAAGTGTCTTTATGATCGTCATTCAGCGTCAGCACCACCGTGCGGTCGATGCCGTTCAGGTCATGCAGGACGGATGTGCTGTACCCGGCTGCGGCGCCCATGGCGGCTACGTCGCGCGCCTCGCCTATGCCGACTTCAAATATGAGCATTCCGCCTGGGAGAAGCACGCCCGGCTTTGCCGCACGCGGTATCAGAGAACGATAAAAAACAAGACCGTCCTCGCCGCCAACGAGCGCGCCACGCGGCTCGTATTCAAGCTCCGGCTGTATTTTGTCCGGTGTGAGATCGCATGCCGGGATATACGGCGGATTGGATATCACCGCGCCGAGCGGACATGAAAGAAGATCAAAAATTCCGTCGCCGAGCATATCCGCACAAACAAAGTCGCACCTCTGGTCAACACCGTGGCGCGCGGCGTTTTTTTGCGCCACACGCAACGCCGCGGGACTGATATCCACCGCAATGCAGTGCAGATCGGGGCGGTTTTTCAGAACGGATACGGCAATGGCGCCGCTCCCTGTGCCGAGGTCGGCAAAGCGCGCGCCGCGAGGCAGGAGCTTTATTGCCGCCTCTACGGTTATTTCCGTGTCCGGACGGGGTATAAGGCAGTCTGGCGTGACGTAAAGATCAAGCCCGAAGAATTCCCACTCGCCGAGGATATACTGCAATGGTTCGCGCGCGATGCGCCGCCTTACGGCGTCGTCAAGCGCGGGCGATGATATGTCCTCACTGCGTCTGAACGGTAGTTCGGAGGCTTTTATACCGCCGAATGCCTCGATAAGCAGTTCGGCTTCGCGGCGGCATTCCTGAGCGTCTCCTATCCCGGCTGCCGAAAGCGCCGCTTTCAGTTTATTATATGTCATTTCCGGTTGTTGGTTTCCGCGCCGAGCAGCTCGGCGGCGGTAGTGCGTATCCATTGTGCAAGGTCGTTTCTGACGCCGTCTTTGGCGGGCGTGCGCGCTTTTGAAAAGGCGCGGTCTGCATCGGTCATCCGGAGCCAGTACTTGCCTGTGGGGATGTCGATGGAAATGCTGTTCAGCGGCCAGCCCGGCAGACGCTCCTCGCAGGGCGTGTCGGTGATGATAAAGGCGTTTGGCTCAAGCATCCGGCGCGTGAAGGTGAAGGTCCGGAAGTCGTCCGGTGTGCGCATTATGCAGTAGGAATCCTGCCATGCCGCGCGCAGTCTGCCGCCGTGACGGCGGGCAACGCCCGCAAACCACCAAAGCATTTCTTCATCGTCCATTGCATGTCCCGCCGCGCGGCGGACGTGAACACCCGGTTGATCCGGGTCATCGTCCGGCAGTTCGAGAAAAAGCAGTCCGGCGTCAAGTGCAAACACGGGCATTTTTGCAAGCCGATACCATGCCGCAGCTTTTTCCACGGCGTTCTCCTCGGCTGTTTTTCCGTTTTCCGGGGCGTCGAACGATCCTATATCCAGATCGGCGGGTGATAGGCATTCGATATCCGTACCGTCAAAATATCCGCGCAGATAAGGGAGCTTGCTTGGGTTTGCGGTGCCCATGAGTATCCTTTTGCCGCCTGACATTCTATATACCTCACCAGTGTAAATTCAAATCATTATATCACGGCAGGACGTGTTTGTCAAGCACGGGATACATGCCGTGTCGGGGCGGCGGACAAAACCTGACCGACGCTCCGCGGGCGGCATTCCGAAATAAAGTTTACATATTATTCTTCATTAAAGGGGTTGCATTTTGATGAAAATATGTTATACTATAATCGGCTTGACGGCACAAACCAAGGAGGATTAAAACCATGTGCTTTTTCAAAAAACCCGAAAAACCCCAGTACGGTAAGGTTATCGCCATTACCGTAGGCATTACTCTTGCTATTGCCGCTGCCGCATACGCTGCATACAGATTCTTTGCGAATCGTTGCTGCGAATACTGCTGCGACGACTGCTGTGACTGTGATGACGACGATCTCTTCTGCGATGAGGATGACGACGATTCCGACGATGTAGAGGTCGAGGTCGAGGACGCTCACAAGGACGAGGAGAACGGGGAGAACGCCTGATCCGCAACAATAAATACCGCCGGTGCGCATGC
>ENA-UOJS01000810-UOJS01000810.1-human-gut-metagenome-genome-assembly--contig:-C74-NODE-810-length-30256-cov-6.247475_pt1 | contig 30256 bp, 50 predicted proteins | sample MGYA00242355_ERZ723902 | MGnify/ENA metagenome assembly ERZ723902
TCACCTCAGGCTCGACCATGTGATAATAGTTGAGCTTGCCATTGAACTTTTGCAGATCTTCCAGCTCCCAGGTTCTGCCGTGCTGCTTTGCATAGATATAATTCGTCATAGCCGAACGGAACATTTTAAGATTGCGCCATCCGACTGTAATCTGATTGTCCTTATTCCACATCAGGCCGAGGCACCAGTTCTTGCTGGAGTGCCGGTTACCGTAATGCGTTTTCGTTTCGTTCAAAGTAAACGGCGCATGGAAGAAGTTCAGCGCATCAATGATAATTTGCTGGATTTCCATCGGGTCAAAGTGATGATAACAGCTGATGAGAATATCATCTGCATATCGTGTGAAAGTAAACTCGCGATTGATGCCGTCCTTTGCTTTGTAGCCATAGCACAGCTTGCGAGTGATACAGTGATCAAACGGAATCATCATCACATTGGTAAGCCACGGACTGATGGGAGTTCCCTGCGGCAGGCCGTTGCGAAGGAAGCACAGGTTGACCGCCTTTGCCAGTTCATCTCGGCCACGTGCATCCCGCATGATCAGAGCAAATGGATAGATCACACTCATCATGCCGAGCAGAAAATCCGGTGTCGTACTGGGAAAGAAACCATGGAAGTCGAACTTGACCGCCCAATGATTCTGATAATTGACGACCTTTTTCATGCCGGTCGCCTCATCAACGACGGTTTTATTGTGACCTGCCTGATGCTTACGGACCGCATCGATAAAGCTGCGATTTGGAATATATGCGAAAGCATTCGTGTGATAATCTACGATCATAAAGCTCTTCAGTAGTTCCCGCAGCTCAATCAGTGCATCAGAAAGAGTTTCATCGGGCGCATCAATGGGTCGCCAGCCGCCAGATTTTTTTGGGATCTCAAAGTGAGAATAGTGACTCGGGATATCGCTGGATTCAAGCGCCGCATACTTCACGTTGTAGGCCGTCAGCTTCTCGATCATCTCGGGAACGTTGGTGATAGCGCGAAGTTTTGCGGTTAAATCGTTGCGACACACTGTCATTGTAGATGTGTTGCTGCCACCATAGTGCAGTGCTTCTACATTCTGGACACCGGCGAGGATCTCATCAAAAGTGATCTGCCGGGTCTTAGGAGGATTCAGATATGTAATGTACATTGTTTCTCCTTTATGATTTCATCGTGATCTAAATGGGTTTCTTGAGGCTAAAAAACGCTTGCAGTAGGAGGTCCCGATCATGATTGGATGCTGAAATTGGCTATATAACCGCTTTCAGGTGACCCGAAAATGGTCGGTTCGAGCTCTGTGGGAGCGCCGATGGCCGGTGTCATAAGCTTGTTTTGCAATGTTGACGCCTCCTGGGTCGCCCCTCCTCATCTTAACAATTCGATACACTTGGCTTGGCCTAAGTGCGCTGTTTATAAAAAAACAACTATTCATCACGATTTTTTTATTTACGATTTTATCAGAACGCCATGACGCTCTCTTCACCCAGAATGAACGGGGTTGCAACGATCTGCTTCTTCAGCTGGTTGCCTCCCACGAAATTGATAAAGTTCGTAACCGCCAGACAGCAGATAAAACGAACGGTCGGTGCAACACCCTGAACGATGCCACATGCAGACACCGGCGTACTTACCTTTGCTTCCTCGTGAGTGAAGTTCATGGAGTTCTTCAGATTGTCGATCTGCTTACGATCCTTCCAATCGGCCGACCAGCACTGTGCATCATACAGGCCAGTGCGGATATCGAACACACCGAGCAGCTCAGGATTGTATTTGTTCTTCTCCAGGAACTGCTTGCGAATCTCGATGCTATCCACGGCCAGGAACACATAACCCTTGACGGTTTCGCCCTGCCAGCCATTGGGCATCAGGACCAGATCCTCTTTGATATCAGGATTCACATTGCACAGGATGTTGCCCACAGCTTCCACCTTGGGATGAGCGATATCCTGCTGGAAAAACATCTGATTGACGATATTCTTGGGTTCGACAAAGTCCATATCCCACAGAGTGAACTTGGTCAGACCGTATCGTGCCAGCAGTTCAGCCACAGTAGAGCCGACCGAACCACAGCCGATGATATGAATGCGACCCTTAACAGACGCAGGGTCAAACACCATTTCGATTTTGCTCAGATCCATTGTTGTTTCCTTTCTTAGTCCTGAAATGCTTCAGCGTAGGGATAGCAGCTCGAATTCCAATTGTTCATCAGGTCATTCGGATTCTCCTGATAATACTTCATCAGATTGGATTCGCTTCCCTTGCTCTTGGCTGAATCGATCTTAGGGGCGGCTCCACCCGTGACAGTTTTCAGCGCCGGGTTCGTCGTGGCTGCCGGTTTCGTTTCTGCTTTTGTTTTCGTGGACGCGGCTGCGGTGTTTGTGTTACCAACGAACGCGCCTCCCCGACAAGCTGTTGTACCCGCGCTGTAGCTGCCGGAGTAAGCTGCACCATTGTAGTTGCCGCTGTAGCCACTGTATGTAGTTGTGACCGGCTTTTGGACGAGCGCTTCCGCCTGTTCGAGAAACCCTTTCGTATCGGCCTCTCCAATCGTCACTTTGACATCATCGCCGCTGTAGATGACATTGTCCGCCATGTCCACAACACGGACGTTATACTCCCGCCGCTTGTTCCAGATCATAAAGACGTAGTAATCCTCAGAGCTCAGAGTATCAATGAGATCCCACTGATTCTGCATATCCACACCGCTGGGAGAAGTGCTCATGTTCACATGACTGTGTCCCTGGAACCGCAGCGTATTAAAGGATTCATCGTCCAGCTCATACAGCCAGGTCGTATACTTTTCCTGGTCCGTATTCACTGTTGCGCCCGTGACCTGCTGCGGATAAACCAGGATCTTGGTGATTTGGAAGTGAGTCTTATCAATGCGATTCACCAGACCGTGCCAGGCGACCTCGGTACTGAAGTGATCGATCAGGGCACACATCTCGTGATAAGCTTCCAGAGTGAAATTCACCTCGACTGCGTCCTTGGCAGGCTTGGAAAAATTCTTGTTAAAGGAGAACTTATCCGCCTGCAGATTGCCCAACGCAGAAGCCTGTGCATAGAACTCCTGCAAAATCCCTTGGATCAGTTCGTCATTCATCTTAACCGGCTGCATACTTCAAACCTCCTTATGCCGTTTCTCTGCTTTCGTTTTCCAGAATCTCAACCACCTGTTTGATGGTGTAGAGATTGCCATCCTTATCTTCCAGACACTTCCGATTACTATAATCGCCGAACAGCTTTTCCATCATCCATTCGACGACCGTAGAATCCGTCCAGTTGATATAGGAAGAAGAAGTTACCAGAGTAGACAAAACGCCGATGTAATCACGACGAAGAGCCAAATCCTGAAGCATACCGCGATAGCCGCCGTAACAGGTAAACCGGTCGATATGCGGCTGAGGAAAACGATCCTTCATCAGGTCTTCTCGGTGATTCATGTTAGTGCTTCTGACGGCTTCGACGCGGCAGTCATCATAGACAATCCACTCGCAGTAGACACGCAGATTGAACCGGTGCTCTTTCCAGATAGCCAGGAACAACTTCTTGGTGAGATCCATATCATACGGGCTCTCCTCGTAGATGTAGCTGGACATCTTATCCTGCTTTTCGACATACTGCTTAAAAATATCTTCGTTGTAGTCATTCAGATAGCAGTTCACGCCGACCCACAGCTGATTGCCGGACTTATCCAGAGCGATAAGAGATTTGTTCGCCTTGAAGAAATCGACCAACTCCTTCTCATCGTCTCCAGAGTTGCAGGCACGATTCCGGAGCACCAGAAGCTTCATCTGCTCTTCATCCACCTGCTTCATGGCATTGCGGGCGCTGCTCATGTAATCATTGACGTTGTTCTCTGCCCGGCGGACACGTTCTTCCTGATCGTGGATCGAGCGGGTGAAGTTCTGACTGCAGAATCCCTTGAGCATGCTTTCGACTTTCTTGCCGTAGAAGTCATAAGCTGCACAGATCTTGTCGATTGCCGTATTGAACTTGTCATACTTCTGCTCAGCCAGCATCTTCAGCAGATCGAGTTCATCCCTGGTTGCCGGGTGATCCTTGAATGCCCACGGAAGCAGACGAGGCAGACAGCTCATCATCATCTGCATGACCTGGATTCTCTTGGGCGAAGGAGCGAACACCATGGTCGCCTGCTTGGTTTCGTTCTGGTAGACCAGAGCGTCACCGCTGCGATCGACATACAGAGAGACATCCTCAAGACGAACCCAGCCCGCCTTCTTGTAGTCCTCGTCGAACATTTTCACCTGCTTGATGTAATCGGCTGCTTTCTTGTTGGGGATGAAATGGAAATACAGACCGAGCTTGATCTTTGTGAACGGACCACGCTCACCAGCGTAATAGGCTGCTGTCAACTTCTCATCGTCCGGGAGCCGGATCTCGTTCTCGACTACCAGAGACTGCATGATGCCCTTGTTCTCGGGATCAGCGGTAAAAGTCGCCAGCCGCTCCTCGTTCATCACTGCCCGGAGAACGGTCAGGACGGTGTTATCTTCGGTTTCGAATTTGTTCCTGCTCTTGATGTCAGAGAAAAATTCGTTGCATTCGTTCGAGCCGAGCTTCGTCAGCAAACCAGTGAATGCCATAGTTACTTCCTCCTTAAATTCATATCTTGCATTTAAAAAGCCCAGATACTGAACACATATAAGGCAGACTTTAACCGGCCTGCCAGCGGCTGCAATGCTACTTATCTGTTGTAACCAGAACAGATTTATATTCGGACTTTATTCGAGATTCGCTCGAACAGATTCAGGATCAAGCTCCGTTAATCCCTTAACGGGCGTTGTCCATCTTCTGAACACAGACCAGATAAGCCTTCTCGGTAACGTGCATATCGGCAAAGGTCTTGTCCATGTCGCCAGGCTGCAGAACACAGCCATCCAGAGAAGTCTGACCAGCAGAGTAGTTGATATCGTTCTCCTCCAGGCACTGACGCAGGGTAGTGTCCTCAGTAGCCATGACAGTCTTACGGTTGGTGTTGGTACCCACAGTGATCTTCAGCATAATATGTACTCCTTTTTAATTTGAAAAATTTATTGTTGAAACGTCGGATTGACGAATCATTTAAAACGAATGCCGGACGTATTGCGCTGGAACATCCGGCGTGGAACCACAGTGGCGCTCTTACCAGGCGGCGCTCTTACTCAGCGGCGGCCTCAGGCTCAGCGTCGTTCTCGATGGTGATAGCAGCGTTCATAGCGGCCTCATCAGCAGCGATAGAGCTCATAGCCTCGGCGATCTGCTCCTCGATCTTAGTGCAGTTCACGATAGCCAGACCCAGCTTCTCACGAACGAACTCGTTGATCTCCTCGACAGTGGTCTTGCCGTTGGGCAGCTCGATGCTCATGGTAGCGACCTTGGGAGTGGTGACAGAATTCTTTGCGAAAGTCACGCCCATCTCATTGGCAGAAGCAGAACCGCTGACACCGATAGCGCAGACAGGCTCCTTCTCCTTGCCCTCGCCCTTGTACAGAACCAGAGCCTCGGGACGGAACTTCTTGACCTTCTTCAGGGTCTCGATGTCGTAAGCAGAAGTGACGAAAACGTTGTTGTACTTAACAGTTGCCTTCATAATATTGATCTCCTTTATAATAAAAAAATGTTATGTAAACGAGCCGGTTTGCTCGTTATACCGTTGTTGTTAGCAGCTCTTTCATATCGTCAAGAGCCTCGTCCCATGTGTCGGCCGACTGAATGAACTGGCCATTATCCGCCGACACGATTTCATAATGGCCGTCCACATACTTGATATGCATCCGTTTTCTCCTTTCATTTGACAGTGTAAAGTGTGTTTGGATGGCGAAAAAATTAAAGCAGAGACTCGCAGCGGCATTCACTGGTTGACTCTACAGGTGCCCACCAATCATCATGCAGGTGCTCGATCAGGCGAAATTCTGGCTTGCTCCATGTGTACCCATCGCAGAGCTGCACTTGAAGACAATCGGTATCTTCTGTATACCCAACAACAATTCCCTCTTTACCCTCATTGGGATCATCAGGACCCCACGGAGACTCAAGCCTTACGCGATCACCGATACAGAATTTTCTCTCGTCCATGTCGCTCAGTCCTTTCTATCCATTTCTTTGACCTTGTCCACAGCATAATCGATCACATCAGTGACATACTCAGTGGCGTTGTTGATGTTGTCCTGTGTAAACATATCAGCGGCGAGCATCTTATAGCAGGTATCTTCAGAAGGAACCACACAAACCAGAACCGCGACAACAAAAGTTGCAATTGCAACCTTGATGCAGAGTTTTACTTCCTCGGCTACATCTTTGTCTTTAAAGCCCCGATCGTCTGCATCGCTCATAGTACACATGAACATAATCGCTCCTCCGATCATAAGCACGGTTAGAATGACGATTAGTAGTGTTCTGACACTATCTACGATGCCAATCCAGTAGAACACCCAAGGATTGATAATGGAGTTCATACGGCTGTTCCCTCCTTACTTGAGCCCTTTTAAGATATTTTCCTTTAGGACTTTGCACAAGGAATCAGTGTATGCTTTCTTGGCCTCTTTCGACATCTTCATGCTGTTGAGCCAATCAATGGTAGTGGTAATCATGCTGTTTCCAACCACTTCCATCACGTCGCCCTTGTCTTCTCCCGTGTCGAGAGTAATATCAGTCAGTACGCCGTTAAGAGGAGTTGTGCTAATAATCACTTTCATAATACTTCGTCCTTTCGGTTTTTTATTGTTGATATTCGAACATGGTGCGGCTAGAGGGACTTGAACCCTCACTCACTTGGAACTGGTACCTAAAACCAGCGTGTCTGCCTATTCCACCATAGCCGCTTATAAATTAGGTACACCTGTACTCCCGATTCTCCAGGCAGGACAACTTCCATTTCGGACCACAATATCCGAAACATTAGGGCGCAACAAGGAAGTCGTGGCTATTTTATTGATCGTACTTTTACCACCATGTACCTATTGGTGCCGCAAAGCTGAGTCGAACAGCTACTGTGCTCACACCATTCATCCTTCACCCTATCCTTGTCATGACTAAGAATTCGCTGTAAAAGAATCATCGTGATTATTGCATTACCTCTTACGGCATATAAAATGTTCAGGCCGGATCATTTTGCTGTTTAACCACTGTTTCGTATTCCCCGCTATCGTTCGTGAACTATCACCTTCGACAGTTTCGTGGCACCTGAACTCCCCATTTTGTTAGAGACCTAATGGGCAAAGCTGTCTTGCCTTGCGGCATGGAGCAGCGAATGGGAGTCGAACCCACATCTCCAGCTTGGAAGGCTGGCATATTGACCGTTATACGACCGCTGCATATAAACCCGGCTTACAAAGCCTTGTTGCTTTCGATACGATATAGACCGAAGCATCGTATCAAAAGAGCCGGGAATAACAAGAATGAGGTAAAAGGTCCCTGCTGAATAACATTCAAAAAAGACAGGAACCCTGGTGCGATTGGATGGACTTGAACCACCGACGCGCATTCAGCCTGCTGCTCTACCAACTGAGCTACAATCGCATAAGATACTCGGCTTACAAGGCCAATTGCACCCTTTCGAGCGAGCCGAGAATAATTGACAAGAGTTATTATGTTACCCCTTTCGGGGTGGTGCTACCGGCGGGATGTGAGCCCGCAATCCATCACTGGCATTCGCTCTTAAGGCGAACGTGTATGCTTTCCACCACGGTAGCATATCAAAGCTGTCTGTCCAGCAGTCAACCGTCTTTCCGATTTGCCAAACCGTTTCACCCAATAAGCTCCCGACTCGATCGAGCCGGTGGTAGCCCCACCCGGATTTGAACCGGGAACAATAAGCAAGGTTTGAACTTGCCGCGTGTGCCAATTTCGCCATGGGGCCATATATGCTCGTCTTTCCGAGCCGCCACTGCTTACGCAGGTCACTCCTCTACTTCAAACACCATGTAGTACATGTGATTATCTTCACCATCGCCGACCGATGCTCCGATAACATACTCAGGATATGGGTCCAACTCGCATCCGCAAAAATCAGCGTAGGATTCAGTGTCAACCTTCACTGCATCTTCGTACCGAGCGGCCTCATCTTCAGGCATCCCATTGAGAAAGCACTGAAAACTAACAGCGGCAAAAGCAATCGCATCGTCTCTTGATTTGAATGCTTTATCAATACTTACCGACTTGTAGACATCGGCTTTCTCGTTGGTGTAATCGCTTGCGACGATGTACATCTGAATCACTCCTTATCAAAGATATCGGTATACTTGGTGTACAGCTTACCGTTATGATAATAGGTATTGTAATCGCACTGTTCAATGTACCACCAGCGTTTCTGATGCCCAGCCTTCAGGAAATCGTGCAGATGATAAGTTGATTCATAGTTTTCATCCACACGCTGCCGGAACGAAAGCTCGTCGATTTGGTCTGACTCCTCAACAAAATCAGCAATGGCGTTGATGTCGTCCTCGGTCATACTGTCGTCCACAACAAAAACCACCCGAACAATTTCATCGCAAGCACGGGTGATCTTCTTCAACTCGCCGATGTTGTGAACGTGATACACAATTCTACTAAACATGCTGTACGGAAACAGCACAAACATTTTCGAATCATCCGTCGAAATATAACTGGTATGAAGTTCCAAGCGTCTCCTAGCACTTGAACAAACAGTAAATAAACCGAGCCACCAAAATTGATGCTCCCACCAATGAAACAGTGGATCTCCGCCACCAGATACAGATACCCAATTCATATCAGGATTTTCTCCAAGAATCCGAGACAGAGTGATCCATGAAGAGTTTTCATCTGTCGGCGTCATCTTGAGCTTGTTATTGCGGACGATACACTCAGAGCAGCTGTAGTGGCACCCGAAGTTCGTGATAATACTGAGATATTTGTCAGCCATTTTGATTACCTCTTTTTGATTTGTGAATACTCGTACACTAATGGTGGGACGTGAGGGATTCGAACCCCCGTGAGGAATCAACCTCATCACCCGGTTATGAGCCAGGAGCTTTAACCAACTAAGCTAACGTCCCAGAGAGGAGGATTTAACCATGTAACGGCATCGGCGAGGAGCAAGCGGCTTACAAAGTTTGCGCAATACTCAGTCGCGTCAGCGGATACAACACATAAGTGAATTGGTCTCTTATGGTGTCCATCCTCAAAGGCTGCCCTTTCAAATTCACTCTCCGATACTCTGGGCACCGAGCATCTATGCCACTTACGCAGGCAGTGCCATATTCGCCTACTCATAATAGAGCCATGCACATTCACTGTGGCGGGTAGCTACTCCCGTTGCATCATGGTTATTATTTTCGGTCAGAGCGTTATGGGTGTGTCAGAGGGGGAGTATGATCACCCACGGTGGAATTGCGCCACCCCAGCAGCTTTGTACTACACTACGCCGCTGCATCGAACCTAGCTGGAGCCCAACAGAATCGAACTGTTGTACGACCATCAGCTCCATATCAAAGCAGGATTATCGTACCTGCCCGGCATTTTCAGCCACGAGCGAAGAAAAAGGAAAAGTGAAAGAGAAAAAACTTCGCTTTTTTTTGCACAGGGAGAAAGGATAAAGCCCTATGCTATGGTCCAAGTGACAGGTTACGATCCTGCTGCCTCATGCTCCCAAAGCACGCGCTCTGCCAATTGAGCTACACCTGGTTATATGCCGGTCTTTCCCGGCTGCCAGCCTCAAAGGCTAATGGAGGAAGTAGATAGCTTAGATAGCTGCCGCCACGATCTTTGCAGCCTCCTTAAACACTTTCATGTTCTTATCAGAATTCTGGAAGATATCAGGAGTAGACTTAGGCGGCTTATTGTGAGAACGTACATACGCTTTACGCATTCGGTCCATCTTTGCAGTGCCGATCGCGTCATAGATCTTTGCATAGGTAACCCAATACCCAAGCGTCTTATCGCCCAGCTTTTTTGCAATGGGTTCAACGATCGGAAGCGTGATACTCGGCTTGTAGTAATAATATTTCTTTTTCGGCTCTTCAACCGCCGGTGTTTCAGCCGCCGGTGTTTCAATCTCGACTGCGTGAGCCTCGGCCACAACGACCGGTGCGGATTCTTCAGCAACGACCTCAGGAGCGGGTTCTACCCTATGGCGAGTAGGAATCATATCAGCAGGGATCATAGGCGGTTTCTTGGTGAGTGCCGACTTAATCCCCTTTCGGACCTCAGCGTCGTGCTTTTCGTTATCATACCGATCCTTCATGATCGACATAAAGATCGACTTCCACGTTTCGCTGTCCTCGATAATGTCCAAGCCGCTGAGGTTCTTGATGTCACCCATGTAACCGACTCGCTCAACATACGCCTTGCGTTCGTCTTTGAAATACCAGCCATAGTTGCGGCCGATATAATCATAAGCCTGTTTCAGAACCGCATTCAGCGTCAGACCAGTCATGCGAGCGATGGAGTTGCCGAGCTTATAGATCTCAGTCCGCCATTCGCTGCGTCCTTTGTATGTAGTGGTGTGGGTTTCCTTTGCGGCGGCTGTGGCAGTTGTGGCGGTCTGCTCAGGCTGCTTCTGCGGCTGACCCATCGAGATAAGCTTTCGTTCCAGCTGCTTACAGACGAACAACACATTGTCGAGAGCGTTGCGGTCCTGCTGGCGGGCGGCTTCGAGAGCGTCCATCTTAGAATGAATCTCCATCAGCGCCTGAGTCATCTTGTCGAATCGCTCCTGCCGCTTGAGCTCAGTCTGATTGGCATTCAGCGATACGGTTTCACCCCGCATCAGAGCGGCGATCACATCCCAGCAGAAATCAATGAAAGCATTCGCTTTGGGTTGAGTGCTGTAACGGCAGATCTCCATGACACCACGCATATTATATACGTAGGTCTGCTGTTTTCCACCAGGGGTAATCAAATTGATTAACCCTGAAAGCGGGTCGAGACGAGCCGCATTGCGCTTGTGAATCGTTCCAATCGAAATTGAAGGATTCTTATATCCCAACGCCGTGCCAATCTGCTCACGGGTCATATAGAAATCATCCTGAGCTCTGGTGTGATCGACCGCCGGATTCTCATAGACCTGAATCTCCATGTCACCGAACTGCTTGGTGGTGGCTACTTGCATTACTACATTCGCATTCATTTTTTACCTCATCCTTTTCGTTTGGTATTGTAAAGTGTGTTTCGCTTGAAACAAGTATTACACAAAAACGTATCGTTGTCAATTGGAAAATATTCACAAATGACAGCATTACATTTTGTTTGTATTTGTTGCTCTTATCACAACCTTCATTATTATAATATAGGCGATTTGTGATCTAAATCTGTCTGAAGCCACTGACTGGAGGGGGAATTCAGATCCTGATCCAGGGGTTAAGATCTCAAGTGTGGTCGTTTGATGCGCCGGTTGGTACTTTATGAGGCTCATTCGGCTCTCGATGACACCGGTTGGTGTGGCCAGCGATGTCTGGTACCTGCAGTCGACGCGTCTTCCGCCTTCCTCGGGGGTGTCCCCTCGGTCTAACAATTCGTTCCGTTCGGCTTGGCCTGAACGTGCTATCATGGTAAAACCCGATAACAATTCATCACAAATCTGCTCGTAAAATACGGGATTCCTCACATGGGAGGACCGGTTTTCAACATAGTTTTCAACTCGCTTTCTTATTTGATTATGTACTTTTGTTTCAAATTGAGATCTAAATATCTGTGGAGTCCTGCGCCTCACATGCGATCGCTGCAGCAGGCAGCAAGTAGATGAGCTGCGGATGAGCTGCGAGCGCAGCTGGGATTTCGGAGTGACGTATTAACGCTGTATTTCTGTTTGGGTATAATCGGGAGTTCCTCCTTGTAGGGTCAGCTGCTGAGCTAGCCTCCTCAGGCGGCAGCCACGGGGTGGGGTATCTCATCCTAACAATTCGTTCCGTTTGGCTTGGCCTAAACGTGCAAACCTTTCGACTTGCTATTCATCTCAATCTGTTTTGCGGCGACTCTGCTTGCGCTATGCGGAATCGTCGAAGGGCATTGCGTTCATCTCATTCACCTCCTGATTCAAACCTTGCTGTTTTCTCTAGTAGAATTACAAGGCAAAAACACCTAACACATCTCAGTAGAGTAATTTCATTACCGAACCATGATGTATGTTTAGAATACAGTCAAACTCTTTATGAATTCGGCTGAGAATTGATGCTGGCCTTATTCTGTCGAGCCGCTTGTACCTTTTTCATTCGCTCACGAAGTTCTGCACGCTGTTCATCGGTCAGTTCGCGAGGCGCTGTCGGCGTTCCGAATCGAACCAGCTTACGCGGCACCGAATACCACTTACACAGGATCAACCCGTCTTTCGTGCGGTGGATCTTGGTGAGCTTGTACTCATCAGGATGTTTCTCGCACATGGCATCAAGCTTGCGCCAGTAAACAGGATCGTTGGTGCACACATCGGCCGTCTTATCCAGAGCGCCAATGGTGATAATGGTCTCCTGCTCAGCCCGGGACATCGAAACGCCGCCATGCTCAGGAATGGCTTTCATTATGATTTCTTCCACGATTTATCGCTCCTTACTCGTCATCGCCGTCAAAGACAAAACCTTCTGCCTTCCACATCGAAACAACAAATTCATCGTCGCTTCGATCAGTTTTCAAAACTCCGCTCAATCCATGTGTGGTGTCGGTGATCTCAAAAACAAACTTACTTCCGTAAATTTTGAACAGATGGCCGTCTCTCTTGCGTTTGTTGCGGCAGGTCAGGTAATCCGTCCCACGAGTGGTCTTGCCCAGCTGAACCCACTTTGTAGGCACATGGATCTGCAGATAAGATTTCGAGCCGCACACAATCGTGAAGTCATCGTGCTGCTGAACCAGCTTGAGGAAGTCCTCCGGTTTGAATTCGTGTACGCCAAGATCTAAGCTCGCCATAAAAACCCTTCTTTCTCTTTTTCTCCCTGATGGTTCTTTTTCCCCTTAACAATCTCCTTTATCTCCTATAACCCTCTTAAACTTAATCATCAATTTTATTTTCGCGTCGCTTGTTCATTGGCGATTGCGTAATTGAGTTTGAGTTCGAAATAGGAATGAATTATTGTTGCAAGCGAAAGAATGAATCAGCGATTAAGTTTTCAACATTTTGAACAAGTGAGTTTTCAACAATTTTGTAGCATCACTCGTTCTTTTGTGACTTAATTCGGAATCTCAGCAACGACCTGAATCATCTTGATTGAAGTCGGAATGAAGATTCGTCCTTGCAGCATGTTCATAAAAGTAAGCGTCTGAAGCAGATCGAACCAGTGCGAACTCTGTTCAGCAGGTGCCGCATTCAAATCAGCGATCAGGCTCTCCACAACCTTATCGTCAAGGAAATCGAGCTGTGTACATGCTTCGCCGCGCTCATAGCTGGTTCCGATCTTAACTTTTGCATCGTATGTAATCTGTACTGACTTCATACTGTTACGCTCCTTTTCATTATACAACCGTTTGGGGTTTCGCTCAACAACTAACAGGCGTTGATTAGTCGCCATTTTCTCCTGCGTCAACGATCTCGACGCTCTCGATGGAGTTCGGCACGTACATGCGCTTTCTGAATCGCTCCATGGTCTCAAGCGCCGCCTCAAGGTGAATCATCACACCATGCTGTTCTTTTGATCGCTTCTTATACTCTGTATCAATGGCAGCACACAGCGTATCGACCACATCATTCGGCACAGATTCGAACTGGTAAGTAGCCTTCTTATAATCGAGCCGCGTGCTTGTTGCGATTGCTGCACGATATGTTACTTTGATCGTATACAAATTAACACTCCTCTTATTGCGCCGCTCGTTCACACAGAATCGCGGCCGCTTCTTTCAAAATACAGACACCGGTTGCACAGCTTGCTGTATTGATTCCATGCTGGCGATACAGGTTCCAGAGTCCGCCGTATGTAGGAATTGCATCGGACCCGAGACGGCGAAATCCAGCCGCATTGTCCCAGGTCGAAATCGGTGTGTTATTGAACAGGCGATCATTTTTGTACTTCGGAATCAGATAGTCAATCTCGAACGGGATGTACGGTTTGACCGCATCCAGACCGCCCAGATAATCGATGTAGCGAGTGAAGCGCTCACGATGACTGAGTGTTTTGCCAGTGGCCTTATCGATGTTGCATTGATGGATTCCTGTTGCTTCACTGATGGTCATCGCTGCGTTGCCTCCTTACTTGTTACTCTTCGAGTGTGATATCATCGTGGCCAGCGTCTTCAAGCGGCTCATCTGTTGCCAGCGCAATGATTTCTTCCATGTTATTTTCGATCAGATATTTCCAATCTTCCAGCCGCTGATTGATAATCTGTGTTGCCTGAACAATGACTGCATCTGGTGTGATGCACTCACAGTTGCATTTCAGAGCTAAGATCAGGTCATCAAATGTGACAGGATCGAGAATCGTATCGCTGGGAATCATGTCCTTACCGAGTTTCCAGTCAGCCATAATCAGAACCTCCTGAACTGTACGAACTTACCATCGGCGTAGCAAGGAGAGTAACACTGAATTCTTGTACCGTATCGCTCAAGGAATGCGTTTACAAAAACAGGTTCGCCCTGGAGAATTACAGCTTCCGGTTTCATGGTCATAACTGTATCAGCCGTATCCCATGCAAGAACTCTGACTCGGACAGAGGAATCAGTCGGCACGATAGTAGGTAGCGCACAATCATGAAGAGTGCCATCTGTACACAGCTTGCGAGCTGCATCGAGCTGGGCATTGGACCACTGGGCGATAGAAAGTTCAGTCATGTTGAGAACCATTACTACGTTTGCCCCCTTATTCTTTTACTGATAGTTCTTTTGCCATGATTCTTTCGCGCATCTCGGCTCCAGTTGAGGAAATGTAATCGCGAGTAAGAACCCATACATCTTCTTCGCCGCAGATTTCGGTAGGCTCTTTGAATAAGCGAATGGATTCGTCTGGCTTTTTACCACCAAAGATTTCCTTCTTAGCCGCATCTGTGATACAAGGATCATTGTAGATGTTATGCCACCATTTTTCTTGTTTTTTAAGATACTCAAGTGCTCGTTCTTCAGTAGCAAAAAGATCGTAATGAAACTTGTCGTCGTGAATAGTTTCGTCACGATCTTCATGGGACATAAAAATTCCCCAAACGAACATACTGTGCCGCCTCCTTTCATTCCATCTCGATTGTGACACTGTTATATTCAGGTGTTCGATACATCACATTAGCTTCCCACATCTTGGCACAATCATAGCTGGCGAATGCACGGTGGACCACCTTGAGTGGGATTTTGCCATTGTTGTCGGCGTAGAATGTAATCTTATAACGCTGGAGTCGATAGCCAGCGGCAGCGTAATCACCCATATTCGGCGGCCTCCTCGTAATGCTTATTTCACTTCTCTCGATTCGATCTGAACAATACGCTCAATCTCATCATCATACCAGTTTTTCCAACGATAACGAAGATTGCGTCCATTGGCATCGAACACGACGTCATAACACTCCGGGTCTGCACTCACCGATTTTGCCATTTCGGTCAACATTTTCATAGCACACTCGAGACTGCTATAGACATCCCCATTGTAATGACTGAACATCACCCACGACTGTCCCTTAACTCGCTTGGAATAGAAATTATCTAAGATATGTACCGTCATTGTTACAACTTCCCCCTTTTTACCCGCTGCGTTCTCCGTGGATTATACATAGCGACGCTCATACCATATAGAAGTAAGAATGCTTGATTTCTGGGGCATATTTGTCCTGAGCGACACACTCCAGCCCAATAATATGTTTGTTATTCTGTAGGAGCGCCTTCTGACCTGGCGACAAAGTACAATCAAGCAGTACCCGCATTGCCGACTGACCACCCTTCAAGATAACATTCTGATACTCGATCACATGGTCTTTGATTCTTGGTGGAAGGGATTTAATCAGTTTCGCGGTGTTCATGTTGATTTCCTCTTTTCTTTTTGCGTGTGTATGCTATCGCGTTTACTACGCATGTAGTGGATGTGGTTACGTCTGCCTCGGTACCACCAGTCGCCCGACATGGGCTCCGCAGTTTGTTGCTCCGATTTTTACCAGAGCGCCACTGCAAAGCGTTATTTTGAATCACACCAAAATTTCATAGATTATATCATCTGTGGTCCTGTCTTTGATGCGATTGGAAATCATTGTATGTAGGTTATTTTTACCAGTAGTGCGCCGCTTATGTGCGCCGCCTGTGCCGCCGGATTATTTCTCTGCCACGCTCGACTGTGCGCCACTTAATTTTGCAGCGCCGACCTGCTTCGGGGTTGGCACCTTGAACCGAACCATAATGGTGGCGGGACGGGCATCGGGAATCTGATTGGTGCGGGCCTTATAAAGCTCTCGGTCTTTCATCTTCTTCACCAACTCCCGCGTGGCTTCCTTGGACAGCGGCTCGACCAGGGGCTTCTCTTCCACCTTGGTGATGGTGGCATCGAAATTCGCAACACGGAAACAGCCCTGCTTGTGAGTCTGAAGACGCGGAATTTCAACCGGCTCCAGGTAATCCATATTCAGATTCAACCTGCACACTTCTTTCTCAGTGAACAGTTCATCTGCGATATAGATCGACCACTTCTCTTCGCGGTCCCGCCTCTTTCCCATATACATGGGCTTGTTGTTGGCTTCCTTTTTGGTACGATAGTACAGCATTTTTATTACCTCTTTCACTTTTTTGCGTTTATGTATTACTGCGTGCCGCTTAGACGACCACAGCAATCAACAGAGTCAGGGCGATCGAAATGAGGAAAAAATCGCGAATCGTTTCCGTCATTTTGATCGGATCTACGGTATCAAACCAGCGTGCCAGGGTGTCGATCACCTGATTGTAGCGGCGGAAACACCCCAGATAATACAGGCCGGTTCCGATTTGCTGGAGTGCGCCAACCAGAAACAACATGGCGGCGAACACCCAGACAATAGGATGCTCAAACAATCAAATCACCCTCCTTTACTGTGAATGGCAGAGTCAGAATGTGAAACTGCAATTCGATTTGAACACGCGGCCGGAGTCTGCTATAGGGCAGGAAGTACGGGTCAGCCAATTCGATGCGGCGCTTATGACGGCGCTCTTGGGACTGCATCCAGCTGGAATCCGTGTCACTAAGGTATGTTGCGAACATAATTCATATTGCTCCTTTCGATTGCTGCGCTGCGGCGCTTCTTACGGCTGCTGCGGCGTTTATACTCTTGTGAATTCGTCCAGATAATAACGAGAGCCATGCATAATGAAGTACGCATGGCCCTTGTTCGTCTGATAGATTTTGTGGCGGCCAGCCTGCTTGCGGCGCTCACCATTGTTGATTGCGACTTCGACACACGCTTCTTCAATCGCTGTGATTTCAAGCCCGCCCCAGTTGTTGAGCGGATACACGGCGATCGCGTGTTTCTCTGGGGGAAAAACGTCTCTCATAATTCAACCTCGCTTTCTTGCTGAATAGAGATTTTGTCAGCGGAATCATATCAGGACTTTCAAACACGATAAATCCGCCCCGATTATTGATAGATGCAACCAGCAGACCATATTTTTCAATGATAAGCCAGTTCAGGCTGCTCGGATTGTACGGTCGGAATGGTTTCGCATCAGGAAATCCAGCCCTCGCATCACTGAAAAACTGCGGGGTCAGCTCTTTCGTATCCAAATTTACGACACGAATCGGCGTAAGAGTTTCGCTTTCCGGGTCCAGCACAACGGCGCACAATCTGTCATGCATCTGATAGATCTCTGACAAAATCATTAGAAAGTGTCCTCCCCTTCAGTTTCGCCAATGCTTACCAAAGTTTCTTTCATGCCGACACTGGGAATTACCCTGACGATTTTTGCCCCACGGATTCGCCCGACTTCCAACTCATATTTGAGCAGCTCGAGCGTAGAACTGGCTGCGGCCAGAATCGGAAATCGCAACACCTGTTCGTCGCCCGTCAAATGGGTGACGCGAACTTGATATAACTCCTGAGACTTAGGCTCTGTCGTGTAATCTTTAGGAAGAGATCGTGCCAGAACTTTGTATTTGCCGTCGCCAGTCTTTTCGCAAAGGCGCACCGAATAGCAATTCATATTTTCATTGGCAGTTTTCCAACCAAGAAACTCCTTATTCGCTTCTTCAAATGTAGAATAGAATTTCTTACTGATTCTAGGACCTCTTTTAGAGCATTCTACAAGTTCGAGCCGAACCATATACTCAGGCGGGAATTTTTTGGTTTGTTGCTGTGTTGCCCTGAATTCTTGTACTTCGCCATCTTTTAGATTCAGAGCAAAGAGCACAGCGGTTTCAGTACCTGGATTCGAGCTGGCGATATAGTTTTCTTTTTTGTCGAGGTTTTCAAGAACACTCTGGATCTCTTTGATAGTTTGAAAGTTTTGCTTTGCCAGAGCGAAATTACCATATTTGATAGCCGAATTATATTGTTCGAATTCTCCATCACGAGCGAGTTCAAAGACTTGTTTCACTGTCAGCACTTGGCGAATGCCTCCTTTCACCAGTCGGCTTACAGCTTGCCGCTCATAATGCCCATCACAGGGATACGCTGACCTTCGCTCTGTTCGTACACATGAGCTTCGGTTGCGTGGTGATTGCCAACTTCACGCTTGGCGACCTCAAAGTTCTTCTCAGCCTCGGCGTAACTCTTGAAGGGGTATTCCATTTCGCCCATAATGGGATTATTCCATTTGATGACGAGAACGTAGGGAGCTTCTTTGATGGCCTGTTTCATGCGCTGGGCCCCGGTCTGCGGCGCTTTGGGAGACTGTTGCGGCTTGACCTGCTCATTATGCTGCACGAATCGGTCAGCTGATACTACACGCTTCCGAGCATCTTCCTTAGTATCACGTCCCGTCTGCTTAACTTGTTCTGCTTTAAGATTCATCAAACGAGTGAGCTCTTTTGCCGTTCCCCATGCGTTATCAACCATCGCCTGAGTCTCTTTAATATTGAGTAGACGGTGCATCACACATGCTTTTTCATAGTCAGCAAGTGCACCTTTACGAGCATATTCAAGAATAGTCAGAACATCCAGCATTTTTGTTTACCTCTCTTTTTGTTTTATCAATTGGCAGCAAATGCCGCCAGATCATCATATTCAATCTTTCTCAGCAGTGCAGTCGCACCACAGAATATCTTCGATGATGTCATCGTCGATATCATCGGGAGTACCATTGCAATTCATAATAAGGGTCAAGTTTTGATTCACAGGCGGCACTTCACTGCCCAGTTCGTAAGCATAACACCAGGCATCACCGTTTTCGTCCTCAATCGTACAGTACAACAGGGTGCTTTCGTTGTCGTGCAAATCAAGACCAGTAATCACATCATATCGAGTGGCCATACCAGTCAAGATGTAATGACCATTCAGGCCAGGCTTGTGATCAGCGATGCTTGTAGTGGCGGCGCTTGCAGTGGGAACCGGCAGAGCAAAGATTGCGGCCATTAGAAAGACAGCGGCGACTGTCACTGCCATGGAACGGGCGGATTGCTTCAGCGATTTCAGAATGGATTTCATAACGATATACCTCTTTCTTTTTTGTGGTTTAGATTCGAACAGCGACGCTTGCTGCGGCTGTATCGCTTAGTGACAGCGGCGCTTAGTGGTGCCGTGCTGCCCGGCGAAAACATCATGCCAGATAGACTGTGCTACGATTGCCAGAGCGACACCAACGATGATGCCGCAAGCGAAAATGAATTCAACACTAAAGTAATCCATGATGATTCTCCTTTCTACTACTTGTGCCGTGATTACTGGTTGTACTTGACAAATTGATACGGTCGCCAGCCAGCTGAACCTTCATCGGTTTCATTATCAAGACGGCGCTTGATTTTCTTTTTGGCCTGCTTAACATCAGTTGCCATAACAGTGTAGCGGTCAGTCATTCCGGTATTGATGTTCTCTACGAAAACGTCAAAACGAAACATGGGCTTATTGAACAGTTTTATAATGCTTGCGCTCCTTTCAATTTTTGTTTTGTTATGGTTACGGTTGCGTCTGCCCTGGTACCGTAAATCGCCCAGTATCGCTCCTTACGGAGCAGAGAAAAGAGGTAAAAAAAGAAAACGCCACATTTTTGGTGTGACGAGTACGCTAATTGATTATAGAATTGTTTTCGTTTATAATACCAATAGGAGGCGATAACTTTGAAGCCAAAATTAACTTGTTCTAAGCCAAAATGTAATGAACCTGTTTTTCAGGATGGACTTTGTTATAAACATTTGTGCCGAAAAAGACGTGCCCTAAACAAGCGTGAGGGTATCTTTATCAAAACAAAATTTTCAAAGAAAGAACTTAAAAATTCAGACAAAATAGCTTGTTTGAATTCAAATCTTGGCTTAAATTCTGATTCCAAAATTGGCCCAGATGGACAATGGAATCATGGGAACAATAAATAATTACTTGCGTTTACCAGATTTAACTGGAAATTGCGGTTCAAGTGGTCTACGGTCACTATTATCGAAACGTGAACCCATTCCGGTACCGTCCATATATGTCTGCATAGAGCGATTCAATTTTTTCTGCTTTCCGTTCATCTCAATGGATTCACCATAAAGAGTACAGCTAAGTTCAGAATATCCATGACCACTCATGGACGATTGACGGTATTTCATTTTGAATTTTTTACGACGAATGCAGTCGGGATTGGATGCTTCTTTGCGCCAAATCTCGGAATCTTTTTTCATTTCATCCCGGTCTGGGTTTACCATTTTGGTTTCCCACTTGTAAAGTTTGACACACTTGACTCGTGCTGCATCGATGATATGCGAAACGATTTCCTTGCTGGGCATATCGTCCCATCTGGTTTTCGTTTTCATATCACGATGCTTGAGTCGCATTTCTTTCGTCTGAGGGTTAAAACGCGGCTCTGCGACAAATTCATAGTGGCCAAAAGTGCCATACAATCCCATGTACGGCACTTTACACCCGTTGTACGTCATACCCTTGCGGTTGACACACTGAATGACTATTCCGTTTTTGTCCTTGTACATCAAAGATAGCTCCTTTCTCTTCTTTCGGACTCTTAGTTCAAAGCCCCTGCGCCACGTCAAGGCGTTCCGAATTTGCAAGGGTGAGCGGGCATTTTAGGTTGCCACACCTCTCTCATACACACAAAGCTACGCTCATAAACTTGTGCATAAGCAGGGCTATTATTATATTTGCACTTGCCTTTTCAGTCCTTTGGTAGTGCAGGACTTAGGTGGAATGCTATGGTTTGTCCCTGCGTATACCCGCATATAATGGTATTACCCATTATTTCATAGCATTGTGCGGACACAAGCAGTTTAACGTCATGCTCAGGACGAAAACGACGATGTTAAAAGATGAACTCGTGTCCGTTTACAGAAAGTCGCACAAGCATCCCATTGTGATACAGGCGGACTTCATCATAGAACGGACGATTGCACCATTTACGTTCGGTCTTCTGTTCAAACATATTGATGGCGTTGTCTTTGAACTCAATAACGCGGTAATGGTCGCCAATGTCTGCACGGTCAAGAACCGCCCACTCTTTTGCCATGGGGATAATGATTGCATCATCGTACTGTTCACGACTTGCGCTTGCACGAGTGATACCGCCGACTCTCTTAACCTCGACAGCTGGCTTGCTCTCAGGACGAGAGTACATGATGTACCCATCCCTTGCGTTCTCAATGTACTTGACAGGCAGACCGGCACTCAACATCTTGAACACCGTGTCGTCATCCAGTTGGGAAAGCTCTTCGCCGCTCTCCATGGTGACGTTGTACAGGGTGCGAGTGATGACCTCGACATCTGCGTTTGCAAAGTCGTGGGTCAGGTCATAGGCCATCTCATCGAGCTGATAGTAACCATGCTCACGAACACGGCCGAAGCCAATGTTCTCACGAATGATGTAAGGACAATCCATAGTGAACCTCTTTTCTGAGTGTCTACAATGCGCCACACTCTAAGGCGCTACGCCCCTATTGCGGAGCTGGAAAGGGGCCGCTTTGAACGGTGCGACCCCGAAAGGGTATCCGACTATTGCGTGTTACTGCTCGGCTTTGGCAAAGAACTTGCTCTTGCTTGCAAAGTCGTACTTGGAAGAACGTGCCTTGCCATCGAAAGAGAGGCCCTTGGAGATAGTGACAACAATCTCGTCAATCATGGCCTTATCACCGAGACCCTTGACAGAACCCTGTTTTGCCCGATTGGCCGCAATCTTGAGATACTTAATATCGCAGGACAGCGCAGTGCAGGCCACTGCCAGCTCTTCAGGAAGCATGGCGTTCCAGATAGCCTGGAGCTGAGCAAGGCGCTTGCCCTTGTTGACAGGACCGACAAAGCAATCCAGCCCCATATCTTTGAGGGTTTCTTCCACCTTGGCGCTACGGGTCAGTTTGTCAGCACCAAGCTCGCTTGCGGTCTCTTCAGAAAGCATACCGTTGAACAGCATAACCAGTTTCTCATAGTGACCATCACGGCAGAGAGTTACGCTCTTGTTGGGCATAGGCTCCCCTTTGTCGTTGGTCTCGACAGCGTTCAGGGTCTGGTAATACTTCTCCAGTGCCTTGAACTTGATGAGCATCTTGGCATCTTGGGTAGACAGAGCACCGCTCTTGGGGTCAGTGGTAATCTTGATACCCATGTAGTAGGGGTTCGGAGCGTAGGAACGCCACATTTCAGAACGTTCCATGGCGCAAAACTCAGCGCACTTGTTGTCGCAAGCGGCCTTGTTGTTGTTCTCAACAGCCTTGTTGAGCGTGGTGGTGACGTTCTGAGACTGCTCAGCGGTCAGAACAGTTTTCTGCTCGTTCAGGAACTTCACCAGCTCGGGGATGGTCAGCTCGTTCAGCTTGCCAGCCTTTGCGATTGCATCGTAGTCAGCATAAACTTTCAGCATAGTTATTACCTCTTGTTTTCTCAGTTGGTGTATATCGGACACGGCGTTTTGCCGTTGGTGGTAGTTACGTCTCCCCCGGTACTACCAAGCGCCCGGCTTTATGTAAAATGGCTACAATTGTAACCAAGTAAGGTTTCTTTCTCCTCTAGGGTTCCAAACCCATCAAACACTTATTTCTCTGGAGCTTGTTAATTGTCGCCAGCTCTGACCTTGGCGTTTTCCATGCTCTACAACAGTAGCTCTGACCTTGTTGTAACAGTTCCTATTGTGTTGTTCTCGGAACTGCCTGTATTCTGTTGTCAAGGTACACCATCCCCGCAACTTCTCCCACGTTCTTGGGAATTATGCCAGTAATGTTTGGCCATCGGGGGTTTGGGCGCACTAATTGCTCAGATAGGAGACCCATGTTTTGAAATGGCAAGGCATAAACCTTGACCGGAAAACCCGGCACGGTATAAACCGCCCACATGGGAAAATCCAAACTTTGCAATTTTCAAGGTGCGACTACTCCCCGGGGCCTTGTTTCCGTAGCCCCTTGGAGTGACTACATAATAGCATATTAAATTTTTTGCACGAAACATCCATGCAAGGATCTCCCCTATATATAGATAAGGTATAAAAGAAAATTCCAGATTTCCAGCACTCGAATACCACCTAATAACGGAAGGTAGCATTCACCGAAAACCCGCATGATTCCTAGACTTTTCAGGCCATACCGGGGGGGATGTTAAAAATTGGAAAGGGGGTCGAGTTTGGGTCGTGCGTACCAGTTATTCCATCTCCCCAGCCCGTACCAAATCACCCGGTTTTCGCACCTCGCCCGCCGCTCACTCGCCTCCTCCACGCAACAATCATCCATCCGCATTCGCCCCTCATTCGCAGTCACCAGCACCCAAAATCACCTGTTGATCGCCCCTAAATCACCCGTCACCTCACCTATCTGCGCATCCGTAAAACACCCATATTTAGCCCCCGATTTCGTCTCCGGTAAACAACGTATTATCGTTATAAAACGCTCCGCGTCAATTGTGATTTTCACCCCAATCTTCACGCAGTTGTATCTCGATCGCCGCATAACAGCGTCTCAAAAGCGCCGTAGAAACGCTAAAAATGCATTATTTTTGCTCATTTTTACTTAATTTTAATAATTTTTCTGCTATTTTTACTATATTTTATTTGTTTTTACAACAGATTATTTTATTCCGGTATTTTGCACAAAACTATTGCTTTTACAGCGCCATGGGTGTATAATAAGGTATAAAGAAAAAGCCCGCAGTTCTCTCCACAGCTGCGAGCTTATATTTTCAGTAGTCAATCACACTTTACAATATCATTACAAAAGGAGGATAACCCGTTAATGAAGTTTTATGACACCTCCGCGCTTCTTGATTTGGGAGCAGCCGCCTTCGAACCCGCCAGCGCAACAACCTCTGGTGCAACAGAGCCGTTTCTGATTGCCGATATGACACTGCACGAGCTGGAAGAGATCAAGACAAGCGGCAAGAAGAGCGAAGAGATCCGCTATAAGGCCCGTACTGTAACCCGCCTGCTGGCCGAGCATCACGACGACAATACCTTTATGGTAGTAGCAGTCCCCATGTCTTCCCTATTCTATATCCTGGATGGCAAACCGATCAGTGATAACAACGACGCGACGATCATGGCAACCGCCCGCTGGTATCTGGACGAGATGAAGCGCAATCTGAATGACGCGATTGAAGCCGGACTCCCGGAAGCACAGCGACAGATCCAGGCCAACATTGATTCTTTCAAGTTCGTCACCAGCGACCTAAGTTGCGCCAATATCGCCAGCGGCATTCTTGATCTGCCGATCGAGTTCTCCTATCCCGATGCAGCAGCAAGCGCCAATAATGACTACACTGGCTAGACCGAAGTCACTCTTGATGCAGGCGGCGAGGAAGCCATGGCGATGGCGTATCAGACTCACGATGAAGGCTATACATATCAGAATCTGTTTAACACTCCAGTGAATGGCTATCTGATTGTTCGTGATCCAGACACAGTAGACGATGATATGCCGGCAGGCAATGCGGTAGGCTGGCTACGATGGAATGGCAAGAAATATGTACCACTCAAATACAAAAAAATCAGTAATCGCTTCACTGGCGACGTAAAACCGCTCAATGACCAACAGAAGCTCGCATTTGATATGCTGCAGAACGACGATATTACCGTTAAAATGCTGGCTGGAACATTCGGCAGCGGCAAGACAATGCTTATGGTGTCCTCTGCTATTGATATGATCGAGAAGCACAAAGTTGAGAAGCTGATCTGGATTCGCAATAACATCGAAGTCAAGAACACCAAGGAGCTGGGCGCACTACCCGGCACTCTACTAGAGAAGCTCGGCGCTGCCTCTTTTGCTGGCCCTCTGGCTGATCACTTGGGCGGCGAGGCTGGTTTGAAATACTGGATCAATAATGGGCAGGTAGAAGTAGCTCACCTTGGATTTATTCGTGGCCGCGACTACAAGAACGCAATTATTATGGTTTCAGAGGCTGAGAATCTGACCAAAGAGCATGTACAGCTGCTACTCGGCCGTGTTGGTGAGGGATCTATGCTGTGGCTTGATGGCGACCTGAAGCAGACTGACGAGGCTGTGTTTGAAAATAACAGCGGTATGCGTAAGGCAATTCAGTGTCTGGCTGGCAACCCGCACTTTGGATATGTCTACCTGAACAAGACAGAACGCAGCGAGACCGCACAACTGGCTGACCTGTTAGACTAAGGGGCGCAGCAGAATGATAAAAGTAAGAATAGACGGCTTACGACTAATGGATTACATCTCTCCTACTGGCGACTGGAACTATGAAGCGATTGACGGTTTGGCGAAAGCTTTGTATGACCGTTACAAAGAAGCGGAATTCGAACAAATAGTAGAGCTATTCAAGAAATACATAGGAGAACAAACATGACAGAAGGGTCAGCAGTATTTCATCGACAAGTTCGTAAAAGACCGCTGCGCAAACCTGATGATACCGGAGGCCGTATGAGTAACAAAGGGTACAGTATATGACAATCGATAAAGTGATGAACAATCTATATGATGCTCTGAGCAAAAATCAAGATACTACCTGGTTCGATTATCAAGGATTTCGCTGGGAGCTTGGTCATGACTTATCTTTTCATCCACGACATATACTTCGTCCAGGAAATTGCTCTGAAGATCGACGTGCGGCTCAATACAGTTATCCAATCCCCTACTATCCAGAATCAGAAAACGAATGTATATGCGAGAGCTTATTATGACAGACAGAATAAATAATTTGATTAACACATATAGAGCCTTAGCAAATGCATCTGGTGCTAGGCTACATAAGAAAAGGAACCAACTCAGGACGTTGAAATATGGAGCGCAATATCATAACTCAAAAACAGTTTTTGAAGGAGAAGAAATAATGCGCGTTTTATTCGTAAGACCATCGATCTATGACACAGTGTGCGACTGGTATGAACGCATGGATACTGTACAAAAGCATCGCAAGGAGACCGCAATCTGTAAATCACCCGAAGATTTTTGGGATATATTCAATAAAGATAAATTCGGCGCACAATATACGACATTCTATTTTGACGATAGGCTGGCACTGACCGATACTTTTGAATTTTTCAAAGAGATCGCGCGGCTGTATGGTGAAGAGGATGCGAAGTATATTTCAGAGAATAAAATGCGGCGGATAACCATGAACTATTTGATGAACAACAATCAGTTTGACTTGTTCCAGCAGTTCTCCATCACACCAGAATGTCTGGACGATGTAATCCATGATGCTCTGGCTGATCAACAGTGCGAATGTGTGTGCAGACCGCTATTGTAAAGGAGAGGCGAAATATGGAAAGAATATTAACGCCACGAGGCGGTGGACGTACATATGCGATATGTGAATACGCTGTCAAGAATAATTGCAATATCTTGGTGCCGATGGGTGGGACGGCTATATTATGTGCACAGGACTATATCAAGGAAATCGCCAGGAATCTTGATATTCAATATTATGGGTATAGGGTTGATCATCAATGCCTTATAGTAGATTTACAAAGCAGAGCTCGCGGAGAATACAGTATTCACGTGATAATAACTACTTGTCCTCCCGATAATTATCGAGGATTGCACTTAGAGGATAAGCCACTTGTTGTTGATGATATTGACCGATGCTTTAAGTTCATGTGCTTCCCGAATGTGCGAATCGATGCCTGTTCTTTGATGACATACGATCCGAGCGAGGTTGCGTTTACACCGCCAACTGCGCCTCAAGAAGTGCAGCGGGATGAATGCGTGTGTGACAGCTTGGTATAACAGAGGTGCCAACAATGAATAAATTTGATACGCTGCACGATGATCGCACGCTGCGATGGTGTAAGTACAGATATCCCGATGATATCAACAGTGGCGAGTTTACTTTTGACTGGGCGAAAGATGGATTCACATGGACTCTGCCAAGCGATAAACCACTGCGAACCACAAACGAAATCGTATCTTACATTGACGCAAATGGTAACCAGCGTGAAGTTCAAGCGGAAGTAAAATACTATGGAATGGGACACGACACGCTGTGGACGATTGCAATTCCTAATGTTGTCGAGGCAGAAAACGAGTGTGTCTGCGAATCACTATTATGAGGCACGATATGAACAATCAATTATTGATACCCGATGATAAGATATACATATATCCATCAGATTGGAAGCAGCCTGTACGAATTCAATTTGAAAATGGATCGACCATAGACACTGTAAATTATGGCGATTCACATCATACTATTCAATTCGATAAATGGGTTGATTATAACACCATAGTTACTGATGAAACCTTACAAAAATTCATCAAAGACTATGTATCGAAAAATTTTCCAAGAGAAGAATACAGAGTATCTATTCACAATGAGTGTTACTGTGAGAGTCTATTATGAAAAAATATATCAGTGAAGAAGTACAACAACAAGCAGCCCTACAATTACATATCGAAATTGAAAATGATTGTAAAATAGAATTTGATAATTTCAGATTTCAAATAGACGAAGACGATATGACGGTTTGCCGCTATGGAGAACCAGATGAAACGTTTGTAGTTAAAAGGAAAGTAAGACTTTTCTTATTAAATAACGGATTTGAATTCGAAATTGCTGGGCCTTATGCTGAACAGATGTACAGACGATATCTTAAACTGATAAATGGAGATATCAATACAAATAGTGAATATTATTGTGAAAGTCTATTGTAAAGGAGATGAAAATATTGGATGAACAAGAGCTAACTGTAAGAGTTGAAGAAATAGATAATCATTTATTTTCTATGCACGATACAGTGAACCATGCGATTATCAAAGTCGATGAAGCAAATACTCTGTCGCATTTTGCAGTAGAACGTATAGATACTATAAGAGCAACAACAATTTCGTATCAAACTGCGATTGATCAATTACAAGCTCGGATCGCAGAACTTGAACATAAAATCGATTTACTGACAGGACCATGTATTTGTGAGCCGCTGATATAAGGAGGAACTATATGAAAGAAAACGACTTTTCAAAACAGGATATTTATAATATTGGATTTGCCGTAGCTGATGCTGTGCGCGATTATGATGTAACTTACGAGGATATCCTTGACGCGATTCAGGTATATGCAGAATAGCAGGAACTGATCGGCAATGCATCGCTTTATGATACGTTGTGGATGGAAGATGGTACACCTATGTCCCCTTCTTTGACACGATATTTGTTCCATGAGATGTACTGCCCAGATGATTATGGTTATGATGAGGAGGACGGCGACGATGAGTGATCACAAGCGTGATAAGGTATCTAAGAGCAGCTATATGCGTAACGCCCGCAAACAGCGTATGATCGAGAATCAGTTTTTGCAGGAAGTTGAGAAGGCTCAGGAAAGCGGCGAACGCCAGCGGCAATCAGAGCGGCGGAAGCGGCGCACAATGTGGGACGACGACGACGACGAGGACTAAGGAGGTACACAATAGTATGGACAAAGAGCCTAAGAAGCCGGGCAGAGAGAACGATACAGAGCGAGACGATATTCAGGAGATCCGCGTTAACTCTATTCCGCTGATGGTACTTATCGCTGGTGTTTTAAGTTCCGTTGACTTTGTTGATTGGATGTTTACTATCGCAGAAATGCTTGTTGTATTTGTGCTTACATATCAGATTCTAGGACGTGTGCTCTTTACTGCCCTGGTGGTTACGCCCATTTTAGTTGTGTTTATCAGTAAGTGTCTGGCGGCCTACGATGAGATCATGTATGGCGACGATGATATGGGTGGCGGTGATGGTGAAGATGACGGCGATGACCACTTTAACGACCACTGGAATAATTTGATTCATTGAGGAGTGATATTATTTGTTTAGTCCACCATTATATAGCGTACTAAAATTTAACTTGAATTATATCGTTTCTCATAACTATAATTTCAAACTGACACCAGAAGAGATGGAGCAGTATAAGGTCTTGCAGGGCGACGATATGCTGTTTAGACAGATTCGGCTCATTTCCGATGATTAGAATAAATTCCAGCGCTTTATTATCTTTGTTGATGCAACAGGCGGCCAGAACCACCCTGATGCTATTGATCATTTAGTAGAGCATGGATTCAAATTTAATGGCCAGAAATATCTGTTCTGTGAACGTAGTGCAAGTATGGTCCGTCAGAGTATGTTGAGTTTTGTTGAGCGACATATCTACCCTGAACTCGACCGCCGCGTAAGCATGGAACTGGATTTTTCTGAGACACCAACCGTCCTGAGTAAATATTATGCTTATCGTGGTTTGATGCTGAGCAGCTGCCACTGCCTTGAGAACTGGTACCCCAAAATGATTGTTGTTCCAGACTATATGACAACGATTAAGAATCAGTGGATCGAGTATCTGGTAGATAAGACTGTGACGTTTAATGACCGCAAAACAGGCAAAGAACGTACTTGGACTCAGAAAGATATCGCCACAAAAACAGTTGACATTGATATCAACGCCTTTGATGGTGCTGGAATCTGCCATCCAAGTATCATGCGCGAATTTGAAAAGCGTATCGGCACTTCTGAACGGATGAATAGCTTGATTCTGCGTGCTCCATATATCAAGGGTTGCTTACATGAGATTGATTACGAGCGTTTTTTTGAAGAGAACGGCGTTACAAAAATCAAGGACATGTGGGGCATGGAATATGATGTAACACCTGGCAGCGAACCAATGATTATTATTACTGCTTCAATGTACAAGGGTCTCAAATATTTCAAGAAAACTGGTACATATTCTGACTGGGAGAGATACTGGGAACTTTTCAAGAAGTACGATAATTGCCTTGGTGTAGCTAAATGGAACTTTACGCTTGAACAAGAACCGCTTTCCACCCGTAGCAACTATCAGGTCATTCAAGATCTACAGCTCGACAATGAGTCTTTTAAGCATCTAGCTGACGACAGCATTACCTGGT
>ENA-UOJS01000818-UOJS01000818.1-human-gut-metagenome-genome-assembly--contig:-C74-NODE-818-length-30073-cov-7.824905_pt1 | contig 30073 bp, 27 predicted proteins | sample MGYA00242355_ERZ723902 | MGnify/ENA metagenome assembly ERZ723902
TTATCATACGCGCGTGAGGAAATATACCCGTAAGATGAAGAACTGGATATCCGAAAGCTGTGCGGAGTGGAGGCTTTCGTGTATAGCTCAATGACGGCGTGTGCCGTCTTTTTTCTTTACTAATGTGTACTCTGTATATTGGTGTTCACTTGCCGGCGGTGTTTGCGATTTATGATTATTTGTTCTTTTTGCGGCTACGCCGTGTCACCGTATAATGCGATAAATCGTGTTGACAATTTCAACAATGTATGATATACTTGAAGCATAAATATAAAGAGGGTGAATTTGAATGTCGTTCGATTACGGTGTTTACTTCAGGCAGAATTGTATCGTTCCGTTGCTTCTTTTGCTGTTTTTTGCGGTTCTGCTTATCCGCGTCGGCTACAGGCTGGTATTAAGACTTTCAAAAAACTTCTGCCTCGGCGCATTAAAAGAAAACTCATTGACACTTGTTTTGCTTGCCGTACTCATTCTTTTTATAACGATAAGTGCGGTGCCTTTGCTGCGTGGCGGGATATACCTTTTGTTTGAAAAGGAGTCCGACGCTGTTGAAGTGAGCGGTGTTATTGAACGCACTGTGGAGATCGACGGGATAACGGGCGGTAAATACGGGACCGAAAACAATAACGGCAGGGGCGAGGTACTGATCGTGAACGGAGAAAAATATTATCTTACCACATACGGCGATCTGAAAGTCGGCGACAGCGTGGTGATGTCGGTGCTACCGCGTAGCAGGTTTGTTCTTAATATACAAAAGAAAGACCGGTAAGTTACTTGCCGCCGGGCGCAGACGTATTGGATGAAAGAATAAAAAGGAGTCTACTATGAAGAAGCAGGGCAATGCAAAGGAGTATATGTCATTTGACGATGCCGTACCGGTGCTGATAAGGCTTTGCGCCATAATGGTCCCGATAATGGCTGTGATAATGGGGCTGCTTGTAACGAACAGGGTCGGCTTGGGCTATGATGGCTTTGCGGCGGATTCACACGAGCGTATATACGCCGGCAGGTCGGGTGTGATCGATATATACGAAAACGGAAAAAAGGTCGGTGAGGCAGAGGCTCCGTCATCACGTTGGTACTCATTCATGATAGATGATAATGACAGGATCATATCGGTCCGGGGCGCGGAGTCGTATTATATATCCGATCTTGACGGCAGGGTGATCGAAAAACGCGAGTACAGCTCTGATGTGTATGACGAGATTTTAAAGCGCCGGAAGCAGTTCAGCTCTCCGGCGGGCAGGGAATACACTGTGAGTAATATATTCGGCTATTACAGGGTCCTGCGTGATGACGGCGTCTGTGCTTTTGCCATGCCCGTGTTTGATTATATAATAAATTTGATGCTTTTTGCAATGTTCCCGTGCTTGCTCACGTTCGTGCTGGTCTTGCTCACAAAAATGGGCAGGATATCATGGGGACGAAAAAAAGCGCCGTCTGTGAAATGACGGCGCTTTAACGCTCAACAAGACTGAATATGTCCCGGCGCATAATGGCAGGATATACATCGAAAACGAGTACAGGCATTTGACATGAGGCGCCGGACAGTCACGGGCTCAGTCGGTCAGTGGAACATAATATTCGGAAGTTGAGGAGATGATGATGCTTGTGAAGCCGCGCGTATTGGAAAGCGCGCATATAAATTCCGGCGTGAGGTTTTCGGGAGCAAGTGTGAATCCGACCCCTCTGTCCCATGATGCAAAATTTTTGAACATATCGGAATTCCGGGAGAGGACATCTTCGGTTTTCCAATCGTATTCCGGGTCTGCCCTCATGCCGGGAATGGTGATCCTTACAACTATATTATCGTTGCGGCGGTTGGCTTCGGTGACGAGAAGGCTCAATACCTTAGCAAGATAGTCGGTATCCCGGTAAAGATTGTGATCCCGGAATGCACTGTGATCTACATAGTATTCATCTACGGAGATGTAATAGTTAGATACGGTCAGCTTTTTAAGATCAGCGTCCGCAAGCTCCGATGCTGTATATTCTATTGGTGCAATATCATCGAGAAGTCAGGCGTCCGACTCGTATTGCATTTTACGGGCGATCGACAGATAGCAGGAGGACGTGTCGGATAGCGCATCAAATGCGCGACCAAGCTCGCTCTTTGTGGCAAACAGATAAAGCGTTTCTTTTTCCACGGAGCAGTTTATCCCGGCGCTTTTCAGCTCGGCACAGTATTTTTCGGCAAAGCTGAGTTTGAATGCACGCACGGCGGCAGAGTATTCGCGCGGCTCGTGAAATCCAAAGCAGTATGACATATCGTCGATATCGGCGTCAAGACTCTCTGTGTCTATCCTGCCATCCTTTGTATATCTTTCGATAAGGTCGGCGTATTTGTTTTGCAGTTCGGCAAGATACTCCGGACTGCTCGCCGTCGGCGCTCCGTCGTATGCCGGCAGCTCGTTCTGCTCGAGGTGCTTTTTGAAAAAGCGGAGCCGCTCAAGCGTTTTTTCACGGTTTTCATATTCGTAGCGGATGTCGGACAATAGCCTGCCGTTATACACGAATTCTCCGGGTATTTTTCCGGTGTGTGTGAGAGTAAGGGTGAAAACGCTCGTATCATTGTCATCGATCTTTTCCAGAATGTCGTAAAGCGACTTCCGGGTCATCACACCGTGCCACAGGGGACCTCTATCGTGATTATCATCCACCGCGGGGGGATTGGGACTTTCAGTCCCCTCCGATGTGGTATCGGGCGGCAGCGGTTGGCGTTTTAATGCCATGGATACCACCGGGATAGCAACTATCATAAACGCAAGGCATGCGGCAAGCGCTGATACAAAGCGCTTGGCGCGCCTTTTTTTCAGCTTTTTTTCGGTCGCGAGATAGTCACCTATTATGTCGGCATCAAGCGTGCCGAGGGCGTCGGTCAGAAGTTCTTGTTTCATACATACACTCCGTTCTTTTCGAGGTGCGCGCGCAGACCCGCGCGGATCGCGGCAAGCTCCTTGTGTACGCCGGACCGCGTTATACCCAGGTCGGAGGCTATCGCGTCGGCTGATCTTGACATATAGTAGCGCGCGACAAACATATATCGGCGGCGTTCGCCGAGGCTGCGCACATACTCGCCTATGAGCCTGCCAAGCTCGGCGGCTTCAAGCTCGCGGTCGGGACCCGCAAGCGTTTCGCTCAACTCGTCAATTGACACGGTAAGCTCGGAGGGGACGCGCTTTTTGGCATTTCCGGCTTTGTAGCGGTTTATCGCTATGCGCCGCGCTATCTGTGTGATAAAGGCGGGCAGGATCGCGGGACGTGTCGGCGGTATCGCGTTCCATACCGCAAGGTATGTGTCGTTCCGGCATTCCTCGCTGTCGCATTTGTCCGCGAGAATGCCGAACGCCAGCCCGAAGATCAACCTGCCGTATTTGCGGTCGGTGGCGCGTATTGCATTTTCGTCGCGCTCCCAGTACATTTCAATGATGTCCTCATCTGTGGGATGCCCTTTTGGTCTGTCCATGCTTTCTCCTTTCTTGCCGCGGTGCCTTCACTTATATATGTCACAAAAAAACGTAAAAAGCGGAGTGTCTTCAATAAAATTATATCAGAAAATTTATCATTGAGCAAGAAAAAAGGGCGCTGAAAAACTCAAATGAGTTTTTCAGCGCCCCAAATATAATTATGAACTTATGCGCGAAGTCTTGCTTCGAGAGCGGAAAGTTCCTCGTACATCTCGGCGGGGACGTGATCTCCGACCTGAGCGTAGAACTCCTTGATGTTCTCGATATCGGCAAGCCATGCTTCCTTGTCAACGCTTACAAGGTCGCGGATGGTGTCAACGGTTATGCCGTCAAGACCTTCAATGTTGATGTCCTCAGCCTTCGGAACGTAACCGATAGCGGTGAGGTCGGCATCGACCTTGTCCTCGCAACGGGCAAGGATCCAGTCAACAACGCGGAGGTTGTCGCCAAATCCGGGCCAGATGAAGTTGCCGTCGGCATCGGTGCGGAACCAGTTGACGTGGAAGATCTTCGGTGCGTGAGGAATGATCTTGCCCATGTCAAGCCAATGCTGCCAGTAGTCGCCCATGTTGTAGCCGACGAAGGGACGCATTGCCATCGGGTCGCGACGGACTACGCCGATCGCACCGGCAGCTGCTGCGGTGGTCTCCGAAGCCATGATGGAGCCGACAAAGGTACCGTTCTGCCAGCTGGTGGACTGATATACCAGCGGAGCGGTCTTGGCGCGTCTTCCGCCGAAGATGATGGCGGAAACGGGAACGCCCGCGGGATTGTTGAATTCCTTGGAGAGGCAGGGGCAGTTGACTGCCTTGGCGGTAAAGCGGCTGTTGGGATGAGCACCGGAGGTGTTGATCTTGTCAGCCTTGTTGTACTTGGTGTAATCCCACTTCTCGCCCTTCCAGTTGAGAGCGTTCTTGGGAGGATTATTGTCAAGGCCTTCCCACCATACGGTGTTGTTGTCAAGGTTGTGGCACACGTTGGTGAAGATGGTGTCCTTCATGCAGGTGTGGAGAGCGTTCGGGTTGGACTTTTCGTTGGTGCCGGGGGCAACGCCGAAGAAGCCGTTCTCGGGGTTCATAGCCCACAGTCTGCCGTCCTTGCCTATGCGCAGCCATGCAATGTCGTCGCCGACGGTCCAGGTCTTGAAGCCCTTCTTGCGATAGACCTCAGGCGGAATGAGCATTGCGAGGTTGGTCTTGCCGCAGGCAGAGGGGAATGCGGCGCAGACATACTTGACCTCGCCGTCCGGGAACTCAACACCGAGGATGAGCATATGCTCAGCCATCCAGTTTTCCTTGCGGCCGAGGTAGGAGGCGATACGGAGAGCGAAGCACTTCTTGCCGAGCAGAACGTTTCCGCCGTAGCCGGAGTTGACCGACCAGATGGTGTTGTCCTGAGGGAAGTGGCATATGTAGCGGTTGTTCTCATCAAGCTGCGCCTTGGAGTGCAGACCCTTGATGTAGTTGTCGCTGTCGCCGATGGCATCGAGGATATCGTTGCCAACACGGGTCATGATGAGCATGTTGAGCACGACGTAAATGGAGTCGGTAAGCTCAATGCCGTACTTTGCAAAGTCGGAGCCTACGATACCCATGGAGTAGGGGATAACGTACATGGTTCTGCCCTTCATGGAGCCGCGGTAGATCTTTTTCAGTCTCTCGTAGCACTCATTCGGCTCGATCCAGTTGTTGATGTTGCCTGCTTCCTCCTTTGTGGGGGTGCAGATGAAGGTTCTGCCTTCAACACGTGCAACGTCGTTGACGGCGGTGCGGTGCAGATAGCAACCGGGGAGAAGCTCCTGGTTGAGCTTTATCATTTCGCCGGTCGAGCATGCCTCGGCACGGAGCTTTTCAGCCTGCTCCTCGCTACCGTCTATCCAGACGATATTGTCGGGGCAGGTCATCTCGGCCATTTCCTTGACCCAGTCAAGAATGTACTTGTTGGTGGTCATGTGGTTTTCTCCTTTGATTTATCTATTGTTATTTTTTTAACAATGGTGTGTCCCAGTGGAACATTTTCACCTATATTGTACATCAAAAGGAGTTTTTTTTCAAGGGGGATTTCAAATGTTACATTTCATTAACAGTCCTTGCCGCCCGGCAGAAAAAAGATATACATTATGCACACAAAAAGCTTGGGGCATTGCCTTGATAATTATGCTGATTAATTGTATAATAAATCATCCTATTAACACGGAGTTTCGTCATGTTTGAAGAAAAATATGTTGACCACAAACGTGTGTATGTTCTGAAGCCGGCAAAGGGGCTGAAAAATGCGCTCGGCTTTCTGGGCAGATTCTTTTCGAGGCGCAATGTTTCCTGTGCATTTCGTTCGGTAACGCGCGGATTCCGCGAGTATCTGCCGTTTTTTGCGGCATGCTTTGCACTTCAGCTCATATTCTGGGCGGGGATGGTCTATGCGGATATACGTCTTGCCACCGCAAAAAAAGAGGCTTACGCCGCCGCAGACTGCCACATAATCGTTGACGGTCTGACATCCGATGAAAAAGCGGCGATAGAGAACGGCAGACTGTGGGTGGCTCAGCATCTTTCACCGTCCGAGAGGATGTACAAGAGCTATTCATTTGAAGCTTACCGCACCTCGCTCGGCGGCACACGCTACGAGATGCATATTCTGCTTGACGAGGATTCGCGTTCGCGCGCCGATGACTTCCTCAGCTACTATTCCGTCGGAGGAGCCGGCTCGCACAGCTATTATACCGAACGCATAACTATGACGGAGACAGCCGCGGCGCGTGCCGCGGGGGGAAAGACGATATTCTTTATCGTGTCGCTCCTGTTTTCGGCGGTATCACTCATGATCCTTTTCAATATCCGCACGAATCACTACAAATTCATGTACGGCGTGTATATGTCCTTCGGCGCGGGTTTTGAAAAGCTGTTCGAGACAGCCTCGTGGGAGCTTTTCATGATATCGGTGCTGACCTTTGTTCCCGCCGCTTTGGTGGGGATCGGAGCCGATGCGCTCATATATATCCCGCATGGCGCGAAATTTTCAATGAGCGCGGATACCGTTGCTCTTGCAGTGCTTTTTGACCTTCTTGCGGTATTCGCGGCAACCGCGCTGCCGGTGCTGGTCCTTTCAAAAAAGACGCCCGTATCGCTGCTTACCGCCGAGGATAATTCGAACCTCGTCTCATCGCCGCGCCGCTCGGCTTACATATTCGGCAAGCGCTTTCCGTCAACATATGAGCTTTACGGAATGTTCCGCTTCCGCCGCTACTTTGCGGGTCTGCTCGTCGGTGCGGTCTCCTTCAGCACCGTGTTCCTCTGCGGGATATTTCTTTCCGACCGCCGCGCCGACATCGACTCTGTGCCAAAGCCGCAATTCACCGTTACGGCTCCGGAGGGGATAGATGCCATCGACCTTGAGCTTGCCCCAGACATTGCGGGCGTGGACTACCTGACGTGGGACGTCAGCACAAAGGCGGCGGCGATGCGCAGCCATGTCGTGCTGACGCAGCGTGCGGCGGGCAGTCGCGGGTACACCTCGACCAAGGCTCAGGACGGCGAAAATGTTGCCACCAACAGCGTAAAGTATGCGGCGCTTGACGGGCTGCTTATCGATACGGTGACGTCACACGGGCTATGGAAGGTCGAGGGCGATCTTTCATCGGTGCTTTCCGCCCCGTATACGGTCGCAGTCAGCGAGTATATATACAACGGGCGCGAGCTGAACTTCAAGGTCGGCGATACCATAAAGGTCGCAGTGCTCACCGGCGTGACCTCGCCGATAGATCAGCTCGTGACCGACGCCCGGCTGAACCTTGAACAGGAGATAAAGAAAGGCGAATTCGAATTCACCGAGCTGCGCGTCGGAGCGGTGATAGATACCGGCACCGCCGAGGATTGCTTCATCGTGGGGATGTCGCCGGAGCTTTACACTACGCTCACTGGCGAGGACACCGATGTGAAAAAGGCGTTCGTTTACCTTGACGCGGGCACGGATGCCGCCGGTGCGCGCAATGCCTTTATCGGAGTGCGCGAGATGTTTTCGGATTATTCCGGCTATTCGGTGTACGACAGTCTTGCCGCGTCCGATGGCATCCTGCGCAGCAAAACTGATATCCGCGGCGTGACGCTCGCCTGCCTTGCGGCAGTGCTCGCGCTTTCACCGCTCGTGTGGTTCTTCTCGCAGTCGATGTTCTTCACCAAACGCGAGGGCGAGTTTTATATGCTCGGTGCGTTTGGCGCAACAGACGGCAAGCTGCGCTCGCTGCATCTGTTCTCGGGCGGAGTGACCGCCGCGGCGTCATTTGTCGTGAGCCTTCTCCTCGGCGGCATAAGCGGATATCTTTCGTTCATGCTGCTTGACAACTGGCTGCCGAAATACGGATTTACCGAGGCGGTGCGCCACAGCTTCGGAATGCCGTGGGTGGCATGCGTGATATGCCTTGTTGTATCTGCGGCTTGCGGATTTGCCTCGGCGCTCGCCCCCTACCGTCGGTACATAAAAAAGCGCGACCGCGTGGCGTGCACACAGCTCGGTGAATAACCTATCCGGAAAGGAATATACGATCATGCAGGAAAAAAGAAAAATACTTGAAGCGCGCGATGTGATAAAGCAGTACCGTCAGTACGACACGGTTGTAACTGCGGTGAACCGTGCGACGTTTGACGTGTACGAGGGCGAATTCGTAGCGATAATCGGAACCTCCGGCTCCGGTAAGAGCACGCTCCTCCATATCCTTGCCGGTCTTGACCGACCGAACTCGGGAAGGGTCACTGTGCGCGGCAATGAGATAACTTCAATGTCAGCAGACGAGCTTGCCGCCTTCCGCGGTAATTATATAGGAATGGTTTTTCAGAACCACAACCTCATATCCCAGTTCACGGCGCTTGAAAATATACTTATCCCCACGCTTATGTGCAATAAGGAAGATTTCAGCTATGAGGAGCACCTGAAAAAGCTGGTCGCAACGCTTGATATCGGCGACCGCCTGCACCACCTGCCGAGCGAGCTTTCGGGCGGTCAGCAGCAGCGCGTGTCGATAGCCCGCGCGCTGATAAACCGTCCGCAGGTCGTGTTTGCGGACGAGCCTACCGGCAACCTTGACCGCCGCAACGCCGACGAGGTGCTTGAGCTGCTTCTGCGCACCAAGGAAGTAATGAACCAGACGCTCATTATGGTCACGCACGATATGACGATAGCCGAACGCGCAGACCGCATTTTTTCGATGGAAAACGGCGTTCTGGAGCCTTACAGAAAGAAAAATTGACTTTTTGACCGGAAAAATCGATTCCGGTGTAGACAAGCGCGGCTGTTTGTGGTAAAATAAAGAGTAATTATATTTATTGAAGAACGGCGGCTTTGCCGCCGGTGCATAAAAGAGGTCAGCATGGATTACAAGCGTTTAGCAGAGCTGCTTTTCCCGGATGTTACGATGACTCCGGAAGAGCTTGAAGAAAAATATCCGCCGCGCGAACTGCCCGAGGGGGCAAAGGTTACGCGCTTTGCACCCAGCCCTACGGGATTCGTCCACATAGGCGGTGTGTACCAGACTATGGTGGGGGAGAGACTTGCACACCAGTCAGGCGGCGTTTTTTACCTTCGTATCGAGGATACCGATGCAAAGCGCGAGGTCCCCGGCGCTGCCGAAGGACTTATAAATACTCTTGCGCGTTACGGCATACGCTTTGACGAGGGCGCCGCTATCGGAGAGAACGGCGAGATAATCGACCGCGGAAACTACGGACCGTACAAGCAGAGCCTGCGCGGAGATATCTATCACGTATATGCAAAAAAGCTGGTCGCCGAGGGCAAGGCATACCCTTGCTTTACGACCGATGAAGAATTGCGCGCGCTTGAGGCGGTGGATAAAAAGGCTGAGGTGAAGTCCCGCGAGTGGACCGAGGAGACCGAGGCGGAGCAGAAGGCGGCAATGCGCCGTCTGCGTGAGTTCACCATCGAGGATGTTGAACGCAACCTTGCCGCGGGCAACAAATTTGTCCTGCGCATCCTTGCCGACGGCGACCCTGAAAAGAAGAGTCCGTTCACCGATCTTGTAAAAGGCAAGCTCGAAATACCCGAAAACGATGAGGATTTCGTTCTTCTCAAGAGCGACGGGATCCCGACATATCACTTTGCACACGCGGTGGACGATCACCTTATGCGTACGACGCACGTCATACGCGGCGAGGAATGGCTCCCGAGCGTGGCAAAGCATATCCAGCTTTTCCGTTATCTCGGCTTCAGACTGCCTAAATATCTGCACACCGCGCAGATCATGCGTCTTGATGAGAACGGCAACAAAAAGAAGTTCTCAAAGCGCGATCTCGGTGCAAATATGAACGACTACGAGCGCGACGGTTACGCGCCCGCGGCGGTCTCCGAATATCTGCTCACCGTTCTCAACTCCAACTTTGAGGAGTGGAGGATGCAGAATCCGGACAAGCCCTTCACCGATTTCAAATTTGATATAAAGAAAATGTGCGCGTCGGGATGCCTTTTCGACCGCGCAAAGATAGAGGACGTATCCAAAAATGTCGTGTCGCGCATGAGCGCGGACGAGGTTTATGCTCAGCTTGCAGGTTGGGCAAAGGTCTACGATCCCGAATTCTTTGCATTGCTTGACCGCGATCCCGACTATGCCCGGTCTATACTTGCAATAGGTCGCGGCGGCAAAAAGCCGCGCAAGGACTACGGTCTTTGGAGCGAGGTCAAGGCGTTTATCGGCTTCTTCTATGACGAGCTGTTCACGCGCGAGGACGAAATACCGCAAAGCTTCGACCGCGCAGACGTCAAGGCGGCGCTTGCGGCGTTTGCGGACACGCTCGACTATGCGGACGATTCAAACGCGTGGTTCGAAAAGATAAAAAAGATCGCTTCCGATCTCGGCTATGCCACTGATATGCGGCAGTACAAAGCCGATCCGGCGGCATTCCGCGGCAGCGTTGCCGATGTCAGCATGTTCATACGTGTTGCGGTGACCGGCAGAATGAACTCGCCCGATCTTTATACGGTGATCCATATAATCGGCATGGAGCGCACCGTGCAACGTGTGCGCGAGCTTGCCGCATCGCTCTGATACAGTCAATGAAAGGTCATTCTTAAAATGGAAAACAAAGAGGAAATGAAAAACGAAGCCGCGGCGGAAGAGATAAGCGGCAACTTTATACACGATATAATCGACGAGGATCTCAGGGAAAATCCCAACCTTAAAATACACACGCGTTTCCCGCCCGAGCCCAACGGATATCTTCACATCGGGTCGGCAAAGGCTATACGCATAAACTGGCAGATCGCACGCAAGTATAACGGGCTTTTCAATCTGCGCTATGACGACACAAACCCCGTCAGAGAGGGCGACGAGTATGTGCGCTCCATATATGAGGATCTTTGCTGGCTCGGTTGCAAGCCGACGGGCGGCGTGTTTTACGGCTCGGACTATTTTGACAAATGCTACGAGTTTGCCGTAAAGCTCATTAAGGACGGCAAGGCGTACGTGGACGACCTCAGCGCCGAGGAAATGAAGGAATACCGCGGAACGCTCACCCAGCCGGGACGCGAATCCCCCTGCCGCGGACGTTCGGTCGAGGAGAACCTTGACCTTTTCGAGCGCATGAAAAACGGAGAGTTCCCGGACGGCTCGCACACGTTGCGCGCCAAGATCGATATGGCATCTCCGAATATGAATATGCGCGACCCGGCGATATACCGCATACTTCACACCGAGCATCACCGTCAGGGCAACAAATGGTGCATCTATCCTCTGTATGACTACGCCCATCCCATTCAGGACGCGCTTGAGGGGATAACTCATTCCTGCTGCTCTCTCGAATTTGAAAACCACCGCCCGCTTTACGAATGGGTCGTCGATAATATCGGATTCGATCCCAAGCCGAAGCAGCGCGAGTTCGCGCGTCTCAACGTCACGCACACCGTGATGAGCAAGAGATATCTGCGTCAGCTCGTTGAGACAGGTCTTGTTGACGGCTGGGACGATCCCCGTATGCCCACGCTTTGCGGTCTGCGCCGCCGCGGATATACTCCGTCCGCGATATTTGATTTTGTAGACCGCGCAGGCGTTTCCAAGGCGTACAGCGTGGTCGATATCGAGCTGCTTGAGCATTGCATCCGCGAGGAGCTGAACACCACGGCGCCCCGCCGCATTGCCGTCATGAAGCCGGTAAAGCTGGTGATAGACAACTATCCTGCCGATAAGACCGAATATTTCGAGCTTCCCAACAACCCGCAGTCACCCGAGGCGGGAACGAGAAAGCTCCCCTTCACGCATGAGCTTTATATCGACGCCGACGATTTTGCCGAGCTGCCGCCTCCGAAGTTCTTCAGACTCAAGCCGGACGGCGAGGTGAGACTCATGGGCGCATATATCGTAAAATGCATTTCCGTGGAGCATAACGCGGACGGCAGCGTTGCAGCCATTCACTGCACCGCGGATCTTGAGACCGGAAACGGCAATCCCGCCGACGGCAGAAAGATAAAAGGCACCATCCATTGGCTTTCCGCGGCGTATGCCGAGCGTGCCGATGTCATGCTTTACGACTACCTCTTTACGCTTGAGAACATCGACGATATGCCCGAGGGCAAGACCTACGGCGATTATCTTAATCCCGATTCCGCAAAAAAACTGGAGGGATGCATGATCGAGCCGTCGCTTGCGGATGCGGCGCCCGGCGACAAGTTCCAGTTCGTCCGCAACGGTTATTATGTAAAGGACACCAAGAATCCGGGTACCTTCAACCGCATCGTCGGACTCAAGGACAGCTATCCCAAAAAGTAATGGAGGGGACGGTATGCCTTCGCCGTATACTGCCGGCGGTGATACCGGCGGCATACCTGCTGCTCATTTCGGTCATATCCGTTATCGTCACGGTTTATGACAAGTGGGCGTCAAAGCACCGCACCGACCGCCGCATACGCGAAAGCTCGCTTTTGGCGTTTTCGATAGTTGGCGGCTCGGTGGCAATGCTGCTTACAATGCTGATAATACGGCATAAAACCAAGCATCCGAAGTTTATGATAGGCATTCCGGTTATCATTATACTTCAGGCGTTGTGCGTGTGGTTCGTTATCGACCGCCTGCACATCAGTATTGTTATCTGAGAAAAGCTCCGGTAAAAACATCACAAGGGCTTGCAGGGCGTAAGTCCGGCTGCCCTTTTGTTTTTTCGGAAAAGATCAAAAAAATTTTTTTGAAAAATGCAACCTGCCGGAAAAAACGCTGTGTATAAGGGTAGGAGCGCATCGATGATGAGGTGACTGCATGAACGACGAACAGATAGTTGAGCTGTACTTCAGGCGCGACGAGACGGCAATAGCCGAGTCCGAAAAGAAGTACGGTGCTTACTGTATGAAGATTGCCATGAATATTCTTTCAAGCGAGCTCGACAGTGAGGAATGCGTAAACGACGTCTGGCTCGGAGCCTGGCGCTCGATACCGCCGCAAAGGCCGTCGAACCTTGCAACATACCTCGGAAAAATAACGAGAAATCTCTCAATCAACCGCTATAAAATGAAATATGCGGATAAGAGAGCAATGAATGAGTTTGCGATTTCTCTTGACGAACTTGACGAGTGCGTTCCGGGAGGTGAGCCGGTGGAAGATGACGGGCGGATCGGACAGATCGGAGAAAGCATAAATGTCTTTCTGCACGGTCAGAAGGCACTTGACCGAAGGGTCTTTGTGTGCAGGTATTTTTACAGTGACTCCATAGCCGAGATTGCAGAGCGGTTCGACATAAGCGAGAGCCGTGTAAAATCACTTCTGTTCCGTATGCGCTCAAAACTGAAAGCACATTTGGAACGCGACGGTATAACCGTTTAGGACACTCAGGGAAGGAAGGCGAAAAAATGAAAAACGAACTTCTGGCGAGAGCCATGTCGGAGATCGACGACGAATTTCTTGAAGAAGCGCGCCGCCCGCTCCCGAGGCGTCGTGTATTCCCGGTCGTAATGCTGCAGTACGCTGCGGCGGCAGCATGCCTTGTGCTTGTGTTTGGCGCGGTTCTGGCGTCAGTACGCGGGGGAAACATGCCGACAGTCAGTGTGAATGGCGTAAAGATCACGGATAGCGGAGTTCTTGAAAAGCCGATCGAGATGTCGCTCACCGTTTCAACGCATCAGCTCAGATTGATCGACGGAACGGAAATACGCCTGCACTTTGAAGCCGGGGAGGGTCATGCGGTAACGCTTGACGTATCTGACGGAAGCATTATCGTGACCGACAACGGTGAGCAGTACACTAACGCCGTTATAACAGACGATAGTGATATTTCGTGGTATGTGGATACCGCGAGAGAAAAGTCGTTTACCATGACGGCAAAAACCAAAAACAAGACAGTTGTAATTACCGCTACGGTAGACGAGGAGAACAGCAAACTCATCGTTACCGCCGCAGCGGAATAACAAATGACAAACGAAAATAATCCCGAAAGGAAAACACAAATGAAAAAGATCACATCTATCATCCTTGCAATTATCATGACATTTGCAGTGCTTGCACTGGCAGCCTGCAACAATACAGGTAACGGCGACAGCACAACTACCGCAACGCCCGCTGGGACCACGGCTCCCGAGGCACCCAAAACGGACGCTACCACTTCTGCCGAGAAGCCCGCCATCGAATCCGCAGCAGCATTTTACACCAAGGTGTGGGGCGCGCTGACCGACGATCAGAAGTTCCCCGCCTCAGGCGGTGATATTGACCACACCGCCGACGGTCCCGCCAAGTTCAACTTTACCGCCGAGAACGCCGAGACCTTCAAATGGTGGCTCCATGTTACCGACGAGCTTCTGGCACAGATCGATCAGAACGATGTTGCAACGCTTATCCACATGATGAACACCAACACCTTCTGCTCAGCCATGGCGAAGCTCACCGACTCCTCCAAGGCGGCTGAATTTGCCGAGGCATACAAGACTGCTATCCAGGATCAGCGCTGGATGTGCGGCTTCCCGGATACCGTTATCGTTATCTCGGTAGGCGACTATGTGATAATGGCTTACGGAAATGCCGAAATCATCGAGAACGTCAAAACTGCCTGCCTTGCAGCCGACTCTTCGGCAAAGCTGCTTATCGAAGCACCCGCTCTTCCTGCCTGATCAGGTCGGTACAAGGGTAAAACAAAGGGGGCTGTTGCGCCCGAGCGCCCGGCTCCCTATAACTATGCAATTTTTATATGACTTTTTTCGGGTCCGCGATCCCGGAAAGTAAAAAATGAAGGAGTAAGGCATTTTATCATGTTGTTTTCAAGCATACCGTTTCTGTTCTACTTTTTGCCGTGCGTACTCATACTGTATCTCATAGCCCCGAAATGTCTTAAAAACACCGTCCTGCTTTTGTCAAGTCTTGTGTTTTACGCCTGGGGCGAACCGAGATACGTTATATGGATGCTTCTCGCGATCACGCTCGGATATATTTTCGGACTTCTCATCGAGCGTTTCAAAGAGAGAAAGCGCATTTCAAAGCTGTTTATGATCCTCTCGGTCGCAAGCAGTCTTGCAATGCTCGGATATTTCAAATATGTTGACTTTTTTATCGGCAACTTCAACGCCATTACCGGACTGTCGATCCCGCTGCTCAAGATCGCTCTCCCGATAGGCATCAGCTTTTACACGTTCCAGATACTCAGCTATACGGTCGATGTTTACCGCGGCAATGTTGCGGCGCAGAAAAATCCCATTGACCTTGCGGCATATGTGGCGCTTTTCCCACAGCTCATAGCAGGACCTATCGTCCGCTATTCCGATGTGGCGGAGCAGCTCAAAAGCCGCACTCATACCTTAGAAAAGACCGTGCTCGGCGCACGCCGCTTTATGATCGGTCTCGGAAAGAAAATACTCATAGCAAACATCCTCGGCGAGCTTTGCGATACCTTCCGCGCGTCAGACGATAAATCAGTGCTTTTTTTCTGGCTTTATGCGGTGGCATATTCGCTTCATATATACTTCGACTTCTCCGGATACAGCGACATGGCAATAGGACTCGGCAAGCTGTTCGGGTTCGATTTCCTTGAAAACTTCAACTATCCTTACATTTCCGCAAGCATAACCGAGTTCTGGCGGCGCTGGCACATGTCGCTCGGTTCATGGTTCCGCGATTATGTTTACATTCCGCTCGGCGGCAACCGTGTGAGCCGCATGCGTCACCTTTTCAATATTTTCGTCGTCTGGATGCTCACCGGCTTCTGGCACGGTGCGGCGTGGAACTTCATCGTATGGGGACTTTTCTTTGCCGTGCTGCTTATGGTCGAAAAGCTGTGGCTCCTTAAATATCTCAAAAAGAGCCGTGTGCTTTCACATATTTACGTTGTCGTCCTGATAATCATCAGTTTCGTCATTTTTGATGCGTCAAGCATGGGACAGGCGTTTTCCTACATCGGCTCGATGTTCGGAGCCGGCGGATATCCGCTCGTTTCTACCGAATTTCTCTATTATCTCCGCAGCTACGGTGTCGTGCTCATACTCGGTATCATCGGAGCGACCCCGCTTCCCAAAAAACTGTGGAACCGTATTGCCGCAACCGGCATCGGCAGCAACATAATGACGTTTGCGGAGCCTATCGCTCTTTCCGCACTCCTGCTTTGCTGCAGCGCATATCTTGTTGACGGTTCGTACAACCCCTTTCTTTACTTCAGATTCTGAGTGAGGTGCTTAACTTAAAATGAAAAAATATAAGAATATTATCTGTATCGTGATCGTCGTTCTGCTGTTTGCCGCGCTGACGTTTTCCTGCTGGGCGTTGCCATCCAAGGACTTTTCCGACAGCGAGCGCCGCAAGTTGGCGCAGTTCCCGACGCTTTCATGGGCTACTCTCAAAGATGGCAGCTTTATGGGGAAATTTGAGACCTACACACAGGACCAGTTCCCGCTCCGCGATAAATTCCGCACTCTCAAGGCGCTTGCCGCGTATTATATGCTCGGTCAGCTTGATAACAACGGGATCTACATCAAAGACGGATATGCCGCTAAGCTCGAATATCCGCTCAACGAAAAATCCCTTGAGCATGCCGCAAACAGATTCGGATACATCTACGAAAAATTCCTTGCAGACAAGGATGTGAACATTTACCTCTCCATAGTGCCGGACAAGAGCTACTTCCTTGCCGACAAAAACGGTTATCTCGGAATGGACTATGAGCGCCTTTTCACAGAGATGCGTGAAAAAATGAGCTTTGCCGAGTACATCGACATAACCGGTACGCTCGATATCACCGACTACTACAAGACCGACACGCACTGGCGTCAGGAGAAGCTCCGCGACACAGCCGCGGCACTGGCGAACGCCATGGGCGTAAAACTCTCAGGTGAGTATTCCGAAGAAGCGCTTGACCATCCGTTCTACGGAGTATACTACGGTCAGTCGTCGCTCCCGCTCCCTGCCGAGACCATGTACTACCTTACAAACGACATCCTTGCCGGATGCAAGGTGACAAACTATGAGGACGGTTCGGTCGGCGGTATCTATAACATGGAAAAGGCAAACGGCAAGGACCCGTATGAGATGTTCCTTTCCGGTTCGATATCGCTGCTCACTATCGAAAATCCGAACGCAACGACCGACCGCGAGCTTATCGTTTTCCGTGATTCCTTCGGCAGCAGCATTTCTCCGCTTCTTGCCGAGGGCTATGCGAAGATAACCCTTGTTGACATACGCTACCTCAGAACAGATATGCTTGCCCGCTTTATAGAATTCAAAAACCAGGACGTTCTCTTCCTTTACAGCACGCTCGTCCTCAATAACAGCGAAACTCTTACCTGAGTTTGGATCGGGCTTGATCATATAGTCTGATCACCGGGTTGCTGACAAACTCAATTTGAGTTTGTCAGCACTCCGGATGACATTGTTCCCGGTGGCTGAACACCGCCGTTTTGCCGCACATTGACCGTAGTGCAGGGAGAAAAACGCGGAGACGATGGCGATGTATATTTCCGTACTTTAGCTTTGCACCGCTATGTGTTTTTCGTAAGAATTTCATTTTCATACTATTGACAGGCGGTGTTTTATCATGTATAATACGAAATAACAGACAGCACCCCCATTGAGCGAACCAGTACAGTAAGTGACCGCGTGACAAACATGGGCGTAATAGCATGCAGTCAAGCGCACGCAGATCACTTGCAAAACAGGGTCTTCGCGCGCTTATTTTATATGGGGAGCAAAAGAAAAGATATATTGCAATCTGAAAATATGGCTTTCTTCATTGCTGTTGATCGTGTCTGTGATCGCCGGTATGTCATGAGGTTTGATATGAAAAAGATACTGTTGTTTATGATGGCTGTTTTATGTATGGGAATGAGCTTTACCGGATGTGGTACGTCGCACGGAGGTGCGGATACGAGCAGCGACAGCCGTACCGGGCAGAGTGCTGATGTGATATCCTATACCGCAGAGGATTTTTTTGATGCGGACAGAACACACAAACCGTCCGAAAACGATATTGCGTCAATAAAGGTCGGAATGACTTATGAAGAGGCTGTCGGAATTATCGGGAAGCCGCATGGATATGGACCAACATCGGGATTTTTCACTCTTTTGTGGGAAGCGGACAACGGTAAAGAGTATTTTTTGGTTATTTCATTCAGACAGGAAGAAAATGAATCTTTGTTTGAAGCGGTAATAAAGACAGGCGTGGTAAGCGGCGTCTGCGAAAATTTTTTTAAAACCACCGCGGACAGCACCGGAAATAACTGACGGCTGAAGCTTTTTGTGCCACGGAAGAATTGCGTGATATCGGTGGGCTGTAGACAGCCTCATCTTGCTACCGAAAAAAGATAAAAAGATGATGTTCAGATGGCGCTGTATTGGCACGGTTGATTTGAATCTGATCTTCTTCACCATCGGGGTATGAAGATAGAAATCTGCAAAAACTTCACCCGAGACCGAAAAAAAGATAATGTTCAGATGTAACTATATTGGTGTGGCAGGTTTGAATCTGATTTTCTTCCCCATCGGGGTATGAAGACAGAAATCTGCAAAAACTTCCCCCGAGTTCAAAAAAACTATTGAAAAATGCTGAGGAATGTGGTATACTGTATGCGTAAATGCAATGATGAAGTTTGCCCATGCGCATAAGCGATCAAAAGAGAGACCGCCGCGGCTGAAAGCGGTCGTTCGCGCGCTTCGGGCGTTTCGCTTCGGAGCAGGAAGGGTCAAAGCGACGGACGACCGTGCGCCGGTAGCCTTTCACGGCGGCGCCGTTATACGTCAGAAAGAGAGCCGGCGCTGCTCGCCGGAATTCGGGTGGTACCGCGGCGTTTTTGCTCCGTCCTGATTTTCGGACGGGCTTTTTTTGTGCCGCGATGCCGTAAAGTAAAGATGAAAATAAAGATACAACCGAAAGGAAAGATCAAAGATGAAAGAAATTCTTCAGAAGATCCGTGCGGAAGCGCTCGAACGCATAAACGCATCCGACGCGGATCTGGAATCGCTCAGAGTCCGTTACCTTGGGAAAAAAGGTGAGCTGACGGCAGTGCTGCGCGGAATGGCAGGACTTTCCGCCGACGAGCGTCCCGTTGTCGGACAGCTCGCAAATAAGGTGCGCGCGGAGATCGAAAGCGCTATCGCAGAACGCGCCGCCGCACAAAAGCAGAAGGCGCTTGAGGCACAGCTTCTCGAGGAACGCGTTGACGTTACCGCTCCCGGTAATGTTCCTGCAATAGGACATAACCACCCGCTGACCGTGGTGCGCCGTGACCTGGAGGAAATATTCCTCGGACTCGGTTTCTCGATCGCGGAAGGACCTGAGGTCGAATACGATTATTATAACTTCCAGGCGCTGAACATACCGGAGAATCACCCCGCACGTGATACGCAGGATACATTCTATATCACTGATAATATCCTCCTCCGTTCGCAGACTTCACCGGTGCAGGTCAGAGTCATGGAAAAGCAAAAACCGCCTATCCGTATAGTCTCGCCCGGACGCGTTTACCGCTCCGATGACGTTGACGCCACACATTCGCCGCTGTTCCATCAGTTTGAGGGACTTGTGGTGGACCGCGGCATCACAATGGGCGACCTTAAGGGTATGCTTGAGCTGTTTGCAAAGAATATGTTCGGTGCGGATACCCGCATACGCTTCCGCCCGCATCACTTCCCGTTTACGGAACCGTCGGCTGAGGTCGATGTCTCCTGCTTCGCCTGCGGCGGCAAGGGCTGCAGATTCTGCAAGGGCGAGGGCTGGATAGAGATACTCGGCGCAGGTATGGTGCATCCGCACGTGCTGAGCGGCTGCGGCATCGATCCCGAGGAATATTCGGGCTTCGCGTTCGGTCTCGGCATTGAGAGAATAGCCCTGCTCAAATATCATATCGACGATATGCGCCTGCTTTACGAGAACGATATACGTTTTATCTCGCAGTTCTGATATGGTAAAAGAAGAAAAGAAGCCTCTTGATATTAAGGAATCGCTTGCCGATTGGTCGCTTTTGACGCTTGGTACATTGATACTTACCGTAGGCGTGTATTTCTTCAAGTACCCGAATAACTTCGCCATGGGCGGAGTCAGCGGTCTCTCGGTCGTGCTGGCAAAGGTCATACCGTTCATGTCGCCGGCGAGAATAGTCACGGTGCTCAACGTGATATATCTTATTGTCGGGTTCGTTTTTCTCGGACACAAAATAGGTATACGCACGGTGTATTGCAGCCTGCTGTTCTCGGGCGCACTTTCGGTGCTTGAGGTCGTGCTGCCTCTTGCGGCGCCGCTGACCGATCAGCCGTTTCTGGAGCTTTGCTTTGCGGTACTGCTTCCCGGACTCGGCAGCGCGATAGTATTCAACCGCAACGGTTCGACCGGCGGCTCTGACATACTTGCGCTGATACTCAAAAAGTACCTCCGCATCGAGGTGGGAAGGGCGTTGCTGCTGGCAGACTTCCTGGTGGTGGTCTCGTCGTTCTTCATGTTTGATATAAAAACGGGACTTTACTCGCTGCTCGGCTTGCTTGCAAAAGCATTTTTGGTCGATTCCATTATCGAAAACATCAATATATCAAAATTTTTCATCATCGTCACATCAAAGCCGGAGCCTATCGTGGAATATATCGAGACTGCGCTCAACCGCGGCGTTACCGAGTGGAAGGGCGTGGGCTGTTATACAGGCGAAGAGCGCACCGTGTTGCTTGTGGTGATGAACCGCGCTCAGGCAATGCATATGCGATCGTTTGTGCGCGAGGTGGACGAGCACGCATTTGTGCTCATCTCAAGCTCCAGCGATATTATCGGCAAGGGCTTCCGCCAGACAGGCTGAAGCGTGACCTTGAAATTTACGAAAGGATTTTGGATTTATCATGATCTTATCTCTTGAATGGCTCTCCGAATTTGTGGATACGGCGGGCATAGATACAAAACAGTTCTGTGACAGAATGACGGCGACCGGCTCAAAGGTCGAAGGCTTTGAGGTACTGGGAGACAATATTCAGAACGTGAAAGTGGGACGCATCGTGGGGCTTCGCCGCCACGAGAACAGCGACCACCTCCAGATATGCGACCTTGATATAGGCGGCGACGCGACCGTTCAGATCGTTACCGGCGCGCAGAACGTCTTTGAGGGCGCAATCGTTCCGGTAGCCGTTGCAACGGCTCACCTGCCCGGAGACGTAACGATAAAGGCGGGCAAGCTGCGCGGCGTTGAGTCAAACGGTATGCTTTGCTCTATCGGCGAGCTTGATATAACCGATCACTATATGCCCGGCGCAGTAAGCGACGGCATCCTTATCCTCGGCGAGGAGTTCGCGCCGATGATAGGCAAGGATATCCGCGAGGCGCTTCGCCTTTCGGACACCGCAGTCGAATTCGAAATAACGCCGAACCGCCCCGATTGCCTCTCCGTGATCGGTCTGGCGCGCGAAGCGGCAGTCTCGTTTGACCGCGAGCTCAAACTGCACACACCCGAGGTGCGCGGTGCCGGAGACGGAGACGCCGTCGGTAATTACCTTTCGGTAAAAATAGACGCCGCAGACCTTTGCCCGCGTTACACTGCCCGTGTCGTTAAAAATGTAAAGATAGCTCCTTCGCCGCTCTGGATGAGAGCAAGACTTCGCGCCTCCGGCGTCCGTCCCATCAATAACATCGTTGACATAACCAACTATGTTATGCTTGAATACGGTCAGCCGATGCACGCGTTTGATTATAAGTGCCTTGACGGTTCGGCGATCACCGTGCGCCGCGCTGCCGAGTGTGAGAAATTCCGCTCGCTTGACGATAAGGACCATGTCCTTGATGACAAAACGCTCGTCATTGCCGACGATAAAAAGGCTGTGGCACTTGCCGGTATTATGGGCGGCGCAAACAGTGAGATAACCGATGAGACTGCTACCGTCGTGTTTGAAAGTGCAAACTTTATGGGCGCATCGGTTCGCGTTTCCGCTAAAAAGCAGGGAATGAGGACCGAAAGCTCCGCGCGCTTTGAAAAGGGACTTGACCCCGAAAACACGCTCCCCGCTATCGAGCGCGCGTGCGAGCTGGTCGAAATGCTCGGCGCCGGCGAGGTCGTTGACGGGATCATCGATATTTACCCCGGCAAAAAGGAGTTGCGCGAGGTAACGTTCAATGCCGCAAAGATAAACGCCTTCCTCGGTACAGCGGTGCCGGAGGACTATATGCGCAGCGTGCTGACACGCCTCGGATTTATACTCGCCGGCGAGAAGGCGACCATTCCCTCATGGCGTGACGATGTGCTCGGCAATGCCGACCTTGCGGAGGAAGTCATCCGTATGTACGGCTACGACACGATAGAGTCCACTCTTATGTGCGCGCGCACCACCGAGGGCAAGCGCACTCCCAAGCAGAAATTCGAGCTTGAGCTTGAACACGCCCTGATAGGTATGGGACTTTCCGAGATCGAGACATTCTCGTTTATCAGCCCCAAATATTACGATAAGATCTGCCGCTCTGCCGACGATCCGCTTCGCCGTTCGATAGTGATACGTAACCCGCTCGGTGAGGATACCAGCGTGATGCGCACAACGGCGCTGCCCTCAATGCTTGAGGTGCTTGCGAGAAACAATAACTTCAATAACGAGGACCTCCGCCTTTACGAAATGGCGACGGTCTATCTCCCCAAGGATGATCCGAACGCTCTGCCGGACGAACCGACCTCCCTTACGATAGGCATGTACGGCAACTGTGATTTCTACACCGTAAAGGGCGTGTGCGAGGCGCTCTTCAGGCTCGTCGGCGCTGAGGTGAAATTCACGGCAAGACGCGACGATCCCACATTCCATCCCGGCAGATGCGCCGCAATGTACGCCGGCGACGATCTGGTGGGCGTGCTGGGACAGATACACCCGAATGTGGCTGCCAACTACGGCTTCACATTCCCGGTATATACCGCAGAGATACGCGTTCCCGTGCTTATGGCGCATAAGGGCGGAGAGATCGAATATCATTCGCTTCCCAAATATCCTGCCGTTACGCGCGACCTGTCGTTCGTGTGCAGTGAGGATATCGAGGTCGGCACGATCGAGGATACGATCAAGAAAGCCGTCGGCAAGCTGGTCGAGGATATCAGACTCTTTGATATCTACCGCGGCGTGCAGGTCGGGATCGGTAAAAAGAGCGTTTCAATGCGCGTGACACTGCGCGCCGCCGACAGAACACTGACACAGGAAGAGACCGAAAAGGATACCGCAAAGATCATCGAGGCTCTTGAGCGCGATCTCGGCATCAAGCTGCGCAGTTGAAAAAGCCTTGTGATGCTGCCGGAGCGGGCGAAGGCAGCGAGATACTGATAGGCGATAAGCAATATATCGCGTGTATGGCGCCTGCCCGCAGCGGCGGGATGACACACGCGGTGTATTGCAGGTCGCTTTTGCCGGACGGGAAAAGCGCGGTGCTGTACGGCGCCGCAGTGCCGAAAAGCGAGGCGGAAGCGCTTGCGATAGGCGGGAGCAGATACATCGAAACGGATGCGGCTGTGACGGAAAACGTGATCTTTTACGACGGCACGGGACCGCATACGCGCAAGCTGCCGTTCCTTTCGGGCGGCGAGATCGTGTACAGATATATGACCGATGAGGACGCCCGCCGCGTCAGAGAATATTTCACCTCGGACTATACCCTGAAGTTCTGAAATTTATAAATTTTGGGTGCTGAAAAACTTATTATGAGTTTTTCAGCACCCAAAATCATTTTATTTACTTGTTTGCGCGGGAGGCACCGGTTCCGACTTGCTCATTGCGTAAACGAGTATCTCTCCGGCGGGATTCACCAGAATGGCAAGCAAAAGCCACAGCACAGCCGAATCGGGGGAGAAGCAGAGGAATATCCGGTAGTAGGCTATGAACGTGATCACCGCAAATGTGACGGTTGCCGCGGTCAGTAGGAGAAGGGTGAACGCATACCCGAAAAAAGCCGCCATCCGGATCATTGTGATGCGCGGAGCCGAGTTGTCCAGGCTCGTGGAGAGGGCAAATAGGTAAATACCGATCGCTATCACGGCAAGGATCATGATCGATATGTTCAGCCCCATCAGTATTTTTCCGTAGTTGCGTTTTGGTTTGCCGTGGGTCCGCGCCGCGGCTGCGTCCGCAACGTCGCCGAATATTTTGTGCCGGTATACCGGAATATAAGCGCCGTCGGGACACGGCACCCCGAGCTTTTTTGCCATAGTGCTTATGCCCTTGCCCTTGAGCAGGTATGTGACCAGCGACAAAACAAAATAAATGAAGTCGATGAAGAAACAAAACAGCAAAAACGCCAGGAAAAGTATCGTTATTGTGCGTCCCATGGAATCAAGCGCCGTATAATACATTTTTTCGTCCTTTCGTTTTCGGAGATTTTTTACCGTGCTACAAAGACCTTTGAGGGTCATTTGCAACGGACCGATCCCATTGCGTCGATGATCGGTACTGAAACGATTATATAATCATTTTTCCGGTTTGTCAAGGCAGAAGAATATAGGGTGTTAAAAAGCTCGGACGGAGCTTTTTAACACCCTGTTGATGCGTGGGCTTATCTTACGCCGAACAGCAGATCACCGTAGGTGGGGAAGGGCCATGCGCGTGCGTCGGTCACGCTTTCGGCTTCGTCAACGGCGGCGCGCAGCTCCTGCATTGCAATGAATACGCGGTCGCGATAGCCGCAGGCGAGGCGGTAGAGGTCGTCGGAGGCTTTGATCTCATAAAGCGCGGTCTCAAGCGCATCGCAGCGTGAGTCTATCGCCGACGTGAGGGAGGAGAGCTTGCCGACGAGCTTTTCCTCGTAGCCGGTGCAGGCGTCGATGCCGAGAGACTTCTTTTTCAGCGCGGCATCCGCCACCTTGCCGGAATACAGGCTTACGGCGGGCAGTATCTCGCGGCGCACCATGTCGATCATGGTCATTGCTTCAATGTTGAGGATCTTGCAGTAGTTGTCAAGCAGGATCTCGTAGCGCGAGCGCGCTTCCTCGGCGGTGTATATTCTGTGGCGCGCGAACAGCTCAAGGTTCTTGGGCGCGATGAGGTAGGGCAGGCAATCGGGCGTGGTGCGCAGATTGAGCAGGCCGCGGCGCTCTGCCTCGGCGATCCATGCATCGTCGTATCCGTTGCCGTTGAAGATTATTCTCTTGTGCTCGCGGATAACGCGGCGGATAAGATCGTGCAGTGCGGTGGGGAAGTCGGCAGCGCCTTCAAGCTCATCGGCATAAATGCGGAGCGATTCGGCGACCGTGGTGTTGAGCATAATGTTTGCCGTGGCTATCGACGCCGAGGAGCCGAGCATACGGAATTCGAATTTGTTGCCGGTGAATGCGAAGGGCGAGGTGCGGTTGCGGTCGGTGGTGTCGCGCGGGAGCTTGGGCAGAACATGAACGCCCAACTTGAGCGGCGCAGACTCTGTGCCGTTGTAGCAGGTGTCGTTTTCTATCGAGTCGAGTATGGCGTTCAGCTCGTCGCCGAGGAACATCGAAACCACAGCGGGCGGCGCTTCGTTGGCGCCGAGACGGTGATCGTTCCCTGCGGACGCGACGGAAAGGCGGAGCAAATCCTGATAATCGTCAACTGCCTGTATGACGGCGCAGAGGAAGAGCAGGAACTGAGCGTTTTCGTGCGGAGTGTCGCCGGGGGCGAGCAGATTCACGCCGGTGTTGGTCTGGATAGACCAGTTGTTGTGCTTGCCCGAGCCGTTTACGCCGGCAAAGGGCTTTTCATGAAGCAGGCAGACAAGCCCGTGCTTTTTGGCTATGCTCTGCATAAGCTCCATCGTGAGCTGGTTGTGGTCGGTCGCGATATTTGTGGTGGTGAATATGGGGGCAAGCTCATGCTGTGCGGGCGCAACTTCGTTGTGCTCGGTCTTTGCCAGCACGCCGAGGTGCCAAAGCTCCTGGTTGAGGTCCTCCATAAACTCGCTCACGCGTGGCTTTATGGAACCGAAATAGTGGTCGTCAAGCTCCTGTCCCTTGGGCGGCTTTGCGCCAAAAAGTGTTCTGCCGGTGAAAATTAGGTCGCGGCGGCGGTCAAACATATCCTTGTCAATAAGGAAGTATTCCTGCTCGGGACCAACCGTGGTTTTTACCGATGTCACATCCGAGTTGCCGAAAAGATGCAAAACACGCATAGCCTGGCGGTTCAGGGCTTCCATCGAGCGTAGCAGAGGCGTTTTTTTGTCAAGCGCTTCGCCGCCGTAGGAGCAGAAGGCGGTGGGGATGTAAAGGGTCTTGCCCTTTACGAATGCGTAAGAGGTGGGGTCCCATGCGGTGTAGCCGCGTGCCTCAAATGTAGCGCGCAGACCGCCGGAGGGGAAGGAGGAGGCATCGGGCTCGCCCTTGATAAGCTCCTTGCCGGAAAATTCCATGATGACCTTCCCGTTTGCCGTGGGGGTGATAAAAGAGTCGTGCTTTTCGGCTGTGATGCCTGTCATGGGCTGGAACCAGTGAGTAAAGTGCGTGGCGCCCTTGGATATCGCCCAGTCCTTCATAGCCGATGCGACTGCGTTGGCTATGCCGATGTTGAGCGAGCGTCCGTCCTCAATGGTGCGCTTCATTGCTTCGTAGGCATCCTTGGGGAGCCTTGTTTTCATTGCGGCATCGTCAAATACCATGTCGCCGAAATATTCGGGTATGCTTGTCATGTTCTGCCTCCTGTATGGAACAAAAAGATTATCAAAAAATAAAAAGGGGCAAAGACACCGTTGAACGGCGCCTTTGCCTTGAATGGTCGTATTATACTACAAACTTCGGCGCTTGTCAAGTGTTTTTTTGAGAAAAATCAAATTTTCTTCATCACTGTTGCGGCGCCATTTGATATAGTGGTGTGATCATTATCTCCATTGTGATATTTTTTATCATGTGAAAAATTTGTCGCCAATGCCTTAAAACAATTCTTGTGCATTTGAGACAAAAAGTGCATTGTGATTTTGTCCATTATATACAGAAAAAGTGTGCGTTTTACATTCAAAAAGTGCTGTTCGGAGCTGTTCCGCGCACGCGCGAGCGTAGGCGTAAACCTTCACCGGATGTTAATTTTTCATTAAAGCATTTGCTGTTGACAGGAAAATAATAATGCAGTATAATCATAGTTGAAATTATTCTTACGAACGGAGGCGCACATGAGTATTCACGATGACGCTTCCGCTGCACGGATACCCGTTCTTGTTGCGTCGCGCCGCTGTCACTCGGCGGATGCGATAATGAGCTATTTATCCGAAAACATGGACATGCTTTTCCCGATAGTTCCTGCCGTAAGCTGCGCCGAGGCGCGGCGGCTGTATGGCTCCTCCGAGCTTGCGCCGGAGGCAGGGACACCCTGCATTGCGGTGATAAATTCTCCGCTATGCGACGGAGACGGCGTGGCTCTCGCGCGCGAGCTTACCGCGCGGGGCGCGGTGGTCCTGCTCATCGTTTCGGCGGCTCTCTATTCCTGCGGCGCGCGCGAGGCAGCGCGCGACGGCATTTTTGTACTGCCGCGACCTGTGGGAGAGTCCGAAATGTGGTCGGTGCTTTGGTTCATGCTTGCGGCATGCCGGCGGCTTTCCGGCGTCGTTGATGAACGCGGTCGCATTGAAGAAAAGCTCGACGAGCTTAAAATAATTGACCGCGCAAAGTGGCTCCTTATCGATTATCTTAAAATGAATGAGGAGCAGGCGCACAGGTATATCGCAAAGCAGGCGATGGACCTGCGCATCACGCGCCTTGAGGCGGCAAAGAATATTCTGAAAACTTACCTCGGCTGACACAAGCCGTGACGAAAGGACAATATATATGAACAATCAAACCATTGTGATCCTCGACTTTGGCGGGCAGTACAAGGAGCTGATAGCCAGACGCGTGCGTGAATGCGGCGTGTATTCGGTCATACTCCCCTACGACACCGATGTCGAGGAGGTCGCAGCTCTCAAACCGATAGGGATCATTTTCACCGGCGGACCCAACAGCGTGTACGCCGAGGATTCCCCCAAATGCTCTATGGGCATTTTCAAGCTCGGCGTTCCGGTGCTCGGAATATGCTACGGTATGCAGCTTATCTGCCACCTCTTCGGCGGAACGGTTGTCACCTGCCACGCCAGCGAATACGGTACGCTTGATGCAAAGGTGGACACGACATCCGATCTTTTCAGACAGCTCTCACCCGAACAGCCCGTCCTTATGAGTCATACCGATATGGTTTCCAAGCTGCCCTCAGGTTTCCGCCCGATCGCTTCCACGGCGTTTTGCCCTGTTGCGGCTTTTGAGAACTTTGGCGAAAAGATATTCGGCGTGCAGTTCCATCCTGAGGTCGAAAATACCCGTAACGGCAGTAAGATGATAAACAACTTCCTTTATCGCGTATGCGGTGCCGCCGGAGATTATTCTATGGAGGACTACCTCAGCCGCAAGGTCAAGGAAGTGAAGAAAAGAGTGGGCAACAAGAGAGTGCTGCTCGGACTTTCCGGCGGTGTTGACTCGTCTGTTTGCGCGGCGCTGCTTTCGCGCGCGATACCCGGTCAGCTCGTTTGCATTTATGTTGACCACGGATTCATGCGCAAGGGCGAGACCCAGCAGATACGTGAGGCATTTGAGGGACGCGATCTTGATTTTGTTTACGTTGACGCAAAGGACAGATTCATATCCAAGCTCGCGGGCGTTACCGACCCCGAGCAGAAGCGCAAGATAATCGGCGCCGAGTTTGCCCGCACCTTTGAGGACGAGGCGAAAAAGCACGGCTCGCCCGAATTTCTGGCGCAGGGAACGATATATCCCGATGTTGTTGAGTCGGGAAGCAAGAACAAGTCGGCGGTCATCAAGAGCCACCACAATGTCGGCGGACTTCCTGCCGATCTCGGCTTTGAGGGCGTTATCGAGCCGCTCAGTCTCCTGTTCAAGGATGAGGTACGCCGCCTCGGTATACTTCTCGGACTGCCCAAAAAGCTCGTGTGGCGTCAGCCCTTCCCGGGTCCCGGACTTGCGATACGTATCGTAGGCGAGGTGACTGAGGAGAAGCTCAATATCCTGCGCGAAGCCGATGCGATCGTTCGCGAGGAAATAGGACGTTGCCGCGTGCGTGCCGATCAGTACTTTGCGGTCATGACCGACACACGCAGCGTGGGAGTTATGGGCGATTTCCGCACATACGAAAATGTTATTGCAGTTCGTGCGGTCCGCACCGGCGACTTCATGACCTGCGAGTACGCAAGACTGCCGTACCCGCTGCTCACCCGCATTTCGTCGAGAATAACCAACGAGGTCCGCGGAGTCAATCGCGTGGTTTATGATATCACCGCTAAGCCCCCGGCAACCATCGAGTGGGAATAATACGATACAAAATATAATATGTCCCCGTGTGTGCTGCGCCATGGCGCGGCACGCAACGGGGACTGTGCATAGATGTCAAAAGACATTGCTTTGCGGTGCATTATGTCGTATATTTTTCGTCTTGAAAAAAAGCCTTCAGCGTGATATAGTCCTATATGTTCCGTAGGAAAGTGCGTGCATTTCGGTGCGCTTTTCCCGGTGACGTGCAGGAGGTGTTGTTATATGAAAGCTCATGGTGTCCGTGCGCAGGAGCGCGGTGTTTGCAGCCGCGCGTTCAGGGCTGCGCTGCCTTATTCGCTGCCGGTATGTGTCGGTTTTTTGTTTATGGCTATGTCGTACGGATTTATGATGCGCAGCCGCGGCTTTCCTATAATATATCCGATAGTCATGAGCTGCTTTATATATGCGGGAGCAATGGAGTTTGTTACCGCCGAGCTGTTGCTTGCGCAGTTCGATCCGGTCCGTGCGTTCTTGATGACGCTTATGATAAACGCGCGGCACCTGTGAGCGCATATATCGACAGCATTGATGAATGTCTTGCCGGCGGGAAGGCTGTCCCGCAGTGGTATATGGCGGTCGCGGACGGCGCGATAGTCGGCGGTCTTGGCGTTATCGAAAATGATTTTCACGAAAGGCGCGACCTTGCGCCCAATGTCTGCGCGGTGTTTACCGACGAGAAACACCGTTGCCGCGGCATTGCCGGCGCGTTGCTCGACCTTGCCTGCCGGGATATGAAGGTGCGCGGGATCGGAACGCTTTATCTTGTGACAGACCATGTTGGGTTCTATGAGCGCTACGGCTGGAGCTTTTTGTGTCACGTGAAATGTGACGACGGATCGGTCTCAAGAATGTACACGCACGTTGGCTGAATGCTGTAATATCTTAAAGCACCGTGGTGCCGCGCTTTGGCGCGGCAC
>ENA-UOJS01000821-UOJS01000821.1-human-gut-metagenome-genome-assembly--contig:-C74-NODE-821-length-29999-cov-8.301863_pt1 | contig 29999 bp, 24 predicted proteins | sample MGYA00242355_ERZ723902 | MGnify/ENA metagenome assembly ERZ723902
TTTCTGCTGTATTTAACTCACTAAAATCAGTCCAATTAGGGAACCCATAACTGCAATTAAAAGTGCAGGGAATACCGAGCTCATAAAATTTACTTAACGCCCGAGGAAAAGTTATGTCGTAAGTTTTTTTCACAAGTTCTATATCCTGATTTGTAATTCCGGGGAGTACAATGTGACCGGTCTGTCTTAACGATTGGATAATTGAATAAAAATCAAGCATCAGTCTTACTCCTAAATATTACTTTATTCTATACCAAGACTTATAATGATCCGGTGAATAATAATATAAGCCATTCGCTCCTTTGACAATTCGCTGGTTGTTTTTCGCGGTGATTTGGGCTGACGCAGGCGCTGAGTCATCGTTAAAACTTTCCCTGGAAAAACGAGCCACCATGTTTTCATCGACCTTGGTACCTAACACCCCATTGCACGCCCCGTCTGAAACGCCGATAAGGTATACATCGCCTTTTTTTCCCGAGCAGGACGCCAAAAGCAGACATAGGGACAAAAGTACGGGTATGATCAATTTTTTCTTCATAAGATAAACTCCTTTCCAGCGACCGTGCTTTCACCCGGTTGCCTCACTCGGAATATATTTTCAGTTGATAAGCATAAGCATCGTCACGCGTTCTATAATGTCCGTGCCCTTGCGTGCAACGTTTACGTCTACCGCAAGTGCGAGCCTTCCTTTTTCTGTTCTGACAAGACAGCCTGTGTCCTTCAGCACTTCAAAATCGGGTGCTCCGGCGTCCGATGTCGTAAGTGCCGCCGTCAACATTTCTCCGGTCTTTACTTCTACCGCATCCATGGAGCGCTCAAGGCTGAAGCCCTCGGGCAGCGTGACACCGGCAAACTCGCTCACCGAGTAATTTTTATATTCGCATACGATGTTCCGTCTGCTGTCTACACGTATATGTATTGTATCGCCAGTAGCGATATCACCAAGATACCTCTTGAATGTGTACGAATACACGCCGGAACCTTCATATCCGAATGAGCCGCTGCGCGTCATAGTGTAATTCTCGATATCCGTGTAGCCTTCAAGGAACGTTACCGCAATATCCTTACCCTCTTCGACCGTACAGAGAGCGGGCAGACTTTCATCCTCCGGATATGTTTTTGAATAATACCCTAATTTATGATCGCCGCGAGACACCGCAAAAACCACATCGCCGGTCTGACTTTTGTAGTAATCAAGTATAACGCTTGTATTGAAATTGTGCCGTGATTTCTGATAAGTCCCGCTCGCCGCTTCCCCGTTCACGACTATATCATATGCGGACGCCGCAGATGCATCGTTAAAATCGGAGCCTGTCAGCTGCGCGCTGTATTCTTTATCTATTTTATCCGCCACGGAACTGTCGCTAAGTCCGTCCGAAACACTGATAAGGTATACATCGCCTTTTTTAGCCGCGCATGATGCAAAAAGCAGACATAGCGACAAAAGCACAGATATGATCATTTTTTTCTTCATAAGATAGCTCCTTTCCGGCGTCATTTATTTGAATATGCGGGCAGCACGTGAGGTCAAATAACAAACGCCGCCGATCCATGATCTACTTACACGCATCAAAAGGCTCAATGGATCCCCGCGCGTAAGCACCTTTTCGTTCCGGACCTGCTCAAAGCGCAAGTCCGGACAAAAAAGGAAGATCAGACGCACGGATCTTATTTCCGGGGGCATATCGCGTTGTTTTTTGAACGGCGCATGGTCTGGTCCTCCTTATATAATATTATGTTATAGCAGTTGACGTGGCAACTGAGTGCTTCAATTATCGCTTTGTTATCTCCGTATCCGGCGGCATAAGGCGCCGCATGTTTTATCTTCCAATGCCATTATAGCATAATAAATGACTCATGTCAACACTAAAATGAAATATTTGATATTTATTATGTCGATATGCAAAAACAAAATCGGACTGTTAAAAAGCCCATTGTTTTTAACAGTCCGATATACATCATGCAAAATATTTATCTATAACATCCGCCTCGGCTTTGGCAAGGCGTGCCAGGCATTCCGAGCTTTGCAGGAAAGCGGAATCCTCGGGATTGGTGTGGAAGCCGTGCTCGATAAGGAACGCGCGGCGGCAACCCGACTGTGCGGCGTTGCGTATGACCGAGTAATAGTCCACATTCTCATTATCCGGATAACGGCGGGTCTTTATGCCGCGGTCAAGCGTTCCCATGGTGCTTACAACAGCATCGTTCAGCGCCCGCGCCAGCGGTATATTTCCCTCCTCATCGGTGATCGAATAATACGTCTCGGCGCCGCGCACCTTTGCGTATTCCTCGGGCGAGCGCGATGCGCCCGGCGCGTTTGAATGGAGCGAAAGGAACATTATCGCTCCCAAACGTCCCGCCATTCCTCCGCGTTCGGCAAGCTCGGGATCGTCATCCACTGTTTCGCGAGTCACCTTTACATCAAAGCCGCGCGCCAACAGCTCGTCCCGCAAAAACTGCGACAGCACAAAATTCTGCGTTCCTTCATAGTACCCAGCGCGTGTGGTGTGTGCGTTTCCGGTCTTTCCGTGACCGGGATCGAGTATAATAAGACCTCTTGACATTTCTTTTTTCTCCCGTATATCTGATTTACCGTGCGTCCGCCCGCCGGCGGAATATTTTCGATTACTATTATAGTTCGTGCGCGGCGTTTTGTCAATAGCAACCTTTTTGTTGACATTCCGCCGCGCGGGGTATATAATAAATGCAAACGATAACAAAAGGAGGTCCGCATGAGCGAGGTAACGCTTGACTCACCCGTGACCGTACTCGGCGGAGTGGGAGCGGTCCGTGCCGCCGCCTACGCCAAAGCGGGTGTTGAGACCTTAGGAGACCTGATATATCACATCCCCCGCGCCTACGAGAACCGCGGGGATATACGTCCGCTCCGCGAGGCGAGACGCGACGGCGGCAAGACGGCGCTCGTTCTGACCGTTGCCACCGAGCCGCGCGCGGCAAGACTGCCGCGCCGGATGACGATACTTAAATTCCGCGCATGCGACGAGACCGACGCGGCAGAGGTGACGTTTTTCAATCAGGATTATCTGAAAAGCAAATTCACGCTCGGTTCGGTATGGCGCTTCTACGGAGTCGTCGAGGTCAAGGGGCGCGGAAGCAGATATTCGCTGACCTCCCCCGCCTTCGAACCGTGGGAGGAGGGGCGTCTGCCGGATTTCACGGCGGTCTACCCGCTGTCCGAGGGACTGTCGCAGAAGCAGCTCGCGCAGAACGTTGCCGAGGCAATGCGGCTTTGCGCGCACAGGATAAACGATCCGCTACCCGAGGAAATACGCTGTGAAAACGATCTGCCCACGCTCGGCTATGCGCTGCGCAACATTCATCTGCCGGAAAGCTACACCGCGCTTGCGGCGGCAAAGCGCCGGCTGGTGTTTGACGAGCTGTTCTTTTTTGCGCTCGGTCTTGCGGGACGCAAAAAGCGCGACCGCACGCCCGGTGCGCTCCCCTGCACCAAACAAAATATCTCCCCGCTGCTTGCCCTTTTGCCCTATGAACTGACGGGAGCGCAGAAGCGTGCGATATCCGAGATCGCAGCCGACATGCGGAGCGACATCCCCATGAACCGCATGGTGGTTGGCGACGTGGGCTGCGGCAAGACTGTAGTAGCGGCTGCGGCGATCCTTATCGCCGTAATGAGCGGTCATCAGGCGGCGCTCATGGCGCCCACCGAAATACTCGCACGCCAGCACTATTCCGAGCTTGCGCCGATGCTTGAACGCCTCGGCATACGCACGGCTCTGCTTGTCGGCGCAACGCCGGCGGCGGAAAAGCGCAAAATAAAAGCGTCGCTTGCCAATATTTCGCCCGATATGCGGCTTGAGGTGGTCATAGGCACTCATGCGCTCATATCCGACGGCGTGGAATTTTCCGATCTTGCCCTTGCCGTGACCGATGAGCAGCACCGCTTCGGCGTGGCTCAACGCGCGGCACTGGCGGCGGGAGCGGAGCACGCGCATGTTCTTGCGATGAGCGCCACCCCTATTCCCCGCTCGCTCGCGCTGACTATATACGGCGATCTTGACATTTCCAAAATAGACGAAATGCCGCCGGGACGGCAGAAGGTAGATACATTCGCGGTGGACGAAAGCTACCGCGCGCGCCTGCTCGCCTTCATAGAAAAAAATGTCCGCGAAGGCGGACAGGTATACATCGTGTGCCCCTCGATAGAGGAAAACGCCGAGGCGGACAGCGGCGAGGTCGGCATTGACGATATAGCCGAGGGCGGCTTTGAAGAAAAGCCGCCGCTCAAGGCTGCAGCGACTTACGCCGAGGAGCTTGCCGCCGCGTTGCCTGACATCCGCGTTTCTCTCGTACACGGCAGGATGAAGCCGGGCGAAAAGGACGCAGCAATGCGCGCCTTTGCCGCCGGCGAGAGCGACGTGCTCGTTTCGACAACCGTTATCGAGGTCGGCGTGAACGTACCCAACGCCTCGCTGATGATAGTGGAAAACGCCGAGCGTTTCGGGCTTTCACAGCTGCATCAGCTGCGCGGGCGCGTAGGACGCGGAAGCCGTAAATCGTACTGCATTCTCGTTTCGGACAGCAAGTCCGAAAATGCACGGCGGCGTCTCGGCGTACTGACAAAAACCAACAACGGCTTTGAAATAGCCGAAGAGGACCTTGCCATGCGCGGTCCGGGCGACTTTTTTGGCAAGCGCGCCGGCGATGTGCGCCAGAGCGGCGGTGTGCGCTTCCGCTTTGCTGATCTCTGCGGCGATGCCGGACTGCTTGCCGCGGCTACCGGAGCGGCTCACCGCATACTTGCCGACGATCCGCAGCTGACCGATCACCCGGTGCTGCGCTCCGAGATGATGAAAATGTTCGGCGAGGACGAATGATCTATTGATGCACAATAAGTAATAAGGAAGGTGCTAAAAAACTCAATTTGAGTTTTTTAGCACCACATTTTACTTATAAGGATCAGACGTTGAAGCGGAAGAGCGTCACGTCGCCGTCCTGCATGACATAATCCTTGCCCTCACTGCGGACCAGTCCCGCCTCCTTGGCGGCAAGCATGGAGCCGCAGCGCATAAGATCGTCAAATGCCACGATCTCGGCGCGAATAAAGCCGCGCTCAAAGTCGCTGTGTATCTTTCCGGCAGCGCCGGGAGCCTTTGTTCCCTTCTTTATCGTCCACGCGCGGACCTCCTTGGGTCCCGCGGTGAGGAAGGATATAAGCCCCAGAAGCTCGTAACTCTCGCGTATAAGGCGGTCAAGTCCCGACTCGGCAATGCCGAGCTCCTCAAGAAACGCCGTTTTTTCCTCCGGCTCAAGCTCGGCTATCTCAGCCTCGATGCCCGCGCAGACGGCAGAACAGCCGGCGTGCTCGGCATCGGCATATTTCTTCAATGCGGCGTAGTGGGGATTGTTCTTCGGCTCGCCGCCCGCATCATCCTCGCCCACATTGGCAACATAGATGACAGGCTTCTGCGAAAGGAGCGGCGCATCCTGAAGCATTGCGACCTCGTCCGCACTCATTTCCATGGTGCGCGCCGCCTTGCCCTCGCCGAGATGTGTGCCGAGACGCTCGAAAAAGTCAAGCTCCGCCGCCAGCGACTTGTCGTTGCGCGCGTTTTTGCGCAGTCTTTCCAGCTTGCGCTCGACTATTTCAAGATCCGAAAGTATAAGCTCGTAATTTATCGTCTCAACATCGCGGACGGGATCGACGCTACCGTCAACATGGATTATATTTTGGTCCTCAAAGCAACGCACCACATGAAGTATCGCGTCGCATTCGCGTATGTGCGAAAGAAACTTGTTGCCGAGTCCCTCGCCCTGTGCCGCGCCGCGCACCAGACCGGCGATATCAAAGAACTCGACAGTTGCGGGCGTGTACTTTTCGGGCGAATACATTTTTGCCAGCGCGTCGAGCCGCGGGTCAGGCACCGGCACCACGCCGACGTTTGGCTCTATTGTACAGAAGGGATAGTTTGCCGAGTCGGCGCCTGCGCTCGTAAGCGCATTAAAAAGTGTGCTTTTGCCGACGTTGGGCAAGCCTACGATTCCGAGTTTCATATTTTTTATGCCTCCGTGAATTTTTTGCGCCGGGGGGCGCAAGAAAAAAGTTCTGCTTTTTATTTCCGCTGATAATTATATAACATCCGGCGTGATTTTGCAAGTAATTTCGGCGCTAAAACCGCGAAAGAACAAAAAATTATGAACAAAATCATGAAAAGCTATTTGCAAAGCACCTTTTTTGTGCTATAATAAGATGTGGGTCGATATCCTGCATATCAAAAGACCCGCGCGCAATGTTTACAAAGTAAATTTTTACCGCAAAAATTCAAACAATCGTCACACAACGCACTTACAGCGTCTGTATAATCATATACTGAAGAGGTTCATAACCGCAAAGAGTATACCGAGAGCGGCGCGCACAGCCGTGATGTAACCAAAGACAACAAAACGAAGGATTAAAAACACGAGGGGGTCACAAAATGAATTACACCAAAATTCTCGTCGTTGATGACGACAGCAACATCAGAGACTTGCTCAAGCAGGGCCTCGAAAATGAAGGATACGAAGTCAGAACAGCCGCCGACGGCTACGAAGCCATTGATTCTTTCAAAAAATATGAGCCGGATATAATGCTTCTTGACATTATGCTTCCCGGAAAGAGCGGCAGAGATGTCTGCTCCGAAATACGCAAATTCTCCACCAAGCCCATTATAATGATCACCGCAAAGGGCGACGTTGTGGACAAGGTCGTTTGCCTTGAGCTCGGCGCCGATGATTTTGTGGTCAAGCCCTTTGATATGAACGAGCTTTATGCCCGCATCAAAGCGGTGCTCCGCCGTTGCAACACGCATGAGGAGCCGGGCGACAGCGAGGTCATCAAATTTGAAAACATCGAAATAAGCAAGCAGAAATACGAGCTCAAGCTCAAGGGACGTTCGGTAGACATCCCGCCAAAGGAGCTGGAACTCCTCTACTTCCTTGCCTCCAACTACAACCGCGTCTTTACGCGCGATCAGCTTCTTGACAAGGTATGGGGATTCGACTATCTCGGCGACTCCCGCACAGTTGACGTTCACGTAAAGAGACTGCGCGAAAAGCTGGACGGAGTTTCCGACAAATGGACGCTCAAGACCGTTTGGGGCGTCGGCTACAAATTTGAGGTAGTCGGCAACTGACCGGGCGCCCAGAGTCAAGGACCGATAGCTTGGGGCGTGGGATGATCCCAATGCTCCCATCTGAAATACGGGCTGTGGCGCGCAAGTGCGACAGCCCCGTTTTGTAAATCGCATCACCTCCGGGAGGCACCTGATGTTCAAAAGCGTTTTTGCAAAATATATTTTTGCTTTTATGCTGATAATTCTTATTAGCTTTACCCTGCTTACCGCGATCGTGGGAAGTATGGTGAACAGCTATTCCGCGTCAGCCAAGGAAGACACTGTTTCCGCGGCTTCGTCGGCGACCGCCGCATGTATACAGGACAAGGATGCGCTGTCCGAGATCTCCGATCTCACGGCATTCTGCAGTATATATTCACGAGATATCGGCGCGTTTCTCGATGCAATAGTAAGTTCAAGCACAGATGAGCTTACGATATTCATTGTAACGAATAACGGAAAAATAATAATCGCCGACAATAAAAGAGCGGGCGAACTGACCGGCAGATCCGTGCCGAAGCAGATAATGGACGAGGTGAACAGCGGCGTTGAGCTGAAGAGCCTTGACCGCATAGACGGAATAACCGAGGGCAAGAGCGTGATATGCGCCACGCCGATCTACCTCAACGATGGCTATATATGCGGCACGGTGTTCGCCTGCGCATATGCATCGTTCGACGGCGGACTAAGCACCGTAACAACGCGCACTATAACCCTTGCCAGCCTTTGGGTCATGCTTGCGGCGCTGATCGCCGTTTACTTCATCACGAACCGTGTCATAGGTCCCCTTAAGGATATGAGCCAGGCTGCCAAGAGCTTTGCGGCAGGCGATTTCAGCGTTCGTGTTCCGGTAAGGGGCAACGATGAGGTCGCGGAGCTTGCGCTTGCCTTCAACAACATGGCAAAGTCGCTGGCGGCGCTCGATGATATGCGCAACAACTTTATGTCAAGCGTATCCCACGATATGCGCACTCCTATGACGACCATATCCGGCTTTATCGACTGCATCCTCTCCGGCGCTATCCCGCCGGAAAAGCACGAATATTACCTGCATATCATACAGGATGAGGTGCAGCGGCTTTCACGCCTTGTCACTACGCTGCTTGACATATCCCGCATCCAGGCAGGCGACCGCAAGTTCGTTATGGCTCCGTTTGATATATGCGAAATGGGCAGACAGGTGCTTATATCCTGCGAGCAGCGCATAGACAAAAAGAAGCTCGAGGTGGAATTCGATATCGACGACGACAATATGTATGTCAGCGGAGACCACGATGCGATATACCAGATAATGTATAACATCTGCGACAACGCAATAAAGTTCTCGTTTGAGGGCGGGCTTTTAAGGATCAGCATCAGATATGCCGAAAACAAAAAGGTCCGCGTCAGCGTATACAACGAGGGCGAGGGCATACCCTTTGAAGATCAGCCATACATTTTTGAACGTTTTTATAAGAGCGACCGCAGCCGCGGCAAAGACAAGACCGGAGTAGGACTCGGTATGTTTATTGCCAAAACCATAATCAAAGCGCACGGCGAGGACATCGTACTGCATAGCGAACCGGGCAAGAACTGTGAATTCGTATTCACTCTTCCGCGTGCGCAGGCTCCCGAACGCCACAGCGCTCAGAACGACAGGACGTGGGAACAAAATGCCAGATAATCAGTCAAACGATTGCAAAGAAGAAAAAATATCCGCAGAACAGACAGAGGAGATAACTCCCGCGGCGGAGCCGTGTGAAACGGAGAACACCGAATCGGCAGAGGCTATGGAAGGAATTCCGGATGAAACTCCGGATACGATCCCGGAAGAAACCCCGACAGAAGCTACGGAAGGAACGGACGCGGAAAGCGCCGATGAAAGCCACGATGCGGAGGAGACCGATGTCACAGAGTCTGCAACGCCTCCCTGCCCCGCTCCGGATGTTATTTCCGACGAAAGCAAGAATGAAAAACGGAAGGCATCCCGGCGCGGCGCGCTCGTGTACGCGGCGATAATGACCGCTGCATTTCTCGTTTGCTTTGCCCTGCTCATAGCGATAACGGTAACTGCGCCGCCCGCAGCGGACCCCGACTACGCACCGGTAGAAACGATAGTGATAGAAAAAACGGTCTATGTCCGTGATGGCGACAGCACAGGCAAGCTGACAGTCGCCGAGATCTCGTCAAAGGTCGGTCCGTCCGTCGTCGGCATCGGAGTAAGAACAAAGGACGCCAGCGGCGTCGGGACCGGTATCATCAAAACCGAGGACGGATATATCATCACAAACTACCACGTAATAGAGGACTACACCTCAATTGAGGTATTCATGCCGGACGGGACCTCGTATCCCGCCGAATATATCGGCGGAAATGAGCTTTCCGATATTGCGGTGATAAAGATCGCCGCCACGGGGCTTCCCGCCGCCGATTTCGGCAATTCGGACGGTCTTGTGGTAGGCGAGACTGCCGTGGCGATAGGCACGCCGGGCGGTCTTGAATATGCGGGCACGGTAACGACCGGAATCATTTCATCCACCAGACGCATCGTATACTTTTACGACAACACGACCGGGCTGTTGCAGAAGACGATGACGCTCATCCAGACGAGCACACAGATAAATCCCGGTAACTCGGGCGGTCCGCTTATCGACGGCGACGGCAAGGTCATAGGCATCAACACCTACAAGATCACCGAGGACGGGTTTGAGGGCATCGGCTTTGCCATTCCGATAAACGGAGTGCTGGCGATCTATGACGATATACTCGCCGGCGGCAACGGAAACGTCGGGAACATTGCAAAAAAAGCCGCAAGGCTCGGTATAACCGGCGCGGCTGTCACAAAAGGCTCGAAATTCACCTATTCCGACGGCGCAGCGGAACGTACCGTTATTGCCGAAACAGACGGTATTGCCGTAGCATCTGCAGACCCAGGGTATGACGCCGCCGCAAAGCTCCGTCCCGGAGATATCATTACGGCGATAGACGGTCATGCCGTCAGGACCATCGACGATGTACGGGCATCGATACTGTCACTCGCTCCCGGAGATAAAATAACTCTCACGGTGTTCCGCGACGGGACCGAAATGACCGTTGACGTAACGCTCGGAGGCTAATCACAAAGGTGGCGTTAAAAACTCAAATTGAGTTTTTAACGCCACCTTATTTTATTTCCCTTGAGATTCAAGATCGGTGTAGTAAACTATCTCATCCGGAAGCACCAGACCGAGCCTTTTACGCGCCACGCGCATGATATACTCGCGGTCCATAGGCTCGTCAAGCTCGTATTGCAGCTCCGCCGCGCGGACCTCCGCTTCGGATATTTCAGCCTCCAGCTTACTTTCGGTATTTCCGAGACGGTTATATTCCATCAACAATGAGAACGATGTGATAAGCAGGCACACAACGACCGCGCACAGCGCGATTTTTACAAAAAAGCCTGCCTTACCGAGCGTTATTCTGCCGTAGAATTTTCCTCTTCCGTTCATTTTCATTGCTTCCTTCTTCTTTACTCATTGCACTGCGCGGAGCGCCGAAGGCTTCCGCCATGCCAAAGCCCGCACCCGCAAGGCTTATGATCCTTACGCGCTCACGCGCGTTATATTTTTTTATACGCCTCTCGCTCCGCGCGTGCGACACCGCACGCAGGACGCGACCTATCCCGGAATATATTCCCCTTGCGGCAAACACCGCCGGGAAGCATATGTAAGCTACCGCAGCGCGTATCACATAGACAACAAAGCTGCCGCATGCACGGAACGGCACGCCAAGCGTTTTGCGCCACAAAACAAAGCCGAGCGCTCCTGCGGCAAGACCGGAAAGACGGAATATCCCGTCATCCGTCGCAAAAAACACGCAAAGCTGCGCCGACGCCCAGGCAACGGGAAACAGCATATCGACGCACCAGAGAACGACCGATGCGGCAACGCCGCCCACCTTGCCTCGTCTGCCCACAGCGCCAACAAGAGGCAACACACTGTCGTAATACGCCGGGACTCTGCCCACACCGAGCGAACGATAAAAAACGCCTATAAGATCAAATATCGATCCTGCCGCCACGCCCACTGCCGCCGACACCGCAAGCATAAGCGCCTGCGCGCGCGGCGAAATCTGCATGACATCCATGACCGTTTCAGCGCCCGAAAAGTCCGCGCTTCTTCCGTCCACCGCCGATATGAGGGTCCTCAAGATAAAAGATCCCGCTTATATCGCCGTCAAGAGACAGAAAGCCGCGATCGATATCAAGCGCGCCTATGTGAAGCCCCGCGCCCTCTATCGTCATCTCGCCGCAGGAAGTCCCCGCGACAACGCTGTTTTCGTCAAAGCTGATGACCTCGCTGACCCCGCAGATCTGCATGGTCTTTCTGCCGCGCACGGTAAACTCGTGCGCCGCCTGCTTTTTTTCGCCTTCCGGCATTTTATCACTGTTGATGTTGTTATTCATTGCAGTTCCTCCGCATATACTTTTTACCCACAAAAAGCATATGCGGGGGATGTCCGCATTATGTCACTGGCTGATTATTTCGTACATATCGGAGGCATCCGCCTTTCCGACATGCTCGCGTACATTGAGCACGCGGAATACAAGCTGACGCTGACCGAAGGAGACCGTAACCGTGTCGCCTTCCTTTACGTCGTACGACGCCTTTGCCACCTTGCCGTTTACGGATATATGTCCCGCATCGCACGCATCGTTGGCAACGGTGCGGCGCTTTATCACGCGGGAAACCTTAAGATATTTATCAAGTCTCATTATGACCTTCAGATATGGGTAGATATTTTTATTATACTTTCTTTTTTCCGCGGATTCAATACCGTTTTGCGTTCATTCGCATATTTTACAGAATGTTCACACATTCTCATGCTTGATACGGTCCCAGATCGCATCAAGCTCCGGCATCGTCATCTCGTCCGGGCGTTTTCCTTCTTTGGCTGCCTCGTTCTCAACGCGTTCAAAGCGATCGACGAATTTGTTCACCGCTTTGCCAAGCGCCTTTTCGCTGTCAACGCCCAGCTTGCGCGCAAGGCTCGTAACGGTGAGCAGGAGGTCGCCTATCTCATCCTCCATCTCATCGGCGCTTCCGCTCTTTGCCGCCTCCTCGACCTCAGCCGTTTCCTCGCGCAGCTTTGCGATAACCGCGTCCGCAGTGTCGAAATCAAAAAACGAAGCTTTCTTTCCGACCTTCTGCGCGCGCATAAGCGCGGGCAGTGCCGGCGGAACGGCGCGGAGCTTTGACGTAAGCGTATCGCGGTGTTTTTCGGCGCTTTTGATATTTTCCCAGTTCTTTATCACCTCGTCCGAGGTCTCGGCGCTCACGTCACCGAAAATATGCGGGTGGCGGTGTATCAGCTTTTCGCAGACATCGTTGGCAACATCGGAAATGTTGAATTCGCCGTCCTCCGATGCTATCTGCGCATGAAATACGACCTGAAGAAGCACGTCGCCCAGCTCCTCGCGCATGAGCTTGGGGTCCTTGTTGTCTATCGCCTCGATGACCTCATAGGTCTCCTCTATAAAGCTCGAACGTATGCTCTCGTGCGTCTGCTCTCTGTCCCAGGGACAGCCGCCCTCTCCGCGCAGCAGTGCGTGTATCGTGCAAAGATCGTCGAATGTATATGTTCCGGGCTTTTTGCCCACAAGATATTTTACCGTTTCATCACGTGTCATTTTTTCATTTCCTTTCGTTTTTTCATTCCAAAAGTACGCAGAAGTCCCGCTCTGCCGAGCAGACGCGCGGCGCGCTCGCCGCCCGGAAGCGCCTCGATGTCCTCGGCTCCAATGGCGCCGAATCTGAGCGCAGCTATTGCATATACCGGGAGCGCGGCGGCTATCGCCGCGAGAAGCGCTACGGCATTTCCCGCTTCCAGCCGCGAAAGCCCGATATATACCCCGCCCGCCGCGCCTACCGCAACGACAGACGCCGAAAGCGCACGCATTATTCCGGATACGGATATTATCCCTCCGTTCTGCGCGGGCGTGTACCGGTACATGAAAATAAAATTCAGAAGCACGACCGTCACGCCGCAAAGCAGGGTGCTGATCGGCGCACCGTATATTCCGACAGACGTACCCACGAGCAGATACTCGGACACGACCTTGACCGCCGTCCCGGCACCGATAGATACGATGGGCAGCGCGGGGCGTCCCCACGCCTGAAGCACCGCGTTGGTCACCGTGATAAGGCAGGAAAAAACCACCGCAGGCGCAAGAGTCGAAAGCAACGGCGCCGATACGGATACCGCCGACATCTGACGCGGGTAAATAAAGCGCAGCACCGGCAGTGCAAACACGGCAAGTCCGGTAGCGGCGGGCAACGCCGCCGTGAATGTGACACGGAACGCCGTGCGCAGCACCGACATTGCGGTTTTATCCTCACCGGCGGCAACAGCCGCCGAAAGAGCCGGAACGAGCGACATGGCTACCGGAGTTATCAGCGCGGTAGGCAGATTATAAAGCGGCACGGCAAGATTGGTATATCCGCTGTAAAGCGCAAGCGCCGTGGAGTGGTCAAAGCCCGCCGCTGTGAGTCTTGAGGTGATGATGGCGGTATCCGCAAGCCCCGCAATGCCCGTCACCGATGCGCTTATAGTTACCGGCAGGGCGATCCTTATCATTTCCGCCGCAAGCGAGCGCCGCGAGCGCGGCATCGACGCGGCGGTGTAAAGCCCACGATATTTTTTTGTGCGCGGGAATATAATTTTTCTGAGCGCAAGATACGCCGCGCCTCCGGCTACGCCGACGGTAAGCCCGCATATTGCCGCCGCCGCGGTATGCGGAGGATCAGCCCCGTACCGTACGGCGATAAGCGCAAAGCCCATGCCGAGCGCCAGCTTTGATGCAGATTCAATAAGCTGAGACACCGCCGTAGGCAGCATTATCTCATGTCCCTGAAAATATCCGCGCACCGCGCTTGATGCGCAGATAAAAAACAGCGTTGGAGATATCGCCTTTATGGCATACTCGGCATCGGGAATGCTTATCCATGCGGCAAATGCTTTTGCGCCGAAATACATCACGGCGGTCCCCACGGCTCCTATCGGCAAAAGAAGCGACAGCGAAACACCAAATATCCTTCCGACCTCGCCGCGGTCTCCGCGCGCGGAGCTTTTTGCCGTCATCATCGAAAGCGCAACCGGAAGTCCGGCAGTGGACAGCGTGAGAAGCAGAATGTATATATGATAAGCCGACGAGAAATACGCCATGCCTTCGATACCGATGATCTCCATCATCGGTATCTTGAAAAGAAGCCCTATTACCTTTGATATAAGAGTGGATGCGGAAAGCACGAGCATTCCGCCCATATACCGTTTTTCCGCCCGGTGTGTGACCGCGGCGGCGCCAAGTCCGTTTTTGCTCACAAAAATGATCCCCCGTGCCGCACACGGCGGCTTTTTTTATTATTTATATTCGGCAGGATCGCGACTTATTTACGCACAGATCCTCAGAGCGGATATTCGCCGAAAAATTCCTCGATACCGCGCGTAAGCTCGCCGCATTTATTGTCATTAAGGTACTCAAAAGGATATTTCTGATTGAACAGCCGCCGTATCACCGGGCGCGAGCCGTCGGAGGGATGCAGGCGCACCAGCTTGGTAACAGCTCCCGCGCCCGCCGCAAGGATGGTATGTACCTCTTCCATCATGTAGATATTGTAGCGTCCCTCGGTGCCGTCAAGCGCAAAGCCGACATTCTCGTAGTTTCCGACGGTATTTTTCTGCCTGTACATATAGTACGGCAGATATCCCGCCTGCGCCGCCTTTATCTGCGAATAATCCACGCACTTCCCCACATCTCCGCCGCGGATGGAGTATATCCCCGCCGTCTGACGAAGCTCCGCCGCCTTTTTCACGCAGAAGGTATGTACCGTTATATTCTCCGGGCGGAGAGCAAGGATGCCGTCCATGGTAGCCGAAAAGCGGGCAAAGGTATCGCCCGGCAGCCCCGCGATAAGATCCGTATTCACACACGGGATACCGGAAGCGCGCGCATCCGAATATGCGCGGAGGAAATCCTCCACGGTGTGCGCTCTGCCGATGCCGGAAAGGACCTCCTGGCAGAGCGTCTGGGGATTGACGCTTATGCGCGTGACACCGTACTCGGCGGCGGCGCGCAGCTTTTCAAGCGTTATCGTATCCGGTCTGCCCGCCTCGAATGTAAATTCCTCAAGCGCGCCGATATCAACGCACTCCGAGACCACGGACAGAAGTCTTCTTATCTGATCCGGCGTCAGAACGGACGGAGTTCCGCCGCCGACATAGACGGTGCGGACCCTGAGACCGATGCGGCGTGCCGCCGCAGTCATCTCCCGTATGTCGGCGCAAAGCCTTTCGACATACTCGGGTATGAGTGAGAGAAGTCTTTTTGATGTATACGAAACGAACGAGCAGTATGCACAGCGCGATGGGCAAAACGGGATGGATATATAAAGCGAGCAGTCACGCGCCTCGGGCGTACCGATTATCTTCTGCTCATTCAGCGCCACCTCTGTGGCGAGCGCCGCCTTTTTGGGAAAGGTCATATATTGGCTCGTCAGAGTTTTCTTGACGCGCGTTTTGCTCATTCCGCGCGCAAGCATCTCCGTTGCGACCTTTGATGGGCGCACACCGGTCAGCATTCCCCATGAGGGGCGGTATTCCACCAGTGAACCGAGCGCACCTATCACCGCACCGCCGACAGCGAGCTTTGCGGCGCGCTCGTCGGTCATGCCGTCCTCTTTTTCCTGCGTTTTTTCGCCCTCGCACACACGTCCGTTAAGCGACGCGCGAGCCGACGAGGTATAGCCGGTCCCGTTTTTTGTAAGAGTGACCCACAGCTCGGGCACGTTCGGAGCCGATTCCTCACCATCGGAAAACTTCTCTCCGGGAAAGAATATCATGCAAAGAGTCTGAACGTAGTATCTGTTGAGATCTCCGTCAAGATGGATTATCATTGTCAGGAACCAGCCTTTCCGAGCAGCACCTTGCTGTCAAGTGTGAGAGTAACGGGACCGTCGTTGCATAAGGTTATACGCATATCGGCGCCGAAAATACCGTTTTCGACCGGAATGCCGCAGGCGGCAAGCTGCGCCGAAAAATGCAGATAGAGCCTTTTTGCCTCATCAGGCGCTGCCGCGCCGGTAAAGCTCGGTCGGTTGCCGTGCCTGTAATCGGCAAGGAGGGTAAAGTTTGAAACGACAAGGGCGCCACCGCCCACATCGGCGACCGAAAGATTCATTTTGCCCGCATCGTCCTCAAATATACGCAGCTTTGATATTTTCAGCGCAAGCGCCTCGGCATCTGCCACAGTATCGCCCGCCGCAACGCCGCAAAGGATCATAAGCCCCCTCTGACAGCTTCCGGTAATTATTCCGTCAACCTCGCATGATGCCGAGGATACCCGCTGTAAAACCGCGATCATACTGACTTCTCCAATCGAAAGTAATTAAATAAAGCCGCGCGAGACGTCTATAACGTCCTCAAGCGAGCGCAGGCGCGAGACTATCGAAGCATAATGGTCGATATTCTTGCACGCCACCTTTACGCCTATCTGCATCGTATCGTCCGAGCGCTTCTGCGAATTGATCTGAAGTATCGAGACCTTCATCTCGGCAAGCGCGCTGGTGATATCGGCTATGAGGGTTATGGTATTGTAAGCGTGTATCTGCACCTGCGCCTCGTAAACTCCGGCGCCTGCCTCGCCCGCGCCCTTTTCCCAGCGTGCGGGGATCCACCTGTCCGCGTTATAAAGATTGTGCATACCCGTTATGACGTTGGGACAGTCGCGCTTGTGTATCGATATACCGTGCCCCTGCGTTATGAAGCCTATTATCGGATCTCCGGGCAGAGGGTTGCAGCAGCGTGCGAATTTCACCTCGCACCCGACCTCGCCGTCCACTATAACGCCGCTGTTCGTCTTTACGTTTTTCGGCGCTTTGGAGACCTGCACCTGCGCCGCCTCGGTTATGGGGGCGGGCGTCTCCTCCGGCTTGACTATGCGGTCAAACTCATCGCGCAGCTTGACCGAGAGCTTGGACACGGAAAGTCCGCCGTAGCCTATGGTGTTGAACAGATCGTCGTTCGACGCAAAGCCGGTGCGCGCTCCCACAGCCGCGCAGACCTCGTTGAACTGCGCGTCGGTAAATGAGCGCCCGTAGCGTTTGAGCTCGCTCTCAAGTGCGGCGCGTCCGACAACGATATTGTCGGCGCGTTTTTCCTTTTTGAACCACTGGCGTATTTTTGTACGCGCCTCGCTGGTCTTGACTATCTTCAGCCAGTCGCGGCTCGGTCCCTTTGTGGAGGACGAGGTGATTATCTCGACTATCTCGCCGTTCTGCGGTACGCGGTCGATCGGAACGATCATACCGTTTATCTTGGCTCCGACCATCTTGTTGCCGACCGCGGAATGTATCGCATAGGCAAAATCTATGACCGTTGAGCCATACGGCAACGCAATGACATCGCCCTTCGGCGTAAAGACGTATGTCTCCTCATGGAAGACGTCGGTCTTAAGCGCCTGCATGAATTCGTCCGGGTCGCGTGTGGCGTCCTCGGTCTCTATAAGGCGCGCTATCCATTCGAGCTTGTGATCCATGTCCGCCTTGGACTTTTCACCGCTCTTGTATTTCCAGTGCGCCGCAACGCCGTATTCGGCAATCTCGTGCATCTCGCGCGTTCTTATCTGGACCTCAAACGGTATACCGTCGCGTCCGATGACCGTAGTATGGAGCGAGCGGTACATATTGGGCTTAGGCATGGAGATATAATCCTTGAATCTGCCCGGCATAGACTTGAACATCTCGTGGATTATACCGAGCACGGTATAGCATTCAAGCTCGGTACCCACGATTATGCGCAACGCGTAAAAGTCGTATATCTCATCAAAGCTCTTGTTCTGATTGTACATCTTGCGATATATGCTGTATACCGTTTTGATGCGCCCCTCAAGCACAAAATCAATATTGTACTCACGCAGCTTGGCGTCCACCGTTGCGCGGATGTTTTCGATGAAGTTCTGATTCTGACCGTATTTTTTCTCGATATCGTCCTTGACCTCTGCGTATCCGATGGGATCGAGGTAGAACAGTCCGAGGTTTTCAAGCTCCTGCTTGACCCTTTGCATACCGAGGCGGTGAGCGAGCGGTGCATATACCTGCATCGTTTCAAGCGCTATGGTGCGCTGTTTTTTCTCCGATTTTGCGCTCAGTGTGCGCATATTGTGGAGTCTGTCGCAGAGCTTTATAAAGATGACGCGTATATCCTTTGACATGGCGAGCAGCATCTTGCGCAGATTCTCTATATGCTCCTCTTCCTTGTCCTCGACAGAAAGCGCCACTATTTTTGTCAGTCCGTCCACCAGCATAGCAACGGTGGGACCGAACTGCTTTGAGATGTCCTCAAGGCTCGTCCTGTCGGAGCAGTCCTCTACCGTGTCATGGAGGAGCGCGGCGCAGATCGAATCGGTGTCAAGTCCAAGTCCCGCAACTATCTCCGCCACGGCAAGCGGGTGGGAAATATACGGCTCGCCGCTGTCACGGAACTGTCCCTCGTGCATGCGGGCAGCGTATTCATACGCTTTTTTTATCTTATCGATATCGTAGTTTTTGCCGTTTCCCGCGGCGTGCAGGATGCCGTAAAGACGCTCCGGTCCCGCCTCTGCGGGTATCTGGTGTCTGCGCTCCTGCGTCGGCTGTGCCGATTCAGGATCGTCCGTCAGCACTCCGTGCGGCAGTTGCGACGTGCTTTTCGTGCGTTCAAGCGCAGCAGTCGGGATATTTTCATTTCGTTTTTCTTCGTTATTTTTACTCATTGCGGGTATTGTCCTTATGATGATCCTCACGCGCAGCTACGCACGCACGCAGGTGGCGCAAAAGCGGAGAGCCTTCAAGATCCACCTTTCCGTCGGTGGGGAGCGCGGTTATGCGGAAGCTGTCGCGCATCGGTTCTTCAACGCCGAAAATGCCGCGCTCGGCAAAAACGGCAAGAATGATACGGAATTTTACATAGTTCATATTTTCGCCGGAGAGCCAGACGGCTGTACCGGCGGTAAGGGTGTCGCGTCCCTCATTTATCTCGCGGGCGACCACACGGAAGGCGCGTGCAAAATCGCGTCTGTCCGGTATCACATCGGCGCCGACAGCGCCATCGTCTCCCGCCATTATCGCGTCAAAGCGTTCGCGCTCGCGCCGTCTTTCTTCGATACGGCGGCGGCTCGGTCTGGCATCGGAAACAAGCAACTGAAGGCTCGATATCCCGCGGAATTCGTTTATATCAAGTGTGAAAAGCAGATCGACCGTGTCGTTCTCGTGAAATTCAACGGACGACGCCGGCATGCCGAACCAAAGCGCGGTAAGAACGGCTCCGTCGGCATTTACGGTGAGCTTTGTATGCTTTCCCGCGCCTATCGGGGAGATGCGCATGACACGTGCATCGCGCAGTATGAACGACGGAGTCGGGTTTGCGACACCGCACGGCTCAAATGCACGCAGCTCCTCTGCCAGATGCATGGTAAGGTCAGCGCCCGTGACCTCGCAGTCGGCGGTAACGGTAAACTTTATATCCTCGCCGCCCAGACGCTCGCGGGCATATTCGTTTATGCGGCGGCGGAATTCATCCACCCGTCCGCGTTCGACGGAAAGCCCCGCCGCCAGCTCGTGACCGCCATAGCGGGTGAGGATATCCGAGCATGACGCAAGCGCATCGCAGAGGTTTATCCCCTTGACGCTTCTGCCCGAGCCTTTTCCTATATCGGATGGGTCGGGATCGGCGGCGTCGCCGTCGCGGTGACAGCCCTCGAAAGTTATGAGGATAGCGGGCATTCCGTATTTTTCTACCACGCGAGAAGCAACTATACCTATGATACCCTGCTTCCAGCCGTCGGATGCGACCACCACAACGCGGTCACGGTCGCCGTCGCGCTCTGCCTCTATCTTTGCCATGGCTTCCTCGGCAGTGCGGTTTTCCTCGACCTGGCGCTCGCGGTTTATCTCGCAAAGACGCGCCGCAAGCTCGTCCGCGCGGTTGCGGTCGGAGGTCAGGAACAGCTTTGCGGCAATATCGGCATGCGCCATACGTCCCGCGGCATTTATACGCGGCGCTATGCCGAATCCGATAAAGCCCGCATTTATGCGGCGCTTTTTGTGTGTCGTCTGACCGCCGTCGGCGCCGCGCGTGTTCTGCCCCGACTGTACCGCATCGAGCAACGCGCAAAGTCCGGGGCGCTTGGTTTTTTCTATCATTGAAAGGCCGCAGGCAACGATCAGCCTGTTTTCATCGGTCAGCGGCATAACGTCCGCTATCGTGCCTATCGCGGCAAGGTCGGCGAATTCGCGGAAGACACGCCGCACGCCCTCGCTGTCCGCCCCACCGGCGCGGCGCGAACGCGCTATCTCACACGCGCATATCAGCTTGAACACCACGCCGACTCCCGCAAGATCGCGGAACGGATACGGGCTGTCCGGTCTGTGCGGATTTATGACCGCTATGGCGCGGGGGAGCGTCTCGCGGCACTCGTGATGGTCGGTGATTATCACGTCTATCCCGAGCTCGTTGGCGTGATCCGTCTCCTCCTCGGCGGTGATACCGGTATCGACCGTTATCATAAGCGTTGTGCCGCGTGCGGCAATGGTATCGAGCGCCGCGCACGTAACGCCGTAGCCCTCCTCGGTCCGACTCGGTATGTAGTAGTCAAGAGCAAGCCCGGGACACCGCTCCTTGAGGTAAAGATACAGCGTGCTGACCGATGTTACTCCGTCCACATCGTAATCCCCGTATATGCATATATGCTCGCTGTCGGATGCCAGCGCCGCCTCTATCCGTTCGACCGCCTCGCTCATTCCCGGCAGAAGAAAAGGATCGTATATCAGCGCGTCCCCCATCGAGAGGAAGGTGCGCGCCGCCTCCGGCGTTCTGAAGCCACGCCCCCACAAAAGGCGCGACATTATATACGAAAGCCCCAGCTCCGACGATATCCGGCTTATTTCGGCTTCATCGGCGGCACTCGGCGCGTTGCTCCGCAGCTCCCAGTTCTTTTCTTTTCTTATCTTTTCACTCATTTATAATCGCCATCATCTGTATTTATAGTGGGATCGGGCCCCGTCGCGCCGCTTATCACGCGCGTTATAACAACGTCGGCACGGTCGCCGACGGCAAATTTCGAATAAAGCGCAGCGGCGGCAAGTCCGGCGGCAAAGCCGCCCACCGCCGCAAGGCTCGGGTAAAGCTCGCCCGAGATAAAATGCGCTGTCACCGCATAAGCGGCGATCGCGATAACGCACGGCAGTATGAACACGAGCGCCGCATAACCGAGCATCCGCCCGGAGCTGCTTTCAAGTTCAACGGTATCTCCGACCACGGCTCCCGCGCGGTTAAACGCGCGCGTATCGAGACGCGTCTCTCCGCCGAGAAGAGTACACACCAAGCATGTGCCGTCCTCTCCCCTTTTGTGGCATCCCTCGCACGCCGCGCGGCGCTCTGTCGCGACAACGGCGTATTTTCCGTCGGTGCTTATCACCCTGCCCTCGCTCTTCATGTAAATGACCTCACAATTCTTTATGCGGCGCCGGCGCGTTTGCGGCTATCACTGCAAGAGCGGTCTTAAGACCGTCAAGCGCCGCGCTCGTAATGCCGCCGGCATATCCGGCGCCCTCGCCGCACGGATATACAGCTCCCTTGCCGGGCGCGCGCCTATCCTCACCGCGCAGTATGCGCAGCGGGGCGGAGGTCCTCGTTTCAACACCGGAAAGGATAACATCCGGCGCGCCGAAGCCCGCTATGCGCGAATCGAACACCGTAAGCCCACGGCAAAGTCCGCAGCATATCTGTTCGGGAAGGACATCCCAAAGGTCGGCACACTTCCATTCTCCGCGCGTGTATGTCGGCATTATGCGGGACGGCTCCGCAAGCGCGGTCCCCGCGCTGTGTCTGCCCGCCATAAAATCCCCCACCGTCTCTAACGGCACGGCATAATTCCTTCCGCCGGCGGCAAATGCCGCACGCTCGAGCCTGCGCTGAAATTCTATGCCTCCGCGCAGCGTATCGCCGCAGTCGGACGGGAGCACGCTTACGGCAAGAGCCGAGTTTGAGTTTTTCCCCGCACGGGCATGCGAGCTCATTCCGTTTACGACCACGCCGCCCGCCTCGCTGGCGGCGGCTATGACCTCGCCGCCCGGACACATGCAGAATGTATAAACTCCGCGTTCGCCGCGTGTATCCGAAAGCGTATATTCGGCATGGCCGAGACGTTCGTCGCCCGCATGGGAGCCGAACATGGCGCGGTCGATATCCTCTGTCAGATGCTCGACACGCACGCCGACCGAAAACGGCTTCGGCTCCGCTGCGTAGCCGTTTGAAATAAGATATTCGTATGTATCGCGCGCACTGTGTCCGGTCGCAAGCAGCAAAGCGCCGCAGTGAATGTCGCCTGCCGTGGTGTGTGCGTTAAGTGAGCCGTCCGGCAGCTCGCTGATGCCGTCAAGCCGGCAACGGTATATCACCCTGCCGCCGCACTCGGTTATGCGGTCGATAAGACGCGCCACAACGCCGCGCAGCAGGTCGGTCCCCACGTGCGGCTTTGAGCGCCACATTATCTCCTCCGGCGCGCCGAATTCACACAGCCGCCGCATTACATATGATATGTGCGGGTCCCCAATGCGCGTTACCAATTTCCCGTCGGAAAATGTTCCCGCGCCGCCCGCGCCGAACTGCACGTTTGACTCCGGGTCAAGCTCTCCGCCCGCAAAAAAGCCGTCAACGCGGCGCACGCGCTCATCGGCGGCGTCGCCGCGGTCAATAAGGATCGGACAATAGCCCGCCTCGGCGAGCATAAGCGCGGCAAACATCCCGCACGGTCCCATGCCCACCACAAGCGGAGGCGCTGTCAGCGGCGAAGTTCCGCGCACGATCTCAAAACTGTCGTCAGGCATCTCGCGCACGCCATCATCGGCGGCGCGGCGGGCATCAACAGAAAAAGGCTCGTCCGCCTCGACAGCCACGGTATATACAAAACGTATCATGTCGCGCCTGCGGGCATCGACAGACCTTCTGTAAAGGTGAAAACGAAGCGGCACACCGTCCGCTCCTATCCGCTTCATCATTCTTGCGGCGGCGTCAAGAGCCGCCGCATCGCCGGCTGTGAACGGAAGCACTATCGGTCCCGTAAGCAGTCGGCGAAGCGTAATTTTGCTCATATATGAATTATCTCCGATCGGTCATTGTTCTCCTGTCTCGGACGCATTTTCCGGCTCGGGCAGGTCGGTCTCGTCACCGCCGGTCGTTTCCGGCGTTTTTTCCTCGAATATCAGCTTTATGGTCACGCTGTCTGGCGCGCCGCTGAAGCTGACGCCACCGGGCAGCATTGCCTCGGTAAGCTGTATCGTATATTCGGTCACTTCATCCGACATCACGGTGAAAATCGTCAGTTCTTCCACCGATGCAAGTAACTTGGGGTCGCCGCGCAGTGTTACGGAAGATGCCGACATCGTACAGCCGCGATAAGCCGCTCCGGAAAAACCGGGCGAAAGTTCAACTGTCAGCGGCACCGTTTTTTCAGTGTGTATCGACACCGATACGGTTATATCCCGCGTTTCAAGGCGCAGATATTTGCTGTCAAGCGGGATGCCGTCTTTATCGACAGGCTCAAGCACGCCGGTCGCCACCATGCCGGTGGTCAGCTCGCCAAGTTCGATCTCGGCACGTGCGCCCGCTATCCTTGAAAGCAGCTCGCGCGGTCCGTAGACCTTCACGGTCTCGATGTTCTTTTCTATCCGGTCGATGGTATAAGCGGATTCTATCCGGTACTTTGGCACTACCTCCACCGGCACCTCGCGCTCCGCAAGCTCATCGGTATAAATGTTCACAGCCGACGGCTCGGTGTTCAAGCGTTCCACGCCTGCGGGAAGATCCACGAGTACCGAAACAAGATGACGCTCCGCCGTCGTAAGACTGCCCACATTCACATACGCGCGGAAATCCTCCGAGCTTAACTTGTTTATATCTCCGCGCTTGCCGCGCACCGTAACGCTGACTGCGCTTTCCTCAAGGTTTATGACCGACATATTGCTTACTTCCGCAAGCGTCTCCGAGCCTTCGATCTCGATAGGTATAAGCGTGAACGTTTTTTCGTAATCGTCGGAGTCGTTATCCACAACGTAAAGCCAGATAGCGAATGCAAGAAGAAGGCATACTATGCGTGCGATTATCTGAAGCCCGCCCTGCTTTGCTTCGGGTGCGCCGTATTCGTTTTCGTCTGTTTTTTTCATTTCGGCGGCACCTCCTTCAGCAATCTTCACCATCGTCCCGTCCGGGACCGTTCTTTTTCTTTTTCGCACGTTTTTTCGCGCGTGCGGCGCGGCGGCTTATCTTGCGCACCGGTCCTTCGTCGGGAACGAGATACCCAACGAGCCGCTGTTTGAGCGTTGCGTAATTGAAATTGCGTTCAAGCTCGCCGTCAACGGCGATCGATATCGTACCCGTCTCCTCGGACACGACTATTACCACGGCGTCGCTCACCTCGCTGAGTCCGAGAGCCGCGCGGTGGCGCGTACCGAGATCCTTGTTGACATCCTTGCCGGAGAGCGGCAGGTAGCACCCGGCGGCATATATCCGACGGTCGCGAATTATGACCGCGCCGTCATGAAGCGGCGCCTTGTTCACAAAAATATTTCGCAGGAGCGGAGATGACATTTCCGCGTTTAGAATAACTCCCTGCCCCAGATATTCGCCGAGCTTTGTGTTGCGCTCTATGGCAATGAGCGCACCGGTGCGTGTACGCGCAAGCGCGTCCGCCGCCTCGCTCAGGACATCCGCCATTTCCACTATCTTTTTCATCTCACCGGCGTTCAGGCTTTTTAGCCCCTTTATCGGCGTTGTGCCGAAGCGCTCGAGCGCCGCGCGCAGGTCGGACTGGAAGATGACTATTATCGCTATCATACCGACCTGGTAGAAGTTCTGAAGCACAAACTTCAGCGCCTTGAGGTTGAGCGCGATGCTTAGTAGCATCACCGCCACAACAAAAAGCAGACCTATCGCAAGTCTGCCGGCTCGGCGGTTGCGTATAAAGCGGTAAATGTAAAACAGAAGAGCCGCAAGTATGAGTATGTCGATAAAATCGGTGAATTTTACGCCGCGCAGGGCGTCGATTATATATGAATTGCAAAACTCTGCCGCCGTTTTGAAAAAGGAGACGAGCTTTTCAAAAAACGCTGTTCCAGCGCAGAAAACTGCCATGCGATCTACCGCTTCTTTCTGTGATATAGACTACTTAGATTTAGTCAATTATAATATTACCACAACTCAACGTTTTTTTCAATACCTTTTTAATATATATCAGAAAAAAATAAATGGAAAAACGGGTCTGCAAAAGGTCGGCATTCCAAAGACCCGCGGCGGCGCCCCGGCAAGCCGCGCGGCATGCATGCGCGGTCATACTCCGTTAATAATTATGGTGTACAATATCAAACAGAAAAGCCGCCTCCCGGCGGTCAGATAAAAGGACGTTCCATATCATGAAATTTTCGCTCGATATACCCGTAAGGATCATCTCGGGGCGCGGCTGCATAGGTGCAAACCGCAATGCGCTCCGCCTCGGCAAAAATGCCGCGATAGTTTGCGGCAAGCACGGAGCCGCATCCTCCGGCGCGCTCGGAGACGTCACAAGCGCGCTTGATGCGCTCGGCATGAAATACGAAATATTTGACGGCGCACTTCCCAACCCGCCGCTCACATCGGCATACGATATCGGATGCCGCGCCGCGGCGTGCCATGCCGATCTCGTCATAGGCATCGGCGGCGGCTCTGCCATGGACACGGCAAAAGCCGTGGCGGCATTTGCCGCCAATCCCGGAATAGCTCCGGAGGAGCTTTACGCCCCCGCCGCGCTTACAGCCGAGCCGTTGCCGCTCGTGCTCGTCCCGACGACAGCCGGCACAGGCAGCGAGGCGAATCCCTACTCGGTGCTGACGCTTCCCGACGGCAGACACAAAAAGACATACGCCGGACGCGGCGCGTGGGCGCGTGTGGCGTTCGTTGACCCCGCATACACGGCATCGATGGGGCGTAACGGCACTATAAGCACCGCCCTTGACGCAATGGCGCACGCCATGGAGTCATACCTCTCGCCCAAGTCGGACGCCCTCTCGCGCATGCTGGCGCTCTACGCCGGACGCGCTATATGGGATGTTATATCCGAATACCCGGACAGCTACACCGACGAAATGCGCGACGCACTCGCATATGCCTCCTGCGCCGCAGGAGCCGCGATAAGCATAACCGGGACCGGCTTCCCGCACCCGCTCGGATACAGCCTGACGCTGCTTGACGGCATTCCCCACGGCAGAGCGTGCGCGGTATTCCACGGAGACTATATCGAATACAACCAGAAAACGCCCGAGGGAGCGGCGCTCATCGCCGAATTCGCTGCCGGGATCGGTACAAAGCCGCGTCTGCTTGCCGAATATCTGCCCGCTCTCGCGGCGGTCGAGCTGCACTTTACCGAGGCGAAGATCGCCGAGCACGTAGGCCTGATAAAGGGCGCAAAAAATTATGTGAACAGCCCTTACGTCCTCTCGGACGAAGAAAAGCTGGAGATATACCGCAAGCATTTCGGGAAATAAGCAAGTCCGTTACGCCCGGAAGCGTCATTGCTCTGCATCATGCGCGTTCTCATTGAAAAAATCATCGGTACTGCATCCGAGGATGCGCGCAAGCTGCGGGAGCAGCGTGATATCGGGATAGCACATCCCCGCCTCCCACTTGCAGACAGCCTGTGCGGTTATCCCCATAAGCTCTCCGAAGCTGCGCTGTGACAATCCGTTTTCGCGCCTGTACCGCTTTACTCTCTCTGAAATATTTATTCCTCTGTCGCGAATATCCATCTCACACCTCCCGATGCTCTGATATTCCGACACTCCCGCCGCCAAAAAGGTGGGGGAGCATGAGGGATCATTTTTACACATCATGGGGCTGCCGAAAAGCTCAAAGCTCATCTCGGCAGCCCCATGATATTATTTTTTATTCTTCCTCGCTGGGAATAACTCCGTCAAGTCTCGGGTCTCCGCGCGATTCAAGCTCCATATACTGCGGCAGAGTCAGCAGCACGGTGCGCGGCTTGGTGCCGTTCATACCGGATACGAACCCCATCTTTGCCATCTGGTCGATAAGCCTTGCGGCTCTGCCATATCCGATGGACAGCGTCCTTTGCAGGTATGACGTGGCGATCGTGCCGTTATCCACGGCGATTTTGAGAGCCTGCCGGAACTGCGGGTCTCCGCCCGCAGACACGCTTCCGCCGGAGGCATCGCCCCCGCCGAATGACGCGGCTCCTTTTTTGCCCGCCGCGACGCGCTCCGCCTCGCGGTCGATATCGGAAATAAAGTCTCCGTCATAATCTGCGCAGCCGTAATTGTCCTTGATAAAGGAATTCACGGCTTCGACCTCATCGTCCACCACAAGCGCGCCCTGTGCGCGGCGCGGCTTAAGCGAGCCTATGGGAGCGTAGAGCATATCGCCCTTGCCTATCAGCTTTTCGGCTCCGGCTATATCTATGATCGTGCGGCTGTCCACCTGCGACGCAACGGTAAACGCGATACGGGACGGCACGTTTGCCTTGATAAGTCCGGTGATAACGTCAACGGACGGACGCTGCGTGCCGATTATCAGGTGTATTCCCGCCGCGCGCGCCTTCTGCGCCAGACGGCATATCGAAGTCTCTATCTGATCCGGCGCCGTCATCATGAGGTCGGCAAGCTCGTCGATTATTATCACTATCTTGGGCAGCTTCGGATGCTCCGGATCGCCCGCCGTGATCTTGTTGTAGCCGTCGATATCACGCACGCCTACGTCCTCGAAAAGCTCAAAGCGGTGCTCCATCTCGTTGACAGCCGCATTCAGCGTACCGGTGGCGCGCTTGGTGTCGGTTACGACCGGCACCTTGAGGTGCGGCAGGTCGGAATACATGCTCATCTCGATCTTTTTGGGGTCGATCATTATAAGCTGCACTTCATCCGGCCGCGCTTTGTAAAGCAGACTGATTATGATGCAGTTTATGCAGACGGATTTACCCGATCCGGTAGTACCCGCAATAAGCAGATGCGGCATTTTGGCGATATCGAAAATTATCATATTTCCCGCAACGTCCTTGCCAAGGCACGCCGTCAGCTCGCTTTTGGAATTGCGGAAGGTCTCCGATTCGATAAGCTCGCGTATGAACACGGTGGCGCGCACGCGGTTGGGGACCTCAACGCCGACCGCGCTCTTGTTGGGTATCGGCGCTTCTATTCTGACGCCCGTCGTGGCGAGCGACAGCGCGATATCGTCAACAAGGTTAGATATCGTGCGTATGCGCGTACCCGCCTCGGGATACAGCTCGTAGCGCGTGATCGTAGGTCCGCGCGAATATTCGATCTTTTTTATCTTGACGTTGAAGGAGGAGAGCGTCTCCATCAGCTTCTGCGCGTTCGTGCGCAGTTCCGTCTCCACATCCTCGTTCGAGGGCGCGGTGTTCGGATGCAGCAGATCGACCGGCGGGAAGGTGTAATCCGCCGCCTGACGCTCGGGCGTCTTCTGCGGTGCGGAGGCGGCGGAGGCGGTCACATCCGCATCACTGCTCTCGTTGTCGCTTATCGGGGTCAGCTTTATCTCAAGTTCGCCTGTCGCCTCCGGCTCGGGGAACTTAGACTCCGCCGCTTCCGGCTCGGACGCACGCACCGGGACGGTCTCGGCAGGTACTTCGCTCCTTCCGAATATCTCGTTAAGACCGTACGGATCGTCGTCAGGACGGTTCTCGCGCACGGGAGCGATCTTTTTTACGCCTGTATTGTTCTCGGCAGGCTTCGCCGGCTCAACGACAGGCGCCGCCTCGGTTATCGAGAGCGCGGGAACCGCCGCGCTTTCGGTCTGTACGGGCGCGGCAGCCGCGCTCGCCGCGGGAGTTATCTTTACCGCCTCAGCCCTTGATACCGGCACCGGATCATCGGGCATAGGAATTACAAGCACAGGCTCGGGTCCGGGCGCTCCGGCATCGTCCGCAGGAGCGGGCGCGTCGGTCTGCCCCGGTATAAGCTCTTCAAAATCGGGGATATGATGCTTTTTCACCTCGGCGGCGGCACGTGCGCGCTCGGCGCGGCGTGCGGCAAGCTGTGCCTCGCGGTCCTCGCGCAGCATCTGCGCCTCTATGACTGCGGCGCGGCGACGGTCCGCCTGTATCGCACGCTTTTCCTCACGCCTTTCCGCTTTTTCCGCACGGCGCTCCTCGCGGCGTTCCTCACGCACATCGGCGTTCGCCTCGCGGTTCTTTTTTGCCTTGTATTTTATCATGTCGATAAGATACCCCGGCGTAACGCCGAAAAGGAAAAGCACAAATATAATAAGAAGCGCTATAAGGATTATAAGCGCACCGGCAAAGCCGAAGGCGGAACGCACAAGTCCGCCTATAAGACCGCCGAAAAATCCTCCGCCCGTAAGACGGATGCCGTATGTCCAGTTTGAAAGCGGCTCGCCCGTGCCGAATATCGAAGCGCCGTAATCGCCCCAGTTATAGTGTATGGGGTTCATTTCACGGATCGAAAAAACGTGCACGAGCGACGATATCACCGTAACGCACCCCAGCGACAGCCACAGCTTGGGACGCACTATCCCAAGGTCAACATATTTACGCCAGAACACCGCAAGGTTGAGCAGTATCAGCGGTATGATGAACGCCGGCCAGCCGAGAAGTCCGCAAAAGAAATCGCGTATCACAACGCCGACCGTGCCGACAGCGCCGTCTATTTTTGAAAGGAGAAAAAAGGCAGTGAGCAGGATGGCTGCCACTACGAATACGAAGGGCAAAAGCTGGTTCATAAAGCGCGAGGACTCGGGCACCGGATCGATACGGCGCTGCTCCGGCTCGGCTTTTTTTGCCGTGCCGCGCGTGTCCTG